>Ga0209378_1002391_pt1 | contig 12965 bp, 11 predicted proteins | sample GraSoiAngelo_156_FD_186170 | JGI IMG/M metagenome (GOLD analysis project Ga0209378, IMG submission 186170) | Grasslands soil microbial communities from the Angelo Coastal Reserve, California, USA - 14_1009_13_40cm (SPAdes) (version 2) | ecosystem: Environmental > Terrestrial > Soil > Grasslands ... | reverse complement strand
GCCGCTTCCATCGCGGTCATCCGCGCCCCGTACTCGCCCGCCAGCGACTCCATGAGCGCCCGAAAGACCTGGGTCCGGACGTGACGCGGGAGGAGCTCGCCCAGAATCGCCTCCGGGCCCGGCTCGTACAGGTAGTCGATGACCGCGCCCGGGCCGCCCGCCGGTGCGCCCTCGCTGCCCGGGGCGATCGGGAGCAGCTGCTGCCGGACCGGACGTTGCACGGCGACAGAGCGGAACTCGTTATAGATCAGGTACACCTCGTCGACCTCGCCGGCGAGATACCGCGCCATGAGCAGGTCGGCCAGCTCGCAGGCGTGCGAATACGCGAGCCGCTCCCAGAAGCCGACCATCTCCCTCGTGATCGTCCACTGCCGGCGGTGGTAGAAATCGCGCGCCTTCCGACCCACCAGGACCAGTGTGACGTCGGGCGCGCGCGACTCACGGATGAACTCGAGCGAGCGGCGGATGATGTTCGAGTTGAAGGCCCCCGCGAGCCCCTTGTCGGCCGCGATCACGACGAGCAGCCGGCGCGGCCCCGACCGCCGCGCGAGCAGCGGGTGCGCCTCCGGCCCCGCGCTCGCCGCGAGGTGGCCGAGGAGCTCGGTCATCTTGCTCGCGTACGGCCGCGCCGCCAGGACCCGCTCTTGCGCCCGGCGCAGCTTCGCCGCCGCCACGAGCTTCATCGCCCGCGTGATCTTCTGGGTCGACTGGACGGAGCGGATGCGGCGCTGGATGTCCCGGAGGGTCGCCATCGATGATCCCTAGCCCGCCTTGATGCCCTTGGCCGTGGCGAACTCCGCCTTGGCGTCGGTGATCGCCTTGGTCAGCGTCTCCCGGAACGCGTCCGCGAGCTCCTTCTTCTCACGGATCTCGGCGAGAACCTGAGGCTGCCGCCGCTCGAGCCACGGGTAGAGGAATTCCTCGAACGCCCGGACGCTGTCCGCGGGGAGGTCGTCGAGGAGCCCCTGGGTGCCGGCGAAGAGGATCACCACCTGTTTTTCGACGACGAGCGGGGCGTACTGGCCCTGCTTCAACACCTCGACCATCCGCTGGCCACGCGCGAGCTGCTGCTGGGTCGCCCGGTCCAGGTCGGAGCCGAACTGGGCGAACGCCGCGAGCTCGCGATACTGGGCGAGGTCGAGACGCAGCTTGCCCGCGACCTGCCGCATCGCGCGGACCTGGGCCGCGCCGCCGACGCGCGACACCGACAGCCCGACGTTGACCGCGGGCCGGATGCCGCCGTAGAAGAGGTCCGCCTCGAGGTAGATCTGGCCGTCGGTGATCGAGATGACGTTGGTCGGGATGTAGGCCGAGACGTCGCCCAGCTGGGTCTCGATGATCGGCAGCGCGGTGAGCGAGCCGCCGCCCAGCCGGTCGTTGAGCTTCGCCGCCCGCTCGAGTAGCCGGGAATGCAGGTAGAAGACGTCGCCGGGATACGCCTCCCGCCCCGGGGGGCGGCGGAGCAGGAGCGAGAGCTGCCGGTACGCCGTCGCGTGCTTGGACAGGTCGTCATAGATGCAGAGGGCGTGGCGGCCGCTGTCCCGGAAGAACTCCCCCATCGTGCAGCCGGCGTAGGGGGCGATGTACTGGAGCGGCGCGGATTCCGACGCGGAGGCGACGACCACGGTCGAGTACGCCATGGCCCCCGCGTCCTCGAGGACCTTGACGACCTGGGCCACCGTCGACCGCTTCTGGCCGATCGCGACGTAGAAGCAGAAGACCCCCTGCCCCTTCTGGTTGATGATCGCGTCGACACCGATGGCGGTCTTCCCGGTCCCCCGGTCACCGATGATCAGCTCGCGCTGGCCGCGGCCGATCGGGATCATCGCGTCGATCGCCTTGAGCCCGGTCTGGAGCGGCTCCTTCACCGACCGGCGGTCGACCACGCCCGGCGCGTAGCGCTCGATGGGACGGGACTCCCGGGATTGGATCGGGCCTTTGCCGTCGATCGGCACCCCGAGGGCGTTGACGACCCGCCCCACCAGCGCGTCGCCCACGGGGACCTGGGCGATCCGGTTCGTGCGCTTGACGGCGTCGCCCTCCTTGATGCGCGTGTCGTCGCCCAGGAGCACCACGCCGACGTTGTCCTCCTCGAGGTTCAGGACCATGCCGACGACGCCGCCCGGGAAATCCAGCAGCTCGCCGGCCATGGCCTTCTCGAGACCGTAGACCCGCGCGATGCCGTCGCCGACCTCGACCACCCGGCCGACCTCCTGCAGATCGACCTCGGCCTCGTAGCCCGCGAGCTGGCGCTTGATGACTTCGCTGATCTCCGCCGCCTTGATCATCGTCGCCCTTTCGAGAGTCGACCCCTACCCCGTCGCTAGACGCTCGCGAACCCGCGCGAGCTGACCATCCAGACTGCCGTCGAGCACCATGCTGCCGACCTCGGCGACGAACCCCCCGAGCAGGCTCCGGTCCACGAGCTCGTCGAGCACGACCGGCCCGTCCCTGAGCGCCCGCCCGAGACCCGCCGCGAGCGCGGCGCGGTCCGCCGGCGTCAGCGCCACCGCGGTGCGGACACGCGCCCGCGCCCGGCCGAGGGCCGCGTCGACCAGCGCCCCGTAGGCCGCCAGGACCTCCCGCAGGTGGTCCGTTCGCCCGCGCGTCGCCAGCAGCGCGGCGAAGTCCCGCACGAGCTTCGAGACCGCGAGCTGCGCCACGACGGCCGCGACGAGCTGCCGCCGCGCCGGGGCCGCGCTCCACGGCCGCGACAGGACCGCGCCGAGGCCCGGGTTCGCCTCGAACGCCTCGACCACGACCCCGAGCTCCTGGCCAACCGGCTCCGGGCGCCCCTGCTCCTCGGCCAGCGCAAAGAGCGCCTTCGCGTAGCGCTTGGCGGTCGCCTCGCGGCCTCTCACGAGGGGCGCCCCTCGAGCGCGCGCACGGCCTCCGCGACGATCCGCCGGTGGTCCTCGTCCCGCAGGCTCTTCCGGATCAGCTTCTCGGCGACGGCGGTCGCGAGATCGCCCACCTCACGCCGCAGCTCGTCACGCGCCCGTCGGACGTCGGCCTCGAGCTGGACCCGCGCGCCCTCGACGAGGCGGTGGGCCTCGGCGCGCGCGGCCTCGACGAGCTTGCGCTGCTCGTCGGCGGCCTCCTTCCGCGCCGCCTCCCGGATGGCTTGCGCCTCGGCATAGGCCTGGCGCAGCTTCGCCATGTTCTCCTCCAGCTCTCGCCGGGCCTCGGCGCGCGCGCGCTCGGCCTCGTCGAGCGACTTCTTGATGGCGGCCGTCCGCTCCTCCATCTTCGCGACGAGCGGTCGGTAGAGAAGCTTCCAGAGGATGAGGAAATTGACCACCTGGACGACCAGCGACACGTCGAGGCTGATGATCCCGCCGCCGCCCTCGCCCGCGGTCTCCGCGGCGAGCGCGCCCGCGGGCAGCCCGAGCAGCGTGACGGCCGCGAGCGCGATGCGCCCCCACCGCCCGCGAACGCGTTCACGCATGCCGAGGTCTCCTGCGCAGGACTCAGCCCAGTAGGTTTGTGAAAACTATCACGCGACGGCGAGGGCTGTCAAGCGCCCGGGCCGTCACCGGCCTTCAGCCCGGCCGGGCCGCGCTGGATGACGCCGCCGCCGATGACGCAGTCTCCGTCGTAGAAGACCACGGACTGCCCCGGCGTCACCGCGCGCTGAGGCTGGTCGAAGACGACCTCGACGCGGGCGGGCTCGAGGGCACGGATCGTGGCCAGCGCGGCCGCGTGGTTGTGGCGGATCTTGGCCGCGACGCGCCGAGGCTCCCGCGGCGGATCGCAGGCGATAAAGTTGGCCTGGTCGGCGGTGAGCCGCTCCTGCTCGAGCGCGCCCGCCGCCCCGACGAGGACGGCGTTCCGCGCGGGGTCAAGATCGACGACGTAGAGCGGGCGGCTCGTCGCGAGACCGAGCCCCTTCCGCTGGCCGATCGTGTAGTTCGGCAGACCCCCGTGTGTCCCGATCGTCGCTCCCGTCTCGGCATCGACGATGGCGCCGGGCAGGAACATCGCCGGATCCCGCCGGCGCAGGAAGCCACGATAGTCGTCGTCCGGCACGAAGCAAATCTCCTGGCTCTCCGGCTTCTCGGCCGTCACGAGCCCGAGCCGCCGCGCCGCGCCGCGAACCTCGGCCTTCGTCAGGTGACCGACCGGGAACCGCGCGGCCGCGAGCTGGCCCTGCGTGAGGGGCCAGAGGAAGTCTGACTGATCCTTGGCGGGATCGGCGCCCCGCCATAACAGGTGCCGCCCCGACCGCCCATCGTGCGTGATCCGCGCGTAATGTCCCGTCGCCACGGCGACCGCGTCCCAGGCGCGCGCCCGATGGAGCAGCGAGCCAAACTTGATGTCGCGGTTGCAGCCGACGCAGGGCACCGGCGTCCGGCCCGCGCGATACTCGTCGACGAAGCCCGCGATGACCGCGCGGTCGAACTCACGCTCGGTGTTCAGAAGATAGTGGGGGATGCCGAGGCGGCGGGCCACCTGACGGGCGTCGTCGACGCTCTCGGGCGAGCAGCAGCTCCCAAAGCGCCGGGTCGGATCCGCGTCCGCCGTCCAGGGCCACACGCGGAGCGTGACGCCGACCACGTCGTGACCCTGCTCGACGAGCAGCGCGGCCGCGACCGACGAATCCACACCGCCGCTCATCCCGACGACGATTCGTTCCCGAGCCATCGCTCACCGTCTCTTCGTGATCATCCCGACCAGCCGGTCCAGCTCGTCGGTCGACGCGTACGCGATCTCGATCCGTCCCCGCCGGTCGCTGCCGACCAGGCGCACCCGTGTCATCAGGCTCTGCCGGAGCGCGTCCTCGAGCGCCGTCAGCTCCGCCGACCGACGGCGGGGCGCGCGGCTGGCCGCGCGCTTCTGCACACCCTCCTCCGTCGCCCGCACCGACCACGAGTGGGCGAGGATCTCCTCCCTGAGCTTCAGCTGATCGGCCGGGGACGTCAAGGAGAGCAGGGCGCGCGCGTGCCCCATCGTCAGCCGACCCGCGCGCAGGTCGCGCTGGACCGGCTCGGGAAGCTTCAGGAGGCGCAGACAGTTGGCGATCGAGCTGCGGTCGCGGCCGACCCGCTGCGCCAGCTCCTCCTGCGTCCACTCGAACTCCGCCAGCAGCTTCTGGTAGGCCTCGGCCTCGTCCATCGGGTTCAGGTCCTCGCGGAGCAGGTTCTCGATGAGGGCGAGCTCCAGGCTCTCACCGTCGGTCGCCTCCCGAAGGAGGGCAGGGATCCGTTCGAGCCCGGCGAGCTTCGCGGCCCTCCACCGTCGCTCGCCGGCGATGAGCTGATAGCCTTGGCCCTGGCGACGGACGACGACCGGCTGAATCAGCCCGGAGGTCCGTATCGAGGCGGTAAGCTCTGACAACCCATTGGAATCAAATGATTTTCTCGGTTGGTGCGGGTTGGGCGAGATCGCGTCGATCGGCACCTCGAGGAGCGCCTCTCCCTCGGCCGGCGTCGACGACAGCAGAGCGCCCAGGCCGCGACCCAGCCCGCGCCTATTCATGGCTCAGCACCTCCCGTGTCAGTTCCAGGTAGGCCAAGGCGCCGCTCGACCGGAGGTCGTAGAGGACGATCGGCTTGCCGTGACTCGGCGCCTCCGTCAGCCGGACGTTTCTCGGAATGATCGTCTCGAAGATCTGGCCCTCGAAGAAGCGGTGGACCTCCTCCTTCACCTGACCGGCCAGGCTCGTCCGGCCGTCGAACATGGTCAGGAGGATCCCCTCGATCTCGAGGCCCGGGTTGAGTCGCTCCCGGACGAGCCTGATCGTCTTGACGAGGTGCGCCAGCCCCTCGAGCGCGTAGAATTCGCACTGGAGCGGAATCAGCACCGAGTCCGCGGCGGTCAGGGCGTTGACGGTGAGTAACCCGAGCGAGGGCGGGCAATCGATGATCAGGTATTCAAAGCTCTTCCGGCAGGGGTCGATCGCCTCGCGGAGCCGCGTTTCTCGCGAAGCCATGCCGACAAGCTCCACTTCTGCCCCGACCAGATCGATATCGGCCGGAACGATGGAAAGGGTGGGGAGTGCGGTGGGCTGGAGGGCCCGATCGACCCTGTCCCGCTGCAGGAGGACCGGGTAGATCGTCGGGTACAGGCCCTCCTTCCGTACCCCGAGCCCCGTGGTCGCATTTCCCTGGGGATCCAGGTCGACGAGGAGGGTTGATCGCTCGGCGCACGCCAAGCCCGCAGCCAGGTTGACCGCCGTCGTCGTCTTGCCGACGCCGCCCTTCTGGTTGACGACCGTGATCACCCGGCCGGACCGGCGTGTTCCACGTGAAACGTCATCCTTGGGTCGTTCCACGTGAAACATACTCCTCCGCGCCTGCCCGTGAGGTCAAGCTTCTGGAGAATCAAAGACAAAAAATGTCCGTGGCCCGGCCCTGCCAGGGTGACATACGGTCAGCCACTGGCCTGAGACATCGGCCGCCGTCGGGGCCTCCGGGGGGCCCGAGACGATCACTCGGCCTCGGGCGGCGAGAAACGGGCTAGCAAGTCGGGTGACCCTCTGAAGCTCCCCGGCACAGCGGCTCACGACGACGTCGAACCCGGCCTCCAGCTCCGGCCTCAGAGCCAGCGCTTCCTCGGCTCGGAGCGGGACGACTTCGGTGTTCTCTAGCCCGAGGGCGCGGACGGCGGCGGCCAGAAACGACGCTCGCCGGCGGCGAGCTTCGAGGAGCGTAAACCTGACCGTTGGCCGAACGACCTTCAACGGGATCCCGGGAATCCCGGCGCCCGAGCCGAGGTCGAGCACCGACCGGGCTCGAGCGGGGAGAAAGCGGACAAACAAGAGCGAATCGAGGATCAGTTCGTCGATGATCCACCCACGATCGGACGAGCCGACGAGCCGGTAGACCCCTTGCCAGGTCCGCAGCAGATCCACGTAGGTGAGGAAGGCGGCACGTTCCGCCGGCAAGAGTTCGCGCTCGAGGATCGCGCGGGCTCCAGCCGCCAGCCTGCTGTCCGGGTCAGCGCCGATCGCCCCGCGGCCCCGGTCTCGAGGAGTCCCCCTGTCCCCGCGTCGCGTCACCGGTCAGGCCGACCCCGGGCCCGCGGGCGGGCCATCCTTCTCTACGAACGGCTGGCCATAGCCGGGCTCGTCGGGGTTGGGCCAAACGCCCGGGCACTCTAGAGCGAAGATGATCAGATCAATCTTCTCAAATAGATACATCTAATCGCTACCAGACTCACACGTAGCGGCCTCGGGATCACAGGTCGGCAGCGCGAGCGGCCGGAGCGCGGATCGGGAAGGGCCAGCGGGCTATACGCGGGCGACATCCTTGGCTCCGCGCCCGGCGACGCGAGCCGGTTTCCGGTTCATCAGACGCTGCTGGAGGATCTGAAGGGCGTTCGATACCGTCCAGTAGAGGACCAGGCCGGCGGGCAGCTTCAAGAACATGAAAGTGAAGACGAACGGCATAATCAGCATCATCTTCGCCTGGTTCGGATCGCCCATGGTCGGCTGCATCTTCTGCTGAACGAACATCGTCACGCCCATGAGGATCGGCAGGACGTAGAGGGGGTCCTGGGCCGCAAGGTCGCAGATCCATAGGTCCGCCCCGCCGACGAACGGAAGCCAGTCCGGAGCCCGTCCGAAGCAGATGAACCCGGCGTTCTGCAGCTCGACCGACACCGACAGGGCGATATAGAGCGCGTAAAAGATCGGGACCTGGATCACCATCGGCAGGCAGCCGCCGAGCGGGTTGACGCCCTCCCGCCGGTAGAGCTCGAGCGTCTCGCGCTGGGCGCGCTGGGGATCGCTCTTGTGCTTGGCCCTGAGCGCGTTGGCCTGGGGCTGGATCGTCTGCATCTTCTTCATCGACGTCATGCTCTTCACCGTGAGCGGGTAGAAGAGCACCTTCGTCACCACCGTGAGCAGGATGATCGCGACGCCGTAGTTGCCGATGAACCGGTAGAAGAAGTTCATGACGAGCAGGACCGGGACGCCGAGCCACTCCATCGGCAGGCCGCCGTACCGGCGCGGGAGCGGAAACCCGCCGAAGTTGATCGCGCCCTCGAGCCCGTGCGCCCGGAGTTGCCGGTACTCCTTCGGACCGGCGTAGAGCTGAGCGCGCGCCTCCCAGACCTGGCCCGGCCCGAGGGTGACGGCCCCCCGGAGTCCGACCTCGACCCGGTCCTCCCCGACTTTGCCGAGGGCCAGGGCGAGCCCGGGGCTCTTCGGGATGAGCGCCGTCAGATAGTAGAGGCTGTCGAGCCCGGCCCAGTCCCCGGGAGACTCCTCGGCCACGGGCGCCTTGTCGAGCGGCTCCCGATGGACAGTCCCGTCGACCTGCCATACGAGCTCCGCGGGCCACTGGGCTCCAGGGGTGCCCGGCTTGACGGGCGCGACCCACGGGAGCGCGACCGCCAGCGTCTGGGGTACCCGCCGCCCGTTCTCGAGCCTCACCGCCAGGTCCACCGCGTACTGGTCCGCCCTGAAGGTGGCCGTCTGGCGGACGCGCACGCCGTAGGCGTCCTCGCCCGTCATCACGAGGGTGCCCTCGCCGGCCTTGCCGTCGAGAGTGACCGGACCGCCCGTGATGGTGAACTCGACCGGAGCGCCGCCGACGCCCGGCCGCTCGAGAATCAACCCGCTGAGCCCCATCTGTCCGCGCTCGGCGAGAACCTTCTCGCCTCGATAGTGGAGCGTCCAGCCGAGCAGGCGTCCGCCCTCGCTTCCGACGATGGCGTGGTAGAGGGGAGTGTCGACAGCGACCGTCCGCTCGGCGAACCGCGGCAGGGGCCTCGCCGGCGGCAGGACGGCAGGCGGCGGCGCGGTCTTCTCCGGGGTCGGCACCGGCTTCGCGACCCCCTCCGGGGCGCTGGCCGGGGGCGGGGGGGCGGGCGAGGAAACGAAGAGAACCTGGTACAGGATCAGGAGCGCCGCCATCAGGACGGCGGCCAGGACCGCTCGATTCTCCATTTAGGCCTTCCCGCGGCTCGGCGCCGGTGGGGGCGGGTCGATCCCCCCCGGGTGAAACGGGTGGCAGCGGAGCAGGCGCCTCAGCGCGAGGCCGCCGCCTCGGAGGAGCCCGTGCTCGGTGATCGCTCGCCGCGCGTACTCCGAGCAGCTGGGGGCGAAGCGACAGGTCCGCGGCAGGAGCGGGGAAACCGCCCATTGATACGCGGTGATACCGAGGAGCGCGGCTCGCGCCGCCGGGTTCACGCCGGGTGCCCCGCGCGCCAGCGCTCGGCGATCGCCCCGAGCGCCCCCCTCAGGTCTCGCACGAGGGCGTCGAACGAGCCCGTGAGAGCCGGCCGGCGCGCGACGATGACGAGGTCACCGGGGGTCGGCTCGGCGCCTCGCGCCACGCGATATGCCTCCCGCAGCCGGCGCCGGACGCGGTTCCGCCGCACCGCACTCCGCATCTGCCGGCTGACCGCGAACCCGACGCGGCGCGCCCGATCGCTCTCCCTCCACAACACGATCAGCGACGGTCGTTCGATGCGCGCGCCTTGCTGGAAGACTGCCTGGAAGTCCCGGTTGCCGGTCAGCCGCTCGCGCCGCGGGAGCCGCCCGAAGCTGCCCGGACCACCCACCGCTAGACGGTCAGGCGCTTTCGCCCCTTCGCGCGCCGTCGCTTCAGCACCTTCCGGCCCCCCTGCGTCTTCATCCGCTCCCGGAAGCCGTGCGTCTTCTTTCGCCGGCGCGTGTTCGGCTGGAACGTGCGCTTCATTAGATCGAGGTCTCCCTTTCAGTCGTTCAACCTAAGGAGTCTATTCGCCGCCGCTCTTCAAGTCAACTCAGTGCCAGGGCTCAAAGCCCCTTGCCACGCTCTTTCAGCGTGTGCTAACGTGCGCACGCTGGTTCGAGTGTCCTGTCCAGTTCGGCTCAACTCGACGAGGTGTTCGTGTCCTGATGGTCGGATTCCCTGTCAGGGATGTCCTTGTCACGCCGGTGGTTCCTGACTATCCACATCTGTGGATAACCGTGTGCGTAACTGGGGGTGCGGCCCGTGCTTGATGCTCTCTGGCTCCGCCTGCTCGCGTCACTCGAATCCAAGGTACCCTCGGCCGTCCTCGACTCCTGGATCCGGCCGAGCCGCCTCCTGGCGGTCGAGGGGGACCTGCTGAAGATTGGCGCGCCGAACAAGTTCTCCCGAGACTGGCTCGCCCAGCACCACCTGGAGGCGCTCCAGGCCGCGGCCAAGGAGTGCCTGGGTGGCCAGCCCCGCGTCGCGGTCGTGATCGACGAGACGGCGTCCGCCGACGCCCTCCCGGGCCCCGAGGCGCCGGTCGAGCCCGTCCGGCCGGGCGGCCCGGACGCCCCGGGCCAGCTCAATCCCCGCTACACGTTTGACACGTTCGTGGTCGGCTCCGCGAACCAGTTCGCCCAGGCCGCCAGCCAGGCGGTGGGAGAGCTGCCGTCCCGCGCCTACAACCCCCTCTTCATCTACGGGGGGGTCGGGCTCGGCAAGACCCATCTCCTCCACGCCGTCGGCCACCAGGTGCTCCGGCGGTTCCCGCAGATGGCGGTCCTCTACCTCTCCTCCGAGCGCTTCACGAACGACCTCATCAACGCGATCCGCTACGACCGGACCGCCGAGTTCCGCGCCAAGTACCGGACGATCGACCTCCTGCTGATCGACGACATCCAGTTCATCTCCGGCAAGGAGCGTACCCAGGAGGAGTTCTTCCACACCTTCAACGACCTCTACGAGTCGCGCAAGCAGATCGTCGTCTCCAGCGACTGCTCGCCCAAGGAGATCCCCGAGATCGAGGAGCGGCTCCGCTCGCGCTTCGAGTGGGGGCTGATCGCCGACATCCAGCCCCCGGACTTCGAGACGCGCGTCGCCATCCTCAAGAAGAAGGCCGGGCTCGAGCGCGTCCGAATCGCCGACGACGTCGCCTACCTGATCGCGAGCCGCGTCAAGTCCAACATCCGCGAGCTCGAGGGCTCGCTCACCCGGATGATCGCCTTCTGCGCGCTGACCGGTCGCGAGATGAGCGTCGACTTGGCTCAGGAAGTCCTGGCCGATCTCTGGGGGAACGAGGAAAAGATCATCACCATCGAGCAGATCCAGCGGAGCGTCGCCGAGTTCTTCGGCGTGAAGTTCTCCGACTTCAAGGCGAAGAACCGGACGCGGGCGGTCGCCTTCCCGCGGCAGATCGCGATGTATCTCGCGCGCCAGCTCACCCACGCCTCGCTCGCCGAGGTCGGCCGCGCCTTCGGCGGCAAGGACCACACGACCGTCCTGCACGCGGTCGCCAAGATCCAGGCCCTCCTCCAGGAAGATCCCAAGCTCCGCAAGACCGTGGACGGGCTCATCCAGGGGATCACGCTGTGATCCACGGCCGTCCCGCTCTCGTCCACCGGCCTTTCCACCAGACCGCCCCGCGCCGCCCCACGCCTTTTCCTTCCCTTAGCCGGCATTCACACCGGTCACCGGACCGACGGCTCCGCCTCCTACGAGTTTTCTCTTTTTTCTTTCTCTAAGTATTGGAGACCCTCATGGAAGTCCAGCTTGACCGCGACTCGTTTCTCAAGGGGCTCCAGATGGTCCAGAACATCGTCGAGCCCCGCCAGGCCCTGCCGATCCTCGCCAACGTCCTGATCCAGGCCGGCGACGAGAGCGTGCGCCTCACCGCGACCGATCTCGAGGTCGGCGCAACGGTCTCGATCCCGGCCAAGGTCGCGGCACCGGGGGCGATCACGCTGTCGGCACGCAAGCTGAGCGAGATCGCACGGGAGCTGCCGGCGGCCGCGCTCTCGCTCAAGCTGCAGGACAACGCCTGGGTGGCGCTCCGGTGCGGCGGCGCGGCCTTCAAGCTGGTTGGGCTCTCGGCGGACGACTTCCCGGCGGTGACGCCGGGCCCGGCGGCGACGTGGATTCCGCTCGAGGCCAAGGTCCTCAAGGAGATGCTCGAGCAGACGAGCTTTGCGATCTCCCACGACGAGGGACGCTATGCCCTCAACGGGATCCTGTTCTCCCTCCAGGGCAAGGAGATCCGTCTGGTGGCGACCGACGGTCACCGGCTGGCCATCTCGACGCGCGTGCTCAGGGAGGCGGCGCCGGCGGTCACCGGGATCGTGCCGCGCAAGGGCGTCCAGGAGATCGGCCGCGTGCTCGGGGTCGGCGAGGAAGTCCAGATCGCGCTGGCGGAGAACCAGTTTGTCCTGAGGATGCCGAACTTCGTGATGCTGGCCCGGCTGATCGAGGGCCAGTTTCCGAACTACGAGCAGGTGCTGCCGAAGGGCCAGCCTCGGCGCCTGACCCTCTCGCGGGCGGCCTTCACGGCAGCGCTCCGTCGGGTCTCGGTGATGTCGGAGGAGCGGACGAGGCCGGTCAAGCTGGTCCTTGCTCCCGGCACGCTCCGGCTGATGGCCTACCATCCGGAGCTCGGCGAGGCCGAGGAGGCGCTGGACGTCGGCTACGCGGGGGAGGAGCTGACGATCGGCTTCAACTCCCGCTACCTGCTGGAAGCGCTCGCGCCGCTCGCGGCCGACGAGGTCGCGGTGGAGTTGAACGACGGAATGAGCCCGGCCGTGATCAAAAGCTTCGAGGATGAGGGAACGCTCTGTGTTATAATGCCTATGAGAATTTAGAGAGGATTTAGCTCTGAAAACCGGGAGTTCAACAGGGTGCAGATTCGATGGATACAGTTACTCGAATTCCGTAATTACCGCACCCTCTCCTACCGTCCCTCGGCCAAGCTGAACCTTCTCGTCGGGCGAAACGCCCAGGGCAAGACGAATCTTCTGGAAGGCATCGCGGTCCTGCTGGTGGGCCGCTCGTTTCGCACCCCTCGCCTCGCCGAGTTGCCGCGGTGGGGCTCTCCGTCGGCGTCGGTCGCGGGAGAGATCAGCCGCGGGGACAGCACGCGGACCCTCCGCCGGACCCTTCAGCAGACCGAGAGCGGCAGCTGGGAGACCATCGGCGACCACTGCGAGTGGGCTCGCGCGATCCCGTTTAGCTGGCAGGACCTGGCTATCCTCACCGGCGGACCCGGAGCCCGGCGGAGCTTCCTCGACGGCTTCGCGGGCCGGCTCTATC
>Ga0209378_1002389_pt1 | contig 12973 bp, 13 predicted proteins | sample GraSoiAngelo_156_FD_186170 | JGI IMG/M metagenome (GOLD analysis project Ga0209378, IMG submission 186170) | Grasslands soil microbial communities from the Angelo Coastal Reserve, California, USA - 14_1009_13_40cm (SPAdes) (version 2) | ecosystem: Environmental > Terrestrial > Soil > Grasslands ... | reverse complement strand
CAATCGCCGCGAGAAAGTATCCGGGCGCCGTGAGGCCCGCGAGCAGATACGCCCAACCGGAGAACAGGCCCGCCGCCTGAATCACGATCGATGTGAGCGCCAGGCCGCCGAGGAGCAGGGCCGCCCTCGTCACGGTCCGGGCGGCAGTGGGCCCGAGCATCCTCGATTCCAATCGGAAAAAGATCGCATGGCCCACGACCACCGGGGCGAAAACGGAGGGGACGAACGGGAAGTACGGTAACAGCCGCCAACCCAACGGAACACAGATGATCGTGCAGTACAGCTCAGGAAACACCAAGGGCAGGGTCCCGATTCCGACGAGCGCCGCAACGAACCAGAACATCCAGATCGCGAACAGTCGATCGAGCAGCCGCCGACCGAACGGCGCGGAGTCCAACGGGAAGGCTTTGAGAGAGGCCAATAAGAACATCCATCCGACGAAGTGAGTGACAACCGCCGGGATCCGGAGGACGAAGGCGTCCGTCCCACCGCCGAAGCGCCAGACGAGCGGTCCGGGCAAGAGCAGAGCACTTCCGAATCCGAGGGCGAATGTGCCCCAGAAGACAAAGGCGATCTGGGGGCGCAGGTTCTCAGTCGACGCAGGCCCTTTCGGAACCATCGGTTGTCGATGAGCCTCCGCTTCATCAACCTCATGTATGAACTTCTTCGAATGCGGCCTTCAGCAACCTCGACCGGAGGTCGCCAAACCGGAATCCTCCCTGCGCCGACCTCGCCGGGAGTTTCATATACGGCCCAGCCTCTCGCGGACGGGGGAACCTCTCAATGCCCACACTCGCGGAGAACGCCGTCAAGAACTGCCTACGAATCCGACCGGACGACAACGTGACGATTTTCTTCTATCCGCATACGCTCTCTTTGGCGGAAGACCTGGCCACGGAGTGTTTCAAGGTCGGTGCCGACGTGCTCCTGAACCTGTACACGGACAAGTACTACACCGCGTACATGAAGCACCTGTCCACGGAGAAGCTGCGCCAGCCGTCCGCGTTTTGCCGCGGCCTGTCGAACATTTCCACGGCGACCTTCTGGCTCGGGGCCGCGTACGACCCGGTCGTGTACCGGCGCGTGCCGCCGGAGAAGATGGCCGCGAACGACGAGGCGGAGACGGAAGCCCACCTCCCGATGCGGGACCGGAAGGTCCGCTCTCTCGGCTTCGCGATCGGTCAGGTGACCCGCCCTCGGGCGAAGGCCTACGGCTTCAACTTCGCGACCTGGGAGCGGATGGTCCAGGAGGCCTCCGCGGTCCCCGCGAAGACCCTCACCGCGACCGGTCAACGGCTTGCGGGGATCCTCGGGACGGCGGACGAGGTCCACGTGACCGCCCCGAGCGGGACCGACCTCACGTTCTCCGTGCAAGGGCGCCAACCCATGATCTACGACGGGATCGTCGATGAAGAGGATATCGCGGCCGGCGTGTTCGAATCCTCGATTCCCTCCGGCAGCGTGACGATCCTCCCGCAGGAGACGAGCGCCGAAGGCGTGGTCGTGTTCGACGTGCCCCAGGCCTGGGCCGGACGTTCCATCCGACGCATGCGGTGGGACTTCCACGGTGGCCGCCTGACGAAGTTCGAGGGGGACGCCGCCGCGGTCGCCCTGCGGAAGCAGTACGATGTCTCTACGGGAGACCGGGACCGCATCGCCTCCTTCACCATCGGGACGAACCCGAAGGCCAGCCTCGGTTTCCTTCAGAACCCGATCGTCCGGGGCGCGGTCTCCGTCGGAGTCGGAGGGAATCAGTTCGTCGGCGGGCCCAACAAGTCCGCGTTCGGATTCGAGAGCACGGTCCGTGCGGCGACCGTCGAGGCGGACGGCAAGCCGATCGTCCGGGAAGGGAAGCTCCTCATCGCGTGATCCGATCCCATCGGACCTCGCGGTCGGGTCGAACGTAGCGTGCCTGTAGGCCGGCCCCTTATCGACGTCGGCGACGTTCGACGCACGTGCGTGCCTCGGGAGCAGGGCCGGTGGCCCTCTTGATTGCGCTCCTGCTGGCCGCTCCTCCCCTCGGGGCGGCGCGCGAGGTCGAATCCCTCCCCCCTTCCTTCGGACCCGCCGCCGCCTCTTTTTCTTCGGGGAGCGTTCCCCAGGTCCTCCTGGTCCGCGTCTACGCGAGCGCGGTGCGCGACGACGAATTCGTCGAGATCGAAAACGACCGCGACGGAGCGCTCGATATCACCGGCTGGACCCTCTCGGACGGCGAAGCCGCGGCGGCCTTCCCAGTCGATTCGATCGTGCCCGCGAAGGGCCGCATCCTCGTCACGCGGAATGCGTCGAGTTACGGCGAGGACACGCTCGCGGCGGCCGATTTCACGTTCGACCGAGGCCAGGCGCGTGCCATGGAGGGCGGAGTCCTTCGGCTCGCGGACGCCGGCGACGAGATCCTGCTCCTCGATGCGAATGCGTCCGTGATCGACGCCTACGTGTGGGGAGACTCGTCCTACACCGGGCCCGGGTGGACCGCCCGGCCCGCGGAGAAGATGGGGCGGGGCGAGATCGCGGTCCGCCTCCGCGCGGCGAGCGGCGAATGGATCGACCGGGATGGAGCGGAGGACTGGGAGGGCCCTCGCCGCCATCGACTGGGACAATCCGCGTTCAGCCTCGGCGAATTCGAGTTGGCGGGCCGCCTCACGTCGGTCCTCTCGCCGGATGCCGGGGACGGTCCCCTGCTCGGATTCCTCTCGACCGCCGAACGGACGATCGAGGTGAGCGTCTATACCTTCACGAGCGAGCGGATCGCATCCGTCCTCGGGGACGCCGCCCGTCGGGGCGTCCGCGTCCGCGTCCTCCTCGACGGAGGTCCGGTCGGAGGCATCGACAGCGACGAACACAATGTGAGCCGCGGGCTCGCCGCGGCCGGTGTCGACGTCCGCTGGATGACAGGCGGGAAGGACATCGTGAAACGCTATCGATTCCTCCATGCCAAGTATGCGCTCGTCGACGCCAGCGCCGCCTGGATCGGATCGGAAAATTTCGGGGAATCCGGATTTCCGGACAGTCGAAAAGGGAATCGCGGCTGGTCCCTCGTCTTGGAGGATGCCACACTCACCCGGGCCCTCGGCCGAGTCTTCGAGAGCGACTTCGATCCTCGGAGACGAGACACCGTTCCCCAGGAAGATGCGTCGGAGGACCACCTACCTCCCGCGCCATCGCACCGAGCGTGGACTTGGGGAGAAGGACCGCGGAATCGAAGGGCCCGCCTCATCGTCGGTCCGGACAGCTCTCTCGATCCCGATGGAATCCTCGACATGCTCGCGACGGCTCGCGACCGTCTCTCCATCGAGGCGTTCTATGTCGAGGAGGCATGGCGCAACGGGACGAATCCCTTCCTCGCGGCCGCCTTCGAAGCCGCGGGTCGAGGGGTCTCCGTTCGGATCTTGGTCGATGGCAGTTGGTCGTCGGTCGAAGCCGATTCCGGGACGAACGATGACGTCGTGGCCCGGATCAATCGCGCGGCGAAGGATGGCCGACTTCCGCTGGAGGCGCGTCTGCTCGAGCCGCGCGGCTCGATTGAACGGCTCCACAACAAGGGAATCGTCGTCGACGGCCGTCAGGTGCTCGTGTCCAGCCTGAACTGGGGCCTCGGGTCGGCGACGGAGAATCGCGAGATCGGCGTCATCGTCGAGGACCCCGAACTCGCGGGCCGGTTCGAGGCCGCGTTCGACGCCGACTGGGAGGGCCGCCCGACGTCCTCCGCCGACGGATGGCGCCTCGAGGACCCGCTCGCCCTCGCGGGACTCTACCTGCTCGTCGGCGGGGCCGCCGCGGTCTCCTTGCGGAAATTGAGAGTCGGCGCCAAAGGCATAAAGCCCCACGCGCGGGTGCGAACGCGTGGCGCCTCCGGATCTGATCTCCGCGGCGGACGTGGAGAAGTTCGGCTATTGCCCCTTGAGCTGGTGGCTGAGCCGGGGCCTCGCCCCCGAGGAAGGGCCGGAGCTCGGGGAAGGCGAGAAGAAGCACGAGGCCGCGGCGGCGGACCTGAAGGGGATTGAGGCGCACGAGGCCCAGGCCCGCGAGGCCGAGGCCGGCGTCCTGTACTTCGCCATCGCGGCGTCGATCGTCGCCACGGTCGGCCTCCGGTTCATCACGACCTCACCGTTCCAGACCTCCCAGACCCTCAGCGCGATCTCCCTCATCTGGCTCCTCGCGGCCGTGTACTTCCTGTTCCGAGCGGATCGGCTTGCGACGCCGCAGGACAAACTGATCTCCGAGCGGGTCATCCTCGCGACCGCCATGTCGGCCGCGGTCATCGCGACGGCCGCCGTCTCCCTCCAGGGCGTGCAGAACGATGCCCTCGCGCAGGGCTTCGAGGCCCTCGCCCTCCTGTGGCTCATCGGGGCCTCCGTCTTCCTGTATCGGTCCATCGGCGCGCTCCAGATTGCCGCGTCGACCCGCGCCGCGTACGATCTCGAGGGCGACCTCGTGTACATCGACTCCGCGGCGGAGAAGCCGAAGCTCTTCGTCTCCAAGGTCCACGGCCTCTCCGGTCGACCGGACGCGGTGGTGATGGACGGCGAGCATCACATCCCCGTCGAGCTCAAGACCGGCCGCGTCCCGCGGGGCCCGCTGTTCTCGCACATCCTTCAGGTCGTCGCGTACTGCGTCCTCCTCGAAGAGGAGTACGGGCACGCGCCGCCGTACGGGATCATCCGCTACGGGGACACGGCGTTCGAGATCGAGTACAACGAGGACCAGAAGAGCCTGCTGCTCCAGAAGCTCGGGGAGATGCGCGCCGCGATCGCGAGGGGAGGGGCCCATCGCAACCACAACCGGCCGGGGAAATGCATCCACTGCTCCCGCCGGGCCGCCTGTCCGGAGCGCCTGGCCTAGGGCGGCTTGTTCCGGTTCCCGGGCGCGAGGCGCGTCGCGATCTCGCCGAGGCGGTCGCTCAGCTCCCGCACCTCTTGTCGCATCCGCAGCATCTCCTGCTCGAAGGGCGTGAAGCCTTTCGTGGAGAGGATGCGATGGGACACGAACATGCCGACGAACACGGCGCCGATGATCGACAGCACGGACACGACCATGAGCCCGATGAGGAAGATGAGGAACGATCCGATCGGATCGAGCCGACCCGTGACGACGCCGATCTCGATCGCCACGAGGACGCCGATGATCAGGAGCCACAGGAGGACCCAGCGGGACAGTCTCATGGCAGCGTACCTCGCGGTGGGATCACCTGGTGGAAGTCGTCCGGCCGAGTGATCCGAGTCTCGGTGCCCCGTTTGTCTTTCTCGAACGGGAAGGTGAAGACCATGACGGTACGGGCTTGCGAGTCCTTGTCGAGGCGAACGCTCACGTTGTACTCGAAATAGTTCCGACGTTGATCGACGAGCTGGTCCAAGAGGTACACGTGCAAGGAAAAAGTCACGTTGCTCGGCACCCAGACGTGGAACCCGAACGTCTCGTTCTCCTCGTACGTCCGGTTCACGGACGGGACGGAACCGTTGAGCGTCATCCGGACGAGGTCATATTGGTAGGCTTGGACCACGGCGCCGATGTTGACGATGAAACCCGATTCGTTGCGGTCCATGCCGATGACCAGGAGGGGGAGCGAGGCGAGCTCCGACGAGCGGCGCCCGAGGAGGCTCGGCGTGACGAGGATCAGGACGACGAGCGCGAGGATCGAGAGGACCATGCCCCCGCGCATCCACACCTCCCGCTCCACGGAGGTCGCGAAGGTTCGTTGCGTAATAAAACTTCGTCGCTCTTAAGGGAGAAAAGTCATGCAGCGTCCGGACCGAACCGGAAGATTGAGGCGAGTCCGAAGAGCGCGGCGCTCACGGTCCCCGCGAGGAAGCTCGTCGCGAGTCCGTCCACTCGGCCGTAGAGCAGGACGCCCACCATGGCCATTGCGAAGGTCGCGGCGCTGAACATGCCCGCGGAAAGCCAGAGGAACTTCCGGATCCTCGGAAGAGCGGCGAACCAAACGGACTCGACCAGCCTCGCGAAAGTCCGAACCTGGGAGTGCGTCGCCATCGTTCGCCGCGAGGCCGCGACGACGACATCTAGATGGCGGAGCGGTTATCGCCGTTGAATATCACCGGTCACTTGGATCGAATTTCAGGGCCGAGGTTAGGGCGAACAGTCCACCCGAAACGATCGAGGCGAAAAAGTTGGACGCCGCGCCCGCCACGTTCCCGCTCCACGCATAACCGAGGAACGCGAGGGCCAGCGCCGCGGCGCTGAACATGCCGGTCGAGAGCCAGGCGAAGTGCCGGAAGCGCACGGGCAGTTCCGCGGCAAAGTCGAAGTCGCGCCAATGGTTCCATAGCTCTGTGACGGTCGCCATCGAGAGGAGTCGTGGCCGCGGCGGTCCTTAGCAGGTTCAGTCGACGCGATTTGAAACGAGTATCGTTCTTGATTTGCTTGACAAAATTCCGCCGCGAGCATCGGGCCTGCATCGAAAAGAAAAGTGGGTGGCTCTCCGGCCACCCAGTTGGGGGGGAGGTAATCGTGACGTCCGGATGTCGGCCCTCTCCGACTTCCGGCACCTATTTGTTCATGTACTCCCGCTTGAACGCCTCGGCTTCCATCAGCGTGCGTTCCGCGTCTTTCATCTTCTTGAGCTTGTCCGTGACGAGTTCCACGCGGGCGTAGACGAAGTCGCGGATCGCCGCGCGGACCGCCTCCGATCGGCTCGGGAAGTCGTCGACCTCGACCAGGAAGTCGAGAGCCTTCAGGTACCGCGCGGGAAGCCGCAATGTCATCTTTTCCGAATCCGGATCCCGCATTTACTCCGCCCTACCTCGTGGGTCATTTCGGCATAGTTTGACCGACAGGCGTCCGGCCAACTGTTGCATCGTATTTAATCATTACTGGGACTTTGACAAACGAAACAGCTTCGCTTCGTGTGCAGCGTCCTTCGTCAATCGCCGTGCCTTCACCGCCCTGTCTTGTTATCAAAATTCGAAACGCATCGTTTATCGCACGCACGGCAATCGGCGACAGGATGCCCGCGACCCCTCCGGAGGTGTTCCTCCTCCCGGGACCCGTGAAGATGGATCCTCGGGTCCTGCAGGCGATGGCAAGGCCCGCGATGAACCACCGCGGGCCGGAGTTCAGGGAGGTCTTGTCGGACGTCCGGACGCTCACGCAATACCTCTTCGGCACCCGTCGAGAGGTCGCCGTGCTGAGCGGATCCGGCACCGCGGGATTGGAGGCGGCCGTGACCGGGCTGCTCCGCAAGGACGACCGCGTCCTGAATCTCGTGAACGGAAAATTCAGCGAGCGGTTCCACGACCTCTGCAGGACCTTTGCCGCGGCGACGTCCCTGTCCTTCGAGTGGGGCTCGGCGGCGGATCCCGAGAAGGTGGCCGCAGCTCTCGAGGCGGAAGACTTCCGCGCGGTCACCCTCTGTTGGAACGAAACCTCGACAGGCCTCACGAATCCGATCGCCGACATCTCGAGGGTGGTGAAGGCCCACGACGCGCTCCTGATCGTCGACGGAATCACCGCCGTCGGAGGCCTGGAGAACCGGATGGAGCAGTGGGGGATCGATGCGCTCGTGATGGGTTCGCAGAAATGCCTCGCCGCTCCGCCCGGTCTGAGTGCGGTCGCCCTCTCGGATCGGGCCTACGCGTCCCTCCACTCGGACACGTCCTTCTACCTGAGTCTCAAGGCCCACGTGGACGCCCTCGCGAAGCAAGACACCCCGTTCACTCCCGCGGTCCCCCTGTTCCTCGCGTTCCGAGAAGCTTTGCACCAGCTCAAAGAGGAAGGCCTCGAAAATCGAATCGCCCGCACCGCGCGTCTCGCGGACGCCGCCCGGGCCGCGATCCGGGCCCTGGACCTCGAATTGTTTCCGGACCCACGTTTTGCCTCGAACACGGTTTCCGCAATCCGATATCCGGCCGGCGTCGACGATTCGATGTTCCGGAAGGTCCTCCGCGAAACCCACCGGACGATCGTGGCGGGAGGCCAAGATCGTCTGAAGGGCCGCATCTTCCGAATCGGCCACATGGGCATCTGCTCCTTCGAGGACCTCGAGTCGGGATTCCGGGCGATCGAGGCGACCCTCGCGAAGATGGGGCACTCTTTCCCTAAGGGCGCGGCGGTCGAAGCGATCCTCGGACGGTCCTGAGCGACTCAGTTCTCACGACGACCTTTCGGAATCCTGAAACGCCGTGCCAGGAGGACGCCAAGGGCGAGACCCGCGCCGACGCCGCCGATCGTGCCGATCGCAACCCAGGCGAGTCCGACGCTAGAGGGCGGTGGAGTCGTGGCGGCCGGGCTGCGAGTGGCCGGGACGGAGAGTACCATCACGTAGCCGGCAACTCGGCCCTCCGAGTCCGTGACGCGAAACCGAACGGTGTAATTGCCGGTTACCGAATATGTGTGCGTGGGCTGCAGCTCGGTGCTCGTCCCATCGTCCCCGAAGTCCCAACGGTATGCATACGGTGGAACGCCGCCCCACACCGAGGCGTGGAAGCTGACATTCGTCCCGTCGGAGGTCTGGACAAAGTCGGTAGGTTGTTCGACCGTCAGATTGACCGCAGCCGGAGTCACGTTCACCCAGAGGGCGTTCGAGACCTCGGACTGGTGTGCGGCGTCCGACGCGATGAGCCACACCGTGAAATTGCCTCCGGTCAGATAGATGTGGACGGTGTTCGCGGCCGGGCTCGTACTGCCGTCGCCGAGGGTCCATTGATACGCGTACGGCGGGACGCCGCCACTCACATCGCTCGTGAAGGACACGGTGAGGGGCATCGTCCCGGCAGACGGCGAGGTCACGATGTGCACCGACAACGGAGGAGGCGGGGGAGGCGGCGGCTCGCTAATGGGGACCGTGAAAGTCCGGGAGGCCGTGAGGCCATCCGTGTCCTTCGCCTCCAACGTGACGTTGTAACTGCCCGCGACGGAAAAGCGATGTTGGGCCACCTTCTCAAGAGACCACGCCGTGTCCCACGTGCCGTCCGATTCCCAGTCCCAGCGGACCTGAATCGCGCTCACGGGATCATGGTCATCGAAGACGATCGCCGTGAAGTTGACCACGGTCTCCGTATCCGCAGGGAAAGGCGACCAGGTGAAATTCACATATGGAGGGGCGTTGGGAGGCGGCGCGGGCGGTTCGTAGGTCACGTTGACCCGGCCGATGGCCGAAGGATTCCCGGAGCGATCCCAGGCCCGGGCTTCAACCGCGCTCGCACCCCGATCCAACTCGACCATCGCCTGCCAGGAGGTCCGCCCGCTCGCATCCGTCCATGGATGATTGTTGACCCGAACCTCGACCCGTTGAAGGCCGCTGCCGCCGGAATCGGAGGCGTTGCCGGAGACCGAGATCGGAGCGGACTGAAAAATCGCTCCCTCGGCGGGAGAGCTGATCGACACGGAAGGCGCGGTCGTGTCGTTGGCGAAGGAATGGATGAAGGGATAGCGGTCGGAATTGTTGGCCGCGACCGAGTACGGTGTGTCTCCGATTCCGTCGGGGTCCGGGCAGACGTCCTGATTGGGCCCGCTGCAGTTGTCGATGCCCGTGTAGTCGGACCAGAAGTTGCCTCCTGTAGGATAGCTTTCGTTCCACCGGATTCGCTCGTTCGATTCGAACTGCACCTGCCGTCCATTTCCCGCGAAATCGTTGTGCAAGAAGGATACGTCGCGGGACCAGCGGAGGGTCACGCCCTTGGCATTGTCGCTGATGTGGTTGTCGACGACCGTGATGTTCGACGAATCGTCGATTCGCACAGCCCCCATCGTGGACAAGACGGAATTGCCGCGAATCGTCAGATTCGAGGTCTCCGTGGCGGCGATGCCCTCCGTCGCCCCGCGGATCACGTTGCCGGAAATCGTCGTCGTGTCCGTCCAAAGGTACATGGCTAGGATCCAGCCGCGATCCAGGACGTTGTCCGAGACCACCGCGTCGCGTGTCCCGTTGATTCGGATGAGCCCGTCTTCGACGACATTGGAGTGGATCAGAACGGGGCTGGAGACGACCGCGTACACGTACCCCCCGGGCCCCACAACGTGGTTGGCGGAGATGGTGAGATTCGATACGCCGACGGCCCGGATGGCCTCCCCGCGGAACCACGATGACGTGATGCTCACGTTGATCGAACCTTCCGCAACAACACCCTGGGAACCGGGCGCGCTCGCGTTCACATGGGCAAAGCCGACGCCTTCCGAATTTCGGACGAAGAAGCCGCCCACGCCCTCCGAGGCAGTCACATACTCCGTCTCGGCCCCACTCACGTTGTCGAAATACGTCGCGGCGTGGCTAGGGGCGGTCGAATCGGATTGGATCGCGCCGATGTTCCGGACCACGAAGCTCGCTCGAGTGCCTCGAACGTCAACCGCGTTCGCAGTTACGGTGTCAATCTCCCATCCCTCGATGACATACGGGTCGCCGGGCGTCCCCGTCCCGGACACAACTCCATTCGCCGGTGTGAAGTTCGCATCGCCCATGATCAGGATCGGCGGATGAGGCGCGTATGCGGGAAGCGCGGCCGGGGAAGGCTTTCCGGATCCGGGGACCGCCACGAAGATCAGGACCGCCAAGAAGATCGCACCCGAGACCCTGATCATGGCCCGGTCCCTCCTCGGCGCCGTCGCATCGACCCCAACTGAGTGCGAAGGGCCCGCCATGGGAAAAGGCTATCGTGATCGTTAGGTGCTTTCGACCCCGGTCGCCGCGTCCGCCTCTCGCGGCATGCCAGGGCGACTCAACGCCACGTCGCCGCGACCTCGTCCGTCCGGAACCGTTGGTTCACGAGGGTCTCCTCGAGGGTCATCCTCGTGCCGCCGCGGTGCATCTCCAACCCGGTCCAGGCGATCATGGCCCCGTTGTCGATGCACAGGTCACCCGGAGGGACGAACATCGACGCCCCGCGGTCCTTGGCCATTCGGCCCACCATCGCCTGCAGCCTCTGGTTCCGGGCGACCCCTCCGCCGAGGAGGACCTCGTCGTTATTGAGATGGGCCATCGCCCGTTCCGTCACTTCCGTGAGCATCGCGAACGCGACTTCCTGAATCGAGAACGCGAGATCTTCCATCGAGGCGCCTTGCTTCCGGAGATTAAGAGCGGCGGTGAGCATGCCGCTAAACGCGACGTCCATTCCCTTCACGCTGTAGGGCAGCGGCAGCAACGTCTTCCCGTCCCGGGCGAGTTTCTCGAGGATCGGCCCTCCGGGAAAAGGAAGTCCGCACTCCCTCGCGTATTTGTCCAGCATGTTCCCAATGCCGATGTCGAGGGTTTCGCCAAACACGCGGTACCGACCGCGGGCGAACGCGATCACCTGCGTGTTGCCCCCGCTCACGTACAGGAGGACGGGATCTCTTGCCGCCGTGACGCCGCGGCCAATCTCTAGGTGCGCCACGCAGTGGTTGACGCCGATGATTGGGATGTCGAGTGCGAGGGAAAGAGCGCGCGCGGCGGTCGCGACCGTTCGAAGGCAGGGCCCGAGGCCCGGTCCTCGCGAGAAGGCGACGAGATTGAGATCCTGCAAGTCGATCCCTGCGATGTCCACCGCCTTTCGAATCAGCGGGACGACCGCTTCCGCGTGGTGATTCGCAGCCTCCCGCGGATGGATGCCGCCTTTCTCCGGGCGGACCATGTCATAGACATTCGCCAGGACCCGGCACTTCTCATCGACGATCCCGACGCCCACCGTATGGGCCGTCCCCTCGATGCCGAGCGCGAGCAACGGCATCCCGGAAGGCGCCATTCCAAAAGGACTTGCTTCGCACGTGGGGAGCCCTTTTAGCCGAGTCCGCATTTCGATTCGCGGCATGGAATCCGACGGCCCAGGTCCTCTGCTCTACGCGTACCGGCCAATCCCGGCGAACCCCATGACCGTCGCGGTCCTGCTGCTCGTCTCGGTCGTCACACTGATCATCGGGCCAATCGTGGCGGCGCCGGAAGGTCTGTGGCCGCTCGGGGGATTCTGTTTCCTGCCGCTCGCCGTCGTCCTGCTCGCGGTCGCCTTGTTCAAGCCGAGCGCCACGCGGGTCTTCGAAGACGGCATCGAGGTGTCGCTCCCCCTGTGGCGTCGGCTCGCCGCGAGCCGGCGGTATGTCTCGTGGTCGGAGATCCGGGACATCTATCCGAGGGCCTACGAGGTCGCCGGTTCCTTCCTGTCACCGTTCGCTTCCTCGGCGGGGACGCTCGTGCATACGGGGATCGGCATCGAGACGAGGGAGGGCCGGCGAATCCTCCTGAAATTCACTCCGGGATCGATCCGCGCCTTCCGCGCCGACACCCAGGGCTACCTCGAGGCGATGGCGGTGATCCGGGACCGCTTCACCAGACGTGGCGAACGGATGGTCACGACGTCGAAGAGCTTCTCGGACGCCGAAGTGCTTGCGATGCAGAGCCGAGCGCGGGAGCCCCTGTTGAGGATCGAGGGAGTCTTCACGGCCTTCTTTCTGCCTCCCTCGGTGGTCATCGTCCTCCTCCTGGCGTTTCAATGGGCGGGGATTTTGTTCACTCCCTCTACCATCGGCCTCGTCCTCCTCCTGGCCTTCCTTCCGCCCGCCATCTCCATGGCGCGGACGCTCCGCCAGAGCGAACGACGCAACGAGATCCTTTCGGACCTGGCAAAGTTCCAGGAACACCTTCGAGAACGGATGGAATCCTCCGCCGATCGCCAGTAGCGACGGAGCACCCGGGGCCGTTCACATCGTGCGAACGCGCGCCGGGTCCGTGACGTCGTAGGTGCGACCCCTCCACCGCACGGTTCTCGGATGACGGGTCCGAAGGAGGCCGAACGCCATGACCCAAGGGACCGCGAGAGCTGCGATGGCGGTCCGCCGTCCCGAGACCTTCCAGTTCGAAGCGAGGGCGGGCGCAGCCGAGAAGAAAGCGCGACGCCGGAGAAACGACTTCGCAATCGTCGTGGGGAGCGGGACGAGGAACAAGGCGGCGGGGATCAGATAGGAGGGCCCGAGTGGGACAACCAGGACCGCGGACACGATTCCGAGGACCACGGATCCGTTGAACACGGCGAAGGCCGTTGCCGCGTAGCGGCGT
>Ga0209378_1002384_pt1 | contig 12988 bp, 12 predicted proteins | sample GraSoiAngelo_156_FD_186170 | JGI IMG/M metagenome (GOLD analysis project Ga0209378, IMG submission 186170) | Grasslands soil microbial communities from the Angelo Coastal Reserve, California, USA - 14_1009_13_40cm (SPAdes) (version 2) | ecosystem: Environmental > Terrestrial > Soil > Grasslands ... | reverse complement strand
GGGGGGTGCCAGCGCCGATGCCAGGATTTCTAAGCCAGCCGCGATCGGTCGTGTGGCAAACGGTCACATTCTCCCGGGCAGCGCGCCCCACGCACGAGCTGTCAAGAGGTTGACGCCGCCCCGGGTGCCTGCGAGGCTCACCCCGCCATGAAGCGGACCGTCCTGGCGACCGGACTCCAGTTCCCCGAGGGGCCGGTCTGGCTCGGCACCCGGCGCGTCGCCTTCACGGAGATCCGCGGCCAATGCGTCTCGCTCTGGCACGACGGCACCCTGGCGCGCGTGGCGCGGACCGGCGGGGGCGCCAACGGCGCCACGCTCGGGCCCGACGGCGCGCTCTACGTCGCGAACAACGGCGGCCTCTCGCTCGGACACGACGGACGCTGGACCGCGCCCGACGCCATCCCCGGGCGCATTCAGCGCGTCACGCTCGCGGGCGAGGTGAGCGACGTCGCCGTCCGTCTGCCCGGCGCACCCCCGAACCGGCCGAACGACCTCTGCTTCGGCCCCGACGGCCTCCTCTACTACACCGACCCGCACAACTGGGAAGATCTCGAGCACCTGGGCCTCGGCCGCGTCGGGCGCACGACGCTCGATGGCAGGGTCGAGCTGGTCGCGGAGATCCCCGCCTTCCCGAACGGCATCGCTTTCGGGCCCGACGACCGCCTCTACGTCGCGCAGAGCGTGACGCAGAAGATCCTGGTCATGGACGCGAAGCCCGGCGCCACGCCGGCCGCGCACGCGACCCTGCCGCGGGGCTACCCCGACGGCTTCTGCTTCGACGCCAGCGGGCGGCTCTACGCTGCCGGCAGCCTGGGCGACGTGGTGGTCGTCTTCGAGCCGGACGGTGAGGTGCGGGACATCGTCGAGATGGGCGCGGGGAGCGAGCCCACGAACTGCTGCCTCGGCGACGGCGCGCTCTACGTGACGCTCGCCGGCACGGGCCAGCTGGTCGCGCTCGACATGCCGGTCGAGCCTCTGCCCCTCTACCCCGCCCGGCGCTGAATCTCGCGCTGCGCCCAGAGCAGCACGCGCTTGAAGGTGAAGAAGTACGGGCGCGTCTCCTCGAGCGCGGGCAGCAGGCGCTCGCGGTAGCGGGCCACGAAGCGCGCATAGAGCTCCGGCGGGAGGCGGCGCTGGTAGTCGGTGAGCAGCGAGCCCTTCACCCACTCGACCACCTCGTCGCGCGCCGCCAGGCGGTGGCCGTAGACCTGGAGGCGGACGTGCTGCTCGGCGTAGCCGAGGCGCTCGAGGAGCAGCGCGTACTCCTCGGGCGGGCGGACGGCGCGTCCGGCGTGCGTGTGACCGCCGAGGGCGTCGCGAAAGGGCGCCTCGCCCGCCACCTCGGCGGCGATCACGTGGGAGGGGTGATCGAAGTTGGCCGGCATCTGCACCGCGAGCTGCCCGCCGGCGCGGAGCGCCGCCGTCAGGCGCGCGAAGAGCGCCGCGTGATCATCGACCCAGTGCAGCGCGGCGTTCGAGAAGACGACGTCCCAGGCCGCGCACGCCGCGAAGGCGCCGATGTCGCCCGCCTCGAAGCGGAGCCCGCCCTCCGCGCGCGGCCGCGCCTGGGCGAGCATCGCCTCGGAGCGGTCGATGCCGAGCGTCTCGCCCGCCGCGAGCTCGTGGTGGAGACGCGCGGTCAGCTCGCCCGTACCGCACCCGAGATCCACCACCCGCATGCCCGGGCGCGGGCGGACGAGCGCCAGCAGGTCGAGGAACGGCCGCGCGCGCTCGTCGTGGAAGCGCCCGTACTGTGCGGGATCCCAGAAGTCGCGCGTCATGCGGGACGCATTTCCTATCCGCCGCCCCGATCGAGTACAAACGCCGCCGGCGATGCGATCGAGCGAGGAGCGTGCCATCTTGCTCGAGGAATGCCGCCAGTATATCGTCGCCACTGAGGGCGACGCACGGCGGGGCCCTCCTCGCCGAGTGCCGGCCGACTAACCCCGTTATCGCCTTCTCCGCCTTTCATACCATCCAGCTTCCTACTGTCAGTTTTGATCACGCATTCCCTTATCTACGAGGAATTCGAAAAAGTTGCGCGGGAGAGCGGAATCGAGTCAGCCATCTCGAAACTGCGACGCAGAAGAAAGGACGTTCACATGCAGAGGATACGCTTGGCCAAAACCGACGTGAGTCTCCGGGGAGCGCTTGTTGCCATTTTCGCCCTCATTCTCGTCGGCGCCCCGCCGACGCGCGCGGTCTCGCCGCAACGAGCACCCACGGTCTGGAAGAGGTTCCACTTCGACCTCGGCAACACGGCCTTCAACGACCAGGAAACGATCCTCACCAAGGGGACCATCAAGCGGCTTCATCTGCTCTGGCAGTTCACGACGAATGGCCCGATCTACGGGTCGCCGTCCGTCTCCGGGAGCCGCGTGCTCATCGGGGACAGCAGCGGCACTCTCTGGGTGCTGCACACCGACACGGGCGCGGTCCTCGACCAGCTTGCCCTCGGCAACAACGACTATGGAGGGGGCGCCTACGCCACCCCGGCCGTGGAGGGCGACTTCATGTACTATCAAGACGCCACCGGCAACCTCGTCAAGTACGATCTCGTGAACCGCGTGCCGGTGTGGACAGCTTTCGCGTCTCCGCAAGACGCCGGCTTCTCCTCGCCCGCAGTCTATGATGGCCGCGTCTATGCGGGCCTTTCCAACGGCACCGAAGACAACCCGTGCACGGTCGGCAAGATGCAGGCCTTCGATACGGTGACGGGTGCCCTCCTCTGGAACTGGGACGCGGTGCCACCGGGGTACGTCGGGGGCGGCATCTGGCAAGCCCCCGCCATCGACGCCGCCCGCAACCTCGTTCTCTTCTCGACGGGCAATCCGCCGAACGGGAATTCCGCCTGCGGCGAGCCGATACCACCCAACACGGCGGGAGATCATACGGATTCGATCGTCGCCCTCGACGCGACCACCGGCAGCGAGGTCTGGACCTATCAGGCCATCCCCGGCGACGTGGCGGACTTGGACTTCGGGGGGTCCGGGCCAACGCTTCTTACCGCGGGTGGGCGTGACCTCGTGGCCACCGGCTCGAAGAACGGCAAGCTCTACTGCCTCGACCGCAGCACCGGGCAGGTCGTCTGGATCCGAGACCTCGGCCCCGGGATCTTCTCCCCACCGGGCAACGCTCATGGGCGGCTGTTCTTGGACCTGCTGAACAATCTGTCGGTTGCCCTCGATGGCGCCACCGGCAGCACGGTGTGGCAGCACGCCGGTTCTGACTTCCCAGCCGGCGGTCCGGGCATCGCCAACGGCATGGTCTTCATCGGCACGAGCCATGACCTGCGGGTCTACGACGAGGCGACTGGCACACAGCTCGCCTCTTGGACGACGGGCGGCCCCATCTTCGGCTCGCCCGCGATTGTCAACGGCCGCGTCTACTTCGGCAGCACCGACGGCATCTTCTATGTACTCACGGCGGCTCCGCGCTGAGCCGAATGAGGAACATGGGCTGCCCGCCGACGTTGGTCCCGCTGCTCGATCTCTTCCGACGTGCCAGTCTTCGCGAGTTGAAAATGCTCGTGCGGGCTGCTGCTCACGTGCCTCGATCGGCACCGCCAAGCAACCTGTTCGAGGGCTGGCTCGGATCGAGCACCTTGCGTGCACTCTCGATGCCGGCAATTGGCAGAGCGCTCGCGTCGAGAAGGCCGAGCTGTACCAGCACGGAGGCTTGGTCCCAATAGATGTGCTCGTGCGCCAGCTTTCCGTCCCGGAAGTGAACGATCACGACCAACGGCACCTCAACTCGCCTTCCCGTGGGAGCGATGCCGGGCAGCATCCAGTCCATGCGGATGGTATGGGTGAACTTGACGACCATCTCATCGACCAGCTGATCGTTCCCGACGGTCCGCGAGATGGGAATCAACTCCGTGTCCGCGGGCATCTGCGGAATGAAATGTTTGGAGTAGAAGGCCCGTAACTCCTCACGCCCAACTCCCCCCGTCAGCACCGGGACGTGGTTGACGTAGGCGTCCTCCACCATCGTCGCGAGGGTGTCTTCGGTACTGCGTGTGACGAACTCGTAGCGGACATGCTCCTCCCAGACATCATGCAAGCGCTGCTGCGCACTCGTAGGACCTTCGGCCGAGGGTGAATTCTCTCGTTCGTTCATGATCGCTCCTTCGTCCGCTTGAGCCGTTAGCCAGCCACCCCTTTGTAGGACGCCAGGGCCGCCATGCGCACCGGACTACGGCACGAGGCAGGAGTGGATGCTCGCCTCGCCGGGCAGCTCGCCGGCGAGGGTCTGGATCGCCCGCTCGGCGTCCTCGAGCGGGAAGTCGTGCGTGTGCATCTTCTCGAGCGGGACGCGGCCCGACTCGATGAGCCGGATGGCGGACTCGTAGGCGCGGCTGGTGACCGCGAAGGCGCCGCGGATGGCGATCTCCTTGACGACGACCAGGTCGCTCACGAAGTCGGGCACGGCCTTGAGCCCCTTCACGCCCGCGAGCACGATGCGCCCGCCCGCTGCCACGTAGTGGAGCGCCTCGGCCACCGGCTCCGCCGCGTTGGCGGTGACCTCGATCACCACCTCCGCCCCGCGCCCTCCGGTCAGCTCGCGCACGCGCGCGCGCGCGTCCTCCCGCTCGACGTCGATCACGTGATCGGCGCCGAGCTCACGCGCGAGCGCGAGCTTCCTCGCGTCGCGCGAGAGGCCAGTCACGATGATCGTGTCGGCGCCCGCCGCGCGCGCGGCGATCACGCTCGCGAGCCCGCGCTGCCCGGGGCCGAGCACGAGCACGCTGTCGCCCGGCCCGGTGGCGGGGATCTCGACCGCCCAGCGGAAGCCCGCGCCGAGCGGGTTGAACATGACCGCGAGGCTCGCCGGGATGTCCTCGCGCACGCGGTGCACGATCGAGAGCGGATCGAGGTACATGTAGTCGGCGTACGCGCCCCACAGGCCGGGCGGGCGGTCGAGGGGCACGTAGCCGTGCCCGAAGAGCCCTCCCCGCCCGCGGCAGAGCTGGTAGCGCCCCGCGATGCAGGCCCGGCAGTGGCCGCAGCGGATGATCGACTCGACGGCGACGCGATCGCCGACGTTCACGCTCCAGCGCTTCGCCGCCCGGTCGCCGATGCGCTCGATCACGCCGAGCGGCTCGTGCCCGGGCACGACGGGCAGGCGGACGGGCAGGACGCCCGCGTACTGCTCCGCGTCGCTCCCGCAGATGCCGCACGCCTCGACACGCAGCAGCGCGCTGTCGTCGTCGATGTCGGGGACGGGCAGCTCGCGCAGCTCGAGGCGGCGCGGCGCGGTCTGCACGACGGCGCGGCTCGTCCGCATGGCGCATCCAAGCACGGCGCCGCCCGCCGAGTCCAGGCGCTTGCACCCGAGCCCGTCCTCGACGATGACTGGGGCCGCGCATGCAGTGCCACCGCTGCGGGACGCCCTTCGAGGGCGAGCGGGTGCCGGTCCGCGGCGTCTCTCGCGTTGTGCCGCGTTCCTCCACTGCTGCCGGAACTGCGACCATTACGGCCCTGGTCTCGCCAACGACTGCCGCGAGCCCCAGGCCGAGCGCGTCGCCGACAAGGAGCAGGGGAATTTCTGCGACTGGTTCCGCCCGGCGACCGCAACGCGGGCCGCGACGGGCACGAGCGCGGGCCGGGCCCGCACCGCCCTCGACGCGCTCTTCGGGAAGAAGGCCGACCGCGACGACCGCTAGTCCAGCGCGCGAGCGCGGCGGTCTCGACGGCGACGCGCTCGTCGTCGGAGGGCGCCCCGGGCGGCCGAGCCGAGGACGTACGCGAGCCGGACGTCCATAGCTTGCTCCTCGACGGGGTGTTCGCCGAGCGCACCGACGGCACCCTGGAGTTCCGCCGAGCGACGAGGACATGGCCCGGCTGGCGCGGGGCTCGAGCGGTTGTGCAGGTACGTCCTCAGGCCGCCGGTCGCCCAGGATCGTCTCGCGCTCCCCCGTAGGGGCAGGTGCTCCCCACCTTTAGAAGGGTAAATGACCCTGCAAATGACCCACTGTTGGCGCCAGCGAGCGCCCCGCGACGCTTCTGGACGCCCCCGCTCAGCCCTCGAGCGTCTGAACGAACAGCGCCCGCACCGCGGCGACGTGCTGATCGAGCGTCTCGACGCTCCACCCGTCGGTCGCCAGCGGCGCGTGCACGACCACCTCGACGGTCGCCGGCCGGATCACGAGCCCGTGCTTCGGCAGCGCGTCGAGCGCGTTCCTGAACACGATCGGCACGATGGGGACGCCCGCCCCCATCGCCATGTGGAAGGCGCCCTTCTTGAACGGCCCGGGGCGCGGCGTGGGGCTGCGTGTGCCCTCGGGCGCGATCACGAGCGACGTCCCCGCCCGGAGCGCCGCGATCGCCGGCCTGAGCGCCGCGATCGCCCTCTGGCGGTCGAAGCGGTCGATGAACACCGTGCCCGCGAGCGCGAAGGCGGGGCCGAAGAGCGGGTTTCGCCGCGCCTCCTGCTTCGCCACGCCCACGAAGTCGCGCCGGAGAAGCTTGCAGAGGAGCAGCATGTCGATCGCGCTCTGGTGGTTGAAGATGAAGACCGCCGGGCGATGCGACCAGAGGTGCTCCTCGCCGTGCACCTGGAGGCGCACGCCGGCGAGCGCCGTCCCGAACTCGCCCCAGGTGGTGATGGCGAGGTTCACCATGTCGCGCCGGCTCCAGTTGAGCACCCCCGGCACGGCGCCCAGGACGAACGAGGGCACGATGCTCGCGAGCGCGAGCGAGGAGCGCACGACGTCGGTCAGGCCGGGCGTCCCCCGTGTGGTGAAGCGGCGCGCGGGCCAGCCGCGCAGCGCGGCGATGGCCGCGAGGCGGCGGTTGGGATTCGTCGGGCGGGGCCGGCCGACGATCTCGAGCAGCGGCAGGTCCTCGTGGCTGTCCGTATAGAAGAAGCTCTGGCCGAGGTCGATGCCGCGCTCGCGGGCGAGCGTGCGCGCCGCCATCGCCTTCCCGCCGCCGTAGACCGTGGGCCAGAGGTGGCGCCCGGTGAGCCGTCCGTTCTGCACCTCGAGCCGCGTGCAGAGGACGTTCGGGATGCCGAGCTCGCGCGCAATCGGCTCGATCTGGTAGCGGGTGGCCGAGGAGACGATGGCGAGCGTGTGGCCGCGACGCCGGTGGGCCTGCACCAGCGCGCGCGACTCGGGGTAGATCGCGCTCGCCAGCGCGCGCGCGAAGATGCGCTCGGCCAGCTCCTCGAGCTCCTGCTCCGGCACGTCGCGCAGCCAGGCGGCGGTCGCGGCGATCAGGCCCGAGAAGCCGAGGCGCCCGAGCTGGAAGCGCGCCGTGCTGAGTATCGCGTCGGCCAGGTCGCGGGCGCGCATCCGCCCGCTCGCGAGCCGATCGCGCAGGAACGCCACCGCAGAGAAGCCGGCGATCAGCGTCCCGTCCACGTCGAAGAAAGCGCCCACCGCCGGCCCGGCGGGGCCCTCGTCGATCTCGCGGGTCAGGTCGGCGTGGAGCGCCATACGAAGGCGTCGTGGAAGATACCTCCGCCCGGGGCCGGGGGTCGAGGCGCCGCCGGCTTCCCGCCCGGCGCCGGGCTTGGCTAGAATCCGCGCCGGTGGCGACACCCGCGACCCTCGCGCCCCCGCCGTCCTGGCCCCCGGCCGGCGGGCGGCGCGTCGTCTTCCTGCTCGATGCCTCGAGCCCGCTCGAGCGGCGGCTCCTCGAGCGGTGGATCGAGCGCGCGCGCCCCGCGGGCACGGCTTCGGCCGCCTACGACGTCGTGGCGATCCCCCCGTCGCGCCGGCGGCGGCGCGCGGGGCGCGTCGATCCGCGGCTGGAGGCGACGCTCGCGGTGGGCGACGACCCGCTGCTCGCGCCGCTGCGCGTCGCCTGGCTGCCCTCCGAGCAGGACGGGGTGCGGCCCGCGCGCCTCGCTCAGCTCCTGACCCTCGGCGATCCGCGCGACCCGGGCCGGCTCCGCCAGGCGCGGGTGCTGAGACGGCACCCGCACCGCTGCTGCATCGTCGTGGGCGAGCCGGCGCCGGCCTCGGAGCTGCGCGAGCGCTGGCGGCGCGCCGGCGGCGCCGACGTCGCGCACACCGCCGGGCTCCCCGACTTCGTCGCGCGGCAGGCGGCGCTCGCGCTCGAGCGCGCGGAGCGCCGGCTCCGCGGCGCGCGCTACAAGGTGCCGCGCTTCGTCGAGCAGGAGATCGTCGCGCGCCCGGCCTTCCGCGGCGGCATCGCGCGCCTGGCGCGGCGCCTCGGCCGCGACGAGGCGAGCGTCACGCGCGACGCCCGGCGCTACCTGCGCGAGATCGCCGCGCAACACAGCCCGCACCACATCGACCTGGCCGCCAACCTGATCCGCTTCATGTACACGCAGGGCTACGGCGAGACCCTGCACTACGACCGCGCGCAGCTCGAAGCCCTCGCCGCGCTCGGCCAGCGCCACCCGCTCGTCTTCCTGCCGACCCACAAGTCGATGCTCGACAGCCTGGTGCTCAAGTACGCGCTCTACGAGAACGGCCTCCCACCCAACCACACCGCCGGCGGCATCAACATGAACTTCTTCCCGATGGGCGCGCTCATGCGGCGAACGGGCATCTTCTTCATCCGGCGGAGCTTCAAGGACAACGAGGTCTACAAGTTCGTCCTCCGCCAGTACATCGACTACCTGGTCGAGAAGCGCTTCCCGCTCGAGTGGTACATCGAGGGGACGCGCTCGCGCTCGGGCAAGCTCATGCCGCCGCGCTTCGGCCTGCTCGCCTACGTGGTGGACGCGTACCGGCGCGGAAAAAGCGAGGACGTCCTCCTCGTCCCGGTGTCGATCGCCTACGACCAGATCCAGGACGTGGCCGGCTATGCCGCGGAGGAGCGCGGTGGGCGCAAGCGGGCGGAGAGCTTCGGCTGGTTCCTGCGCTTCGTGCGCGCGCTCCGCCGCCGCTACGGCGAGATCTACATCCGCTTCGGCGAGCCGCTCTCGCTCGCGCGCGCGCTCGGGCCGCCCGACCCCGGGGCGGAGCCCGACCCGGACGAGCAGAGCCTCGCCCTCCAGAAGCTCGCCTTCGAGGTGTCGGCGCGCATCAACCGGGCGACGCCGATCACGGCGACCTCGCTCGTCACGCTGGCGCTCCTCGGCGTGTCGAACCGCGCCCTCAGCGTGGCGGAGACGATCGCCTCGCTGCGCAACCTGCTCGACTACGTCCGCCGCCGCGATCTCCCCACCGCGGGCGCGCTCGACCTGGACACCCCCGAGGGGGTGCGACGCACGCTCGACGCGCTGGTCGAGAACCGCGTGGTCACCTGCTTCGCCGAGGGGCCCGAGGCCGTGTACGCGATCTCCCCCGAGAAGCACCTGATCGCGTCCTACTACCGCAACACCATCATCCACTTCTTCGTGAACGGGGCGATCGCGGAGCTCGCCCTCCTGCGCGCCGCCGAGGACGGCGTCGCCGATCCGACGGAGGAGTTCTGGGACGAGGCGATGCGGCTCCGCGACCTCCTCAAGTTCGAGTTCTTCTTCGCCGACAAGGAGGCCTTCCGCGAGGAGCTGCGCGCCGAGGTGCGGCTCCACGACCGCGACTGGGAGCAGCGCGTGGCCGAGGGGCCGGCGGCGATCGGGGCGCTGCTCCGCCGCTTCCGTCCGTTCAGCGCGCACCGCGTGCTGCGCCCCTTCCTCGAGGCGTACCGCGTGGTCGCCGACGCGCTCGAGCGGCGATCGCCGGAGGCGGTGTTCGGCGAGGAGGAGTTCCTGCGCGGCTGCTTCGCACTCGGGCAGCAGTATGTCCTCCAGGGGCGCATCCGCAGCGCGGAGTCGGTCTCGCAAGGTCTGTTCGCGACCGCGCTCCGCCTGGCGCGGAACCGGAGCCTGGTCGACCCTGGCGCACCGGACCTGGCCGAGCGCCGTCACGCTTTCGCCGAGGAGGTGCGGCGGGTGATCCGGCGCATCGACGCGATCGACGCGCTGGTGGCGGCGCGGCACGCGGGGCTGATCGAGTGAGCCACGCGCGAGGCTCCGGGAATCCGTTCACCGCGTCGATTGCGCTCGTCCTCGGCGTGGCCCGGCGAAAGCGGTTTCGTGTCGCCCTGATCGGCGGCTTCGCGCTCCCGTTCCACGGCGTCCAGCGGACCACCGGCGACGTCGACTTCCTCGCCGAGGCGAGCGGTGCGGACGCCTTCCACGAAGCGCTGCTCGCCGAGGGCGCGCGCTGCCTTCACCGCAGCGCGGACGCGGCGAACTACGCGCCCGGGAGGTCGCAGCTCTCCTCGACCGACTTCATCTACGCGCGGCGCGAGCGGGCCAGGGAGATGCTCCGACGGGCGCGGCCCGCGCTCCTCCACGGCGCCCGGCTGCGCGTCCCGGTGGTCGACGCCGAGGGCCTGATCGGTCTCAAGCTCCAGGCGCTCGTCAACGCACCGTCCCGGACGCAGGACGAGGCCGACATCCGGGCGCTCCTCGCGGCACGGCATGGCACGTTGAAGCTCGACATCCTCCGCGACTACTACCGGCTCTTCGACCGCGAGCGCGACCTCGAGCGGTTGCTCGCGGAGACGAGAAGGCGCTAAGGGGAGCTCGTGAAGCGCTCCGAGGCCCCGATCGTCGGACGCGGCGTGCGCGATCAGACGACCCTCCGACGTCCGAAGCGGGTGCGCGATCTCGACGAGTTCCTCGAGTTCCTCGAGCGGGTCGACGCGGTGTTCGGCCCGGTGAAGCGGAAGCGGGACGTGACCAGGGGCGATCACTTTCGGCTCTGAGGACCCGGGGTCGAAGCTCGACCCAGTACTCGGCCCGTCCGGCTACGCGCCCTGCCCGCCAGTTTCAGCGCGGGACGCAGCCGTCGAGGCACGTCCTGAACGTCTCCGCGCACCGTTCGAGCGCGAAGCCGTGAGCACGCCGGCACGCCTGCCAGCACGCGACTGCCAAATGCCTCCCATCCTCTTCACACGCGGCGCGGTCGGGCCGGCCTGCACAGGCGTGCAGGTCCGCGTGGAGCTGCGACTGACACGAGCGCGGGTTCTCGGCTGCCTCGGCGCAGAGGGTGAGGTCGTGCAGCGGCCCCGCCTGGCAGGCGAGCTGGCGTGTCTCGCAGCGCTCCGTGCAGGAGTTGGGGCCGCCGTAGCAGCGAACGAACGCCTCCTCGAACTCCCCCTCGCAGCCCCGGAGGCAGCTCCTGCGGTCCGCGTCCGCGCGCTCAACACAGTCCAGCGCGGCAGCGTGGGTCGGCCGGCGTGCCGCGCAGCTCGCGAGGCAGATGGCTGCCCCGACAGCCATGAGGGGCCAGAGACCGCTTCGGATCATGCGTGCGAAGGTCTCGCGTGAATGATGCACGGGAGCCCTTCCCACGCCGGCCTGACCGTGCCGCTCAGGGGAGCCTTGGACTCAGGGGCACCATGGGTTGCGCGGGACGCCCGCGCAGGGGTTGGCCATGCCCGGCTCGGCCGGGATGGCCGGCAACGTGAAGGTGGCGTCGGGTCGGGGGTAGCTGGCGCCGGGTAGGGTTGGGCAGGGCGCCAGCAGCTGGGTGGCGCAGAGCGCCTCCGCCGCCAGCGGCCCCTCGTCGCCCGCGTTCGCGCTCCCGCACGGGTTGTAGGGTGGGCTCTGGAGGTTGGGCGGGTCGGTGGTCAGGCCGGCCGGGTCGGCGTTCGCGTTGAAGCAGTTGCCCGGGTCGTGAAGGGTGGTGGCGAGGCCGATGTCCCCGTTGGTGGGGTTGCCGAAGGACCCGTTGTTCGAGAACTGGTTCTTCCAGACGTAGTTGCCGAAGGCCTGGTAGTAACAGGTCTCGGTGGTGGGGTCATAGAACAGCCCGCCCTGGCAGTTCGCGCCCGGGGGTGGCGTCTCCTGGTCGGGCAGGTCGGCGACCAGGATGCCCCAGGCGCCGTTGCGCTCGATCCGGTTGTTGTAGAGCGTGATGTACTCGGTGCCCGCCAGCACCACGCCCGTGCCGATCGGGGCCGATCCCGCGAGCCCCGAGCCGCTGCCGGGCACGTCGGGGTTGTTGTTGTCGTGGAAGTAGTTGTTCATGAAGATCGTGCAGCCCACCGCGCCCCGCACGGCCGGCCTGGAGCCCGCCGGGCAGAGGCCGATCTGAGGTGATGGAAGGTCGTCGTTGTTCTGCGAGTTCGAGACCAGCCCCGTCTTGTTGTGGTCGAACTCGCAGTTCTGGATGATCAGGTTGCCGCCCGAGTTGGTGCCCGAGTAGGCGAGCGCGGAGTATTGCGCGTGGTCGTGGTCGAGGACGGCGTTGCAGTTCGGGCAGGCGCCCACGTAGAAGGCGGCATCCCCCATGTTGCTGGCGTAGGAGTAGTTGATGCTCCCGGGACCGTCGGCGTTGCTGACGAAGATGCCGTACTCGCCGCGGGGGTGGTTGGCGCCGTTGGAGTAGCCGGAGCTGGCGGTCAGGTAGTTGCCCCAGTAGCTGTGCATGCCGATCTGGCCGCTGCCGTCGCCGCCGTTCCACCAGATCTGGTTGCCGTGCTCGCCCGTGACGGGATCGGTGAGGAAGTTACAGACGGTCAGGTTCTCGACGTAGGTCCCACTCACCTTGTAGACCACGACCCCGTCGCGCCCCGTCACCTGGAAGGCCGGGTCGGAGCTGCAGGGCGTGGGGGCGCCGGGCCGGGTCCCGTCCACGATCACGCTGTTCCGGTCGAGCCCGCGCAGGTGGATGCCGGGTGTGTGGATCAGCACCCCGGCCGGCAGCTCGGAATCGCTCGAGCCGTTCTCGTGGTAGTCACCGGGCGCGACCAGGATCCAGTCCCCCGGCCGCGCGGCATCGACGGCGGCCTGGATGGTCCGGAACTGGCCGGGGATCCCCCGGTAGGTGCCCACCCTCCACACGTGCACGCTCCCCGCCAGGGACGGTGAGCCGGCGAAGGTGGCCGCGGCCACGACCAGGCTGGCGACAAGGAACCCGCCACGCCGCCAGCGCGCAGGTATGCCGGGCATGCGCATCATCTAGCCTCCTCGATGTTGGCGATGTGCCGTTTCGGAGTGTCGTGCGGAAGGATGGAAACCGGCAATCCTCAAAACACGGGACAGCGGGACTCGAAAGAGGTGACGGTTTCCA
>Ga0209378_1002370_pt1 | contig 13034 bp, 14 predicted proteins | sample GraSoiAngelo_156_FD_186170 | JGI IMG/M metagenome (GOLD analysis project Ga0209378, IMG submission 186170) | Grasslands soil microbial communities from the Angelo Coastal Reserve, California, USA - 14_1009_13_40cm (SPAdes) (version 2) | ecosystem: Environmental > Terrestrial > Soil > Grasslands ... | reverse complement strand
CTGCCGTTCTTGCGCTTTAGCCGCTCCATTCGACGATCAAATCTCGCCTTGATCTCACGATACGGGCCTGGAGCGATGTCGCCCACTTGAATTGCGTGGGAAAGTTCATCGAGTGCCTGTTGCACTATTTGTCGAGCTTGCTCGGGTTCGCGAGCCTTATGTTCGTAATACATCGCGAGCTGCTCGTAGGCGTCATAGCCGTGCCGTGAATTACCGAGTGCGGTTTTCCAAAGCTCACATGCCAGATCGAAATCACCTTGACGCTTTGCGAGCCTTGCAAGCGAGCGCCGTGCGACCCTGTCGGTTTCGGTGGGCAAGAAAGAAGCAATGGACTTCTGGTACAGGTTGCGGGCTCGTGTGTGCTCTCCTCGCTTTTCGCAAATACGGGAAACGCCAAACAATTCCAGTCCGTCCTGCCCGAGCTTTTTAGCGTCACTGAGTAGGGAAAGAATCCGAGTGGACAGTGCCGCCAGTCCACGTAGGTCCATTTGGTTGTGGTTGAGTACCGGCACTAACCCTTCGGGTGGACCTCCGCGCACGTAGTCGAAGTAGATTTGCGGGATCATACCTGAGAGCAGATCGGCTCCCCGGTCCCAACCCAAGACGTGGCGTTCGAGTTCCGATAGGCGTACTGACCCTAGGCGGAGTCTCCATAGATTTCGTGCTGGGTGCAGAAAATCAAGATGCGCCTGCGGAGTCGGTACAGAAATCTTCCGGCTCATACGATAACGCGTTTCGAGCAGCGGCCAATCGAATGATCTGCCATTGAACGTAACAAGTACCGGATGCTCCGCTATCCGCTCTCGCAAGGCGAAGAGCAACGCCCTTTCTTCGCTGTACTCGCGCATGAAGAACTGTTCAATCTCAAGCCCGCCACCTTCCCACCAGCCAACACCGACGAGGAACGCATACGTGCCGCTTCCGCCCGCAAGTCCTGTAGTCTCTGTGTCCAGAAAAAGCCAGTGCTCGGGATCAGCGATTTGGTCCGATGCCTCTGGCAAAAGCAGTTGGAGGGCGCGTGAATCGGGCGAGTATCTAGGTGGCTGAGCGCACCAACAGCGAAGTGAAAGATATTCTCCATACTGATTGGTTTTCGTTGTGGCTCCCAGGACTCGGGCCATGCGCTCCGGGTCCGTCCGGATTGGTCTCGCGCGAGACAACAATCCGTCATTGTCGTTTAGCAAACGGCCACGCCACAATTTCTCTGGGGTTTCTGAGCGTGGCGAATGAGACCGGTGTAGCTCCTTCAAGCTGACGTAGCGGACGCTCATGCGGTTTCTGCCGTCCTCTCGGTCACGAACTGAGTGTCTCCGCACAGCCGCCCGAGAATCTCAAGGGCAACTTCCTTAGTCCTCTCGCTACGATCAGCAGTGGGCCCAACACATGATGGGCATCCATTCTCGCATGGACACGCACTGATCAGTTCGAGGGTGCGGTTCAACAACGTGTCACAAGCGCGGTACAGGGGCGCGGTGATTCCGATTCCGCCTGGGTAGGCGTCATAGATGTAAAGGTTGGGCTCGAAGAATTCCTTGGCCTCTGAGGTATCCGCCGGCCCTGCGAAGTCTTCCCAGTTGATCTCGCTTATTGCACTGGGAGGCCGTTCACCAACGGCTGCGCCAAGGTCACGGCGATCGCACATCATCAGGAGGGTTGCCATTGACCCGAGCGCGTAAAGCAATCCAAAGATCCCGTTCTGACGTTCGGAGAGACTGAACGGCAAGCCAATAAGTAGGTTATGTCCAAGCGTTAGCCAGAATGAGGTCGTGTGCATCTCGTTCTCCGGCAGTTCAAGTTTTCCCGAGCCGACGTTCTCGTTGGTAAAGAACTTGATTTTCTTGAATCCTACGACTTGCGACCGTACGAGCACGTCGCCATGTGCGCGAGCTCCCGGACCACTAATGCTCTCTTCTTCGGCCACTTCAAGGACGCGGACCTGCGTATAGCGGATCGCGTCCGTGAAGTAGTCCACGTTGACCGGCTTCACGTAGGCTTTGCGCTTTTCGAAATCCAAATGCTCGACATGGTATTGCTGGCCCTGGTGGATGTAGAGCGCTTTCGGATGGACAGTGGTGAGCGCAGAAGAGAAATCGACTTCGCCGATCACCTCAGGCTTGCCCCTGTCTTCGCCAGTTGTATCGATGATGATGAAGTTGTCTGACGTAACAGATCGCAGGCTGACGGTATCGGCAGGGTACGCTTCGTCGACCCAGTGCCAATCTCCACCGCTCTGATGCAGAAAGCCGGCTTCACCAAGTTGCTCGCAAAGTTGTGGGAGATTGATATTACCGAACCGCTCATCAGGAGAAATGGGCAGCTCGAATGCAGCGCATTTCAAATGATTGACGAGAACCTCTAGGTTGTCCGGCTGAATGTGGGCGTGCTCGGGCGAGTTACCGAAGAAGTAGTCGGGATGCTGCACGATGAACTGATCGAGCGGGGCCGACGACGCGACGAAGATCGCGCACGAGCTTCCCGATCGTCGTCCGGCGCGGCCTGCCCTCTGCCAGGTCGAAGCAATCGATCCGGGATAGCCGGCCATGACGCAGGCATCGAGAGAACCAATGTCGATCCCGAGTTCGAGTGCATTTGTGGCTATAACGCCAAGAATGCGGCCGTCGCGCAGACCGCGTTCAATTTCGCGCCTCTCTCCCGGCAGGTAGCCTCCACGGTAACCGCGTACGGGTTCCGGTTGGCCCGGCTTCGGAGGGTTCGCCTGCTGCAAGTAGGTCAGTATCACTTCGGTGTGCAATCGGCTGTTTGCGAACACAATCGTCTGCAGCTTCCGGCCAAGGATCTCTTTTGCGACTCGTGTCGCTTCGTTAATGTAGCTGCGCCGAATCCCGAGATTTCGGTTCACCATTGGCGGGTTGTAGAACACGAAAAGCTTCTCGCCCGCCGGTGCCCCGTTCTCTTCGACAACTTCGACTTCTTTCTCGATAAGCTGAGAAGCCAGCTCGCCGGGGTTCGCAATCGTGGCTGAACAACAAATGAATTGCGGATCGGAGCCATAGAACTTCGCAATACGCCTCAGTCGCCTGAGTACATTCGCGAGATGACTCCCGAACACCCCACGGTAGGTGTGCAATTCGTCGAGTACGATGTAGCGCAGGTTCTCGAACAACCGCATCCATTTCGTGTGGTGCGGCAGGATTCCGGTGTGCAGCATGTCGGGATTCGTCAGGACAATGTGGCCGCGTTCCCGAATTGCCTTTCGCGCATCACTCGGAGTATCGCCGTCGTAGGTGAACACTCCGAAGCTGTCATCGAGACGCTTCGCGAGGTCCTGCAACTCCGCTAGCTGGTCTTGGGCGAGCGCCTTGGTTGGGAACAGGTACAGAGCGCGAGTGTCGGCATTTTCCAGAACTGCATTTAATATCGGCAGGTTGTAGCAGAGGGTCTTGCCCGATGCGGTCGGCGTTACCACCACGACGTTCTTGCCGTTGCGCACTAATTCCGCGGTTGCGGCCTGGTGCGAGTACAACGCGCGGATTCCCTTAGCCCGATATGCCTCAGCCAAGGCACTTGCCACCCAAGCTGGCATGGGATGAAACTTGGCATCTCGGGCGGGAATCTGCTGTATTGCGGTGAGCACTTCCTCCTGGCGATAGCGCGCGACTAGCGATCCGAGGATGTTGTGAACGGTTTCAAGACTTGCTGGCGGGCGCGGGGCTAAGGACTGGAAAGCGGACATGAGGGGCTCCGGTTGTATTCGCCTTTTATTCGCTAGCCTAGCACCTCCCTTATACTCTGGGCAATACCTCTCTTTCGAAGGCGATGTTGGCCTCAGGAACGGTTGTTCCCTCGTAGAAAGATGGACCTAGCGCCAGCCGGGACGAAACAATTTGAGTCTGTGGATTATCTGTATAATCCAATAAGCTGATATGCGTTACGAACCGGAACATAAGACGCGAACCCGTGATCGTATTGTGCGAAATGCTGCTCGCAAGCTCCGCGCTGAGGGGTTGAGCGGTCCCGGCGTCGCAAGCGTTATGAAGGCATCGGGTCTGACTGTCGGCGGCTTTTACAAACACTTTCGGAGCAAGGATGAGCTTCTCGCCGACTCGATTGCGGAAGCTTTCTCCGAATCTAGCGAGAAGATCTATTCCTCCCTGCAAAACCTACCGCGGGAGGACAGGTGGAAAGCGCTCGTTCGGTTGTACCTCTCACCGGAGCACTGTGATCATCCCGACTCCGGCTGTCCGGTGGCGGCCTTAGCACCTGAAATGGCGCGCGCCAAACTGGGGGTTAGAAAACGAATTTCCGGCTTGATCAAAGACCGCGCGGAGCGGTGGGGGGAGTTCATGCCGGGACGGACTGCCACGGAGCGTCGGCAAAACTTTTCTGTCATTTTTAGTGCGATGGCGGGTGCCGTGTCCGTTGCGCGCATTCTTACCGACCCTGCCGACAGGCAGAAGGTGCTGGCCGATATGCAAGATCATCTTTTACGCACCTTTTGATTTTTTTTGAATCGGTTGGATTATACACATAATCTTATACGCAGTTACGAAAGGACTCTTATGAAACTCACTGGTCGCACGATCCTAATCACCGGAGGCTCAGCCGGCATCGGCCTGGCTTTCGCCCTCAAGTTCCTCGAACTGGGCAATGAAGTCATTGTCACTGGTCGGCGTCAGGCTGCGCTCGATCAGGTGAAGTCGAAATATCCGAAGCTCCACACGATCCAGAGCGATGTCGCGGACCCGGTGCAAATCGCCGCCCTTGCGGCACGCGTGAAATCGGATTTCCCCAAACTCGACGTGCTGATGAACAATGCCGGTATCCTCCTTTACAAGAACCTCAAGTCCCCTGCCGCTGACCTGACCGGGTTAATGACGGAGATGAACATCAACGTGGGCGGTGTCATTGGAACGACCTCCGCGCTCATTGACGTCCTCACGAGCAATAAGGGCACAGTGATCAACGTGTCCTCCGGGCTCGCCTTTGTGCCGCTGCCAGCAGCGCCAATCTACTCCGCTACGAAGGCCGCGATCCACTCCTACACCCAGTCGCTGCGGTTCCAATTGGAAGAAACCGGAGTGGAGGTCATCGAGCTAATGCCTCCTGCGGTGAAGACCGACATGACGACGGAGCTTGCTGAGGGCGGCGGCAGCGTGATCAGCACCGATGAACTGGTGAAGCAATCTTTTGCGTTGTTGAAGACCGGAACCCTCGAGATCCGGCCAGGGCAGTCCAAACAGCTCGCCTTCATGCGTCGCCTCGCCCCCAATTTCATCAACAGGCAGCTCTGGAAATCGTCTAAGAAGCTGGTCCCGATCGCGGTATAGGCCGTTGCAGCTTAGCTTTGGACGCCTGCCCAGTTGGGACAAGGAGAACATTCGTGGCGCAATTGTCTGAACACCCAAGCGTGAAACGGTTTTATCAGGAGAGGGCGAACAGGGTTGAAGCGCCTACCGATCAGGTACTTGATGCAGCTTGGCTTCGGCAGTTGTGCCTGGATGCGGGTGCAGACGATGTGGGTTTTGTTGAACGCGAGCGGCCAGAAATTGCCGATCAGAAAGCCGACATTGACAACGTCTTTCCCAGAACGAAAACGCTCATCAGTGTCGTCTGCCGTATGAACCGGGAGAATATCCGGACGCCAGCTCGTTCCGTCTCGAATCTCGAATTCCATCACACGACAGACGAAACCAACGAAGTGGCACGCCGAATCGTGTCGGCACTGGAAGAGGTTGGGATTGGGGCGATCAACGGCGGAGCCGTTGGGTTCCCCATGGAGGCTGATCGTTGGGGATCAAAAATGTGGGTCATCTCCCACAAGCCTGTCGCGGTGGCGGCCGGCCTCGGACAGATGGGGATTCATCGCAACGTAATTCATCCTAAGTTCGGGAATTTCATTCTGCTGGGAACGATACTGTTGGATGCAGAAGTCTCCGAATATTCACATCCGGTCGTCTATAACCCTTGCCTGGAATGCAAGCTATGCGTTGCCGCCTGCCCGACAGGTGCGATCAGCCCAGACGGCCAGTTCAATTTCTCCGCCTGCTACACCCACAACTACCGCGAGTTCATGGGCGGGTTCAACGATTGGGTGGAGAAGATCGCGGACAGCAAAAGCGCAGACGATTACCGCAAGCGTGTCTCAGGGGCTGAGACGGTCTCAATGTGGCAGAGCTTGTCGTTCGGCGCCAACTACAAGGCCGCCTATTGCATGGCGGTATGTCCTGCGGGTGAGGACGTAATAGCCCCCTTCCTCACCAACCGCAAGCAATTTCTGGACGATGTCGTTCGGCCCCTGCAGAACAAGCCTGAGACGGTCTACGTTGTTCCCAATTCTGATGCCGAAGAGTTCGTAGCGCGGCGCTTCCCGCACAAAAAAATCAAGCGTGTGTCGAACGGCCTAGCCGGCCAAGGAACCATTCGCGCCTTCCTGCGAGGCTTGAACTTCGTTTTTCAGAAAGGCCAGTCAAAAGGACTGAACGCTGTCTATCACTTCACTTTCACCGGTCACGATGAAGTGAAAGCAACCGTCACGATTCGAGACGAAAAGTTGCAGGTTTCCGAAGGCCACAAGGGACAAGCTGATCTGCGCCTTACTGCCGATGCCGAGACCTGGCTGCGCTTTCTGCGCAAGGAAGCCAATCTCGTATGGGCGCTAGTCCGGCGGAAGATTCGCATTCAAGGGTCACCCAAGTTGCTGCTTGCATTCGGGCGCTGCTTTCCATCGTGAAGAGGTAACAAATGTTCCTTTGCGCGTAGTGCATCGCAACTGCATCGTTTTGTTTCATCTCAACTTCCAGGGTGCTGATCCGTTCGAAAAAGACGTGGGCAATCGGCAATTCGCGATCAAGCCTAGTCGCAATCTTTACGCGGACAGTGGCAATTCCATTTGCCGCCCTGGTCCAGGCTTCGGCACATGCTTGCGAAGAAATGCTCGGGCGAAGTCGTTAACGAGCTTGGAATTGTCATCGCGCCGCATAATCAAGCAAGTTTTGAATGATAAAGGTAGGTCGGACAGCGTGCGAACTGCGACACCTTCGGCGCGAAGCCCCAAAGTGCTTGGCCAAGGCAAGATTGCCACGCCTGCGCCTTCGGATACCAAATGAAACGCCTGCTGCGCGGTGAGAATCTCATGGGCCTGCCTGGTAGGAATTCCTTGTCTTCCGGCTGTCTCCAATATTGAACCGTGGATCAGTGGATTGACACTTCTTGGAAAGACAATCCATTCGTCTTTTGCGAGATGCCGAAGTTGAAGCTGCTCGTTGTTCGCCGCCGGGTGTGTCTCAGGCATGACGGCGCAAAGTTGAGTCTCCGCGAAAGAAACGACCGTGAGCTTGGCGTCAGAGACTGGAGCCGTAACAAGCGCCATATGAAGTTCGTTCGCGAGCACACTTCGCACTAATTCCATCGCGAAGAGGGTCGTCAAGCGCACCTTCAGCTTGGGAAACAGCGGCAGCCGAATTGTCAGCAGTGTCGAGACCACTCCTGATCAGCATGGTGCGCATGCCCGACTAACAACACATTCTCATATCCGTGATGGGCTGCGCGTGCCAAATGGATGGCTCGGTCCGCGTGCAATAGCGCGGATCGCGCTTCCTGAACGAAAGTGCGTCCAGCCTCGGTCAGTTGAGCCGCTGTTTTCCGATCGCGGATAAACAACTGGAATCCGTGTTGCGTTTCAAGTTCGGTAATCTGCCTACTGAGGGCAGATTGCGTAATTCGCAGCCGATGCGCAGCGCGCGTGAAATTCAGTTCTTCGGCCAAAATTACTACCGAATACAAATGTCGAACATCGACCTGGGGGAGCATCGGCTCAAAGCCTTGGGGGGCACGAATACTTGGAATTTCCAGAGTTACCCCACATCTATATAAGGAACCTGCGGACAGAAAAAAGTATGAACAAGAACTTTTGGTCTGTTTACGGGTTTTATTCCCATCAAAAGTAAGCAGTCTGCCTTGACGCGCCTGATTTCTCGATGGCAGGCTATTCTCATGGATCTGCAGGAGTTTCGTGACTCTGTGTTGAGCGACCAGCCACCCAAGAACCTGAATTTTGCTCTTTCCGGGCTGTGGTGGGATGGCAAGGGGGACTGGGCGAGAGCTCACGAATCTGCGCAGCAAGACCAGGGGGGCCGGCCGGTGCGTGGGTACACGCGTACTTGCACCGTAAAGAGGGCGATTCTTCGAATGCTGCGTACTGGTATCAGCGTGCGGGCAAGTCTCCGTGCCGCAGTTCGCTCCAAGATGAGTGGACTGCAATCGCGGACGCTCTGCTTCGCTGATCTGGCCCGCAACGCGGAACGCTGCGCGCCGAATTTTGTTGAACTCTGGCCATCTAATTACTACTGAGGTCGAGGCTGTCCAGATGTCCAGCCAAGAAGTCGGGCCAGAGTGGGTTCTTTCGAGCTTCACCTCTCCCAGTCATGGCACTCAAGACCACATCAATGAATTGGTTGCCGTTGCACGCCAGCTTTGGCCGCGAATCCAGGCACATGCAGTTAAGGAGCAACCGGGGCAAAGTCCTGATGAAGCAATCGCAATTGCATGCGACGTTTGGGAGACCGCGCTCCGGTCTGTTGGCAAGACAATCGTCAGGTCGAACGGGAGAGGGATACAAATCCGCGACATCGATGCCTACCTCCTCGGTATCTTCATTCATCGATTCAATCGGGCTTTGAGAAAAGAACGCAAAAGAAGGCAGATGTTCCAATATTTCGCCTCTACCCGTGAACTTGAGCTTCTGCGGCAGGCTCACGATTCGAGGGCGGCACGAGATATCGAGCAGTCGGTTCAGGCGAAAGAAGCAGTTCAGAATCTGGACGAGTGGCCACGCAAAGTTTGGATAGCCCGCAAATACGGCTATTCTTTTCCTGAGATTGCTTCCTTCCTTGGCATGTCAGAGGCTCAGGTGAAACTCAGATTTCGGTACGCGCTTGCCCGGCTCAGAGAGAAATTGGGCCTTTAAGCGTTTCGTTCGGAGTTGGCTGTACACTTTGTCTTCGTACAATCCAGGATTGATTGAGGCAGGCGGATTCTGAAGCAACGAGAAGAATTTAGCATCGAGGAAAAGCGGATACTGGATCTGCTTGATAGGGGCTTATCCCAAGAGTTTCCAAACCCAGGGAGAGTCGGGTGCCCTGACTTGTCAGTGCTCAGAGGCATCGCACAGCACAAGATTCCGCTGTCGCAAGCAGATCAATGGCTAAACCACTTGAGTTCGTGTAGTCCGTGCTTCCAAGATTTTCAAAACTACCGGTCTGAAACAACTGCCAGGCGGCGAGTATTTCAGATAGCACTCGCAGCCGCGGCGGTTCTTCTCATCGTCATCGGCGGACTACTCTTGCTCCGCAATCGGCCCTCTGTCCAAACGGCGACAGTGACCATTGATCTTCGGGAACGTTCGATCGCTCGCGGAGAAAATCCTGCTGAAAGAAATCAAGAGCCACTCGAACTCTCGAGGGAAACAAAGCACCTGGTTTTGGATCTGCCGATCGGAAGCAAGGAAGGAAGCTACGAAGTAGCGTTGGTCAGTGGAGGCGGTGAACAGGTGCGCGGCACGACAGGAATAGCTCAACTGGAGAATCACACGGCAATCTTGAAGGCGGACATCGATTTGGCCGGCGTTTCACCGGGCTCATATTTTCTGGGTGTCCGGCAGCCTGGACTGGAGTGGTCGCGTTACCCTGTTCGCGTGAAGTAGTCCTCCTGTCATGAAAAAGCAAAAATCGAAAAAGAGCCGCCCGGCGCCAAAGCCGAAGGTGCCAACGGATCAGCTTATAGGCTGGACTCAGATAGCCCAGTTCCTTGGACAGCCGATTGCGGTTGCCCAGCGTTGGGCCAGGTCGGGGATGCCCGTGAAGCGAGAACGCCGATTCATGACTGCCTCTCCGGAGGAGTTGAGCCGATACCTGGGGCGCGAGGCAGGCTTGGATGTTCCTGTCCACATCGCGTCTGAGGACATGGACTTGTCCGCTGATTTGAAGCATGCGCTTTCGCATGCCCGAGCTGGCACGACCGGGAAAAAGCGATCATCCAGATGACTCGATGCGCATTTTTCGTCCTATAATATTTGCGCGCCGCCTTTCGTCAATGGAGTTCTGTTATGCGATTTCTTCTTCTCGTACCATGGAAGCCGGTCGTGCTTGTATGGGGACTGCTGACTGCAATGATACTGATTGGGTTTACTGCCTCGTCGCTGTTGCAAGGAGCTGATCATTCACTTGGGTCGGGAGCCGCCGGTTCCGCGAAGACAGCTGGTGCTGCGCGTGTCGGCCAACAAAAACATTCGCAGAAAGCTGCTCAAAACCCAAGCCACTGAGAACGTCATCGTGATTCTGGGCGCTCCGCGGTCTTGTTTTTTGCCACCATTTTTCGCACCCTCTCTCGTAAGGTGATTTCTGCGGGGAAACCTCCTTTCGGGGATATTCGGCCATGCTGCCCCATGGAGACCATCATGAAAATTGTGCCCGTGATCAAATCCAGCGATTTGCAACGATCGTTAGATTTCTACACCGAAGTTCTCGACTTCGAGCACAAGTGGCCCGGAGATAAAGGCCGTGAGATGGCCAACGGAGTTATTGACCTGGTCCGGGACGGGGCTGAACTGCAGCTTTCGCGTCATTCAGGAGACGGCGTTTTCGGCTCTGTGAACCGTGTCTTTGTAGACGATGTTGATGAGCGTTACGAGACTTTTCGAAGGCGGGGTCTAAATACAACACAGCGTCCCGAGTCACCAATTCACACGGCGCCAGTTGATCAGACTTGGGGACTGCGTGAGTTTGCGGTAGCCGATCCAGATGGCAACAATCTCTGTTTCTGTATGCCTAGCGCCGATAGAAACGTCAGTGAAGTCAATGAGTGACATAGAGATTTTGCAACGCCATAGCTTCCATTTCATAATGAGGCGTGAGGCCGATGGAGGTGACCGATGCCTGTCGAAATCGTGACGAGCGCGAATGTAAAGCAGGCGGTGCCGTTTTTCGCCGTGAGCAACATGGAATCGTCGCTGCGATTCTATGTGGACGGGCTTGGGTTCAAAATGAAGCGCTGGTGGATTCCAGATGAGTCTGATGGTCAAGATCATTACAAGGCTGATCGGAAGATTCGCTGGTGTTGGCTGGAGCTTGGCGAGGCTGCAATCATGCTGCAGGAGTTTTTGCCCGAACGCCAACCGAAGGAAACGCTGGGAACAGGAGTCAACCTTTGCTTTCAGTGCGAAGACGCGCTGGCGCTGTATCGCGAGTTCAAATCGCGCGGAATTCAGACTCGGACACGCCCATCGGTGGGAAACCGCTTGTGGGTTGTGCCGGTGACTGATCCTGACGGCTATCGCATGGAGTTTTCGAGCCCGACTGACACGCCAGAAGATACCGAACTTGAGGAGTAGTCTTGGGCGGCAAGTGATCCTAACAGGGTTCAGACTACTCAAAAGCCAGCGTGAGGGTTCAGCTTCGCGGTTCCAACCAACGATCCAGCGCCACCCATGGACCGCATCGCGTCGGGATATACCGACGACTTAACAGACTCGCGATGGCGCCCAGTTCAGGGCAATCGGGATAGCCAATCCAACCGGCAACGATATGAGAGGCTCCGAACCATCCAGCTATGACCGCCGCCGGCCACGCGATCGCATGAACCGGCACACGGAGAACAAACCACGCCAGCGTGAGCCACCCGAGCCCGACGATTACTCGCGCCAACCGTTGACGGCTTGTGATTGCGTGCGACGGAGCGCTATCCTCGCCAATCGTGCACTTGGAACAGTACGGCATCTTCATGGGCGGTGCCTCACAGGACACGATAGTGTAAATGGACTACGCCGTCCGGAAATTTCTTCGTCGAAAGCAGTTTGAGCGGAATGGACCTTTGCTGGGGCTTAATCAATGGTATGCCGGCGCCGATGAAGATCGGAATCACATGGATGCTGAACTCGTCGATCTCTCCTTCGTCCAGAAACGAAGCAATGATCTCGCCGCCTCCCATCATCCAAATATTTTTACCCGGCTGCCCGCGCAATCGCTGCATGAATGGCTTAATAGGCTCTCTCGCAAACTCGAATCCCTGCAGCAGTGACCCTTGCGGCTGGCGGGAGAACAAATAGTTCTTGATCTTTGGGCCGAACCCTCCGTCTTTCATGCCCATCTCAACACCTTTGGTGTACGTCTTCCGTCCCCACAGGATCGTATCGATCGTCTTCATGAAAACGCCCATTCCATAGTGGTCCTTCGGCTGCGGACGATCCAACCATGCGACATCTCCATCCGAGCGGGCTATGTAGCCGTCTGCGCTGGTCGCGATCTCCACGATAACTTTCCTGCGCCTCTTCATGGGTGGGCTGTCTCCTCAGACAAGGTCATCGTCATGTCCGCGATTGTTGTCCTTCATAGCCAACGACGGACAGCAGCTTTGTATTCAGAATACGGAACATGGAAATTGCGTTCGAGGAATCGTTCCTCCCGCGGGATGATCATGATAGAGATGAAGCTGGCGAACGCTGCCAGAGCCACGAGCAGCCACAGGTTGTTTAACCAAAGTGCCAATCCAAGAAGGAACAAAACGAAAGCCACATAGATAGGATTGCGGCTGAATCGGTAAGGACCGGTGCGGACAATGGTGGTGGTGCGTTCCGTTCCCCGCACGGAAGTCCCATGAGCTCGAAATTCCCTTAGCGAAAGGGCGAAGAGGAGCACCGCCGCGAAAACGATAACCGGTCCCGCCATGACCAGCGCCGATGGGATGAAGCGAAAGGGCCAAATCAAGTTCAGTACGACTCCCAGAGCAATCGCGGCCAGGAGCACAAGTGGAGGCCTTAGTAGGCCGGGTACCGCTACGTCCTTGGAGGGTGTTGGGCTGTTCATTTCAGCAGTCGGTTGCCCGAGTGATTTGTGCGCGGCCAATCAATTCGCCAGCGACCGCAGGCAACAGGAACCCAGAATAAGGCATTACCTCGCGGGTTCCAATGGGACGGGGTCTCCTGTCAGTGACGTCGGCTGCTGCCGGGTCTTCCTCCCATTAAGAATTGAGTGTCCCATTCGAGTACATCAGGGTATTCACGAGCCGTTTTGGGTGCCACG
>Ga0209378_1002368_pt1 | contig 13053 bp, 10 predicted proteins | sample GraSoiAngelo_156_FD_186170 | JGI IMG/M metagenome (GOLD analysis project Ga0209378, IMG submission 186170) | Grasslands soil microbial communities from the Angelo Coastal Reserve, California, USA - 14_1009_13_40cm (SPAdes) (version 2) | ecosystem: Environmental > Terrestrial > Soil > Grasslands ... | reverse complement strand
GGCGAGAAGATCGCCGGCTCGGTAAGCAACGGCTGCGTCGAATCCGCGGTCTACGAGGAGGCGATGGCGGTCCTCCGCGACGGTCGGCCGCGAGTCGTGACCTACGGCATCAGCGACGAATTCGCCTTCACCGTCGGCCTGTCGTGCGGCGGCGCGATCGACGTGCTCATCGAGCCGATCGGCGCGCTGCACCGCGCCGCGCTCGACGCTGTACTTGCGGAGCGCGCCGCGGTGCTCGCGCACATCGTCTCGCCCGCCGACCGCGCGGGGACGGTCGCCCTGCTCCGCGACGATCACGCCGAGGGTTGGTCCGAGGAGCTCGCGCCGCTCAAGGTCGACGCCCTCGCTGCGCTCGGCGGTGGGCAGAACCGCGTGGTGTTCGCGGCCCTCGCTGACGGCCGCGAGGCCTCCGTCTTCCTCGAGGCCCTCGCGACGCCGCCCCTTATGGTCATCGTCGGCGCGACGCATGTGGGGCAGGCGCTCGCGCCGCTCGCGAAGAGCGTCGGCTATCGCGTGGTCGTAGCGGATCCCCGCTCCGCGCTCGCCGATCGCGAGCGCTTCCCGCTCGCGGACGAGATCCTCCTGATGTGGCCCGACGAGGCGCTCGCGCGGCTGCGGCTGGGCGCGAGCACCGCAGTCGTGATCCTCGCGCACGACGCGAAGTTCGATCATCCCGCGCTCGTCGCGGCGCTGCGCAGTGACGCCGGATACATCGGCGCGATCGGCAGCCGCACCACCAACGAGCAGCGCTTTACCTGGCTGCGCGAGCAGGGCTTCGGGGTGCGCGACATCGCGCGCGTCTATGCGCCCATCGGCCTCGACATCGGTGCGGGGACCGCAGAGGAGATCGCGCTCTCGATCCTGGCGGAGGTCGTCGCCGTGCGCTATCGCCGGAGCGGCCGCAGCCTCTCGACGGAGACGCTTGCCACCGCGCGTTGACGACGCACCGCGGGAGATCGGCGGGATCATCCTCGCCGCGGGCGAGAGCCGGCGGTTCGGCGCGCAGAAGCTCCTCGCGGAGCTCGACGGTCGACCGCTCCTCCAGCACGTGATCGACGCCGCCGTCGTCTCGGCGCTCGAGGACGTCGTCGTGGTGCTCGGCGCTGACGCCGACCGGATCGCCGCCAGCCTCGCGCCTGGTCGCGCGCGCGTGATCGTGAACGAGGACTACGCGAGTGGCCTGGCGAGCTCTCTGCAGGCCGGCCTCCGCACGATCGATGGCCGGTCGCACGCGGCGCTCGTGCTCCTTGGCGACATGCCGGGCGTCACGACGGAGCTGATCAGCGAGCTCATGGCGCTAGGCCGGGACGCCAAATCGTCCGCCATCGTGTCGGTCTGGCACGGCCGGCGTTCGCCGCCCGCGATCTTGCACCGAACTCTCTGGCCGGCCGCATTCGCGTTGCGGGGCGATGTCGGAATGCGCGAGGTCCTCGCGGGCCGCGACGACATCGCCGAGGTCAGGGTCACCGCCGCGCTTGGTTCGCTCGACGACGTCGACACGCCCGCCGATCACCAGCGGCTCGCGCGCGGGGGTTAGTGCGATGAGACCTTGGCGCAGGCGACGTCGTACTGGCTGACCGAGTTCGGGTTATTCGAGTTCTGCGGCTGCTCGCCGGCGTAGTGGGTTCCCGCGACCCCATCGGGGTTGAATGCCGAGCCCGGCGCGCCGGCTGATTGCCCCGGACGCGTCGGCTGGTCTTCACACGATTGGTTCGGTTGACCGGTGGCGCTCGCGATCGAGCTCGGGCCCACGAGCAACCCGAGGGCGAGAAGGGTTGTGAGTGCTATGCGGTGCATTTCCGCCTCCTATGGCGCATCCTGATTTAGGCGCTCGCTCTCAGTTCGTTTGTCTTTGTGCGACGGATCAATTGAGCTCTTCGCCTAGGTAGGCGCTTCGGTCTGCAGGCGATCCTGGCCCCGGTTGCCTGGACAGTGAAAACCCCGAGCAGACCGCGCGTTCCGTGCCGACGTCTCGGCATCGTGGCGCCTCAACCCGCCCTCATGGAGTCTTCAATTTGCCACCGATAGCGTGGCCGCCGCTTTCGTCATCCGGCTGTCAATGGGGGGCAATACAAATGGGAACAAAAGTCGCCACCGTCATCGTCGTCGTCGGTCTCTTGATGATGGCTGGGGTTGGGGCCAGAGCAGACGCATCTTCGACGGATCGAGGCCAGACCGATCTCTCGAGCCTGCCGGCCATCGAGGCCTACCTCACCTCGATCGGCGTCGACCCCGGCTCGGTCGTCATACAGCAAGGACCCTTGAACTACGCCGGACCGCTCTGTCCGGGTGATGGATGGAACTGCACGGCCGCGACCCGCGTCGTGCAAATAGCGTCGTCGGCATCCCCGGCCGCGAACATCTTCGACTGCTTGCCCTCGCTCGATGCCCTGATCCCGGCGCTCAACGAGTGCCTCGTCGTCCAGTCCAGCCTTTTGGATCCGCTGGAGACATCGAGTTCGATGAACTCGGCTTCCTGCAACACGGACCTGAGCGACGGCTCTGGTAAGAGCAAATGCACGATCAGGCAGCAGGCCAAGAAAGGGAACAACAACGCCAACGTAAATCAGCGCATCAATCAGCGTGGAGGATCGCCGCAAACGGCGACGGAGGACGCCGAGATAAACCAGACCAGCGACACGGGGAAGAACACCGCGACCATCAGGCTGACGATTCAACAAACGCTCGACATTGACTCAACGCCCCCCGTAAGTCAGCAACAGCAGGCCCGCCAGACCGCGAAGGTCACGCAGACCGCCGGAGGCGGCAACAATTCGTCGGACGTCCAGCAGACGATCCTTCAGGCAGAGGACGCCCAGAGCAACTCAGACATCACCCAGGATCAGAACACGGACCCTGCGTTCGCACCGAATCAGAAGGCGACGGTCACCCAGACGACGTCCACGGGAGCCAACACATCGAATCTTCAGCACCAGCTAACGCAGCGCCAGCACGCCAATTCGTGCACAACTTGCACGATCACCCAGAACCAGGGGCTTCCCTTCCCGGGTGGTCAGAGCGGGTCGGTGACGCAGACGGCTGGAGGCGTAGCCCAAAACAGCATTGCCGGCCAGAACGAGAGCCAGACTCAGGATGCCGGCACGTTCGGCACCCTGATTCGGACGAAATTTGGTCCGGAGGACTGCTGCACCACGCAGAATGGCGGAACCGCCGCTAACAATTGCCAGATCACCCAATCAAACGATCAAGCGCAGACGCCCACCGCCAACCCGAGCATGAACTCGGAGCAGAAGGGCACTGCCAAGGAGGACGTGGTTGGGGCAAATTGCACGCTCGACCAGACGTACACGGCAAACGGCGTCCCCCACCATCACACTGAAACCGCCCCGGTCATCTTGCATGATCGCTTCTGCAGCGCGGACGCGGAGACCAACTCCTGCTCGGACGAGTTTTTCTAACCTGGCGGTCTAGCTGCTAGTGGTCGGCGCGAAGGGGCCCGATGGTCCGGGCCCCTTCGCCAACTCGGCAAGCTCCCGGTCGATCTGATCTACGACGCCGCGCGCCTCCATGCGAGCAAACGTCTCACGCGCGCGTTGCAGCTCCTCTCGCGCGCGCGCCGGATCACCAAAGGCGCGAAGCCCCCACGCGAGCGCGATGCGCGCCTCGCCTAGGTCGACCGCGAGCTGCTGATCCTCCAGTGAGCGCACCGCGTCGTTGAAGCGCTCGATCGCGACCAGCTCGCGGCGGGCCGTCTTCACGATGGCATCGGCGAGGAGCATGGCCGGGCGAGCGTAGCCATCGTCCTCCGGGGCGCTCGCCGCCGCGAGCGCCGCGCATTCGACGGCCTCGTTTACGCGGTTCTGGCGCACCAGGGACTCGGCGAGGCGCCGGTAGGTTTGGGGGACGATCCACCCTCCGATCTGCAGGGCGAGAGGCAGCGCTACGCGCAGCCGTTCCTCGGCGAGATGCGGATCGCCGCGAGCGGTCGCGTACATCGCGAGCTTGTGATAGTTCTGGAGCTGGATGTAAGTGTCGCCGGTGCGCTCGAGCAGATCGTGTGCCTCGATGCCAAGCCGCTCGGCTTCCTCGAATTCTCCGCGGTAGTACTTCACGAAACCAAGGAGAGAGTCGGCACGCGCCTTCGCGCGGAAACTTCCCGCCTCGGCAGCGAGAACCGAGCAGCGCGTGAGCTCCCACTCCGCTCCGGCGAGCCTGCCGACGTTGAAGAGAAGTGTCCCAAGGCGCATGTGCGCCTCCATCAGCAGTGAACGATCGCCGAGCGTCTCGACGGTTGGGAGGACGCTCCGCAGCTCGTTGATGGCGACGTCGGCGGCGCCGTCGAAATGCGCCCGAAACGCCGAGTGTTCGAACACCTGCTGCACGAGGAGGCGTGGATCACCGATAGCACGGACGATGGTCTCGCCCTCCTCGAGGCGTCTGCGTGCATCCGCGGGTCGTCCCTGCTTCCCGTCGATGTTCGCGAGGGCGATGAGCGCCTCGCAGCGGAGATCAGGCCGCTCCAGGACGAGCGCTTGGCGCTCGATCTCGACGAGCTCTGTCATCGCCTGGCCGAGCTCGCCGAGGGCCTTCTGGACCAGGCCTCGGCGCAGCCGCAGCCCGAGCCGCTGCTCGCTGTCGCTCGTGCCCAGCACATCGAGCGCTCTCGTGTAGAAGCGTTCGGCCTCGCGGAAGCCCTCGCGGCGCTCCGCTCTCTCGCCCGCACGCGCGAGTGCCTGCGCCGCGGCTGCCACCGGCGCGACCACCGTCGTCCGCCCGACCTCGCGCACGAGCCGGCACGACTGCTCGAGGTGATACGCGACGATCTCGACGTACTGATCCTCCGGACCGGGGAGAGCAGAGATCCATCCGGCGATGCGGGAGTGGAGCGCTGCGCGTCGGGCCTTGGGCAGCTCACCGTACGCGACGTCCCTGATGAGGATGTGCTTGAAGGCGTACTCGTCCTCAGTTTCGATGGTCGATGTCGCGGCGGCTTGGATGAGATCTCGGCGCGCGAGCGTCTGGAGGTCCTCGTCGAGACCCTCGCGCGTCTCGTTCAGGTGCGCGACCGCGCCCGACCAGAAGACTCCGCCGACGACCGCGGCGTGCTGCGCGGCCTTCTTCTCGCGGGGCGGGAGCTGGTCGACCCGCGCTTCGATCAGCGATTGCAGGCTGCTTGGAACGGGGAGCGACTCGACGCGCTCGAGCAGCTTGCCGCGTCCGAGATCGGCCGTCCCGACCGCGGCGAGCATGCCGACCGTCTCTTCAAGGAAGAGCGGATTGCCACCTGCGTTGCGCAGGAGACGTTCGACCGCGCCTGCGGGGAGGTCCGGCGCGCCCAGGAGGCCAGAAAGAAGCGTCTCGCTCTGAGCAGCCGTGAGCGCGGAGAGAGCGAGGGTGCGGCGCTCGCCGTCGCTGTCTTCGACGAACGCAGGCCTCGTCTCGACGAGCTCCGGCCGGCTCGAGCCGAGGACCAGGATCGGTCCGTCCGCCCCGTCGGCGATATAGCGGATGAGCTCGAGCAGCGTGGGCTCGGCCCAATGCAGGTCCTCGAACACGAGCGCGATCGGCCCGCGCCGCGCCATGAGCTCGAATACACGCCGGATCGCCCAATGCAGCTCCGTCCGGCTGATGCGCGCTCGCGCGGCACCGCCCGTCGCCGCCGTCGACGAGCCGATGAGCGTCCCGAGAGCCACCGTGAGGGTGCGTGCCTCGGCCGCATCGCTCCCGCCCAGCGACTCGACCAGCGACGTGAGCTTCGCGGACATCGTCGCGTCCTCGTCGCTGTGCAGGATCCCGGCGGCATCTCTCAGCATCTCCTCCACGGCCCAGTACGTGATGCCGTCGCCGTACGAGAGACAGCGTCCCCAATACGCCGCCGCCGCGTCGGCCTCGGCCGTGAATTCCCTGAGCAGCCGGCTCTTCCCGATTCCAGGAGGTCCGAGCAGCGTCAGAAGCACCGGCCGGCGCGAGGAGCGCACCTTCCCCCAGCGTTCGCGCAGGACGGCAATCTCGTGCTCTCGGCCGACGAGCGGCGCGCGCGAGGTCTCCCGCCGCGATCTCACGTACCGCGTCGCGACCGCCTTCCATGCAGCGACGGGCAGCGCCTTTCCCTTCACCTGCTGCGGATCGAGCGCCTCGTAGTCGATCACGTGCGCGGTCGCGCGGTACGTGGCCTCGCCCACGACGATGCCGTCAGGCGGCGCGGCGGTCTGCAGGCGCGCGGCGGTGTTGATGACGTCACCTGCGACCATGGCCTCGCCCTCGCTCGGCCGCGCGCCGAGTACAACGAGCGCCTCGCCCGTATTGACACCCATGCGGACGCGCAAGCCGAGATCGGGATCCGCCGCATTCATGGCCGCTACGGCTGTCTGGATCGCGAAGGCCGCTCTCACCGCGCGCTCGGCATCATCCTCATGCGCAACGGGTGCGCCGAAGATGGCCATGACCGCGTCCCCGATGAACTTCTCTACGGTGCCACCGAAGCGCTCAAGCTCCCCTCGAAGCTGCGCGTAGTACGGATCGAGCATCCCGCGCACGGCCTCGGGATCGAGCTGCTCCGCCTTCGACGTGAAGCCGACCAGGTCGGCGAAGAAGATCGTGATGACCTTGCGCTCCTCGCCGCGAGGAGCGGCGGAGGCGAGCGCCGTTCCACAGGAATGGCAGAAGCGGGCCTGCTCGGGATTCGTCTGACCGCATGCCGTGCAGGTTTTCACGGGTCTGAGTCTAGAAGCGGTCACGAACGCAACCTCTCAGTACGCCGACCAGGCGAGCGGCCGCCTGCGATCAGTGGGCGATAAATCGGCCATGTTTAGGGCAGTCTTCCGCGAACGATCGAATCTTCGGCACCCAGTAACACATTAGTAGCGTGCGCACGCTCAGCGGTCTGTGACCGTCCGGGACCGTACGCAGGCGGAACGGACACTTAGTTATGTGGCGGCGTGGACTCGCGTGAAGAGCGGCAGTTACTTGAAGTCGCAATTTGCGACCTCAAATATCAACCGGCGCCACCGCTTTTGGAAGCGGCGAGGAGCGCAGGCGCGCGTGGATGTCTGCGCAAGCGAAACGGCCCAATTACGATGCAGGCACACTCAAGGGGAGGCGCACTCGCTGACGCACACCATCACGCTCATTCCGGGTGACGGCACGGGCCCGGAGATCGTCGAGGCCACGCGCCGAGCGATCGAAGCCACCGGGGTCAAGATCGAATGGGATGTCCACGAGATCGGCATGTCCGCGATGGCCAAGTACGGCACGCCCTTCCCCAATGACGCGCTCGAGTCGGTGCGCCGGAACCGCGTCGCGCTGAAGGGCCCGCTGACGACCGAGCTCGGCACGGGGTTTCGCTCGGTGAACGTCGCCCTGCGCAAGGAGTTCGACCTTTACGCGAACCTTCGCCCGGCGAAGACCTACCCGGGCGTGCCGTCACCGCGCGGGGACATCGACCTCGTGGTCGTGCGCGAGAACATCGAGGACCTCTACGCCGGGATCGAGTTCGACGTCGACTCGCCTGAGGAACGCGAGGTCCAGGAGACGATCGAGCGGCTCGCGAAGACCAAGATCCGCGAGCACTCCGCGCTCGCGATCAAAGCGATCAGCGTGTTCGGCTCGCGGCGGATCGTGAAGTTCGCGTTCGACTACGCGCGGGCGAACCGCCGCAAGAAGGTCACCGCCGTGCACAAGGCGAACATCATGAAATTCGCCGACGGTCTCTTCCTGCGGGTCGCCGGCGAGGTCGCGAAGGATTACCCCGAGATCGCGTTCGAAGACCGGATCGTTGACAACATGTGCATGCAGCTCGTCATAAAGCCCGACCTGTACGACGTGCTGGTGCTCCCCAACCTCTACGGCGACATCGTGAGCGACCTCGTCGCGGGCCTGGCGGGCGGGCTCGGCGTCGCCCCTGGCGCGAACATCGGCGAGAACGGCGTCGCCATATTCGAGGCGATTCACGGGAGCGCGCCGAAGTACGCCGGGCAGAACAAGGTGAACCCCATGGCGCTCATGCTCGCCGGAGTCCTCATGCTGCGGCACATCGGCGAGCGCGAGGCCGGCGATCGCCTCGAGCGCGCGATCGCGTCGGTAGTGGCCGAGGGAAAGGAGGTCACGTATGACCTCAAGGCGAACCGCGACGATCCGACGGCGGTGGGGACGAGGGAGTTCGCGGACGCGGTGATCAGGAGGATGCGGAACTGATGCCAATAGTCGATCCGAACAACCCCAAGCGATTCCTTTTCTCGACGAGCACGCGATACGAATTCCAGTTCGGCTACTCGCGTGCGGTGCGGCACGGGAACGTCGTGCGCGTTGCCGGCACCGCGGGGCTCGGCCCGGACGATGAGGTCGTCTCGGACGACGTCGTCGATCAGATGCGGGCCGCGATCGAGCGGATGCAGGAAGCCCTCAAGGATCTGGGCTGCTCTCTTAACGACGTGATCATGACCCGCGTCTATGTGAAGAACGTGCACGATCTCGATCATGTCGCCGTGGTGCACGGCGAATTCTTCCGGGATATCCGTCCGGCGACGACCATCGTGAGGATCGTCGACTTCCTCGATCCGAAGATCCTCGTGGAAATCGAGGCTGAGGCGGTGTACGGCGGAGCCGACGTCAAGCGATGAAACAGGTCAGGGTCGTCGTCACCGGTGCGACCGGGCAGGTCGCCTACGCGCTGCTCCCGCGGATCGCCGCCGGCGAGATGTTCGGACCCGAGACGGAGATCGATCTGCGGCTCTCCGACATCCCGCAGGTGATCGACAAGGCCAAGGGTGTGCTCATGGAGCTCGAGGACTGTGCGTTCCCGCTGCTCTCAAGCCTGAGCGCGAGCGCGGACCGGGCGGAGACACACAACCGCGCGGACTGGGTGCTGCTCGTCGGTTCCGTGCCCCGCGGCCCCGGGATGGAACGGGGAGACCTCATCCGGAAGAACGGTCCGATCTTCGTCGAAGAAGGAAGGGCGCTACAGCGATATGCGTCCTCGTCCGTGCACATCGTCGTGGTCGGAAATCCATGCAACACCAACTGCCTGATCGCGCGCGCAAACGCGCAGACAGTCCCCGACGACCGCTGGAGCGCGATGACCCGTCTCGACCACAACCGCGCGCGCTCGCTGCTGGCTGCGAAGGCCGGCACGCGCGTTACCGAGGTAAAGAAGCTCGCGATCTGGGGGAACCACTCGGCGACGCTCTATCCCGACTTCACGAACGCCGAGGTGAACGGCAGACCCGCGGACCAGGCCGTCGACCGCAAGTGGCTCGAAACAGAGTTCATCCCGCAGGTGCAACAGCGCGGCGCGGCGGTGATCGCGGCGCGCGGCGCGTCAAGCGCGTTCTCGGCGGCGCAGGCGCTGATCGATCACGTGCACTCGCTCATCACCCCGACGCCGAAGGGCGACTGCTTCAGCGCCGCGGTCGTGAGCGACGGCAGCTACGGCGTCCCGAAGGGTCTCGTCAGCTCGTTTCCGCTCCACTCCAGGGGCGACGGAGGCTGGCAGATCGTCCCGAACGTGCCGCTCGATGACTTCGCGAAGGCCAAGATCGCGGCGACCATCGCCGAGCTCGAGAAGGAACGCGATCTCGTAAAGGATTTGCTTACCTAGCGAAGGGCGTGTCTCGTCCTGACCGACGAACCTCGGTCAATCTTCGGGAGCCTGGGTAAGGCTACCCGCGCGCGTTGCTATCGCGCGAACCTGCCTCAATGGTGATCGCCAGTGGATCCGCTCGCATCCCTCGTCGTCGCATCGCTGCGCCAGGGCGATGCGCCGATCGACGTGCGCGAGAGGCTGGTCAACACACTGAGAGACGCAGCGCCTCTGCCCGCGTTCGTCTTTGCGACCTGCCATCGCGTCGAGATCTACGCCGTTGTGGAACCGAAGCTCGATGATGAGGCGATCCTGGCGCGCCTCCGTGTGGCCAAAGGGACGGCCGGCCTGCGGCTGTTTCGGGGAGAGGCAGCGGCGCGACACCTCTTCCGCGTCGCCACCGGACTCGACTCGCTGATCCAGGGCGAAAGCCAGGTGGTCGGTCAGCTTCGCCGCACGATCGATGCCGCGAGCGCCGAACCGCTCCTCGACGCCACCGTCCGGCGTGCACTCAACGTGTCGCGGGAGGTCCGCGCGAGGACCGTCCTCGGAAAGGTCACGCGCTCGCTCGGCTCGCTCGCCGTCGACGAGGCGCTGCGGCACCTCGAGCGGCCCCGAGAAGCGACCGTGCTCGTGGTCGGCGCGGGCGAGATGGGCAAGCTCGCGTCGCGGGCGCTCCAGCGTCGGATCAAGTCGTTGCTCATCGCCAATCGTGGCGCGGCGCGCGCGGTCGATCTCGCGCGCGACCTAGCCGCCGAGACCGTGAGCCTCGACGAGATCGAGACCGCTCTCGCCCGCGCGGACGCGGTGATCTCGGCGGCGGACACACGCGGCGCGGTGCTCGATGTCCCTCGCCTGGAGCGGCGGCTCGCCGCGGGGCCGCTCGTACTCATCGATCTTGCGATGCCCCGAAGCGTGGCGCCGGACGCGCGGAGCCTCGATGGCCTGGTCTATCGGAGCGCCGACGATCTCCGCGACACGACCGCCCTCCCACCGGACGCGATCGCTCACGCGGAACAGTTCTGCGCGGCCGCCGCGCGGCAGTTCGCCACCGAGTGGCTGGCTCGCATGGCGACGCCCGTCATCCAGGAGATGCACGCCCGGGCCGACGAACATCGGCGCCACCAGCTCGCCCGCGCCATGTCCAAGCTGGGGCACCTCGGCGCGCGGGATCGAGAGGTGGTGCAGGCACTGGCGTGGTCCCTCACCAACGCGCTGCTGCACGAGCCGACGATCGCGCTGCGCGCGGTGCCCGGGCGCGCCGCAGCGGCGCGGGAGCTCTTCGGACTCGAGGAGCGGTCCCGATGATCCGCGTGGGAACGCGCGGCAGCGCCCTCGCGCTTGCGCAGGCTCGCCTCGTCGCGTCGCGCATCGGTGATGATGCGGAGCTCGTCGTCATTTCCACCGCGGGCGACAAGAGCGCGCGACCGATCCGCGAGCTCGGCGATGGTGCGTTCGTGGCGGCCCTCGAGGATGCGCTGCGCCGTGGCGAGGTCGACGTCGCCGTCCACTCGCTGAAGGATGTCCCGACGGCGGAGACCGGCGACCTCGTCATCGCGGCCATTCCGGTCCGCGAAGATCCGCGCGACGTGCTTGTCACCTCCACCCGGGCAGGGCTCGCCTCGCTGCCGCACGGCGCGCTCGTAGGGACGTCGAGTCCGCGGCGAGCCGCTTTTTTACGGTCGGCCCGCCCAGATGTAGTCGTCGCTGAGATCCGCGGGAACGTCGAAACGCGGCTGCGAAAGGTCCAGGCCGGCGAATTCGATGCGACGATCCTCGCGCTCGCCGGCCTGCGTCGCCTCGGGCTTCCGTTCGCCGATGACGAAGTGCTTCCGACCAGCGTAATGCTTCCCGCGCCCGGCCAGGGCGCGCTGGCGATCCAGTGCCGGACAGACGCACATACCCTTCGCGGGCGGCTCGCCGCGCTCGACGATCGCGCGACGCGCGTCGGCGTGACCGCCGAGCGCGCCCTCCTGCGATCACTCGGCGCGAGCTGCGAGCTCGCGCTCGGGGCGCTCGCCAGCATCGAGGGCGATCTCATCACGCTCGACGCCGCGCTCGCCGCCGACGGAGGCATCGCTCGCTTCCGCGGAGCGGACCGCGATCCGTTGGAGCTCGCGCATCGCGCGGCGGACGAACTCGGGTTGGTGACGCGTGCGCGCTGACCACGAGGCGCGCTCGGTCGTGCTCACGCGCGACGACCCCGATCTTGCCGCTCTTCTGATGGCGCGCGGGTTCAGCGTCGTCACGCTGCCCTGCGTGCGTCTCGAGCCGGTGGATCGCGCTGCGTTGCGCGCCGTCCTCGTGACGCTCGCAGCGCGCGACGTGCTCGTACTCACGAGCCCGGCCGGAGTGGACGCGGTCGCGGACGCGATCGACCTTCGCGCGGTGCCGTGCCCGATCGCGGTCGTCGGCCGCGCCACAGCGAAGCGCCTTCACGCGCACGGTCGCGCCGCCGACCACATCGCGAGCGCCCCCAACGGCGCGACGCTGGCGCGCGAGCTTCCGCTGCCAGGCGGTGAGGTCGTCCTCGCGCGCTCCGACCGTGCGCTCGGCGATCTTCCCAAGACGCTTCGCGCGCGTGGCGCTCGAGTGCGCGAGGTGATCGCCTATCACACGCGGCCCGAGCCGCAGGGAGACGTGTCCGCCGCGCGGCAGGTTCTCGAAGCCCTTGGCACGGCGGTCGTCGTGACCTCGCCCAGCGCGCTCGAAGGTTTGGTCGCAGCGGTCGGCGCCGATCACCTGCGGCGCGGAGCGCTCGTCGCGATCGGCCCGACCACCGCGCGAGCGGTCGAGGCTTTGCTCCACGTGGCGCCGCGCGTCGCGGACGAGCCGACCGCGGAGGCGATCGTCGAAGCGCTTGCCGAGGAGGACCGTGTTGCTCACCGCTGAACGAGCGACGACTCGCTTCCGTCGTTTTCACCGCTTGCGGCGGACCGCCGCGCTCCGCGGACTCTTCCGCGAGACGCGCCTCGATCCCGCACGACTCGTCCTGCCGGTTTTCATCGACGCGAACGCCGATGTGCCCGTGCCGATCGCATCGCTCCCCGGCCACACGCGTTGGCCGGTCGCACATGTGGGCGAGATCGCCGAACGTGCCGCGGGAGCGGGGCTGGGCGGGCTGCTGCTCTTCGGGCTTCCTGAGACCAAAGACGAGCGCGGTGAGAGTTCGGCCGATCCCTTCGGCCCGGTCCCCGCGGCGATTCGTGCGATCCGGAAGATGTCGGCGGAGCTCGCCCTCATCGCGGACGTGTGCCTCTGCGAGTACACCTCGCACGGCCACTGCGGCGTTGTCCGCGCCGACGGCACCATCGACAACGACGCGACCCTTCCGCTCCTCGCTGACGCGGCTCGCGCGTACGCCGACGCGGGCGCCGATCTGATCGCGCCGTCGGACATGATGGACGGCCGCGTCGCGGCCATCCGCGCGGCGCTCGACGCGTCGGGCCACGAGGACACCGCGATCCTCTCCTACGCGGCGAAGTTTGCGTCGTCGTTCTACGGCCCGTTCCGCG
>Ga0209378_1002363_pt1 | contig 13066 bp, 9 predicted proteins | sample GraSoiAngelo_156_FD_186170 | JGI IMG/M metagenome (GOLD analysis project Ga0209378, IMG submission 186170) | Grasslands soil microbial communities from the Angelo Coastal Reserve, California, USA - 14_1009_13_40cm (SPAdes) (version 2) | ecosystem: Environmental > Terrestrial > Soil > Grasslands ... | reverse complement strand
TCGCGCGCGAGTACCAGGAGATCGTCGCGCTGCTTGCCCGTGGAAAGAGGAAACGAATCGCGAAGCGTCTGTCGCGTTTGGAGGTTATCCGCAAACAACTCGCCGCTCGAATGAGTGATATTGACGACTACATGAACTGGTTCGAAGCCACTCAAATGAAGAGCGGCAGCGGGAATTTCACTGATTATCTGAAAGCCGTGGACCAATCGCAGCTCTCAGTGCCAAAGCGGCATGATCCGCTTTCAGTTTACGTCGATGCGCTGGAGGACCAGTTCGGAAATTGAGCAAATCTGGACAAACTCTTGCCCCTTTCGGCTTTGACGATTATCTTGAGTAGCGCGTTTTGGACGCGCGTTTTCTATTCATGCAAAAGATTGGTTTCGCCGAGGCTCTCGACTCAATTGTTGCCAGCGACCCGCGTTACCAGCGGGACGCCTATGTCTTTTTGCGCGATGCGCTCGATTTTACGACCAAGCAACAGAAGAAAATCAAAGGCCTCAGCGTTCGTCACGTGACCGGCCCGGAATTGCTCGACGGAGCGCGGCAGTACGCTCTCAAAGAATTCGGACCCATGGTGATGACAGTTTTCGATAACTGGGGAATCCATTCCTGCGAGGACATCGGGAACATGGTTTTTAACCTGATCGGCGCCGGGATATTCGGGAAGACCGAGGAGGATTCGATCGAGGACTTCAAGAATGTTTACGATTTTGGAGAGGTTTTTGTGAAGCCGTTCGCCCCGGCAAAACCAGCGAGGGCAAAACCGCCGGCGCAATTGCCAGCACCGAAGCCTGCTGGCTCAAGCAAGTGATGCATGGCTTCGCCACGTTGAACTGTTGAATCGCGATCCTCGATGTAACGTTGTAACGATTTAACGAATCACGTGGCTTGCCGTGCTTCGTCATTGCACATCTAAGTAATGTATCGCATTCCCGTAGCGAATTTTCTCTCAGCGGCTCTATTGTTTAGCATGATCAATTTGAAAGCTGCGCCAACCGAGCACTCCGCTGCGATCACTTTTCCGCTAAGCACGGCGCAGAAATGGATTCTGTCGAACGGACTGACGATCATCGTGCAGGAAGATCGCAGCGCTCCGGTGGCCAGTGTGCAGGCCTTGTGTGCCACGGGGAGCGTCTACGAGGATCAGCATCTGGGCGCGGGCTTGTCCCACATTCTCGAGCACATGCTCTTTAAGGGAACCAAGACCCGATCGACCAATCAGATCGCGCAAAAAATCCAGGACGTCGGCGGATACATCAACGCCTACACATCGTTCGATCGCACCGTTTTTTGGATCGACGTGCCGAAAGATGGCGTCCCCACCGCGCTCGACATTTTGGCGGACGCCATGATGAATTCGACCCTGCCGCCTGAAGAATATCAGAAAGAGCAGGAAGTCATCCGGCGCGAATTCGCCATGGGCATGGATGATCCTGATCGCATGACCGGGCTGCTTCTTTTTGCCACCGCCTACCAGCGGCATCCTTATCGATTCCCGGTCATCGGCGAGCTCGAAATCTATAACCAGCTCACCCAGGAGCAGGTGATGCAGTATTACAAAACGCGCTACGTTCCGAACAATCTCACGTTCATTGTAGTCGGAGATGTGGATGCAGAAAAAGTGCGGCAACAACTCGCCGATCTATTCAAACCGTATTCAGAAAAATCGCTCAAACCGCTGTTCATTCCAACGGAGCCGCCGCAACTTGGCCGGCGCGAAGTGCACCAGGAATTTGCGACTGAGCTGACGCATCTTTCGCTCGCGTGGCACATCCCGGAGGTCACGAATCCAGACGTTCCCGCGCTCGATCTGCTCTCAACCATACTCGGCGACGGGCGCAGCTCGCGTTTATATCGGCGCGTGCGCGAAGAGGCCGGTTTGGCGTTTAGCATATCCGCATTCTCTTACACACCGGGCGATCCTGGTTTGTTTGGCGTCGATGCTACTGTCGATCCGAAAAAACGCGAAGCAGCCGAGCAATTGGCCTTGCGCATTGTGGATGAAGTGAAGCAGGCCGGCGTCACCGCGGAAGAATTGGCGAAGGCAAAGAAAATCATGCTCAGTCATCATCTCGGCGCGCTCACCACCATGCGCGGCCAGGCTTCGGACATCGGGTCGAACTGGTTGCTCACGCGCGATCTGAATTTCAGCCGCCATTATCTCGACGCTGTCCAGAAGGTAACGCTCGATGACATCAAACGCGTCGCCGCGACGTATCTCACGGAGAACAATCTGACCGTCATCTCGTTGAGTCCAAAGGGCTCGCTGGCCGGCAAAGCCGAGAGCGCGAAGGCTGTCGAGGCGGGAGAGATTCAAAAATTTGATCTGTCGAACGGATTGCGATTGCTGGTGCGCGAAGATCCTCGCTTGCCGCTCGTCGGGATAGGCGCGGTTTTTCGCGGCGGCCTTCTCGCCGAAACGCCGCAGGACAACGGCATTACGCGGTTGATGGCCAAGGTGCTGTTGAAGGGAACCAAAACGCGCACCGCTGAGCAAATCGCCAATGAGATCGAAGCCGTGGGCGGTTCCATTTCGAGCGACGCCGGAAACAACAGCTTCAGCGTGTCGGTCGATGTCACCAAGCCCGATGTGAAATTGGGAGTGGACCTGCTCTCAGACGTGTTGCTCAACGCTACGATGCCGGAAAAAGCCATCGCGCGTGAAAAGGAAACCCAGATCGCCGCGATTCAGCAAGAAGAAGAGCAGCTGACCATGGTCGCCCGCAACATCATGCGGCAGGCGCTTTTTCCGCGGCATCCCTACGCACTGCGTTCAAATGGCTCGGTCGAGTCTGTTCAGCGGTTGACGCAAAAAGATTTGGTCGAATTTCGTGATCGCTACGTGGTCGCCAAGAACGGCGTTATCTACGTCTTTGGCGACGTCAAAGCTGGCGAGGTAAAACAGCTCATCGAGCAAACGCTCGGAAAAATGAAGCCCGGCGCGCTTGCGCTGACTGACGCAATGGCTTCCGCGCCGTTGGGCAAGCCGGAAACCGTTGAAAGCCACAAAGACAAAGCGCAAGGCGTGATCTTGGTCGGATTTCGCGGCGCGAGCCTGTCGAGCCCCGATCGCTACGCGTTGGACTTAATCGACGAGGCGAGTAGCGACCTCGGGTCGCGGTTTTTCATTCGCATTCGAGAGCAAATGGGACTGGCGTATTACGTCGGCGCCAGCCAGATGCAGGGCCTTGTCCCGGGACTCTTCGCATTTTACCTCGGCACCGACCCGCAGAAGATCGAGCCGGTGAAGACCGCGTTGCTCGATGAAATACACAAGCTCGCCAACGAAGGTCTCACGACTGAAGAATTAGCCAGAGCGAAAAAGAAGCTGATTGGCCAACAGGAGATCGCCAATCAAAGCAACGACGCGCTTGGTTATCATTGCGCGCTGGACGAGCTCTACGGGCTGGGCTTCGATTATTACAAGCAACTCGAACACGACGTGAACGCGGTGACACTCGAAGATATTAAGCAAGTGGCCGCGAAATATTTTCGCGATCAGCCGTACGTTTTAGCAACGGTGCGACCTCCAGAGAAGAAGTGACAAGTGACGGGTGACTTGCCTTCGCCTAGGCTACGGCGGGCAGGCAAGTGACGAGAAAACCCGTTCATGGTATACTGAATCAACTGATGACTCGTCACTCATCACTAATCACTTTCTTTTATGGCTGAAGTCCAAAAAACCACACAGAGCGGCGAGCTTTCCCAGCGCTTCATCGAGTTTGTCGTGATGCACGCCCAAAACGCCGCGCTGTTTCTTGGCCAAATTCCAAATCCAAAAACCGGCGAGCCCGAAGTGAACCTCGACCTTGCCAGAATGTTCATCGATCAACTGGCAATGATTCAGGAAAAAACGCGCGGCAACCTGACGAACGAAGAAGCAACAGTTTTGCGCAACGCGCTTTCCAATTTGCAAATGGCATACGTCGAGGTGTCGCGGGAGCCTGGTATGGCGCGACCAGAGCCTGCTCGCGGTGGCGAGGGCGCGCCAGAGGCCGAGTCAACCGCACCAGAAGCCGCTCCGCCAGCAAAATCGACGGAACAACCATCGACAGGCACGCCGGAGCCATCAGCGCCGATTACATCGACCGAGCCCGAGACAGAATCGCGGAAAAAATTCACCAAAAGCTACGGGCCGTGAATCGCTGATCCACTTGCGTGTCATCCCTAGCGCAGCGAGGGACCTCGCGCAAGCTAGCTTCCGGCAACGATCGCTGATCTTGTTCTCCAGATGAACAGGCGAACGGTCCGTTTGCGCGCTCTCATCCGAATTAAGGTCACGTGCACGCAATCGCAAGAAAGCTCAGCAACGGCAAGAAGCTAAATGGCGATACGACGGTTCTCGCTCAGTCGGCCGAAACGGCAGAGGACGCGGGTTTGCGTTACGTGAGCGATGAGCAGCCCGGTTTTTCGCGCCGGCGCAACGGCGACGAATTCGAATATTTTGATTTGAAAAGAAAGCCGATTCGTGACGAACAACGCTTGCTGCGAATTAAACGGCTGGTCATTCCGCCTGCGTGGAGCGATGTCTGGATTTGTCCATCGCCCAGTGGACACATCCAAGCCACCGGACGAGATGCTCGGGGACGGAAACAATATCGATATCACGAGCGCTGGCGGGAAATACGCGATGAGAACAAATACGATCGACTAGTCAACTTCGGAAAAGCTCTCCCTAAAATTCGCAGACGCCTGAAGCAAGATTTGGCTTTGAGCGGTCTGCCTCGGAAGAAAGTGCTCGCAACAATCGTGCAGCTTCTGGAGCGAAGCCTCATCCGCGTCGGCAATGAAGAGTATGCGCGTGAAAACAAATCGTTCGGTCTTACTACTCTGCAAGATCGACACGTGGACGTGAAAGGCTCAAAGCTGCGGTTTCGTTTTCGTGGCAAGAGCGGCCGCCAACATGAAGTGGATGTAACTGATCGCCGAATCGCGCGGATTGTGTCTAACCTGCAGGATTTACCTGGCCAGAACCTGTTTCAGTATCTCGATGAGGAAGGCAACGTGCGCGACATCACTTCACAGGATGTAAACGAATATTTGCGCGCGATCACAGGCGAAGATTTTACCGCGAAAGATTTTCGCACGTGGACAGGAACTGTGCTGGCCGCGGTCGCGCTGGGCAAGCTGGGCGCGTCTGAAACAAAGAAGCGGGCCCAAGCGAACATCAAAAATGCAGTCGGCGCGGTGGCAGAAGTTCTTGGCAATACCCCGGCAGTGTGCCGGCAGTGTTACATTCACCCCGCTGTTCTCGAAGCGTATCTGAACGGAAATTCCTTCAACGGCTTTTGGCCGGACACGCAGGAAGAGTTCGGAAAAAAAGGCGTTGATCTCACCTCGGCACAGGCAGCTGTTCTGAAATTTTTGCAAAGTAGCTCGTGAGAAAAATCCGGCTGACGAAGCTTCTGTGTATTAACGGGAGCTGGTTCGCCGCGGTGCGGGGCTCGGCCTGGTCTTTGCACTCTTGCGGACGGTGATTGGTTGCTGACTGGCAGCCGCGGTTTGCTGCTGTTCCTGCGTATATTTTTTTGTGCTCGGCCAGATCAAACGCCACGGTTGTGTTTTTATTGTCTCGCTGAATTGCTTGATGTTCTCGCCAGCAGGGCCGAGATCGGTAACCGCGAGTCTTAGTTTCTCCGACGATGTCCGCAGGTTTCGCAGTGTGACCTCGATGTTGTCGTTCTCTGTAAGGCTGGTGCTGATCTTTTCGATGTTTGTGAGCGAATGCGAGAGCGCGCTGTCGGGCGCGGTCAGATCGGCCATATGTTCGCCGAAGGTTTTGAACTGGGTGAGAGCGAGGTTCAGCTCGGAATTTTCGTCGGTGAGCCGATTCAGGTTTTGCGCGGTCTGCTGGAGATCTTTCATGGTGTTGGTAGCTTCGGCTGCGACCGGTTTGATTACTTCCAGCATCTTCGCCGCGGCATCGCCCAGATCGGGAGTGCGTTCACCGGCAAACATCTCGCCGTCTTTCGCGCGACCAGAGCTTTCGTTTCCTTGGGTGATGTCGATTGCCATGTCGCCGAGTAACCCAAGTTGCATTAGCCGCGTCTTGGCATCGCGATACACCTTCGCGTTCTTGTCCACTTGTACATCCACGCGCACTTCGAACCTCAGTTTGCCCGGCGTCGCAGTTGGGCCCGCCTTCGCCGAGGCTTCGGCGGGCATGCTGGGACTCGCATTCGGTTCGGCCTGATGAATTGCAGCCTCCGCTTCTTCCGCCTGTTTTTCTTCTTTCGGCGATACAGGCGAATACAATTTTTGCACCTGACCAATCTTGCGGCCGGCTAACATCACTGGCGCGCCCTGTTTGATTCCGGCCGCGTTATCGAAGTAAATCTTGTAGGTCACCAGCGGGCGGAACAATCCCGGAGCGCCGAGCAAAACCAAAAGGAAGGCGACCACCGCGATCGTGCCGATCACCAGCAGGCCGGTCATGATTTCATTTCTTTGTAATTGCATCGAGGCTGCCTTCCAGAATGGGACCTTCAGTGCTGCCGCTCAAAAACTGAGCGACGACCGGATTCTTGGATTGTTTGAATTCTTCGGGTTCGGCTTCTTCAATGATTTTTCCGTGGTACAACATAGCCATTCGCGTGCCGATGCGAAAGGCGCTGTCCATTTCGTGCGTGACGGTGATCGATGTGACCTTCGCTGTTTCGCTCAGGCTGATAATTAATTCGTCGATCACCGAGGCTATGACCGGGTCGAGGCCGGCTGACGGCTCGTCAAGAAGGATCAATTCGGGATCGAGCACCAGCGCACGCGCAAGGGCGACGCGTTTGCGCATACCGCCGCTGAGTTCCTCCGGCAACAGGTCCTTGGAATCCTTCATGCCGACAAGCTCCAGTTTTTCATCGACGATTTTGTCAATCTCTGCGCGTGATTTGTCCGTGAGCTCCTCGAGCGGCAGAGCGACGTTGTCACGCACATTCCGCGAACTGAGCAGCGCCGAATACTGATAGACCATGCCCATGTGTTGCCGGACGGCCTGAAGTTTTCGCCGTTGGAGCCGCGTGATTTCGAATTGCTTGAAAAATATCGAACCTGAATTGGGACGCAGCGTGCCGAGAATCAGTCGCAAAATGGTGCTCTTGCCACTGCCGGTTTGGCCCATGACCACGAGGCGTTCCTGCGGCTCGACCCTAAGCGACAAGTCATCGAGTATTTCTTTCTCTTCAAATTGCATGTACACGTCGCGCAACTCGACCATATGCGTGGGCCTGGTCATGTCGGGTAAAATGTGGTGTAAACGACGTTGTATAGCGTATCGAAGCCGATCACCGCCGTGATCGCTGTTACGACGCTGGATGTTGTCGAAGTGCCAACCCCAGCGGCGCCGCCTTTAACGGTCAATCCCCGGTAACACGCAATCGCGGCGATGAGCAGCCCGAACAGAAAGCTCTTCAAAATGCCGGTGATGATATCGCGAATGAGCAATGAATCTTTCACAAGATCGAGAAAGTAGGGGAACGCGATGCTGAAATACGCCTTACAGATCAGGCTGCTGGCAAATATTGCGGCGATATTTGAAACCGTGGACAGACACGGCATCAGCAGAAATAGCGCGAGCATTCGCGGCGCGACGAGGAAACGCAGCGGACCGATACCCATGGACTCAATCGCCTCGACTTCTTCGGAAACCTGCATGGTGCCGAGCTCGGCGGTAAACGCCGCGCCGATGCGCGCCGCCAGCATGATGCCGGTAAGAAGGGGCCCGAGCTCGCGCGTGAAACCGATCGCGACCAATCCAGGGATCAACCGCTCTGTGCCAAAGCGTTGCAACTGATAGCCGGTGAGCAGCGCCATGGTCAGCCCAAGGAAAAACGAAACCAGTCCCACCAGTGGCACGGAGTCCACACCGGCGCGTTGGGTGTGCCGGAAAAAACTGGCGGCACGGAAAGGCACCCGCCCGTGCTGGATGCGCTCGAACGTTTCCTGAAACGTGTTCACGATGAACCAGAACACGCCGCCCACTTCGCGTAAGAAAGTGCGTGCCAAGTGGCCGATTCCCTGGGCAATCAAAACGGGTGGCGGTTGAGCGTTTGCCATGGCCGGGAAAGGTGGCCTTACTTCCCGGCAGGGAAAAGAGCAAAGTTGACGGGAGCTTTGCCGCAATTGCTGTAGCCGCTTCCCTGTGGGAAGCGTGGCGCTGATGTGTTTGACGCGCAGGCATCGCGTCGCCCACAGGGCGACGGCTACAGGCCCGGCTTAGCGCACAACGCTTGCATGAAACGTTCGACGTACAGCCTTTGAACGTTAAGATCGACAACCGTGGTAAGGAGCTCATTCCAACGCGACATGAAATTGTTTCGCATACTCAATTGCTTCTTTGTCATCGCGCTATTTAATGCCGGGGCGTCCGCGCTCGCCCAAGGGCCAGCCAGGTCTCTTACAGCCGTAGCGGAAAAGGGCCCTGAAAATCAGCCGACCATGAAAACAAAAAAAAAGATTGGACTCGCGATCCACGGCGGCGCCGGAACCATTGAGCGCAGCAAGATGACGCCGGAAAAAGAGCGCGAATACCGCGCGGGATTGGAACGCGCGCTGACGGCTGGTTACGAAATTCTGAAGCGAGGCGGGTCCAGCCTTGATGCCACGGAAGTTGCCGTGCGCGCGCTCGAGGATGATCCGCACTTCAATGCAGGCCGTGGTTCTGTTTTCACAAGTGCCGGCACAAACGAGATGGATGCGTCAATCATGGACGGGAAAACTCTCAAGGCCGGCGCGGTCGCCAGTTTGAAACACGTGAAAAATCCAATCGGTCTGGCCCGACTGGTCATGGAAAAATCGCCGCACGTCATGCTCGATTGCGCAGGCGCAGAAGCGTTCGCCAAAGAGAACGGGATCGAGCTTGTCGATGAAAAATATTTTTTTACGCAGGAACGCTGGGACGCGTTGCAGAAAATTAAGGAAGCGGAAAAACACGGTGGCGTTGGCGGAAAGAAATTTTTTATCTCGGAAGACGATCTACACGGCACTGTCGGCGCGGTCGCGTTGGATAAGGACGGTAATTTGGCCACGGCGACTTCCACCGGTGGAATGGCAAACAAGCTGCCCGGGCGAATCGGCGATACGCCGGTCATCGGCGCCGGCACCTACGCGAACAATCAAACCTGCGCAGTATCCTGCACTGGTGATGGCGAGTATTTTATTCGCGCCGGCGCGGCGCATGAGGTCTCAGCGCTCATGCAATACAGGGGGATGAAATTGCAGGAAGCGGCACAGATGGCTCTGGACGCAGTTAAAAAGCTTGGCGGCAGCGGCGGTTTAATCGCCATCGACAAAAACGGCGAGGTAGCTTTGCCATTTAACACAAACGGGATGTACCGCGGCTACGTAGATCCAAACGGCAAGTTTGTTGTGGAGATCTATCGTTGAAGCGTTAAAGCGCTAAACCGGGCAAGCCGACCCTGTCATGTTGAGCGAGCGAAACGTCTCTGATTGTCACTTGGTGTTGCCGTGAGAATGAATCAGAGATTCTTCGCTTCGCTCAGAATGACAAAGCTGTGTCCGCTGCAACGGTTCAGCGCTTCAACGGTTTAACGCTTCACATGCTTCCTCCCTTCTCCGTCGTTATTCCTTGTTTCAACGAAGAAGCGCGGATTGGCGAAACGCTCCGCGTTACGATCGAGTATCTCGCCGCGAGCGCGCCAGAAAGTGAATTGATCGTGGTGAACGATGGATCGACCGATGCAACGGGGACAATCGCGCGCAAAATCCTGGCGGAGACAAAGATTGCGACGCGTTTGCTGGAAAATTTTCCAAATCGTGGAAAGGGCGCAGCGGTTCGCTCTGGATTGCTGGCTGCCCGTGAACCGATCGGGCTTTTTTCTGATGCGGATCTTTCCACGCCGATTGAAGAGACGCCGAAACTCATCGAACCGATTGCAAACGGCGAAGTCGATATTGCATTTGGATCGCGTGCGCTTGACCGCAGTTTAATCGGGATCCACCAACCGTGGCGACGCGAGCAGGCTGGCCGGATTTTTAATTTGCTCGTGCGCTTCGCGACAGGGCTGCCGTTTTGGGATACGCAATGCGGGTTCAAGGCGTTTCGCCTCGATATTTGCCGGCCGATCTTGGAGGCAGCGCGTGTCCAGGGTTTCGCTTTCGATGTTGAGCTGCTTTATCTCGCGCAACGTGCCGGCTTGCGAATCCGGGAGATTCCCGTGCGCTGGAATCACGCTGAGGGAAGCAAAGTTAGTTTTTTCCGCGACAGCCTGCGGATGCTACGAGAAGTGATTTCGCTGCGAACGGCGCCTGTAGCCGCTTCGCTGTGCGAAGCGCGACGTCGGAATCCTTGAACCCGCGCGCCACGCGTCTCACAGAGACGCGGCTACAGAAAATGCCGTAACTTTTCTTTCTCGCGTCGACATCTAAATTATCTGTTTCACTTTTTCGTAATCATGCAGTCGTTGCGATTTCATCCGGCCGTTGTACGTTGGTTCGAACAAACGTTCGGCTCACCGACCGAACCGCAGGTGCGCGGGTGGCCGGCGATCCAGTCCGGCCGCCAAGTGCTAATTTCCGCCCCGACAGGCTCGGGCAAAACGCTGGCGGCGTTTCTTGCTTCGCTGGATGCGCTGTTTCGCGAAGGGGTCGAGGCTGATTTGCCGGATGAAACGCAGGTCGTTTACGTGTCGCCGCTCAAGGCATTGAGCAACGATATCCGTAAAAATCTGCAAGAGCCGCTGGCTGGCATTCGCGCGTTATTGGGCGAAACAAATGGCCTCGAGATCGACGTGCGCGCGGACGTTCGCACTGGTGATACGACTGCTGCCCAACGGCAGGCGCTGATCAAAAAACCTCCGCACATTCTGGTTACAACACCAGAGTCGCTGTATCTGCTGCTGACTTCAGATTCGGGCCGGCAGATGTTGAGCACGGCGCGAACACTCATCCTCGACGAGATTCACGCTGTCGTGGATGATCGGCGCGGAGCGCACCTTGCTCTGAGCGTCGAACGTTTGGCTGCCCTAACGAAAAATCCACTTCAGCGGATCGGGTTGTCAGCGACGCAGAAACCGATCGAAGAAGTCGCACGTTTTTTGGTCGGTGCTCATGCAGTTGACGATGCTGGTAACCCGGATTGCGAAATCATCGATATCGGTCATCGTCGCGAACTCGATCTGGCAATCGAAATCCCCAAGTCGCCGCTGGAAGCGGTGATGTCGAATGAAGTGTGGGAGGAAATCTATCATCGGCTGGCAGAGTTGATCCAGGCGCATCGGACTACTTTGGTTTTCGTCAACACGCGCCGAATGGCCGAGCGCGTGACGCATCACTTGAGTGAGCTGCTCGGCGCGGATGCGGTGACATCGCATCACGGAAGTCTCTCCGCAAAGCTGCGCCTCGATGCCGAAGATCGATTGAAGCGAGGCGAATTGAAAGCGCTGGTCGCCACCGCTTCGCTTGAGCTCGGCATAGATATTGGTTCAGTTGATCTTGTTTGCCAGCTCGGCACAACGCGCTCGATTACCACATTGCTGCAGCGGGTCGGCCGCGCCGAGCATAGACGCGGCGGTTTGCCGAAGGGGCGCGTCTTCCCGTTAAGTCGCGATGAACTCGTCGAGTGTGCGGCGCTACTGCGTTGTGTTCAGCGTGGCGAGTTGGATCGGCTCAGCATTCCGGAAAAACCGCTCGATGTGCTGGCTCAGCAAATTGTTGCCGCGGCTTCCACGCAAGATTGGGATGAAAATGAGTTGTTCGAACTTGCTCGTTCGGCCTGGCCGTACCGAAACCTTACCCGCCAAGAGTTCGATGGCGTCGTCAAAATGCTCGCCGAAGGGTTCAGCACGAAACGCGGCCGGCGTGCGGCGCTGATTCATCACGATGGAGTGAATCATCGAATTCGGGGTCGTCGTGGTGCGCGATTGACTGCACTCACGTCCGGCGGCGCGATTCCCGACAATGCCGATTATCGTGTGATCCTTGAGCCCTCGGAAACGTTCGTCGGCACAGTGAACGAAGATTTCGCCGTCGAAAGTTTGGCGGGCGACATTTTCCAACTCGGCAATGCGTCGTGGCGAATTTTGCGGATCAACTCGGGAGTCGTCCGCGTCGAAGATGCCAAAGGCCAGCCGCCGGGAATTCCATTTTGGCTGGGTGAAGCTCCGGCTCGCACGACTGAGCTGTCCGAGGCTGTGTCTGACCTGCGGATGGAAATGGAACAAATTTTGGTAGGGTCGCCGTGCTGCGGCGACCGGACGGCGCAGCGCGCCGTCCCTACCAATGCTATTGCTGAATGGCTCGCTAAGGAAATCCAGTTGCCATCTGAGGCTGCTGAACAACTCGGCGACTACTTCGCGGACGGTTATCGATCGCTCGGCGCAATTCCGTCACAGCAAACTCTCGTGATGGAGCGTTTCTTCGACGAATCGGGCGGGATGCAGCTGGTTTTGCACGCGCCTTTCGGCAGTCGAATCAATCGCGCGTGGGGTTTGGCATTGCGAAAACGTTTTTGTCGCTCGTTTAATTTTGAGCTGCAAGCAGCGGCGACGGACGACGCCATTGTGATTTCGCTCGGCACGCAACATTCGTTTCCGCTCGAGGAAGTCTTTCGATATCTCAATTCCAAAACAGTTCGCGACCTGCTCGTTCAAGCGTTGCTCGACGCGCCGATGTTCACCATTCGCTGGCGCTGGAACGCGGCTCGATCGCTCGCCGTACCGCGGTTTCGTGGCGGCGCAAAAATCGCCGCGCCATTGCAGCGCATGGAATCGGAAAATCTTTTGGCGGCAGTTTTCCCCGACCAACTCGCCTGTCTCGAACACATCGTTGGCGACCGCGAGGTTCCTGATCACCCGCTGGTGAAACAAACAATCGACGATTGCCTGACCGAAGCGATGGACATCGATGGCTTGGAGGACGTGTTGCGGAGGATTGAGCACGGCCAGATCCGTTGCATCGCGCGCGATTTGCCGGAGCCTTCACCGCTCGCGTCTGAGATTCTAAATGCGCGGCCGTACGCGTTTCTGGACAACGCGCCGTTGGAAGAACGCCGCACTCAGGCCGTGTACACACGTCGCGCCTCGGAAAGGAACGGTAGCGATGGGCTCGGTGTTCT
>Ga0209378_1002357_pt1 | contig 13086 bp, 12 predicted proteins | sample GraSoiAngelo_156_FD_186170 | JGI IMG/M metagenome (GOLD analysis project Ga0209378, IMG submission 186170) | Grasslands soil microbial communities from the Angelo Coastal Reserve, California, USA - 14_1009_13_40cm (SPAdes) (version 2) | ecosystem: Environmental > Terrestrial > Soil > Grasslands ... | reverse complement strand
CGAGGCGTGCGCGCAGCGCGAGCTCCTCGAGGAGGCGGGAGTGACGGCCGAGAGGCTGGAGCGCCTGACGTCGATCTATACCACCCCTGGGTTCACGGACGAGGTCATTCACCTCTTCATGGCGAGTGGGCTCGTGGCTGGGGCGACCGCGCACGAGCGTGACGAGTTCATCGAGGTCGTCTCACGCCCGCTCTCCGAAGTCCTGACCGGCATCCGCGATGGCGAGATCCGTGACGCCAAGACCTGTTTAGCTATCCTTTATATGGCGGGGTTCACGTTGCGGATGTAGTGCGCGGGTGTCACCCGGCGTGGACGGCGGTCGGGACCAGTGTCATGTGACCAGCGCGAGTTCCATCACGGTCGTTAACTTAGGGAGCCGCTGCGACGGGTACGGTTCGTGCCGTATCTCCTATTATTGAGGATGGAAGCGGCATGGAGCGACGCGGTCCGCTCGTCTGAACGTTTCTGTATGGAACAGCGGAGCACTCAATGAGAGCAACGCCGAGACCGACCCTCGACCGGAGCAGCCCCCCCGTGCCGGCGCCCCGGGCGCGCGAGCGCGAGGCACTCCACGAGTTCGACGACGGCCGACTGGTGCTCGAGCACCTGGCGGGCGATCCCCAAGCCTTCGGCACCCTCGTGGACCGTTATCAGACGCGGCTGCTGAACTTCATCAACCGAACCATCGGCGATCGCGAGCGGGCGGAGGATCTGGTCCAGGAAGTCTTCATCCGGGTGTTCCGCCACCTGCACCGCTTCGACCAGACCAAGAAGTTTTCCACCTGGATCTACACGATCGCCTCCAACTTGGCGAAGAACGAGCTACGTAACCGCAGCCGCAATCCGCTGGTGCTGTTCCAGACGATTAAGAAGCACTGGGAGGCCGACCACCGGCCCCTCCAGTTCGAGGACACCACGGCTCGTCCGGACGACCTGTACCGCAAGCGGTACCTCAAGGAGGCGGTGGATCAGTGCGTGGCCCAGCTGCCCACCCACCACCGCACCGTGTTCGTGCTGCGGGAGCTGGAAGGGAAGAGCTACGCTGAGATCGCCGACATCACGGGGTGCAACCTGGGGACGGTCAAGAGCCGCCTCAACCGGGCGCGCAACAGCTTCGCCCAACTGATCGAGCCGTTGCTGGAGTAGGGGGCTGTAAACCCCCCGCCCCCCTCCCCCCCCCCACCCAAGGTGTCGGGTGGTAGACACCCGACACCTTGAGTAGGGGTGGGCGGGGAAGCGGAACCCCACCCGTTCCGTACGGTAGTACTTAGCCATCCATGCGCTGCCACGAGTTCCTCGAGCGTTACACGGATTTCCGGGACGGGCTGATCACCGCGCCGTGTGACTTGCGGCGCTTCGAGCGTCATCTCGCGCGGTGTCCGGTCTGCCGCAGGTATGACAGGGCCTTGCGGCAGGGCGTGCTTGCCCTGCAGGCGGCGGCGCTGATCGAGCCGTCACCGGACTTCCGCCGCCGTCTCGAGGCGCGGCTCCGGCAAGAGCGCCGCCGTGGCCGGGGGAGCCCGCAGGTCCCGGTCCGCGCCGGGGTGGCGGGGGTGGCGGCGGCGCTCTTCGTGGCGGCGGCGCTCGCGCTCGTCGCCCTCGAGGGAGTGAGCCGGCCCGAGGAGGCGCGCGCGCCCACCCTCCCTCCGGTACCCTTCCCCAAGCCGGTGGCGCACGCGAGCGTGCCCTTCGTCTCGTTCCAGGATCCGCGCACGAGCGTTGTCGCGGGAAACCCGAATCCCTACGGCACCGCGCTAGTCGAGCCCGCCACCGCCGGGCGCTGAGCCTTCCTCCGATACGGACTGCCCCGACCTTTATCCGAGCCCCGGTGCGCGGTAACTTCCGCCGCGTATGGGGGCTCTCTCCTATGACGCCCTGCTCCGGAGCCTCAAGCCGGGCGCGACACCCGATCCCGTCTACTACTTCCACGGCGACGAAGACGTCCTGAAGGACGAGGCGGTCCGTGCGCTCGTCGAGCTCGTCGTAGACCCCTCCGCGCGCGACTTCAACCTCGACCGACGCAGCGCGGCCGATCTCGACCCCGGCGCGTTCCATAGCCTGGTCAACACGCCACCCATGCTCGCCCCGAGGCGTGTGGTGGTGCTGCGCGGCCTCGAGGACCTCAAGAAGACGTCCAAGGCTCGTCAGGAAGTGCTCCGCTACCTCGCCGCGCCGAGCCCGACGACCCTGCTGGTGCTGGTCCAGGGAGCGGGCACACCGCCCGATCCGGAGCTCGCGCGCGGAGCGACTACGGTCGCGGTGGAGCCGCTGCCGCCGGCCCGCGTGCTGAAGTGGATGGCGCACCAGGCGCGCCAGTTGAGGCTGCGGCTCGAGCCGGATGCCGCCGAGCTACTCGCCGCGGCGGTCGGCAACGACCTGGGCGCGCTGGCGCAAGAGCTCGGAAAGCTCTCGGCCCTCGCAATCGGCCGCTCCGCGACCCGGGACGATGTCGCGGCGCTCGTGGGCGTGCGGCAGGGGGAGACGCTCCAGGACTTTGTGGACGCGGCGCTCGAGCGCCGCGCGGCGGCTGCGGCGCGACTTGTCGAGCCGGTGCTGGAGCAGGCGGGGATGACCGGGGTTCGCATGGTGACGGCGCTCGGCACCGCAGTCCTCGGCACCGCTCTGGCGCGTGCGGAGCTCGATCGCGGGACCACGAGCCCCCGCCTCGAGTCCGTCGTCCTGAGCGCGGTGCGCGCCGCGCGTCCTTGGGGCGTGGGGAACTGGCAGGATACCGCCTCTCGCTGGGCCCGGTGGGCCACCCTGTGGAGCGCTGCCGAGCTGCGCGGCGCGCTGCGGCTCGCACTCACGGCCGATCGCGCGCTCAAATCGAGCACGGTGACCGACGAGCGGGGGATTCTCATGCAACTCGTGCTGGCCTGGGGAGTGCCGGCAAGGGAGGCCGCATGAGGAGCGGACGGGCGGACGGGCGGACGGACGGACGGATGCTCGCGCTAGTGGTCATCTTGCTGTCCGCCAGTCCGCCCGTCCGCCTGTCCGCCCAGGTCGACTCCGTCCGCGCGGCCGCGCTGCGCGTCGCGCAGACCCGACCCGACTCGGCCCGGGCGATGATCCGACGCCTCCTCACGAACCTTTCCCCCCAGGACTCCCTCTACCCGGGTGTGCTGTTCACGGCCGGCCGGATCGCCGCGGACGCGAGCCAATCCGCCACCAACCTGCAGCGCGTGATCGTCGAGTACGGCCGGTCCGTCTGGGCCGACTCGGCGCTCGTCCTGCTCACCCAGCTCTATTTCGCGCAGGGGGACCCTGCAGCCGCGGCGCAAGCGGCGGAGCGACTGCTGCGGGACTACCCCGACTCGCCTCTGAAGGCGCGCGCCGCGTTCTGGGGCGCCCGGGCGTATTTCGATCTGAAGGACGAATCCCGAGCCTGTGCGCTGATTCGCGAGGCGCTGGACGGCAGCGGTGCCGACGTCGAATTCAAGAACCAGGTGAGCTTCTACGTCCCGCGCTGCACCGCCGGCGCCACCGCCGTGCCGGCGGCACCCAGCGCCGACAGCCAGGCGAAACCGACCGCGACGGGTTATGCCGTGCAGGTGCTCGCCGTGAAGAGCGCGGCGCAGGTGGACGAGATGTTGACGCGGCTCAAGGTGATGGGGTTCGACGCGCGGGTAGTCCGCGATACGAGCGGGCTATTCAAGGTGCGCGTGGGGCCCTATTCGACGCGCGAGGAGGCGCAGCGGGCCCAGCGGCGTCTCAAGACGCGTCTTGGCGGTCAACCGTTCGTGGTGGAACAGTTGTGACGCCGCGGGTCGAGACCGACACCCCGCTCATGCAGCAATACCGCGAGATCAAAGCGCGGTACCCCGACACGATCCTGTTTTTCCGGATGGGCGACTTCTACGAGATGTTCGAGGACGATGCGCGCCTCGCCGCCCGAGAGCTCGGCCTCACGCTCACGTCGCGCAACAACGGCGGCGCGGCGGACGTGCCCCTCGCCGGCGTCCCCGTGAAGGCCGCCACCGAATACGTCCGGCGCCTGATTGTCAAAGGGCACCGCGTGGCGATCTGCGAGCAGGTCGAGGATCCGAAGCTCGCGAAGGGCCTGGTGCGTCGCGAGGTGGTGGAGACGGTCACACCGGGCACCGTCCTCACGGACGACTGGCTCGAGAAGAACCGCAACAACTTCCTGGTGGCGGTGGATCCCCGCGGCGTCGCCGCGGGGATCGCCGCCCTCGACCTGACGACCGGCGAGCTCGTGCTCGAGACCGTGCCGCCCGAAGAGCTCGCGACCGCGCTGGCGCGCTACGAGGCGGCCGAAGTCGTGGCGCCGGACGGGTGCGTCGCGGCGCTCCCTGATGGGGCCACCCGGACCGAACGCGAGGTCTGGGAGTTCGACCCCGAGCTCGCCCGCGAGGACCTGGCGCGCGCGTTCCGGCTGGCTTCGCTCGACGGGCTTGGGGTGGAGCCTGGCGATCGGCCGGCGCTGGGCGCCGCGGGCGCGTTGCTCCGGTACGCGCGCGAACTGAAGCCCGCCGGTCTCCCGCATCTCGCCCGCCCGCGCCTGCTCCGCCCGGGCGACGTGCTCGCGCTCGACGAGATGACGCGGCGCAACCTCGAGCTCGTGGAGCCACTCCGGGCGGGAACGTCCGGGGCGACGCTGCTCGAGGTGCTGGACCGCACGATGACGCCGATGGGGGCCCGGTTGCTGCGCCGCTGGTTGCTCGCGCCGCTCGTGGATCCCGCGGCGATCAATGCGCGGCTCGACGCGGTGGGGGTGCTCGTGGCCGACGCGCGCGGGCGCGACCGGGTGCGAGAGGCCCTGGACGGCGTGCGCGACCTGGAGCGGCTCGCGGGCAAGGCAGCGCTGGGGCGCGCGACGCCGCGCGACCTCGGGGCGTTGCGCGACTCCATCCTCCGGCTCCCCGACGCCCGCGCCGCCCTCGACGGTCTGGAGCACCGGGGCCGCGGCACGCTGCTCGAGCGCGCAGCGGAGCGCTTCGACCTCCTGACGGATTTGGGCGACGAGCTCGCGCGCGCGCTCGTGGAGCGGCCGCCCGTGCAGCTCCCGGAAGGCGACGCGATCCGCCCCGGCTACGACCGCGAGCTCGACGAGCTCCGGAACGCGCGGGACGGCGGCAAGCAATACATCGCCTCCCTCCAGGCGCGCGAGCGGGAGCGCACCGGCATCCCGTCCCTCAAGGTGGGATTCAACAAGGTGTTCGGGTACTACATCGAGGTGACGAACCCGCACAAGACGAGAGTCCCGGACGACTACGAGCGGCGGCAGACGCTCTCCGGCGCCGAGCGGTACGTCACGCCGGAGCTCAAGGAGTATGAGGCGAAGGTGCTCGGGGCCGAGGAGCGCATCGCGGCCCGCGAGGCCGAGCTCGTGGACGCGCTGCGGGGCGCCGTGGCCGAGGTGATCGCCCGGGTGCAGCTGACCGCTACGACCCTGGCGCAGCTCGACGTGTGGAGCGCCCTGGCCGACCTCGCGCACCGCGAGGGCTATGCGCGGCCCGAGGTCAACGCTGGGTTCGCCATCGAGCTCGAGGGGTCCCGCCACCCGGTGGTCGAGCGGATGATGGCGCGCGAGGCGTTCATTCCCAACGACGTGCGGCTCGACGAGGCCGGCCGGGTCATCCTGCTGACCGGGCCGAACATGGCGGGAAAGTCCACGCTGCTCCGGCAGGTGGGGCTGTGCGTGCTGCTCGCGCAGGTGGGGTCGTTCGTGCCGGCTCGGCGCGCGCTGATCGGCGCGGTGGACCGGCTGTTCACCCGCGTCGGCGCGTCGGACAACCTGGCGCGCGGCCAATCCACCTTCATGGTGGAGATGAGCGAAACGAGCGCGATCCTCCACGGGGCGACCGGCCGGAGCCTCGTGCTGCTCGACGAGATCGGCCGCGGGACCTCGACCTACGACGGCGTGGCGATCGCCTGGGCGGTGACCGAGCATCTCCACAACGTGATCGGCTGCAAGACCGTCTTCGCCACGCACTACCACGAGCTGACGCAGCTCACCGAGGAACTCGCCCATGCGCGCAACTGCAACGTCGCCGTGCGCGAGGTCGGAGACGAGATCGTGTTCCTGCACCGGCTCGAACCGGGCGGGGCGGACCGCTCCTACGGCATCCACGTGGCGCGGCTCGCCGGTTTGCCCGCGCCGGTGGTGGGGCGGGCCTGGCAGGTGCTGCAGCTGCTCGAGGCCGGGCACCACGTCGCGCACCAGCCACCGCCCCCCGCCCGGCCCCCCGACGCCGCGCAACTCGGCCTCTTCGGCCAGACGCCCCCCCACCCGGTGATCGCCGAGCTCGACCAACTGGACGTGAACACCTTGTCGCCTCTCGAAGCCCTCAACCGGCTGGCGGCGTGGAAGAAGCAGCTCGGGGAGGGGTCGTGAGCGCCTGGCGCAGTGTGCTCCTGGGCGTGGCGACGCTCGCGCTCGCCGGTTGCGGCCGGTCCGCACCGCCGCCCGAGCAGGCGAGCGCGCCGTCCGATCAGGAGCCGCCGGTGGCGCTCGATCCGGATTCCCCGGTCCAGTATCCGCCGACACTGTACGACCAAAACGTCGAAGGCGACGTGGTGTTGCGAATGTTCGTGGATTCCACGGGGCGGCTCGTCGCCGAGTCGAGCAAGGTGGCCGAGTCGAGCGGCAATGCCGCCCTCGACACGGCGGCGCTCGCGGGCGCGAAGCGGCTGCACTTCGCGCCCGCGCGGCGGCACGGCCTTCCGGTGGCCACCGCCTTCCTGCAGCCCGTGGAGTTCCGCCGTCGCGGCGTGGGGAGCGGGGGCGGCGGGGGTGGGGCGGGCGTGGCAGGCGGGAGAGGCATCGTCGGCAAGGCAAGGCCGGATACCAGCCGGACCAAGCGGCAGATCACGAGGCGCCCGCCGCCGCCGGACACGACTCTACCGAGAGTCGATACCGGCAGGGCTGCCCGCGACACGAGTCGGCCAAGGCCGGACACGAGCGGAGCGAAGCGCGATACCAGTCGCGCCAAGCCGGACACCAATGCCGCAAAACCTTAGGCCGTACCACAACGTCCTCGAGACCATCGGCTGGACCCCGCTGATCCGCCTGGGCAAGGTGGCGCAGGGAATCCGTACTCCGATCTACGCCAAAGCCGAGTTCTTCAATCCCGGCGGGTCGGTGAAGGACCGGATCGGCATCGCGATGATCGAGGCCGCGGAGCGCGAGGGGCGGTTGAAGCCCGGCGGCCTCATCGTCGAGGCGACGTCGGGGAACACGGGCGTCGGGCTCGCGCTCGCCGCCGCCGTGAAGGGGTATCGGTGCATCTTCACGATGCCGGACAAAATGTCGCAGGAGAAGGCGCGACTGCTGCGGGCGCTCGGCGCCGATGTCATCATCACGCCTACCGCGGTGCCGCCCGACCACCCCGACAACTACATCATGAAGGGCCGGGCGATCGCGGCCGCGCACCCCAACGCCATCTTCGCCGACCAGCACTACAACCCGGTGAACCCCGAAGTCCACTACCACACCACCGGCCCGGAGATCTGGGAGCAGACGCAGGGGCACGTGACGCACTTCGTGTGCGCGCCGGGCACGGGCGGCACGGTGAGCGGCGCAGGCCGCTATCTCAAGGAGAGGAATCCGAAGGTCCGCGTGATCGCGGGCGACGCCGTGGGCTCGATCTACACCCACTACGCGAGCACCTGTCAGAAGATCGAAGGGTTTCCCTACAAGGTCGAAGGGATCGGCGGCGACAAGATCCCGACGTCGCTGCACTGGGACGTGATCGATGAATGGGTCACCGTATCCGACAAGGACGCGATGCTCATGACGCGCCGACTCGCGAGGGAGGAGGGTCTGTTCTGCGGCGGTTCGACCGGCGTGAACATCGTCGCAGCGCTCGAGATGGCGCGCCGCGTGGACGACCCGGAGGCGCTGCTCGTGACCGTGTTGTGCGACACCGGAGAGCGCTATCTCTCGAAGGTCTACAACGACGAGTGGTTGCGGGAGAACGAGATCCTGGAGAGCGAGCGGGTGACCGTGGCGCACCTCCTCGTCGCGAAGAACGGCACGGCCGCGCCTCCGCTCGTTTCCGTGGCGCCGAGCGCCACGGTCCGCCAGGCGCTGAACCTGATGAGCACGTACAACGTGTCGCAGCTGCCGGTGCTCGACGGTGGGGACGGCGTGGGCGCCGTCTTCGAGCAAGTGCTGATGACGAAAGCGCTGGAAGACCACTCGCTCCTCGATCAGCCGGTCGAGGCCCTGATGGATCCGCCCTTCCCGGTCGTGGACGCCGATGTCCCGGTAGACCGGCTCAGCGCGTTGCTCTCCCGCGAGACGCCCGCCGCCCTGGTGCGCCGGGAGGGGAAGCTCGCCGGCATCGTGACCCGCTACGATCTGCTGCATCAGCTGGCCGGGATCCACTGATGCGGATCACCGTGCTCACGGGCGGCGCCTCCGCGGAGCGTACGGTCGCCTTCGCCGGCGCCGCCCAGATCGTCGAGGCCCTCCGAGGCCGGGGGCATAAGGTCGAGGTCGTCGACACGGTCACCGGGCTGCTCTCGCCGGGCGATGAGCGGCAGCTCCTGACGGGCGCGGTGGGGCGGGAGCCCCCGTCGGTCGCCGAGCTGGACGCACGGGAGCGGGAGTTCCTTTCCAACGGGTTGTCGAAGCTGGACGCGGTGAAGGGCGCGGATGTCCTTTTGCTGTGCCTCCACGCCGGGAGAGGCGAGGGCGGGACGCTCCAGGCGATCCTCGATGTGATCGGCGCGCCGTACACCGGGAGTGGGGCCATGGCGAGCGCGCTCGCCATGGACAAGGACCTCTCGAAGCGGTTGTTCCGGGCCGCCGGGGTTCCGGTGCCCGCCTGGTTCATGGCGCCCGTCGCCCCGGAGGACGTGACGACGGCGCTCGGGTGGCCGGCGATCGTGAAGCCCTCGCGGATGGGGTCTTCGGTCGGCATGACCCTCGTGAGGAGCGCCAAGGGGCTCGATCCCGCCGTCGAGCTCGCCCGGCAATACGACAGCGAGGTGATGGTCGAGCAGTTCATCCCCGGGCGGGAGCTGACGGTGGGGGTTCTGGGGGACGTGCCGCTCCCGGTCGGGGAGATCGTCCCCAAGCACGAGCTGTTCGACTACGAGTGCAAGTACACGCCGGGGATGTCGGAGGAGATCTTTCCGGCGAAGCTGGACACCAAGCTGGCCCGCCAGCTCCAGGAGCTGGCGCTCGCGGCGCACCGGGCACTGAAGCTCGGCGGCTACTCACGAGTCGACTTCCGGTTGAGTCCGGACGGAGACATCTTTTGCCTGGAGGCGAACACGCTCCCCGGCATGACGCGGACCAGCCTCCTCCCCCAGGCCGCCCGGGCTGCGGGGGTCGAGTTCCCGGAGCTGTGCGAGCGCATCTGCCGCCTGGCGGGGAACTCCGGGAGCAGGCGTGGGGGTAACATTTGATGGGCCCGCAGCGGATGTTCGGGATGACCCCCTGGGTGCGACGGCTGATCGTCGCGAATCTCGTCGTCTTTCTCCTCCAGATGACGATCTTCGTCGGCCCGCGCTTCGAAACCGCGCTCGGGTTCGCCCCGCTGCTCGCGCTCGAGCGGCCCTGGACGTTCGTCACCTACATGTTCATCCACGCCGGGCCGCTGCACCTGGCTTTCAATCTGCTCGCCCTGTTCGTGTTCGGAGGCCCCGTGGAGGAGCGGATGGGCGGGCGCCAGTTCCTCACGTACTACCTGCTGTGTGGGTTGGGCGGCGCCGCGCTGTCGTTCCTGCTGATGCAGTTCCGGCCGGTGGAGCTGGTCATCGGCGCCTCGGCCGCCGTGTACGGCGTGATGCTCGCGTTCGCCTGGGCCTGGCCCAACCAGCCCATCTACGTGTTCCCGTTCCCGGAGCCGATCGCGGCGAAGTGGCTGGTGACCTTCGCCGTGGGGATCTCGCTCGTGCTCGCCCTCATCCCCACGAGCGACAAGGTTGCCCACCTCGCGCACCTGGGCGGGTTCGCCGCCGGGTTCCTGTATCTCAAGGCCGCGGACCTGCGCGTGGCGCGGGCGGAGCGGCATCTGCGGCGCGCCTCCGAGCCGAGCGTCCTGGTTCATCCGGCGGCGGGGCGCGCGGCGCGCGGGGGCGAAGGGAGCATCAAGACGCGGCGCCCGCCGGACCGCAACCCGGCGCAGGCCGAGATCGATCGCGTGCTCGACAAGATCTCGGCGCGGGGCATCGAGAGTCTCACGCCGGCCGAGCGGCGGTTCCTGACGGAGATGAGCAGGAAGATGCGCGACAGGGCCTGACCGCCCCCGGCGACACCGCCGCAGGCCGACGCTTGTCTCCCGGACCCGCGTTTCCCAAATTGGGTCCCACCGCTCCATGCTCGTCAATCTCGTGCCGGAGTTCCTCGCGGTTCTGGCCGCGCCCGATCGGGGAGCGGCTTATCACGAGTATTTCGAGCGGCACAAGCCGGTCCTCACGAGCTACTGGCACAACTACGTGCTCGAGCCCGAGTCGCCGCACGCCGAGCAGGTGATCGCCGCGGCGCTCGGGGCCGGGCGCACCGACCTGCAGCGCCTGCTCGAGGACGTGGACGTCATCGCGCTCGCGGACGACGCGCTGCGTCGCGCGCTGGAGCGGTTCGAGGCCGACTGCGCGGTGGATCTCTACCTCATGGTCGGCGTCGGCGCCGCGAACGCGGGCGAGCTCGTGGTGGACGGCCGCGGCGTCGCGTTCGTGTGTCTCGAGCATTTCACCGGCCGGGCGAACGCCCAGACGTCCGGGTTGGGGCTCGCGCCACACCTGCTCCCGCTCTGGATCGCGCACGAAGTCGCGCACGCGGTCCGCTACACCTCGCCGACGAGCCGCGCCGAGCTGCGGCGCCTGATAGCGGACTTCGGCGGCCGTTACGACTACTGGGACACGGGCAGTCGGGCGACGCTGCGCGAGCTGCTCGTGAACGAGGGCGCGGCCGTGGCGGCGGCGCAGGCGGCGGCGCCCGGCTTCGAGCCGTGGCAGTACCTCGGCTACACGCGGCGTCAGTACCGCCGGACCCGCGAGCTCGACGCCTTCCTCCGGCGCGTCGCGGCACCCGTCCTCGACGAGACCGGCCTCGGGCTGCGGCTGCGGTTTCTCTCCGGGGGCCTCACGCCTGCGGCGCGGCTCATGGGCGGCAAGGTCCTCCCCGAACGCTCCGGTTATTACCTTGGCTCGCGACTCGTCGAGACCTACGTTGCCGAGCACGGCGTCGCATCCACGCTGCGGGCGGCGGCGGACGAGTTCCAGCGGGCCGACGACCGCGCGCTCGGCATCCAGACCGCATGAGCCCGCGCGCCCCGCTCGAGCGGCGCCAGAACCGGCCGCTGCGCGAAGTGCTGGACGATCTGATCGCGCACGCGCGCGACACCGCCCGGCGGTCGAAGGAGATGACACCGGCCGAGCTGGACTACGCGCAGCAGCGCCTCGAGTGGCTCGCGGACGAAGTGTGGCGCCTCGCGGCGGGGGGCGGGGGCGACGCGGGGTAGCCCCTCGAAAAGTTCCATTTGGCGGCCTCCGCGCGGGCTTGACACTCCGGGGGGCGGCGGGCAGGTTAGCTCCGCATCGATACGGTTCGCTAAGAGCTACCCGCAGAGGCGGGACCGCGTGGCTTGTCCTGCACCCTCAAGCCACGCCGCTCCGAATACCGCATTCGTGACCGCCAGCAGTCGAATTCGTGGACCACATCCGGATCGGGAGGTTAGGTATGCCAGCGGATTTCTTCATCGGCGAATCACTGATAGGCGACGGAAATGAAGTCGCCCACATCGACCTGATCATCGGGTCGAAGCAGGGCCATGCCGGAGCGGCATTCACGCACGCTCTGTCGACCAACACCGACGGCTTCACGCACCTCCTCGCCGTCGTCGCGCCCAACCTGCCGGCAAAGCCGGACACGCTCCTCTTCAACAAGGTCACGATCAAGAACGCGACCCAGGCGGTGCAGATGTTCGGCCCGGCGCAGGCGGCGGTGGCCCGCGCGGTCGTGGACTGCGTCTCCTCGGGCGTGATCCCGCGGGACCGGGTGGACGATTATTGCATCCTGGTCGGCGTGTTCATCCACTGGGAGGCGAAGAACGAGAAGAAGATCTTCGACTACAACTACCGGGCGACGAAGGAATCGATCGAGCGCGCCCTGAAGAACCAGCCGAGGGTCGACGCGGTGATCAGCGGCGCGAAGACCGCCACGCACCCGTTCGCGGGCGGGGCCGACAAGAGTTGACGGCCCGGCGGTGGCTGGATGCCAGGGTCGGGGGGCGGTGGTGTAGCCGCCCCTCGACCGTTTTCTAGAGCTTCGATACCCCGGAGCCGGAACCTCGAATGCGCAAGCTCCTGCTGCAGCTCGACAGCTCGCGGCTGCCGAGCGCGTTCGATCAGGTGGTGGCGTACGACGCGGGCGCGGACGTGGTGATGAGCTACGGCGGCGTGACCGAGCCCGACGTCCGCGACCTCATTCACGGCTGCCTGTTCACGCGCGGCCCGAAAGATCTCCACAACACGGCGGTCTGGATCGGCGGGACCAACATGGCGGCGGGCGAGCAGCTGCTCGCCCTGGCCGTGGACTCGATGTTTCCGCCGTTCAAGGTGTCGATCATGCTCGACTCGAACGGATCGAACACCACCGCGGTCGCCGCCGTGGTGAAAACGGAGCAGGCGCTCGGCAACGTGAAGGGCAAGAAGGCGCTGGTGCTCGGGGGTACGGGTCCGGTGGGCCAGCGCGTGGCCGGGCTCCTCGCCAAGGGCGGTGCGCACGTCATGCTCTCGTCCCGCAGGGCCGAGCAGGCGGAGAAGGCGCGCCAGTTCGTCAATGCCCGCTTCAACGTCCGGATCGGGTGCGCCACGTTCGCGGACGCTTCGCAGCTCTCGCAGATCATCGACGGAGCCGAGATCCTGGTCAACGCGGGGGCGGCGGGGATCCAGATGGTCCCCAAGCCCGCCTGGACCGCCCAGAAGGCGCTCAGGGTCGCGGTCGACCTGAACGCGGTCCCTCCACTGGGTATCGAGGGAGTGGATGTGCAGGACGCGGGCGCCGTGAAGGAAGGGGTGACGGTCTTCGGAGCGTTCGGGGTCGGGAACTTCAAGACCAAGCTTCACAAAGCCTGCGTCGCGCGCCTCTTCACGCGGAACGACCTCGTGTTG
>Ga0209378_1002355_pt1 | contig 13088 bp, 13 predicted proteins | sample GraSoiAngelo_156_FD_186170 | JGI IMG/M metagenome (GOLD analysis project Ga0209378, IMG submission 186170) | Grasslands soil microbial communities from the Angelo Coastal Reserve, California, USA - 14_1009_13_40cm (SPAdes) (version 2) | ecosystem: Environmental > Terrestrial > Soil > Grasslands ... | reverse complement strand
CGCACTGCGATCGAGTGGGTCCGCGGCAGCCAAGGCACCTGCAGTGTGACCATCGGAGACTGCAGCACCGCCGGATTGAAGAGCGACCTCTACGGCGGCGGCGTCGCGTACGATCTCGACAAGCAGACGTTCCTCTATGTCCTCGCCGCCCAGTTGACGAATGGCCCGTCGGCGATTTACACCAACTGGGCAGGGACGGCGACATCGACGAAGCCGGGGCGCGGTGCAGACATCACGCAGATTGCGCTCGGCATGGCGTACAGGTTCTAGATATCCATGAGTTGCGAAGAACGGGCGCTTCGGCGCCCGTTCCTTTGTGTCGCCGCAATTTGCATCGCTTTGATGCTTCTCTGCGCGCCGAGGCTGCAGGCGCAGAGCCCGCATCGCGATCTGTACATGTACAAAGGGGCCGATCGCGACCAGCGCATTCTCCAGGGCGGGAAGAAGGAGGGCCAGGTGCTGGTCTACACCTCGCTCAATCTCAAGGACTCGGTGCCCATCGCCGAAGCCTTCGAGAAGAAGTATGGCGTCAAGCTGCAGCTCTGGCGCTCGAGCAGCGAGAAGGTGCTGCAGCGCGCGCTGACCGAGGCGCGCGGCGGGCACTTCGCCGTCGATGCCTTCGAACTGAACGGCCCGGAGATGGAGGCCTTGTATCGCGAGGGCATGCTCGAGGAGTTTCATAGCCCGCAGTTCAGGAACCTGCCGCCGCAGGCGTTCCCGAAGCATCGCCACTACGCAGCGGACCGGTTCAATTTCTTCACCATCGCCTACAACACCAATCTCGTGAAGCCGAACGAAGTGCCGAATTCGTACGAGGATCTGCTGCATCCGCGCTGGGTCGGCAGGATCGGCATCGAGGCGGGCGACACCGACTGGTTCGGCTCGATCGTCAAGCTGATGGGCGAGGACAAGGGGCTCGCGTTCTTCCGCAAGCTCTCGCGAATGAAGCCGCAGATACGCACCGGGCACACCCTGATGGCGGAACTGGTGGCCTCCGGGGAAATCCCGCTCGCGGCAACCATCTACAACCACAACGCCGAGCGCTTGCTCGTGAACGGCGCGCCGGTCAAATGGAAAGCGCTTACGCCCACCTTCGGGCGGCCAAATGCCGTCGCGGTCGCAAAACACGCGCCGCGGCCGCACGCTGCGCTCCTGTTCGCGGATTTCATGCTGTCGCTGGAAGGCCAGACCCTGATCAAGCAACGCAACCGGGTTCCGGCGAGCACGGCGGTCGACACCAACCTGAACAAGTTTCCCTACGAGATGATCGATCCCGCGGTGGTCATCGACGAGTCGGAGAAATGGGAGAAGCTGTGGTCGGAACTTTTCCTGCGGGGGCAGGCCATAAAAAGAGAAAGCGATTGATGCTCGTGAGGACTTTCCTTGCACTGCTTCTAGGCGCGCTCGCGACGGGCGCGGTGGCGCAGGTGAATCCCGCCCTGTACGAAGGGGCCGACCGGCTCGAGAGGCTGATCGCCGGCGCCAAGAAGGAGGGTGAGCTCAACCTATATACATCCGCGCAGGCAGACGACATCGGCGCGGTAGCGAAGGCCTTCGAGCAGAAGTACGGCGTGAAGGTGAACATGTGGCGAGCGGGCTCCGAGAAGGTGCTGCAACGCGCCGTGACCGAGGCGCGAGGCGGACGCTTCACGGTCGACGTGGTTGAGACCAACGGCCCGGAAATGGAGATGCTGCACCGCGAGCAGCTGGCGCAGCGGGTGAAGTCGCCGCACCTGGCCGACCTGATCCCCGCCGCGATTCGCCCGCACGGCGAGTGGGTGGGCACGCGTCTCAACGTTTTCGCGCTCGCCTACAACACCCGCCTGGTCAGAAAACAGGACCTGCCGAAGAGCTACGAGGATCTGGCGCACCCGCGATGGAAGGGCAAGCTCGGCATCGAGGCGGACGATGCGGATTGGCTTGCGGGGGTCTTCGCCCAGCTCGGGGAGGCGCGCGGCGTGCGCATCTTCCGGGAAATCGTCGCGGCCAACGGCATCTCCGTTCGCAGAGGGCACACCCTGCTGACGCAACTCGTGGTTTCCGGCGAGGTGCCGCTCGCGCTGACGGTCTACAACTACAAGGCCGAGCAGCTCAAAGCTCAGGGCGCACCGATCGAGTGGTTCGCGATAGGTTCGGCGGTGGCGCGACCCAACGGCGTCGCCGTCATGAGGCGGGCGCCGCATGCGCATGCGGCAGTGCTGTTCTATGATTTCGAGATCAGCGAAGAGGGGCAGCGTATTCTTGCCATGCGCGAGTTCGTACCGACGAACCGGAAGATCGACACGCCGCTCAACAAGATCGCGCTGACGCTGGTCGATCCGAAGGTGATGCTGGACGACCACGACAAGTGGACGAAGCTTTACGAAGATCTCTTCCTCAGGCAGAAATGACATGGGAAAAGACTCGCACTACAGCAGCAAGAAGGACCGCGTTTTCGTGCGCGCCCTCCAGGGGCAGTACAGCCTGCGCGAGGAGCTCGCGCGGCTGCGCGCCATGCCGCGCGTGATCAAGGGCCGGGAGATGAAGTTCGTGGACGGACCGCAGTCCTTCTCGAAGCATTTCGTCGAGCCGGTGGACGGGCTCACGCAGACCCTGCATGTCCATCTGGAGGAATACGCTCCCGGCGGGCGCACTCAGAAGCACGGCCACGTCAACGAGGCGGCGTTCTACATCCTCGACGGCAGGGGCTACGAGGTGCACGACGGCGTGCGCTACGACTGGCAGGCGGGGGACGTGGCGATCGTGCACAACAACTGCGTGCACCAGCACTTCAACGCCAGCCCGCACAAGCCGGCGCGCGCCCTGGTGATCAAGACCAAGCCGATGTACATGTTCATGAACATGCTGTTCCAGAAGTCGGTGATTCCGCGCCCGACCGAGCCGGCGGCCGGCGGCGTCGGCTTCGAGCCGCGGCACGACGAGACCGACTTGAATCACGACGAATGAAAAGCGCCAACGTTTCAGAAGAATTCGCGAGCAAGTTCGTCGCCGAGAAAGAAACGCCGTACACGCGCTGGGTGCGCGACGAGGGGCTGGAGATCATCAGCTCGTTCTACGTTCCGGACCTGCACGCGGTAGAGCTCAAGCCCTGGGCGCGGCGGGGAGGCAGGGCGGTTTTCCTGAATCACGACGCGTCGCGTACCTCGAACGACTGCTATGTCTGCGAGATCCCGGCCGGGAAGAGCCTTGCGCCGCAGCGGCAGCTGTACGAGGAGATGATCTTCGTGCTCGACGGCCGCGGCTCGACCGCGGTCTGGAACAAGGCCGGAAAGCGCATCAGCTTCGAGTGGAAGGCGGGGGCGATCTTCGCTGTTCCGCTCAATGCCTGGCACCAGCATTTCAACGGCTCGGGCAGGGACGCCGCGCGCTACGTCGCCGTGACCAACGCGCCGGTCATCATCAACGCCTTCGGCGATCTCGATTTTGTCTTCAACACCGACCACGACTTCAAAGAGCGCTTCGACGGCGAGCCGGAATATTTCGCCAACAAGGGCGAGCAGAAGGGGTTGCTGCTGGACACGAACTTCGTCGCCGATGCGGTGAACCTGCCCCTGTTCGCGGCAAAGGAGCGCGGCGCCGGCGGCGGGCATACGCGCTTCAGCATGGCGAAAGGCTCGATGAACAGCCACATTTCGCAGTTCCCGGTCGGCACCTACAAGAAGGCGCATGCCCACGGCCCCGGGGCGCATGTCATCGTCCTGGGCGGCGAGGGCTTCAGCCTGATGTGGCCCGAAGGCGAGGAGCCGAAGCGCTACGACTGGCGCGAGGGCGCGATGATCGTGCCGCCAAACCTCTGGTTCCACCAGCACTTCAATACCGGGACGACGCCTGCGCGCTACCTGGCGTTCAAGGCCGAGGGCGTGGCGATCCGCAATGCGCAGGGCGTGCCCAAGGCGTGGATCAGCCGGCGCCTGGGCGGCGACCAGATCGACTATGCGGACGAGCGGCCGGAAATCCGGGCTTGGTTCTCGGAGGCGCTCGCCAAGCACGGCCTGAAACCGAGCATGGAACAGGCCTACGCGGCCGAGAATCAGACCGTAGCATGAGCCGAGCCGGGCTGCGGGGTGAGCGCGGCCTCGGCCGCCTCGCTGAACGGTACCCCGTGCGGCAGGATGATCGACACCGAGCGCACGCGCTGGTGGGCGGCCTCCACGCCCGGAGGCGCGATTCCCTTGTCCAGATCCTGCGCCGCCTTCATCAGCCGGCGGCGCGCCACGATGATGCCCTGATCGGTCGGCACCAGGTTCTCGCGGGTGCGGTCCTGGATCGGACCCATGCTTTCCTGCACCGAAGCGTCCTGCATCGCGAAGCCCTCGACGCCGGAGAAGCTGCGCCCGTCCTTCTGCGCGCCGCGATCCATCAGGTAGTCGTTGTCCTTGTTGGCGACCGGGCGGAAGCTGCCGGGGATGAGAGGCACGTGGATGCCCATTCCAGCCTCGAGCGCCGAGCGCTCCTCGTCCTTCAGCGGACGCGCCGCATGGTGGTTGGTGCTCCACGCCCAGCAGTTCTCGTCGTCGATCGGCACCCAGGAGTGGCCGCCGATGGGGTGGTCGCCGCGCGGCGGGATCAGGGTAAAGCTGGGCATGATCCACTGGGTGATGCGCCAGTAGTACTCGCCCTCGCCGGCGTTGCGCCGCGCCCCGATGTACAGCCCGCCCGGCGATTCCACCACCTCGAAGTGCGGCCGCAGGTCCTTGAGGTTGTACTCGTTGCCTTTCGCTCCCTTGAACAGGGGATCGACGCTCATCGTGTGCCGGTGCAGGAAGGAGACATGGCTCGAGTCGATGCCGCCTTCCATCGCCTGCAGGTAATTGCACTCCTGCCAGCGCTTGGACACGAAGCGATGGCTGTCCGGGACCATCGCCCACTCGTGCTCGGGGAGCGGCGGCTGTTGCTCCGGCGGTCCCATGTACGTCCACAGCACCCCGCCGCGCTCCACCAGCGGATAGGACTTGAGCTTGATCCGCGAGCAAAGCTTCGGGTTGTCCGGCTCGGACGGGATCTCGACGCATTGACCCGTGACGTCGTACTTCCAGCCGTGATAAGAGCAACGCAGCCCGTTCTCCTCGTTGCGGCCGAACCAGAGCGAGACCCCGCGATGCGCGCAGAACTCGTCCATCAGGCCGAGGCGGTTCTGGCTGTCTCGCCAGGCGATCAGCCGCTCGGAAAGCAGCTTCACCCGCACCGGCGGGCCATCGCGCTCCGCCAGCTCGGAGGCGAGCAGGGCCGGCAGCCAGTAGCGCCGGAACAGCTGCCCCAGCGGCGTGCCGGGGCCGGTGCGCGTCAGCAATTCATTCTGGTCCGCTCGCATCGGCCTGCCTTGTTCGATATAGGAGAACTGGGTTCTGCCATACGGATGGAGTTTACGCCTGATTGCGAAGCTCTCGCAGCGACAGCACGCCGCCGGCCAGGAGAAACACCCCGGTCGACAGGAAGACGGGTACCGCGCCAAGCGCGCCCAATCCGCCGAAGACGAGCGGCACGGCGATCTGCGTCACCTTGTTCGCCATCAGGCGCATGCCGAGCGCTTCGCCCGAGCGGCCCTTGGGGGCATGGTTGTAGGTGAGGATGATGGTGAGCGGCTGCGCCGAGCCGAGCGCGAGCCCGAGCGCGAACGCGGCGAACGCCAGCAGAGCGCCCTCGGTCAGGGCCGGCACCGCCACGTAAGCCAGGGCGGCGAGGAACAGCGATCCGCTCAGCACGCCTGCCTCCGTGAATCGCTTGGCGAGCCGGTGCATGAAGGCCCGCACGATGAAGCCGGCGAGCGCGTAGCTCGACAGGATCATCCCGATCGAGGAGGGCGACAGTCTTATTTCGCGGCCGTAGATCGGCAGGTAAAAGGAGAACAGCTCGATTCCCGTGAGCGTGACGCCGCTCATGATCAGGGTTCGCCGCAGCGCGGCGTTCGCCAGGAGATCGAGCGCGCTCTTTGCGGTTTCCTCCTCATGCCGCGCATGCGCCGGAATGAGGGCCTTGTGCAGCAGCACGATCAGCGCCGGCACGAGGCCGATCGCGGCGAGCATCGCGAACGTCGCCCGGTAGCCGGCGATCTCGATGCCGAAGCCGGCAAGCGAGGGGCCGGCGAACGCGGCGATCGAGCCGCCGAGCGCGAAGGTGGCGAAGTTGCGCGTCCGGTCTTCCGCGGCGCCAAGCGATCCGACCAGGTTGTGAATCGAGACATGGAAAAAGATGTGGCCCAGGCCGATCAGCGCCGGGCACAGGAATAATGCCGGCAGGCCGCCGGCCAGCGCAGGCAGCGCGAGGCCGCAGGCCATCGTCGCCGTGCCCAAGAGGATCGGGTAGCGCACGCCGACGCGGTCGGAGATGCGCCCGGCATGCACGGCGAGGAGCAGCGGAAACGCCGCGAACATCGCGGCGAGCAGGCCCACCGTGAACGAGCCGCCTCCCAGCTCCAGCGCATAGAGGGAGACCGCCACCTTGCTGCCGCGCTGGCCGATGGAATTCAGGACCGACAGCAGCACTACCAGGTAAACGGTCATCGCCCCGTTCCCCTATGCAGAATATGATTCTCAATAACGGTACGCGAGTATACTCACGGCGCTGAATGCGAGTCGGGCGAAACGATCCTTGTCCATGCGGCAGCGGCCAGAAATACAAGAAGTGCTGCGGGGAGGTGATCGTGCTGCAGCCGGCGCGGCGCCAGTGCGGAACCTGCACGGCGTGCTGCGATGGCTGGGTGGCGGGGAATATCCGCGGGCACGAGATGAAGCCCGGGCAGCCGTGCCATTTCCGGGGCGAGGGCTGCTGCACGATTTACGCGCAAAGGCCGGTCGAGCCCTGCCGCAACTTCGTCTGCGGCTGGCTGATGCCCGACAGCCCGTTCCCGGAGGAGTTCCGTCCGGACCGGCTGGGTGTCATGGCGGTGCCGACCCGCTGGCGCGCGCGCCCCGCGTTCATCCTGTGCTCGGCCGGGCGCGATCCTGACGAGCGCCTGCTCGAGTGGATGCGCGAGTTCAGCAGCCGCACGGGCGCGCCCTTCTTCTACGAGCAGCGCGGCGAGCGCTTCGGTTTCGGCCCGCCCGAGTTTCAGCAGGAGATGCTGCACAAGGTCGAAAGCGGCGAGAGATTGTGGTAGCCAGGGAGAACGGCATGGGCACCGAATCGCACTATCACAGCAAGAAGGACCGCGTCTTCGTGCGCGCCCTCCAGGGGCAGTACAGCCTGCGCGAGGAGCTCGCGCGGCTGCGCGCCATGCCGCGCGTGAGGAAGGGAAAGGAGCTGAGGTTCGTCGACGGACCGCAGACCTACAGCCGGCACTATGTCGAGCCGAAGGACGGCATCACGCAGATGTTCCATCTTCACCTCGAGGAGTACGCTCCGGGCGGCAGGTCGCAGAAGCACGGCCACGTCAACGAGGCGGCGTTCTACATCCTCGACGGCAAAGGCTACGAAGTACATGACGGCGTGCGCTACGACTGGCAGGCGGGGGACGTGGCGATCGTGCACAACAACTGCGTGCACCAGCACTTCAACGCCAGCCCGCACAAGCCGGCGCGCGCCCTGGTGATCAAGACCAAGCCGATGTACATGTTCATGAACATGCTGTTCCAGCAGCTCGTCGAGCCGCGTCCGGCTGAACCGGCGCCCGGCGCGGAGGGTTATAGAGTCAGAGAGACAGAGGAGTAACTATGGCCTGGGATGAATCGAAGGCATGGTTGAAGGGTCGTAACCATCAGAAGCTGTACCAGGCGCTGCTTGACGACGCGGCCGGCGCGCCGGCGCGCAACGCAAAGCGGCGCAAGATCGTCCACCCCGACGACATGCCCTGGGAGATGTCGCGCCAGGGCCTGCTCAAGCACCTGATCAACGAGCAGATGAACACGCGGATGGAAACGGTCGACGCCTACATGCAGATCATTCCTCCGGGCAGCCGCTCGGGACGTCACCGGCACCTCGCCGAGGAGTGCCTGTACGTGCTGGAGGGCCGCGGCTACGACCTGCATCAGGATTGCGACGTCGAGATCACCGACACCTATCACTGGACGCCGCAAGCCGAGGTGAAGCGCTACGAGTGGGAGGCCGGCGACGTCATCTACATACCGCCGAACACCATCCACCAGCATTTCAATGCCAGCGCCGACAAGCCCGCGCGCCTGATCTCGGCCACCAACCGGATCTACAAGGCCTGCGGGCTGAACGACCTGGAGCAGCTCGAGGACGCGCCGGAGTACGACCCGGCCGTCACTCTGTCCGCGGAGCTGGTTGGGCGGTACCTCAAGAAAGTGCTGAGCAAGGAGCCCGCGTGACCGGTCTTGCCGCGGCGCAGGCCACGCCGCGACATGCCTTTCGCGATGTGTGGCTGATCACCGTCGGCCATGGCCTGACGCACTGGTATCCGGCGACCTTCTACCTGCTGCTGCCGCTGATCGGCAGCGAGCTCGGTCTGACGTATAGCCAGATCGGGCTGATCATGACCTGCCAGTACGTTGCCGCGGCCATTGCCAATGTCCCGGGCGGCGTGCTGGTCGACACCGTGGGCCGCAAGGGCCTGCTGATGGCGGTATCTCTGTTCTGGGTCGGCTTCCCGTACCTTCTCATCGGCTTTACCCACAGCTACGCGATGCTGCTCGCGTGCATCGCGCTGGTCGGCTTTGGCAACAGCATCTGGCATCCGACGGCCATCCCGACGCTCGGCCAGCGCTACCCGGAGCGCAAAGGCCTGGTTCTTTCGCTGCACGGCATGGGCGGCAACGTCGGCGACGCGGTTGCGCCGGTGGTGATCGGCGCGCTGCTTGCGCTGTTCTCGTGGCGGCAAGTGGTCGTGATGAACGTCCTGCCGGGACTCGTCGTCGCGGTGTTGATCCTCGTCTTGCTCGGCACGCTTCAGTTCGGCACGAAGCATGTGGAGCGGCAATCGTTCGCCGAGTACCTGAGGGGACTCGAGGGCTTGTTCCGCAATCGCGCCCTGGTGCTGCTGTCGGTGGGCTCTTCATTTCGCACCATGACGCAGGCCGCGCTGCTCACCTTTCTGCCGGTGTTCCTGGCGCGCGAGATGGGGTATGCGCCGGCTCTGGTCGGGGTCTGCCTGTTTGCCCTGCAGGCGGCGGGCTTTGCAGCGGCCCCGGTAGCCGGGCATCTGTCGGACCGCATGGGCCGCAAGCGCATCCTGATGAGCAGCATGCTCACGAGCGCAGGGGTGCTTGCGCTCATGGCCTTCAGCGGCGGCTCGCCGCTGTTCATCGCGCTCGTGGCTCTGCTCGGCTTTTTCCTTTACGCGACGCGGCCGGTCATCCAGGCCTGGTTGCTCGAAGCGACGCCGAAGAACATGGGCGGCTCGAGCATCGGGGTGCTGTTTGGCGCCCAGGCCATCGGCGGCGCATTGGGGCCCTTGCTCGCCGGGCTGGTTGCAGACCGCCATGGCTTGCTGGCGACCTTCTACTTCCTCGCCGCGACTATCGTAATCGCCAACCTGTTCGTCCTCTGGGTGCCAAAACCGCGCCACAGCGGTGATTTTGGTAAGGAAAACCGAGACATATTCCCTCAAACGTAAGGAATTGTGCGGCGGATTGCGCCGCTCTGTTTTATCGTGATGGACGCATAACGGGAGGGTCCCATGACTGGCTCGGAATACTGGATGGTCTGGCCGGCTAACACCGCGGTGTCAGTGCTGTTCGTGCTGCTGGTCGCCATGGCCTTTCTCTACGCGGCGCGCAAGCCCGTGCACCACCTGATCGGCTCACTCGGCTTTCTCATCAGCGGTCCGCTGCGGATAGGCGCGCGCTGGTTATTGGCAGCCGCCAACGACATGACGCAACGCAACAAGGCAGTCCTGCTCGCGCACGGCCGCCAGGAAGTGGGCCAGCGCATCGAGCGCGAATTCGAGCGCCTCGGCGCGATGGTCACGCGCGACCTGCAGGGCTACCCGGCCTTGCAGCGCAAGCTTCTCGACGAGATCACGCGCGTCGAGGAGGACTACAAGAAGTGCGGGGAAGTGCCGCCGCCGCCGCCGGACTGGGTGGAAGCCGTTACCGCGATGGCTAACGTCAAATCGAGCGGCAACGAAATGGTGCAGAAGGTCCTCGGGGAAATCAATCGGTCGGTCACCAGCATTCACGACAAGGCGCTTGCCGACTATCGCCGCGCCTACGAGACGCGGCACAAGATCCTCGAGGGATTCATGCCGTTCTGGCGCTCGCTCGACAAGACCATGGCGCAGGTCGACAAGAAATTGACCGGGCTGCAGGACAGCACCGCCGCCGTCGACGGGCACATGGCAAAATACGAGCAGATCAACGCCAAGACCGACAAGGCGGAGCACGCGCTGACCGTCTCCGCCTTCACGCAGTTCGCCATTGCCTTCCTGGTGATGGCCGTGGCGTCGGGCGGCGCCTTCGTCAACTTCAAGCTGATCGCGCTGCCGATGTCGGAGATGGTCGGGGCGGGCGATTACATCAGCAGCTCGCTGCGCACCTCCGAAGTCGCGGCCCTGGTGATCATCTTCGTCGAAGCCTCGATGGGATTGTTCCTGATGGAGTCGCTGCGCGTTACGCACCTGTTCCCGCGCATCGCCAACCTGAACGAGCACATGCGCCACCGCATGATGTGGATCGCGCTGACCCTTCTCGTGACCCTGGCAGGGATCGAGGCGGCGCTCGCGCTGATGCGCGACATGCTGATCTCCGACAAGCAGGCGCTGCTGCACTCCCTGGCGACGGTGCAACAGGCCGCCACCGACGGCTGGGTCGCCCGCATCCCGACGGCCGGCCAGATGCTGCTCGGCTTCATCCTGCCGTTCGCGCTCGCCTTTATCGCGATCCCGCTCGAATCGCTCATCTATTCGACGCGTACGGTCGGCGGGGTGCTGCTGGCGGGGTTCGTGCGGGCGCTGGCGTTCGTGCTGCGCATCCTCGGCAACCTGGCGCGACGGCTGAGCCGGGTGCTGATCAACCTGTACGACGTCGTCATCGTGCTGCCGCTGCTGATCGAGCACCTGGTGAAGGCACCGCGCGCTCCCGCACCGGGAAAGGCAAGGCGCGGGGCGGACGCCGAGGCCTGAGGGAACAGTCCCGTTGAGCAAGGAGAGATCATGATCAAGCGACTATTCCTCGCAGCGCTGTTGTTGGTCGGGATGGCCGTTGCGGGCTGCGGAGACTCGCGCAGCCACTCCAACGCCGTCTACATGCTGGTCGACACGTCGGGCACCTACGCGCAAGAGGCAGGCAAGGCCCAGCTCATCATCAACTATCTGCTGGGAACACTCACGGCCGGGGATTCGCTCATGGTCGCGCGGGTGACCAGCCGCAGCTTCAGCGAAAAGGACATCATCGCAAAGGCCACCTTCGACTCGCGGCCGTCGCAGGCGAATGCCCAGAAGCGCGCCTTCAAAGACCAGATCGATGCTTACGTCAAGACGGTGCGAGGAACCGCCTACACCGACATCACCGGCGGGCTGATCCAGGGCGCGCAGTTCCTCAACGAGACCGGGGCAGGGACCAAGACCATCATCATCTTCTCCGACATGCAGGAGGAGCTCGACAAGGCCACCATCCGGAATTTCCCGATCAGCCTGAAAAACATCCGCATCATCGCGGTGAACGTCGTCAAGCTCAAGACCGACAACATCGATCCGCGGCGCTACCTCGGGCGCCTCGAAGCCTGGCAGAAGCGGGTCGAAGGGGCCGGCGCCTCCGAGTGGCGGGTGATCAACGACCTCGAGCGCCTCGACGCCATTTTTTCAAAAAGCTAGCCCGAAGCCAAAAAACAGCTAGCAAAAGCCCGGCCTCGAAACAGAGGACCGGGCTTTTTATTTCCATGTTCCGCTGTGCCAAACTCACCTTTTCCACGAAGGGAGAGAGCCAATGAGAAAAGCCAGCGCCATCGCAATGACCTGTATCGCTACGGCTATCCTTGCCGCGTCACCTGCGCGGGGGCAAAGCGGCAATCACCTCGAGATCGTCCACCACCCGAACTACGACAAAAGCGTCTTCATGCCGTTCTCGCCGGCAATCAAGATCAAGAGCGGCAAGATCCTCTGGCTGGCCGGCGGCACCGCGCTGCCGGTCTATCACGATCATCCGCACAAGCGCGAGCAGATCCTGAAGCACCTGCCCAACGACCTGGAGGCGCAGACCCGGCAGACCATGGATGGCATCATGGAAACGCTGAAAGCTGCCGGCGCGTCGCCGAAGGACGTGGTGCACGTGTTCATCTTCCGTGCGCGGCCGCGCATGGGCGACATCGGCAAGGCGAGCGCCGTGGTGAACTCCTATTTCGCGCCTCACAACCACAAGCCGGCGACGACCAACATGGCCGTGCTCGAGCTGGGCGAGCCCGAGCAGCTGATCGAGATCCAGGTGGTCGCCGTAGTCGATTGATCAAGCCAAGGCCGCCTTCACTCGGGCCGGTGTGAAGGGCAGAGACCGAAGGCGCGCACCCGTAGCGTTGGCGATGGCGTTGGCGATCGCGGCCGCTGCCGGACCTTGCGCGCCCTCGCCAACGCCGAGGAAGCGCTCGTTCGGCTGATTGAGAATGACCACCTCGACCTGCGGCACTTCCTCGAAGCGCAGGATGGGATAGTCGGCCCAGGAACGCGTGGTGACACGCGTGCGGTCGAAGCGCAGCGCTTCCTTGAGGGTCCAGCTTGCCGACTGGATCAAGCCGCCCTCGATCTGGTTGACGACGCCGTCGGGATTGACGACTTGTCCGACGTCGACGGCTGCCACTGCGCGCGTGACGCGGACCTTGCCGCTCTTGCGTTCCACAATGACGTCCGCCGCGATGGCGCAGTAGCAGGCGAGGTTCTTGTATCTGGCGAAGGCGAACCCCCGGCCGCGCGTGCCGTCGCCGCGCGCCTTCGGCATCCAGCCGGCGCGCTGCGCAGCCGCCTCGATCACTGCGCGGGCGCGCGGGTCCTTCAGATGGCGCAGGCGGAACTCCACCGGGTCGGCCTGCGCCGCGGCCGCGAGCTCATCCATGAAAGACTCGAGCGCGAACACGTTGGCGTAGCCGCCGAGCGTGCGCAGCGCGGAGGTGCGCAGCGGCGCCTCCGGGATGTAGTGCTTCACCACTTTGACGTTCGGGAACTCGTACAGGGGAATCGAGTTGCGGTCCGACCCGCCTGCCGGTTG
>Ga0209378_1002352_pt1 | contig 13103 bp, 14 predicted proteins | sample GraSoiAngelo_156_FD_186170 | JGI IMG/M metagenome (GOLD analysis project Ga0209378, IMG submission 186170) | Grasslands soil microbial communities from the Angelo Coastal Reserve, California, USA - 14_1009_13_40cm (SPAdes) (version 2) | ecosystem: Environmental > Terrestrial > Soil > Grasslands ... | reverse complement strand
GAGACTTCTCTCCGGGCTTGCTGACGCCGATCGTGGCTTCCAGCACCAGGAAAATGTCGTAGCCCCCATCTTTAATCTTGGAGACGACTTCGGCGATTTGGTCTGAGTCAGCCAGCGACTCGTTAATTGCTTCGCCCAGTTCCTTCATTAACTGCTTTAGTTGCTGGTCCACATAACCCCCGTAGCGCTGGGCAGCCTCGTCGGCTGTCCCAAAGGCGCACAGCCCTGGTCTTGGCTACTTAGATGCGATCCGTGGCCCCATGTTTCAGGGCTTTATGCAGCGCTATTGTACCTCCGAACATTGGTAAAATCGACGCTGGAGATGGCGACCCTCTCGACAGCCCGTAAACTCAGCATTTTGGCGCGAGTTGCCGTCCAGCAGGCTGGACGCACTCGCACCTTGGGCGCGCTCCTGAACGCCGGGCGAACCACCGCAGCTCACTTCGGCCGCGTTCTGGGGCAGCTCTGGTTGGAGGTCACGGGATTTGTCTTTCTGGTTTTGTCAGGCATCGGAGCGCTCGCCTTCGTCCGCGAGTGGACCAAGTACCAAGCTGGGCGCACCAGTTCAGGAAGAGTGCTGCTTGCGATCGCCTTCACGGTGATGTTCGCCTGGTTCGGGGTGAGCTCTTTTTGGAGAGTGCAAAAGAAGAAGTGATCTTTTGATTTGGCTCGATGGCTGAGAAAACTAAACCCGCTGATCCGCAGACCTCGTCAAAAATTCCGGCTCAGCCGCTCTGCACTCCTGGCGATCTGGATGGCCACGATCTCGAAGCGCGAGTGGGCTATCCCGGCCAATATCCCTTCACTCGCGGTATTCAGCCGACGATGTATCGCGGCCGGCTCTGGACCATGCGCCAGTACGCCGGCATGGGTGATGCCGAAGAGTCCAATAAACGTTACAAATATCTCCTAGCTCACGGCACCACAGGTCTTTCGGTCGCATTCGATCTTCCCACGCAAATCGGCCTCGATTCCGATAGCCCGCTCGCATTGGGCGAAGTCGGCAAAGTGGGAGTGGCGATTGATTCGATCGAAGATATGCAGCGGCTCTTTGATGGCATCGATCTGACAAAGATCTCGACCTCGATGACCATCAATGCCACGGCCTCAATTTTGCTGGCACTTTATGTGGCCGTGGCCCGGCGACAAGGCGCTGATGTCCGCCGGCTCTCCGGCACCGTGCAGAACGATGTCTTAAAGGAGTACATCGCACGCGGCACTTACATTTTCCCTCCGGCTCAAGCAATGCGCATCATCACCGACATGTTTTCGTGGGCAAGCGAAAACGTTCCGGAGTGGAATCCAATTTCGATTTCTGGCTATCACATGCGCGAGGCCGGATCGACGGCAGTACAGGAAATAGCTTTCACCTTAGGCAACGGCATTGCTTACGTGAAGGCTGCGATCGAGGCAGGGCTCGATATCGACAACTTCGCTCCCCGGGTTTCCTTCTTTTTCAACGCTCATAATAATTTTCTGGAAGAAGTCGCCAAATTCCGGGCTGCGCGGCGAATGTGGGCGCGAATTATGCGAGAGCAGTTCAAGGCGAAGAACCCGCGCTCGTGGATGCTGCGCTTCCACACCCAGACCGCCGGCTCCACGCTTACAGCGCAGCAGCCGGAAAACAACATTGTGCGTACGGCGATTCAAGCTATGGCAGCGGTTCTCGGCGGTACGCAGTCGTTGCATACAAATTCGTATGACGAGGCGCTTGCGCTGCCGACCGAGCAAGCTGCACGCATCGCGCTGCGCACTCAGCAGATCATCGCATATGAATCGGGCGCGCCGCAGACGGTTGATCCTCTGGCTGGCTCGTATTTTGTGGAGACTCTTACCAATGAAATCGAAACTCGTGCGGCGGCGTATCTTGAAAAAATTGACGCGCTCGGCGGGATGATTCGCGCCCTCGAGCGCGGCTATGTGCAGCAGGAAATCCAAAACGCCGCCTACGAATACCAGCAGCAAGTGGACCGTGGCGAGGCCACCGTCGTGGGCGTAAATAAGTTTACCGTTGATGAGGAAAAGCCAATTCCCATCTTCCAAGCCGACGAGGCCCTCGAACGCAAACAAGTGGAGCGCGTACGCGCGGTGCGGGCCCGCCGCGATCAGCAGCCCTGGGAAGCTGCGCTCAAATCAGTGGAAGAAGCAGCCCGCTCGGGTGCAAACCTCATGCCACGCATCCTCCAGGCTATCGAAGCCTCCGCTACCGTTGGCGAAATTTCTGATACGCTTCGGCGCGTCTTCGGAGAGTACAGAGAGGCGGTGGTGATCTGACGTGCTGGAAGCAGATTCCATAAAGAACTCTCAGGAGTTGCCTCCGAACCCTAATTGCTGAAGGAGCAAAGGGTGGCCTGTCCCCGGCATCAAAGTTTCGTTTGTCTTAATGATTAACCTGCGGCATTGAAAATCGCCCTCATAGCGCCGCCCTTCATCGCGGTCCCGCCTGCCGACTACGGTGGGACCGAGCTCTTTATTGCTCAATTGGCCGAGGGGCTTCAAAAAACCGGAATCGAAGTTGTCGTTTACACAAACGGAGAATCGGGCGTCAGTGTCGAGCGTCGTCACATCTATCAGCGCTCACAATGGCCGATTAAGCAGGATCACTATACGTGGCTGAAGGAGTTGCATCACACATCCTGGGCAGTGCAGGACGCAGCGCAAACCTGCGACGTTATTCATCTGCAATCGGCGCAGGGTCTGGCATGCTCGCGTTTTGTTGACGCCCCCATGGTCTGCACGCTTCACGGCGCTCACGATCCGAAACTGAGCGAATTCTACACGCATTATCCCGACGTGCATTACGCGTGCATCAGCGAATTCCAATGCCGGCAGGAGACGATGCCTCGTCTCCGCACGATTCACCACGGCATCGATCTCTCTCAGTACCGCCTGACTGAGACCAAGCATCCGTACTTGAGTTTCATCGGCCGCATCGCTCCTATTAAAGGAACTCATCTCGCGATCGAAGTTGCAAAGAGCTCGGGCATTCCGCTGAAGATCGCAGGCGACATCCAGCCTATGTACCGGGAATATTTCGAAGCCAAAATCAAGCCGCACCTGGACGGGAACTTTATCGAATACATTGGGCTGGCAGACCTCAATGCCAAAAACGAGCTGCTCGGAAATTCCATGGCCATGCTGTTTCCGATTAAATGGAACGAACCGTTTGGCCTGGTGATGGTCGAAGCCATGGCCTGTGGCACACCGGTGTTGGCGCTGCCCGGCGGCTCTGTGCCGGAGATCGTGCGTGACGGAGTTTCCGGATACGTCTGCCGCTCCGTCTCGCAGCTCGCAAGACGCGTTAGCAACCTTCAAACTAACCCGATGAATCCTCGAGATCTCCGGCAATACGTGCAGGAGAATTTCTCTTTGGAGCGGATGGTGGCGGGCTATGCGGCGCTGTACGAGGAAGCTCAGGCCGGGCGACGCGCAAAGAAGATCGCCTAACCAACCCTTACTGCCCGCAGCTTAGCAGACGCGCGTTCCGGTTAGAGTAGTTACTGGTGTCCTGGCAGCGCGTCAGTCTTTTCGCGGTGTTGCGTAATATCCCGTGCGCGCCTGAATTTTATAGTCTTTGCTGTTGGCGTGGATTTCGACTTTGCGGAAGGTGCCGTCCAGGGCAGCGTTGGTCGGCGTATAGCCCACGTTGTACTGGCTGCGCAGCTCCTGCGCAACCTGGTCGAAGGCCTGTTTGAGTTTATCCATCTTGTTGCCTACCTCAATTACGCGACCGCCAGTTTCCTGCGTCAGCTTTTTCATTTGGCCTTCGCCGGAGTAGCCGCCAAAGCCATAGAAGCCGCGGTCGGCGCACAGCAGCACGTAGACGATGCTGTCGGATTTTTGCGCCGCTTCAACCGCGTCCTGGATCTTCAACTGGCTGCCCTGATCTTCGCCGTCGGTAAGAATAATCATGGCTTTGCGTCCAACCTGCTGCGCCAGTTCGTCGTGGGCGGCGAGGTAAATGGCATCGTAAAGCAATGTTCCGCGGGGAATCGTAGAAGACGGCACCGGCCCGCCGCCGAGTCCCGGAATAGTTCCTGCGCCGCCTCCAGTATTAATCTTTGCGCTATTCAGTGCTGTTTTCAGGGAGTGGACAGAACTCGTGAAGTCCTGTAGCAGGTCTACGTTTACGTCGAAGCTGATCACGAACGCGAGATCCTTCTCACGGAGGATCTGACTGAGGAAGTCGCCACCGACTTCTTTCTCCATATCGAGGACACGCTGCTGGCTGCCGCTCGCGTCAATCAGAATTCCCAGTGTCAACGGCAGATTGGATTCAGCCGCAAAGTACTTGATGGTCTGCGGTTTGCCATCTTCGGACACCTGAAAATCATTCTTCGTCAGATTCGGAATGAGCCCGCCCTTTTTGTCCTTTACGTTGAAAAATAGTTGGACAACGTTGACGTTAACTTTAACCGAGCTAATGGGCTGGTCCTCGCTCGGCTGACTCTGGTCCTGATCCGGAGAGGAGAGCTTGGGAAGGTCTTGCGCTAGCAAGGCTCCGGGGACAAAAAGGAATGAGAGAAGCAGCCGGGCAAACGCCGGAAAAATATGGGGTCTCAGCATATGAGATATTCTCTGGGGCTTTTTGTTAGTCTATTCCACAAGATTAGATGCACAAAATTTAAAGTCTCAGCATCCGAAATAGGGGAAGTTGCCGACGGGAGATGGCTGTGTTTCCAGTGATCTGCAGACGAGCGAGGGCTGGTTGGCTGGCAATACTGGCGTTCGCTCTGGTTCCCCTGACACTGGCGCAGCAACCTGAGCAGAAGCAAGAGATTCCGGACGCCCCTTCGACGGTGCATCCACCCCAGCCGTTCCCCAATGCTGCGCCCGAGAGCAAGCCTGCCCCGCCCAACCAAACACCCCCCGGCGAGGCAAATCCTGAAAACGCCCCAGCTCCGGCTGCCGAAGCGCCGCCACCACGTCCTCCGATGAATATCACGACCGTCCCTGAAGGAGGCGCAACACCGGGGCAAGGTGGAGCTACCGACGATCTTTACAAGATCGTAACCAACGTTAACCAGGTGCTGGTCCCGGTCATGGTGAAGGACGGTTCTGGCCGCCTGGTCAATGGACTCCTGCCCAGGGATTTTTCGGTTTATGAAGACGGGAAAAAGCAAAAGCTGAATTTCTTCACGACCGACCCTTTTGCGCTATCTGCAGCGGTGATCTTTGATACGGGTCTCCCCGACGTTGCTCTGGAAAAGGTCAAACAAACGTTTCCTGCGCTGGAAGGAGCGTTCAGCCAGTTTGATGAAGTCTCGATCTACACCTACAGCAGTGCCGTCTCAAAAGTGTCAGATTTCTCTGCCGCGGGCAAACAGCTGACGGCAACTTTGAACGAATTGAAGACGGTTAGCGGCCGCAACAACGGTCCGCCTGTAACTGGCGGACCGTTAGGGCCGCAAGGGCCGACGGTGAACAATGTTCCCATCGACCCAAGCACGCCGCGAGTGATCACGCCACCCAAAGAATCGCACGTGCTCAACGATGCCATCCTGGCGGCGGCGGTGGATTTGAGCAGGCGCGATCGGACGCGGCGGAAAGTGATTTTCATTATTAGCGACGGCCGTGAATCGCGTAGCATCGCCAGCTACAGCGATACGCTGAAAGTTCTGCTTTCCTACAACATCATGGTGTATGGGGTGGCTGTGGAGAGCTCCGCCGCGCCGATTTATGGCCGCCTGCAAAGGCTGCATCTGCCGAAGCTGGGCTACAGCGACATTCTTCCGAAATACGCCAATGCTACCGGTGGCGAAATCTTCAACGGCTTTTCGCGCCAGGCAATCGAAAACACATACGCTCAGTTGATTGGCGATGCGCGAAATCAATACACCCTCGGATACGTGACCCGCGCCACCCCGAGCAGCGCGCACCGTGAAATCGAAGTCAAAGTGGCCAGACCTGATCTGACCGTGGTGGCGAAGGAAGGGTATTATCCGGTCGGGCTGGCAAGGTGAAAAAGTAGCCTTGCATTATTCCCATTTCGGCACAACATACGTAGGCCCAGACGTCCTCGTCTGGGCAGCCGGGCGAAGCACGGCGGTAGAATTCATTCGAATACGGTGCCGAAATCTTTTTACCGCCGCAATTTACCTCACCTTCAGCGCGACAACAAGCCACATTTCTTGACGTTCTGCACGCACCAACGGATGGATGTTGCCTGCCTGGGCGCGTTCTATCGTAATGGAGACGTGCATGCGAGCGAATCAGTGGACGGTCGAACTAAACGCTGTCGTGGTCATGCCCGATCACGTGCATATGGTCTTTGTTCCTAAAATCGACATGCAAAAACTAGAGATGTTCTCGCTCGCGCGAATAACAAAGGCGATCAAGGGCGCTTCTGCACATTTAATAAACCGTGAGCTGGGCAGGGCCGGACGAGTCTGGCAAGAAGAATCATTCGATCGGGTGTTGCGAATATCGGAAAAGCTGGACGAAAAATCGCGTATATTTTGAATAATCCTGTCAGGAAGGGACTGGCGCAATCACCAGAGGAATATCGCTGGTTGTGGGCAGCTCCGGTGGTAGGGTCGAGCTGCGCTCGGCTGGGCAGGTGAGGACACCTGCCCCTACACAAGCGCCGCTTCCTAGTAACCAGAGTAACCTGCCAGTGATGCTGCAGCGTGTGGTATAAAACCAGCAGCAACAAGCCAAAATCCTGATGCGGAAGCGTTCACAGGTGGACGTCTGCCGTGCGCGTTGAGGAACGTTTTGAGCTTTATCAACTTTGCTGCCCGAGAGATCAATTGCAAGATCGTCTACTACGGCGCCGGATTGGGCGGCAAGACGACAAATCTGCAGTACATCTATCAGAAAACGGCCGAGCAGCAGAAAGGCAAGATGATCTCGCTGGCCACCGAGACTGAGCGTACTTTGTTCTTCGACTTCCTTCCTCTGGATCTCGGCTCGGTCCGCGGCTTCAAGACTCGCATTCACCTCTATACGGTTCCGGGCCAGGTATTCTACGATGCTAGCCGCAAGTTGATTTTGCGCGGGGTGGATGGCATCGTTTTCGTGGCCGATTCGCAGGAAGAGCGCATGGACGCTAATGTCGAGGCGCTTGAAAATCTCATGGCGAACCTCAAGGAGCACGGCTACGACTTCAGAAAGATTCCGTATGTCCTGCAACTGAACAAACGAGACCTGCCAAACGTGCTGCCCGTTGATAATCTCGCCCAACAGCTCCGACGCAAGAACGAGCCGGTGCTGGAGGCTATTGCTTTCCAGGGCGGCGGGGTTTTTGAGACATTAAAAGAGATTGCACGGCAAGTGCTGGTTGAGTTGAAGCAGGGCGGATAAGATTATCGTTAGCTGATAACTCCTCGATGAAATAGCGGACGTCCTCGCCTTCCGTAAATGAATGAAGGACGAGTCTGCCGCGCGCCGTCCGACTTCCGGGAGCTCTACGAATTACCCGCCACCGTCCTCAGTTTCCCGGGCAAAAAATGATACGGCGGCCAGGGCCCGCTGACGGAGATTTCGCAATTCTTCAATTGCTTGGCGGCACTGCTGTAGCGATTTTGGTATTTCTCGACGGATTTCGACTCAATCAAGTGAGCAATATCGATCAGCATGCCGCTGGCATCCACCCGCTTGCAGCTAATCTCTTCCTCAAGCGGATTGAACATTTTATGTACTTGGACGGACAGGGCCCTTGCCTTGGTCTGGCGCTCGCGATCACGTGACGCCTTTTCCCTCAGCTTGATCAAATACTCCCCGCCCACTGTATCCGGCAGTATGACATTCTCCAGAGCCGCGCGTAATGACCCATCCCGCACCACCAGTTTGAGGTGCATCTCGGCTTTGCCTTTCAGGCGAGCCACGGACAGGCCAAAGGTCCGCCGATTGGCGCGGACCGCCTGCCGTAGAGCTTCCTCGGAATCGAAAATCGTTCCGAAACGAAAGGGCAGAACAGTTCCGCTGCGGAAGCACACGCTAACCACCCGCGCATGCTCCAAAACGTGCTTGTCGCCGAGCGGTGAGCCGTTGCGCTCGTACTCGCTTACAACTACGCTGAATTCTCCGCTGGGATAGCCAAGGACGGCGGCGCCGTTCACTCCTTGAATCCCTTCCAGCAGGAAAGGGCGCCGGGACCGCGTACCGTTGCTTAGGGTCTGTTGCTCAGTGATGCAATATGCGTACCACGCCATAGGGGCTCCTCCGGAACCGGGAACGAGGCGGACTGGTTCACCTCATACATTCTGTTGGCTTCTATGAACCTGTGGAAGAAAGGGCGGTACTGCGACGTGATCGAACGCTTACTGTCGCGTTCAATGTGCATCTTACATCCAGGCTAATGGAAAATGCAACTTTTTCGTGGCAGCAAGCATCAGGAGATGGTTTTTGGCCATCATGTCGCCGTTGTGCTTGTAAATTTGGCCGAGGCAGGCGGGTGTTCTGCCCACGCCCCTGCAGGATGGTTTGCCATTGACCCACCGGCAGCTTAGGGTTACGCTTCCTGAGACACGGAAGCCTATGAACTCGCGCACGCTGCTCGGACTCGCCGCGATTCTTGGAGTATTTTCTATTTCTGCGCACGCCCAGGCCGCTGCGGAAGCTGCTCTCGCCCACGCCGCTTCCAGCGCATCCACGGTAAAGGCTGGGTCGATTCTGGGCCGGGCGTTAAACCAGGGGAGCAACCAGCTTGCCGGACGAATACAACAAGTTGCGCCGGCGCAGGTGCAAGCACACGGATCACAGGGAAGTAGGCAGTTGAGCGCTCAGGCGAATTCCGGCACTGTGCCCACCGGAGCTCCCGGCGGCAGTTCGCTAATCGTCTCAGTAAAGGGGAACGAGCCGGCGTGCGCCGCGTCGGCCCAAGCCGCGGCGGGAACAGCGAATCCAAATTGCACCGGCAAGGCCGCGCCCAAAACGAAGTCTCAGACGCAGTACAAATCCGCTGTTACACTGTCATTCCCGAAATAACATGCCGCTTGCTCATCTTGCCATTGCAGCGTAACATTAGAGTGCGTAAGACCGAATCGGTTCATGAGCAGCTCTCGCCTAAACAGCTAGTCCCCTGCACAGTACCTCCGACTCCTTCAAACGTAGAAAAAATCGAAAGGTAGAACAGTACAAACATGGAAACAGGAACAGTAAAGTGGTTCAATGACGCCAAGGGCTACGGCTTTATTAGCCGTCAGACCGGCGAAGATGTATTCGTGCATTTTTCGGCAATCCAAGCGGGCGGCTTCCGCAGCCTGCAAGAAGGCCAGACAGTGCAGTTCGATGTCACCAAGGGACCGAAGGGCTGGCAGGCTGAGAACGTCCGGCCTGCGTAATTCCAACTTCGTGCGCAAGGGGGCGGCCAACGCGGCTGCCCTCTTTTTGATTAGGGAGCTCCTGGAATCTAGGGCGTTGGAAGCTGCAATCCGCAGCCCTTCAGCATGATGGCCAGTTCTTGTTTGATCTGGCTGAGGCGAAGCTCGCGATTCTGGTGCGCTGATTTTTCTATTACTGCGTGTTCGTTGTGAGCCCGGTATTTCTCGTTCAAGTTCCGCAATTCTTCAATCTCCTGCCGGATGCTGCTCACCCGCTCAGAAATGTACTTATTGTCCATGCCTTGATCATACGCCCCATTGCTCAGTTGAACCGGTTTACGAGCATTCCTTTGGCAAAGCCGTAGATTCTGCTGACTCACAAACAATCTACGGTCACCCCGGCAGCAGCATGCCCTTTTCCAGATGCCGCGTAACGTGCGCGTAAGAGGCGGCGTGCGGGTCGTGGGTCACCATCACAATCGTCTTACGGAAGTCCTCGTTCAGGCGTTTGAGAATCTCCAGAATCTCAGTGGCAGAGTGGCTGTCCAGATCGCCGGTCGGTTCGTCCGCGAGCAATAGAGTAGGGTCGCTGACGATGGCGCGGGCAATGGCCACGCGCTGCTCTTGTCCGCCCGAAAGCTGCTTGGGGAGATGGTCGGCGCGGTCTTCCAGGCCGACGAGTTTTAGCGCGGTCATCACGTGATCACGGCGCTGCTCCGCGTTGAGCTTGGTCAGCAGCAGAGGAAGTTCCACGTTCTCAAAGGCGGTGAGTACAGGGATCAGGTTGAACGTCTGGAAAACGTAGCCGATGTGCGCATTGCGCCAGTTGGCCGACTGTTTGTCATTGAATCGGAAAACGTTCTCCCCCAGAACCAGCAGCTCGCCTTTGGTCGGGCGGTCGATGGCGGCAATCATGTTTAGCAAAGTGGTCTTCCCGGAGCCGGACGGCCCCATGAGCGCGAGAAATTCGCCGCCGGAAATTTCGATGGAGACGTCGTCGAGGGCTTTCACCTCGAAGGCATCGCGTTTGAACACCTTGCTGACATTTCGGGCCTGGACGACCCTGGTTTGAGTAGCGACATTAATTGCAATAGCAGTGCTCATGACTGTCCCTTGATTTTGATTTTGTTTCCATCTTTCAAATCTTGCGGGCCGGAAGTGATCACGTCTTCCCCGCCATTTAAGCCTTGCACCAGAAGGCCTCCGCTCCGTTGCGAAATAACCCGAACTTGGCGCATAAGCGCCTTCCCATTAAAGGCGATGAAAACGACTTTCTTCCCGTCGCGATCTCGCAACGCTGTGGTCGGGACGAACACCCCGGATGGCTGGGAACCTCCCTTTTTTCCCTCGTCGGCTAAGAACTTTACCGTGGAGTTCATCTCAGGGCGAAGGTATTCATCCGGATTGAGAATCTGAACTTTGACCTGCACCGTGGCTTTCTGGCGATTGGCCTGAGGAGATATTTCCGCGATCACTCCGTCGTACTTGCGGTCAGGAAAGGCGTCGACCGTAACCGCACCTTTCTGCCTGGGGCCAAGCTTGGCGAAATCATCCTGCGCGATGTCGAGTTCGACCTGGATATCATGCAGGTCGGCAAGCGCAACGACTTGCCCTTGTGGGCCCCCTTCAGCCTGGCTGGCGAACTGCGACGTAACCAGCTCGCCTCTTTCCGCTGTACGCTCCAGAATGGTGCCCGTGACAGGAGCTCTGATCAGGGTCGCATCCAGCAGCGACTTGGCATAAGCCTCCTGCCCTTCGGCTTGTATCATTGCGCCCTTCGCGCGGGCAATTTCCTCGGCGCGCGGCCCGATTTTGGCAAGTTGAAAACCTCTCTCCAGCGAATTCGCGCGCTGCTGATCGGCTTCGAACTTGGCGGTCGCATCATCGAGAGCTTGTTGAGACAGCACGCCTTGATTGGTCAGGTTGCGAGTGCGATCCAGAACAATCTTGTCGTTGGCCAACGTGGCCCGGGCCTCCGCAAGATTGTGCTCCGCTTGCTGAATTTCTTCGGGACGGGAGCCGTGCTGCAACTCCTGGTAATAGGCGCGCGCGTTCTCCGCTGCTCCGTGGGCTTGCTGATACTGCGCACGGAACTCATCATCTTCCAAACGGACCAGAACCTGGCCTTCTTTGACCTTGTCGCCCTTCTCCACGCCAATCCACTTTACCCGGCCTGTGACTTTGGAGTTCAGGTTGATCTTGTGATGAGCCACGATGTACCCGGTGGCAGAAAGAACGATGCCGCCAAGGTCGCTGTTCTCAGCGGCAGCACGAGCGACTTCGACTTCGGGAGCATCGGCGGCCAACAATCGGTACATCAGCGCTGAGAGGCTCAACAGCACCACAATCGAGATGCCGATAATGATGTAACGCTTAGCCCAAGGTGCTGGTTCGCCCTCGCCGCTCTTAGCCGAGCGGTCGATGCGCAGGCTTTGCAGATCGTGATGTTTCGTATCGAGTGGCATACGCTAGTTCACTAAAGCTCCGCCGAGCTTAGCTCGGCCGGGCGGGTGAGGGCACCCGCCCCTACGTGCTGCCTGCTAATCGCGCAACGCGGCAATGATGTCGCGGCGGGCCGCGTGCCAGGCGGGCGCTATGCCGCCGAATAATCCCATAATTAAAGCAAATCCGACCGCCGTCACAACTACAGGCAGAGTCATCCTCAGGCTGAAAACAATTTCGCTGAAGGTGACGGCATTGGAGGTGCCGGTGGTCATGCCATTGAACGGCAGCATCAAGACAATCCCAACCAGCGCGCCCAGCAACGATAGCAGTAAGGATTCCAATACAAATGAAGTCAAGATGCTCGGCTTCGAAAATCCAATCACCCGCAGCGTGGCAATCTCGCGTCCCCGGTACGCAACGGCGGCGTACATCGTGTTCATAGCGGCAAAGCTTGAACCTATGGCCATTATCACCGCCACGATCCAGCCGATAATTCTGATGGGAGCGCCTGAGGAAGTTTGCTTCGCATAATATTCCGTCTCGAGCAAGCCTTCGAGCTTCAGGCGCTGGTCATCACTCACGCGATGCTTCAGCGCATCAGCGGAAACCGGGTCTGTCGCCCGCAAGTACGCGGAGGAGAAGCCACCCTGGCGGTCGAAATCAGTCGCCATCTGGTTCACGTCGCCCCAGATTTCGGAGTCGTAAGCTGAACCACCAGCGTCGAACACGCCCACGACCTGCCACGGTCCCTTACCGAAGGCCAAAGTATCTCCTACATTCGCATGGGAAAAGCGTTTGTGGATAGACTCGCTGACTACCACTTCGCGCTGCCCGGGCGTGAACCAGCGACCCTCGACCAACTTCACCTTCGGACGCAGTTCGAGGCCATCCGGCATCATGCCGCGGACCGTGACGTTGACTTCTCCCGTGCCATCCTTGCGCGGGAGCACAATCACTACTACCCACTCGCCTGACACCATCGGTTCGCCGTGGCTGTCCTTGGCGATTCCCGGCAGGTTCTTCAATACGGGGAAGTTGGTAGCATCAAAACCGCCCGACAGCTCGGCCTCAGACCCTTTGCGCAACACCAGCACGTTCTGCGCATCGCCGCTGGTGACGAAGGCGCGCTTCAGTCCAGCGAGAAGCGCCATGATGAAAATCGCAGTGGTCACGGTGAGCGCGATACCCAGCGCGGTCATGATCGTGAGGCCTTTGCGTAATTTCAAGTTCCGGATGTTGTAGCTGAGCGGTATAGCCATAATTCGATTCCTTCGGTTCAGCCGATGTGACGCAGTCCCTCGACAATGTTCAGCCGTGATGCGTTATAAGCCGGGAAATACGCGCTAAGGAAACCCACAAAAGCAGCGATTACAAGGGCAATGCCCATCGTTG
>Ga0209378_1002351_pt1 | contig 13106 bp, 12 predicted proteins | sample GraSoiAngelo_156_FD_186170 | JGI IMG/M metagenome (GOLD analysis project Ga0209378, IMG submission 186170) | Grasslands soil microbial communities from the Angelo Coastal Reserve, California, USA - 14_1009_13_40cm (SPAdes) (version 2) | ecosystem: Environmental > Terrestrial > Soil > Grasslands ... | reverse complement strand
TTGATGTTGGATGCTGTCCCTGCTTCTTCCCGGAGCTGACCGAGGACTTCGTGTATTCTACGGTCCGGGGGAACGTATAGGCTGATGAGTTCTGTTCCCCGGCCTTCTTTCCGTGCCAGTTGTTCTAGGGTTCGTCTGAACTTGAATTTGGCAACTGAGTCTGACGCAGATAGAACTGAGCTGGTCACTGGCTATTCGACCTCCAGCAAGAAAAAGCAAGGACTATCGCCTACGGTTCTAGGCCGGCTCGTTCACATCTTGGATTTTTTCTTCTTTCCCGGGTTGTGCTTCGCGCACGTGCTACACATTTTGCTGACAAGTCCTCAAGAGAGACAGGTGGGTTTTGCGTATAAAATGCTTTTTCCAGGTCCGGAGCTACCCGATTACTCCCTGCCTCTGAAGCTCGTCCTGGAGCCCTGCCTTCACCTGTCGCAGCCGGACCCGTTGGTCAGCATACTCGTCCCCTGAAACCTTGCCTGACTTGAAATCCTCGTCCAACTGTTTCATTTGTCTCTCAAGCTCTGACATGCGATGGCGCAGCTGATCCAGGTACGAGCTTGACGTGTCCTGTGAAGCGATCTGGCTGGGAGTAAGGGACGATTTGATGGTTCCATCCTCTATCCGCATGATGTTATTCGCTGTCTTTGCAACATTCTGGTCATGTGTGACCATTATCAGCGTCTTCCCCAGCTCACGGTTTATCTTGACTAGGAAGTCTGTCACCATCTTCGCGTTCACACTGTCAAGTTCGCCCGTCGGCTCGTCTGCTAGGAGCAGAGGAGGATCGTTGGCTAGAGCCGCGGCTATTGCTACTCGTTGCTGTTCTCCACCGCTAAGTTCATCCGGCTTGTGATCACGTCTATCTGCGAGGCCCACGATGCCTAGGAGGTCCTTGGTTCTGGCTGAGCGAGTTCCGCCCGGCGTTCCCATAGCCATCATTGGAAGCTCCACGTTTTCCGCCGCCGTGAGTGTTGGAATCAGGTTGAGGGTCTGGAAGACGTGACCGACGACCTGGCGACGGTAGTAGACCAACCGCGCGGGGTCTAGGTCTGTTAGCACGGTGTTGCCAACATGGACGTTTCCCGCGGTGGCTCTGTCAAGCCCCCCGAGAATATTTAGCAGAGTGGTCTTCCCGCTGCCGCTCGGTCCTATTATCGAGACCATGCCGCCTGCTTCGACTTTGAGATTGATCCCGCGGAGCGCCTGTACCTCCACTCTGCCGAGCTTGTAGGCTTTGACGAGGGAGTCTACCACAACTGGTACGGCGGTCATGCGAATCTTACCGTCCTGCTCATCTTTGAAAGGTCTTTCCGTGCTGCGGTTATCGCGGGCAGAAAAACGCCGAGGAACAACAGACCGATTATTGCAAGGATATTCTCCGAGGCCCATAGCGGGAAGACGACTCTGCGTGGAGCGAGGAGGCTCGAATAGTTCGGGGTCAGAGAATTCTGAGCGAGGCTGTCCCCACGGACAGTGATCAGTCCAACTGCTGTTGCCAGTATCAGCGCAAAGATCACTAGCGGCAGGACTTCCGTGACCAGTAGTCCGAGCATCTGCTTATACGACAGCCCTCTCACAGCCAACATTGTAGTCTCCTTCTCCCTCTCCTTGAAGCCGGTGTAGGCGACCGCTCCGACTCCAATAGATGCAGCCAGCCCGGCGAAAACTGTTCCGAGCCGCAGAACGTTCTGGGTCCCATTGGAGATCACTGCTCCTGCACTTTGAACGCTCGCTTGGACTCCGTTGGAAACAACAGGTCCAGTTCCTGGCGTGTAGTCTTGTGTCGTGCTGACTACAAGGGATGGATAGGCTCTCCGTATTGAGCTCGCGAGATCGGCAAATGAGACTCCGAGCCCGGCTTTGACTAAGACAAGACTCGTCCCAGAAAAGAGCTTCGGGTTCTGAGTAACGAAGCTCGATGGGATAAACGACCATCCCTCAGGCTGAAAATAGGAGAAACCAAAGGGTTGGCCTGAGGACTGTTGGGAGTAATCTGGGCCGAAGAAGCTGATCACAGTTAGACTCACAGTCTGGTTTACGCTTACTGTCCCGCCCTGTAGAATATTGTAGTACGATGCAACGCCCCTGTCAAGTACGATAGCCTGGCTGTTATCCTTCAGGTTTTGAAAAACTGTATCAATGTTTCCGGTGAACCAGTCAGCTTCGTAGTATGCTCCCTGCCTCCATGTTGTCGGGTCTATGGCCTTGACTTGGAGGCTCAAGCGAGATGAGAGGCTGACGATTGTGTCAAACTCTGGAGTAGCTCCAGTGATGTTGCTCCAGCCGCGCAACTGGCTGGCTACTAGAGTTGCATAGCTGATGTTGAGATTGCCAAACTGCTGTGAAACACGGAGATCCGATCCTACTTGGATCTCCGCCTGTCGAATACTGTAGTCCTGTTGGCTGGCGAGGTCGCCTATCACCCAGATGGAATATCCAGCAATCAGGGCCACGAGGAAGACCAGGGCGGTGACACGCCGAGGGTTTCGGAATACGCTCTTTGACGCAAGAGATGCAATATCTCCTACCAATCGTTTTGATATGGAGGCGAACGCTTTGTGGAAACGGATTGCTAGACCCGTTGACAGTTGAGTGGCCCCGTAGAGGAAGAGAAATGGGCCGATGATGTTCAGCCCGTAATCTAGGACTGCCATGATTATCAGAACAATTGCGAGAAGGAAGTTTACTCCGAAGAGATAACGGCCGATGTTCTGGAAGTTTACGCCGAGGAGAAGGAGGATGATCTTGTAGAGGCCGAGGGAGAAGGCGATTATTGCGCCTCGTTTCTTGGATGGGCGCGTGTCTTCAAGGTAGACGTATTCCCTCAAGGCCTTCGCAGGGTCCATCGTCGCAGCCGCACGGGCGGGAGAATAGATTGCAAGAACGGTAAGAGCGAGAGTGAAGATTATCGTGGCGACGGCGGTGTCCTGGCTGAGAAACGCTCCGCTTTGATAGCTGCCGCTGAGGATCTGGACAAAGTACGGGTTTAGCAGTACGGCCGCGGCGAGTCCCAGACCTCCTCCTATCAGTCCGACTAGGAGGGCTTCGACGAGAAAGTGTCTAAACAGCTGGGTCTGGGAGAAGCCTTTGGTCATGAGTAGTCCGATTTCTCTTCGGCGGAGGTTGAAGGATGCTTGGGAAACGGTTCTGCCGACGAACCAGGCTACGAAGAAGACTGGGATCGAGAAGATTGTGAATTCGAGCCTGAGCGCGAATATGCTGGAGGAGAACTGTTGCAGAGGATAGAATAGGTTCGAGTTCGAGTTAAACCCGTTCAGCGCGGCAATATTCGATACTTGGGCGTCGATCTGTTGAACCTGTGTGATGCTGCTCTCGACATTGAATGCGCTTAGAAGCTTTGCTCGATCAAGGTAGACGTTCACGGTAGCCATGATTGAGTAGTCCTTGAATCCGGTTTGGCTGTAGAACCAATCCACTATGGGGGCGAAGGTTTGGTCCCAACTTGTGATGAACGTACTTGCAGGCAGTGATGACGACCCGGAAGGTGTGTAATAATAGGGGCTGACGCCGAGAGTGTTGACAGCGGTCGTGTCAAGTTGTACTTCGCCGACTACTGTTAGAGTCACGTTGTACTTGCGTCCGGATTGCCCAAGACTGTACTTGACCGTCTCGCCTGGCTTGTAGTTCTGTGCATACTGCGAGCCAGCGTTGATGACGGATTCATTAGCATGAAGCGTTTTCCGACCACTCACCAGCGCGAGGTGCTGGAATAGTACAGAGTTGTCCTGAATGGCTTTGATGTATGGAATTGAGCCGTTGTACGGATAGAACTGTTCGGTGACGCTTCCCACGGGTTCTGCAGAGACGACTCCGCTGACCCCTTGGACTCTCTGGACGACGTTGTCGAATGATGTTCGAGGTACAGATATTCCACCCGATACTGGGCTGAGTGAGATGTCAACGGGAGTGTTGGCGAGCTGAGCGTCGAGAGCTTGTTTCCCGATCGTGTCTGCCCCTACGTTGATACCGCCGAAAAATGTGGCTGCGAGCATCATCCCGAGTATTAGGGACGCGTAGAGCTTCCAGGATCGTATGATTCTCTTGAACGCGTAAGACAGCATCGGTAAAGGGTCGTTTCTCCTTGATGGAACGCCTATTCAGCTTTTCCGAGGCGGTTTTTGAAAGAAACCTAGAACGCTCCGATTTCCTCAATTCCACTCTAATATACCGAGCCGTAACGGTAGCGAAAGGTTGAGAGAGAATGCGCGCAGTTGTGAAACTTGGAGGCGCACTATTCCCCCGCAAATCCAACGTGACCCGCCTCAAAGGCATGGGTAAGGTTCTAGAAGGGTTTGTCGAGGAGGGAAACCAGCTCGTAGTGGTCGCGGGGGGAGGAGAGAATGCTAGAATGTATATCGCGACGGCGAGAAAGCTTGGAGGAGACGAGTCAACCTGTGATCTTCTAGGAATCCAGATCACGAGAGCTAATGCGGAGTTACTGCGTCTAGCGATAGGTCTGACTTCTTCCTCGAAGATTCCCACGACTTTGTCGGACCTGCCTCACTTTGCCGGAGCGGGGAAGGCTGTGGTTATGGGTGGATTGCAACCTGGTCAGTCGACTAATGCCGTGGCCGCGCTTGCGGCCGAGATCACTCGAGCCGAGATTCTTGTTAATGGTACTGATGTGGACGGTGTCTATACTGAGGATCCGAAGAAGAACCCGAAAGCGAAGCTAATCCGATCTGTTCACGTAGACAAATTGCTTACTTGGGCTATGGGCGGGGAAGTCTTCGCAGGCCGATACGAGCTACTGGATCCTCTCGCGATCAAGATAATGCAGCGGGCGAGGATCCCTACGCGTTTCGTGTCGCTCGGAGACCCAGGTAACATCATCGCAGCTCTGCAAGGGAAGGATATCGGGACCAAAGTGATCTATTCCTACAATAGGTGACAGGTTTGAGATTGGTTGATCTGTTTCAGTCGAAGGCTCAAGTCCGTTTGGTTGAGCATCTGCTTCAGAATAGACAGAAGGTCTTCAACCAGGCCGGACTCGCACGCGTTCTTGACGTGTCTCCCTCGACTGTTGCGAGGATAGCGGAGCCGTTGGTAAAGTCGAAGATCTTGCTATTTGAAAGATATGAGAAAGGAATGAAGATCTTTGCCTTCAATCAGGAAGAGCCGGCGGCGCGTAGCCTGGTTGAGTTCTATGAGAAGATAAGCGGGCTCTGATCAGGAGTATCTTACTACGGAGTATGAGAAAGTGCTGCCTCGGGAAGATAACAGTGTTATCGTGTACGAGTTTCCTGTCGAGAACGTGAACGCGCCTCCAGTATTCGTGCAGCTGCAAGCTGAAGATATCAGAAGCTGGGCCTGCCCCAGTGTCGTCGGGGTTATTGAGGGCGGGCCGGTCCAGGTGGACTTCGCGTACTGGCTGGAGTTCAAGTTTTTCACGTAGTAGCTTACGAGGGTGATCGGGGCGCTTCCAGTGTTTCTCAAGTATAGGGTGACGTTGTAGGTCGGATTGTTTGGTCCGAAGCTGGAGAATTCGAGGCTGAGGGCTTCCTTCTGAAGGTTCGGCGCCTGTGTCAGGGCTCCGAATAGTCCGGTGGCGTATACGAATACCATGACTGAGGCGGCGACGACTATGACGACCATTAGGAGAGTAGCGAGGATGGTGTCGATTCCCTTCTTGTTCCTAACTAGCTTTCGAAACGTAGGCTTCTCGCACTCCTAGAGATGGGTCGGCAAGAATCATTGAGTGTGGGTATCATCAAATGCTTCTATCGTAACCTACCCCAATCCAACAAGGTTAACACACTGGGCAATCTTGCAGGCAAACTGGCGAGCTCTCCCCTAAGAGACTGGAATCAACGATTCTAAGACGGGATACCGGTTGTCCAGTATGGTTTCATGAAGGGCGGGGGGCGGGAAAAACAGACCCCCGGGGGGTCACATAATAGTTAGCAGAAAAAAATAGTTACAAAAGAAGAATAGTTACGGAAAAAGGAAACTGTGAGAAGAACGCGTCGTGAAGGGGTATCACTTGTTCTCGGCGCTATTTTTTCCCCGGAGCCTTTTCTGGACTTGGGGGCTTTTCAGCTCTCGCAGGGCGTCTGAGGCAACCCACTTTGCACTTCCCGACTCCATTTTCTGGATCTTCAGCGCGGTGGACACCGCGACCTTGTTGAGTTCGAGATTGCGCTTTCCGATCTGTCTCAACGACCAATTGACGGCCTTCTTGACAAAATTCCTCTTGTCACTAGCTCCATCGATTATGAGTGGGAGGAAGTCGAGGAAGACTTGGTCTTTCGCTTTCTTATCATGGACCGCAAGCTCCGCCATAAGGACAAATCCCGCCCTCTTCTCGTACTCGGCCTCCCGTCTGCACCATTCCTTAGCCTTCGCCATGGCAACCGGGGTCTTGTCGAAGAGATTTCCGCAGCAACCGTCTACAACATCCCATGAATCAAAATCTCGAACCCATATCTCCATCTGGGCCACTGTCACCTGTCGAGGATCGTCGATCATGGTTGCTAGGAGTCTCGCATCATGCAGCCCGGTCTCCCACAACTTCGATGCCAGCAGATGATCACGTCCAACCTCTCGCGCTAGAGCGCGGAGTTTGGGAACAGACACACCGAATGAATTGCTTGACCTTATTCCGAACCGGGCCATGCCTTCGACCGCTTTCGGGTCGCCGATCGACCTTAACCGATCAATGACATGTTTGACTTCCAAAGCCAAGTTCATTCTCGCGCGGCGGCACTGGGTCCGGCTCTCTCGTAGAGGAAGACCAGCCAGAACCGAGACTTGGCCTTGCTGGACCTTTGGAAGCCATTGTCGATCAGAAGCCTACCTAGGGAGCTCAGAGGATGCAGGTATAGCCGGAAGCCGGTTTTTCTCAACCTCTCAACAAGGTTGATCAGCCCTATTCCGATCCTCATCGCGGGCTTCATCAGTCCTTCGTCTCGGGGAACAACGAAACCTAATAACCCGATTGAGGATGCGGCGGCAGTCTTCAAAAGAGAGTCCGCGTCAGGATAACAGCAGAGGACCTTGTCCATCACGACAATATCCGCAGTGGGGTGTTGAATCGAGGCTCCATTCGCGACCTCGAACCTCGCCCGATCTTGAAGGCCCGATTCCTTCGCGAACTCGTTGGCCTCATGGATCGCAGCAGACGAGAGATCAACGCCCATGCAGGAAGATGCTCCTTGTCGTAGGGTCTCCAAAGCAAAGAACCCTGTCCCGCAGCCAATGTCGAGGACGGTCTTTCCAACCAGACCACTCTCGGTTAGGAGACCGAGTAGCACTTCCGAACTAGCGGTTAGGCCCTTGGACTTGTATTTGCAACACCGGTCATGTGCCAGCTCATTAAACGTCTCTGCAATCTCGTTCGTCTGAACCGGGTCCGAGGTCATAGACTAGTAGGAATCCTGCTTAGCGAACTTTCCCGTTACCATGAAGACAACATCTGCATCTGGCGATACTGTTCTCAGAACCTCTCGGACCCGTTCCCTGACGTCTTCAGAATCTGATTCCAGATAGACCGTAAGCTGTCCTCTTGGGACGCCTATACCGCTGACTCCCGGCAGCCGCAGTATTTGCGAGGATACCTTCCGTTTGAGGGCTCTGGGGTCAGTAGGGGTCTTGGGAGGCGCCAACTATCTCGGGCTAGGACTGAGCACAATCTTTCACTTGAACCTATCCTGCAAGCTGGATTTGGAGCGCTGTTAGGACATCTGAGATGTGATTTGCGATTGTCGATTTGGGTGATCCGCCGAAGAGCAGACCTGTCGCTCTGCCTAACCCTCTGTCGACGATGAGCGAGCCCGAATCTCCCGCGTCCGAGAACATCTGGCCTTGGTCGGGAGCGATCAGAATCTGCCCCTGAAAGGTCAACGTTCCAATATCATATTGTATATTCACATCTGCGCTAACGTCGAGCACGGAGCCGGTCGTGTAGCCTGTCGTCCGGCCGACCTTGTGGACCTTCATTCCATCGGTCGCGTCGATCGGGAAAGTAGTGGCGAGCTTGCCCACCTTCGGCAGGAGTGTAGGGTCTGCGGAGACTGCTTTGTCGATCGCGGCTATCGCGCAGTCGACGCTATTATTTCCCTTCGGTGAGAGGGGAACGGTTTTCGATAGAATTGCAACTTGGTCAGTCGTCTGGTTTCCCTTGTCGAGAAGAGCAGGCTGGAAGATCGCGGTTCCAGCTGGAAGCTTGTCCTCGTTAGCGAGCACATGGTTGTTGCTGAGGATGTATAGGGCGCCTCCACTCTTTACAATCGCGCCTAAAGTCCCCGCTTCCACCATGTTTCCGATTGGGGGAGGGCCGATAGACGTTCCCGGTCTGATAGGCCGGAAGCGGTCGCGAGGAGTGGTTGGTGCTGGCGGCATAGTGAAAGCTCGGAACCGGCCAGTCTCAACGACATCCGTCGGAACCCCACGTATTGCAACGGGAACCTGTTGTGGTTGGGGAATCTGTGCTTTGGGAAATTTCCTGTTTACATAGATTCGAACCGCGTCGGTCGCCGTTGGTTGTCCGCCTTTGATCTTCTTACCTATTCCCACTCCAACAATATTCAGGTCGAGCTGGTAGGAAACTGCTCTGGTCGAATACGCTGTTCTAGCGCTGCTGGTCAAGAAGCGGGTAGCGGCCTCTCTTTTCGCAGATGCTAGCTGTGGAGGAATGTTTTCGCGGTTCATCAAAATCGAAAAACGGGCCGTCTGCTGATTAAGACTTCGTTTACATCTGGCAATCTAGTCAGTCGAATCCGGTCAGCGAGCAGCATCGAAAATGCAATCGGGTTGATGTTTTTCCGGACAATTGGCGAGTTACACGAAAATGTGAATCCGAGGGTTCTGAGGGCGCGTTTCTTGTCGCCGGGAATGTAAACGTTGTCGGGGAGGGAGTTTATTCCTCATCTACTATCTAACAGCGTGGGCATTCGGTTCGCATTACTGGTAATATAGTGTCGAGGGCAAAGCTCCAAAAGTTCGCAAGCACCGATCATTTTCCTGCCAAATCCGACAACACCGATGATGCTGGGTGCAACTTGATCTGCAAATGAATCTCTTACCAAACCCTCAGACTTACGAGCAGTTCCCGACCATGATCCTAAGCTTCGCGAACAACAAAGGAGGAACCGGCAAGACCACAACCGCCGTCAACCTCGCCACCGCGTTGGCACAACTAGGAAGAAGAGTTCTCCTCGTGGACCTTGATCCCCAGGGAAGCGCAACAGTCAGTCTCGGCTTCCAGAAATCCAAACTTCTTTACACGGTCTACGATGCGCTCGCTCAGTCGCGAAAGATCGAAGAAGTAATGCTTGGAACCAAGGTCGAGAATCTTACACTTGTCCCCAGCAACCTGGACCTTGCCGGAGCAGAGGTCGAACTGTCCTCTATTCCAGGCCGCGAATTCGTACTAAGAGAGATTCTATCGGTTGCGAGGAGGAAGTACGACGCGATCCTGATTGATTGCCCACCAAACATCGGGATCCTTACTGTTAACGCGATCGTCGCCTGCGACCTAATGGTCGTGCCGGTACAATCCGAATTCTTGTCAATGGACGGTCTGCCGACATTGCTAAAGTTCATGCGGATCGTAAAATCCCGTGCGAAAACCGATTTCGACTACCGAGTCTTGCTCACCCTGTACGACAAGAGAACAGGACTGTCAAAGAAAATTGTCCAACAACTCAGAACCTCGTTCGGAGAACACATACTCAAAATCGTCATCCCACGATCTATCCGGATGGCAGAGGCCCCCAGCAAAGGAATACCAGGCATCATCTACAGCCCCAGAAACGCCGCCTCGGAAGAATACCGGCGTCTCACAAAGGAGCTGTTGGAAGGCTCTCTTGCAGACACCGTTCTAACCAAGCTTGGATCAGCAGCGGACTGAATCATCTTTGGCCAACGGCGTTAACGGCGGCGATAAAAGAAAGCGGCGGCCGGCCCAGAAGGGCGTTCAGGCAGTATTCACGCCCGATGCCGGTTGGAAGGGAAGAGCCCAGGTTGCACTCGGACTCATCACAATTGGAGTCGGCACCGTTGCTTGGGTCTATTCTACTCGCGGTCTCAGAGGATTGGGATTGGGCGATCGGATCCCATGGGACTCTTCTGTGTCGGCTTTTCTCCTCCCGGTTTCCATACCTCTTTTGATCGGTGGAGTAAGCTTCTGTACCTACTATCTTGCGATGAGGACAACTTGGCGGGCAAGCAGTCGGATTGAGTCGGCTTTGTACGAACTGGAGGTGCTGGTTGGGCAAAAGAGCACTTCGCAAGAATCCCCAGCTGTCCTTGGAGTTGTCATGGAGGCGAAGCGGGCCGGAAGAAGATTGTTCGGTCTGCCGTCAAAGGCTCTATCGATTGCGCTTGTCGAGGCCATTGTAATGATCCTGATCTACGGTGGCCTTGTGCAAGAGTATAGCTCGAATGTGAATATGCAGAACTGGGTCCGAGCGAATTTTGCTCTGGGGCGTTACTTTCTCAACTACTATGGACTGCTGATTCTTGCTGGGCTCTTAGGGGTCGCAATATTCCGACTCATACCGAGAAGGCTTCAATCAAAGAACCTCCAAAGATAGGTCCAGCGCCTGGCCAAGAAACAGCGATAGGGTCGTGATTATCTATCGGCAAGGCATTCCATCCTATGCCAAGAATAGCCTAATAAGCCACGATCTTGGCTGGAAGAACCTTCTGGAAAATCTCTAACGCATCCGTGGCGTATTCTCGGAGGATTGTTTCCCTAGTCTGGGTTTGTCTTCTGGGCTTGAAATACGCTCCCAAGGGCACCATGTAGAACTTAATCATGGTCTCAGAGTTCGGGCTCTCCCGATAGTTCATTTCAAAGTCGTATACCTGAAATTCCTCTCGTCGCATTCTCATCGTTAGCCGGACGAAAAAGTCGTACTTTCGGGGTTTCTGCTCCTCTTTCTTCACTGCTAGCGAGATAACTGCTTCATGGTGGACCATGATGTTTGTGCTATCAGCGGTAAGTGATTCCACGCTGGTTTGCTGGTAATCTTCGAGAGTCTTCGGTATCAGATCGGTGATTAGCGCAGTTCCATAGCTGATCTCGCGACGCAGCCAAAAGTTGCCTCTCGTCTTTTTCTGACGAATGAAGATCGACCGGCGATCCGTTACGAGAATAGCGTACTCTTTCGGATGTTCTTGGTCTGGCACTATGACCCTGTGAATCAGGGCCAGCCTCCTTTCAGGTACCGTGCTAGTCATATTCCTCAAGGCAATTTTCTCCGGTCATGTTGTTGGCTCTAACCCACGCGATCAGGGATGAGTCCGGACATTCTAGAACGGAATCTGCAGATTTGCGCTTACGTAGGAACCCCAGGAAGACTCCAAGACACTAGTTGCCCTAAGGGCAACCAATTCTGAGCGATCCAGATGACGACGGAGAAAGAGACACGAGTCAAGACGTCAGCAAGGGTATCTCGTGTCATACTCTCTTTTCTAATATGGGATCAACTTCTGCTCGCGTGTCGTCTGGAATAAACCTGGTACCTTCTTGCATCGCGCAAGGTGAGGAAGGTGTACAATAGCCATGCGCTCAGCGCAACGGCGCCGACAAGGTTGAGTCCAATTGTGAACAATATCAAAGCTGGTTCCAACACTGCAAAGAGTGTGCCAATGACCCAGAGTAGTGCTCCTACTTGCATACTTGCATGTTTCTCGGCACCGCTCATTTTCAAGACGCCAATTCGGTAGCAGAATAGTATGCACAAGCTGAATGAAAGAATGGTCAACACTATTATCATTAAAGTGATCTGGAACAGAACTGAGTCGATCTGTCCTGAGGAATAGCGAGGGTAGAGGAAAAAGAGGAGGAAGGTAAAGACGGCGATAGTTGACCCGAGAACAGTCCCGGCCCGATTCACATTCGCAGCCGCGAGGTCAAGGTCTAACCATAGATCTTCCTTAGTATCTGACACCCGGTGTGGCCCCTGATTCGGATTCGCTCGAAACAGTCGGCCGACTATTTAGACCCTCAAGAAGGCCGCGATCTTGAAGATGAGACCTACTCGAGACTGGCGTTCCTAAACTAGGTCAGCTTGTTTCCGCAGTTCTTGCAGTACCTAGCCTCGGTCGGGTTCAATGTTCCGCATGATACGCATGAGGCCGAGGTCAACAAGGCGCCGCACTTGATACAATGTTTTGCGCCTGCTATGAGTGGGGCGCTGCATCTTGAGCACTTACCGATATTCAGAGATTCTTCAGGGGGTTTCGCCGGTGCGAATGCACTTGGCGAGAACACGTCCGACAGGATTACGACGTCTCCGACAGTTGCGATTTTCTCGTGTCCGAGTTCAAATTCGCGCGGTAGATCTCTCTCGTCTAGTAGGGTTTTGAATTGTTCCTTGTCAACAGAGAGGACGAATGATTTGACATCGCCGGTATCGTTTGAGATGGCTTTGCGGACCCGGCCGACGATCATGCCATGGGAATCTATTACCTGAAGGCCATTAAGGGCCTCGATTCTAGCGTGTGCGTCTTTGACGAGTGTTGGCTCCGTGGGACGGTCGACGTATTTCTCGCAGGCGTAACAGTACCATCGCTTCTGGTGCGTCTTTGTTCGGATGAATGTGAGGGATTGACTGCAGTCTGGGCATCGTGCCTTGGGTTCTTCCTCGAACATGGTGGGTATACCGGATTTCAAGAAATAGTCTTGCCGGAAATTGCCAATATGACCATTTTACATAGTTAACATCTTCGCCAAGACCGCGGATTATTCCTCGCACGTGTCAAGATTGCGAGAGAGGACGATAACACGATTCCAGAAAGGGGTTTGACTCATTTCAGTCAATCCCTAAGCGTTTCTATAGTCTTGTTTTCAATCGGGACAAGGGTTTACCAAACTACTCTATTTACGCAAAAAAGTAGGGTCCGGGATCTCTACATGCCCTTTCTGCCGGTCCAGACAAACTAGCGAATCATAAGCTGAGAGGACTGTTAGGCGTTAATACTCTGTGGCCCCGACGGCCTTGGTGAGATCTTGAAGAAAAGGGTTAGGCAGTTGCTCAGGAAAATTTACGGTGGTCGGGCTGATGTTCATCTGGACCTTTACGGATTATCGAACCAGCATCGACGTAAGCACGGGCGGGGTTGCGACATGTTCCCTA
>Ga0209378_1002348_pt1 | contig 13117 bp, 9 predicted proteins | sample GraSoiAngelo_156_FD_186170 | JGI IMG/M metagenome (GOLD analysis project Ga0209378, IMG submission 186170) | Grasslands soil microbial communities from the Angelo Coastal Reserve, California, USA - 14_1009_13_40cm (SPAdes) (version 2) | ecosystem: Environmental > Terrestrial > Soil > Grasslands ... | reverse complement strand
GAGAGTTTTTCCCGAGGCACAAACTTGAGAGCGTAATCGAGGTTGCCGGTGGTCCATGCCCATCCGGCAACGGGACCGGGCGCCGTCCAGCGCGTGTGCTGGTCATAGGTCATCAAGCAGATGAGATCCACGCTTTGCGCGAGGGCCGTCAAGTCATACGCCCCGCGCCAATTTTCGTAGATCCATTTGGAAAATCCGCCCTCGCCGGGCGCGCCCGGGGCATTCGGGACGGTGGCGATGGTGAGCTGGAGTTTGACGGCATGAAACTCCGAGGCGACATTGGCAACCATGGTGGAGACTGCACTGCGGTCCGTCCAGTGAACGTTCTCGAAGTCCAACTGGATGCCTATGTAGCCGTTCTCCTTGCAAGCGGCCATAAGCCTGCTAGCCATCGTTTCGTAAGCTGCCCGGTTGGCAAGCAGTTTGTGCAGGTCTTCCTGCGAAAACTCGCCGTTAACCACAATCGGCATGATGGGGACATGGTGCTGGCGGGCTGTTTCGAGTACGAGCGAATCGGGGCCACCGGAGACAAGGCCATTCGCATCAACGGAATACCACGTGGGAACGAGGATGTCGATCTTGTCGGCATGAGCCAAGAAGGAGCGTACGGACTTGTGGTCACGCGTCAGGTAGAAAAGGGCTTTGGGTTGTTCGGCGCGGAGCGGAAGACCAAAAAGGATGATCGCGGCTAGGACGAAGAATCTGCGTTTCATAGGACCCGAAGTTTACCTGCCTTTAATCGCGACGTGCAACGCGCAATGTCGATTGGCGATAATCACTCCATTGCTGAAAACGAAATGGGGACCAGCAATCAATTAATGCCCCTCGGGCGCTGTAGACATTCAGGACAACTGCAGTTGCATTGGGATTACGGGGAGCCGGAATCAGGGTTAAAGTGAGGAAAAGAGTACGGAGGGCCTTCGCCCTGAAGGAGTCTTGAATGAAGCTTGCAAATCGATACGTGTTGTTTGTCATCGCTGTGGTTATTTTCGCGATTGGTGCCGGCATTTTTGGCGCCGGAGTAGTCGCACAGGAAGAAGGCTGGCAGATCGTGCGCGCGGAGTACGGCTTCAAGAATCGACGCACGGATGTCACCGATATTCTTAAGGATCTCGTCGGACGCGGCGGCGTGAATGGGCGAGTCGCGGTCACCAACCAAACCATGGGCGGAGATCCCGCCGTGGGGGCCGATAAATCGCTCCGCATCTTTGCCCGACGTCGCGAAAACAACAGGGGTGGCTTCGTCGAGCGCGAATGGGACTACAAAGAAGGCGGCTTCGTGGAAGTGCGCATGTTTGACGTACGCATGCAGGAGGCGCGGCGCGATGACTGGGATGACCGCCCTGCAAGATACGGTGATCGCGATCGCGATGACTGGAATGGCCTTAAGATCATCCGCGCCTACTATGGCATTCAAGGACGGACCGTCAACGTGACGGACATGCTGCGCGCCCGGGTCCGCGACGGAGCAATGAGTTTCGTAGTGACCAACAATGCCCTGGGTGGCGACCCAGCAGTTGGCGCAGACAAATACTTGATCGTCATCTACCGGTACCAAGGCCAAGAAGCCGCCACCTTCGTGCGCGAAGGGTACACGCTGACGATTCCGTAGAGTTTCGCCAGTGCTCCTGAAGCAGGCCCCGGGATGCAAAACAGGAAGCCGTCAGGAGGGCTTCCTGGACCTGCGAATCTCCAGAACCAGATAGATCACCACGGCTAGATTGATCACCAGCGCCAGTACTTTGCCGATGCTGGCGTGCTTTGCGAGCTCGTAGATTTCCAGCGGGAGCAGGGAAGCGGTCGTGATGATCGTAAGATACTCCGCCCAGCTCTTACGAAAGGCCAAGCCTGCGCCTTCAGTCAGAAAAATAGCGGAATAAATAAATGTGCCGGCGCTGAGTTCCTTCAATCGCCGATCATCCAGAATCGACAACTTCTCGAGAAGCAATTGCAAGTAGTGGCTGTGTGGATCCACCTGAAAAACGTTGATCCAGTGCACGACGATGGCTTCGACGTCCTTGTGCAAAAGTTTGAGCGCGCCGATGCCCAGTGCGAGAAGCGCCAGGCCTTTCAATAGTTTGAAGGCGGCGATGAGCCGCAGCCCTCGGCCCTGGGCTTTTGGTTTCGTCATTTTCCCGGGAACGATTGTATCGCAGAAAGCAAAACCACCTCTGGGACGGGCGGCAAATGAAGGGCAATGATATTCGGGCTAGGCGCAGGATCGAAGTTGGCGGCGCGCCAGGTCGTGAATGACGCCTAGCGCCATCTCTTCAATTTCGGCCACAGCTGGGTGAGGGTTCCGAATTTCGCGCCCTTGCAAAGGAAGACGTCGATTTGTTTTTCCAACGCGTAGGGGTTGTCAGCAGATGTGCCAACGTACTCCACGTGTTCCCAGAGACGTTCGAGAACCTCTCTTCTGTCGTCCAGGACAATCATGCAGTTGCCGGAGTAGCCGCGCGGGCCCCACAGAAAATAAGTCTGATGGCCGCTGAGGGCTGGCGGCAGTCCGGCGCGGCGGCCAAAGAAATCGATGGCGCCGGCCTGGCCGTAGTCCTGGGCGAAGATGCCGCAGCCCTGGCGCTCCGCGGCGGGGATTCGATTCCAGGCGACAGCAGTTTCATCGACGATTTCTTTCCAGCCGAACTGGTCAGAGTACCACTGCGGCAGGGCGGCCCTCGCGTGGGCGTGTTCCATGACCGGGAGCTTGAAAGGAAGATATTTCGTGTAAGCCAGAAAGCCGTCAGGAGAAAGAACCGGCACCACCACCGGAGTAAGGTGTGCTCCGCTGGCCAGTAGGACGAGCGCGATGACCAGTTTCAACCATCGGTGATACGGGCGGGCATTCGCCGTGCGATGAATCGCGGACTCAATTACAACAGCGCCGGAGGCCAGCAACGTGGGATAAACCGGAGCGAGGTAGTAGTTCTTGCCGTGCAGCATGAAAAAGATCGTGTAGCAGACCAGATAGCACCAACCCAGCGCGCGGTAGGGCTTGAGTCGCATAGAGAACAGCAAAGCGAACAGTCCCGCGAGCCAGATCGGAGCAGTGAGGGGGTTTACAAGCAGTGTCTGCTGGAAGAAGTAGGAAAACGGCCCCAGCACCACGTCGCGGCCTTCCGCGCGGATGCCCCGAATGAGTTGAATGAACGGCCAGTCGTACTTGATGTTCCAGAGCACATTGGGAAGGAAGATGAGGAGGGCAGCGAGCCCGCCGAGCCAGATCCACTTGTTGAGGAAGACTCGACGTTGCTCCGTCAACAGCAGGCCGACGACGATGCCGAGGCCGAAGAGAGCAATGGAGTATTTTTCTTCAAGGCCAAGACCCGCGACCACGCCAAACCAGAGCCAGTATCGTGGACTATTTCGCTGGATGGCCAGGATGGCGAAGTAGGCGCAACCCATCCACAAGTTGGGTTCGAGACAGTTTGTCCCCAGCAGGCTTCCGTTGGAGAGGTATTGCGGCGCAATGAGCGCGCAGACGGCGCTGAGGAGGAGGGCGTAACGGCGTCCTCCCAGTTCGCGGGCAATTGCGGCAGTCTGTACGATCAACAGGGAGGAGGCCAGTGCCGGGATAAAGCGAATGCTGCGCAGGGAGTCACCCAGCAGGGCGCGGCAGATGTGGATCAGGAAAGGGATGAGCGGGGGCTGGTCGACGTATCCCCACGCAAGGTGATCACCGCAGGACATGTAATCGAATTCGTCGCGGAAGTAGCCGTAGCGATTGTTGAAGTAGAGATGCAATAGAAAATTCGCGACTGCAAGGAGCACAACAATCAACATTCCATCTGCGAGAAAGGATGCCTTTTCGTTTTCAAGAGCGGGAGCCGGTTCAGCACTGATATTCATTTGGGCATCCGCAGATACGCACGCGCTCTGAAAACGTTCCATTCCTCCAATTTGCTCATGGCAGCGTGAAGGAGATCACATAGTCGCCTTGCTTGGTTCCAAGCTTTCCGTGGCCGCCGGCGGCAATCACCAGATACTGCTTGCCCTTCAGGGTGTAAGTCATCGGCGTAGCTTGTCCGCCCGCGGGAAGATCGTATTTCCACAGCTCTCTGCCAGTCTCCGAATCAAACGCGCGCAAGCCGTTGTCCATCGTCGCTGCCGTGAACACCAGCCCGCCCGCCGTCGCCATTGGTCCACCGAGCGTGATCGTTCCCGTGTTCATCCCCGGAATAAAACTGCCGAGCGGCACGTCCCAAACTTTTTTTCCCTCGAAGAGATCCACGGCCGCTACAGTCCCCCAGGGCGGCGCATTGCAGGGAAGTCCGCTCGGCGCCAGCAGCGGGGTGCGAAACATGGCGAAGGGTGCGCCCGTCTGCCGCGCGAATTCACCGTGCAGCCGGTCGAGATCGCTCGCGTTCTTTCGCGCTTCCGCAAGTTCGTCCTTCGGGATGAGCTTAACGAAAATCGGCAAACGGTTCGTGTCCACGAACAGCAAGTGCCGTTGCGGGTCGTACGCGGCGCTGCCCCAGTTCACGCCGCCGACGTTACTCGGGAAGACCAGCGTGCCTTGCAAGCTCGGCGGCGTAAAGATTTCTCCGGTTCGCGCGGCTCTGATTTTCCCCGTACACCATTGTTTCTCTTCAGCGTCTTTCCCCCAAGCGTCCTCGGGCGATAATTTTTCCGGAACCAGCGAAATCGTTGACGCCGGCTGCGTCGGCCAGGCCTCTTCTCCGGGGATATCGCTTTTCGGCACCGGACGTTCTTGGATAGGCAAGAACGGCGCACCCGTCAGCCGGTTCAGGACGAACACGCGGCCCATCTTCGTTGTGATCGCGACCGCAAGTGTCCCGCCTTTCCAGGTAAACAGAGTTGGTTGACACGCTACGTCGTAATCCCACAGGTCGTGATGTACCACCTGGAATCCCCACACAAACTCGCCCGTGCTCGCTCGCAACGCCACCACGGAATTCGCCCACTTGTTGTCGCCTTTTCGGAAACCACCAAAGTAGTCCGGGCTCGCGCTCCCCGTGGGGATGAACACGAGGTCGTGCTCGGCGTCTACCGAGATAGTTGACCACGCATTGCCCGCGCCGGTCCGGGGCGAGGTCTGATAAGCCCACGGCGCGATGGGATCCCATGTCCAGCGGAGATTGCCCGTGCGGACATCGAAGGCGCGAACAATGCCGCGCTCCACGGTCACAGCGCGATTGTCTCCCAGCGACGAGCCGGTGATAATCAGGTCTTTGAAAATGGCAGGCGCAGAAGTGACCTGATAGTCGCCCGGATCACGCAGTCTTACGCCCGTCGTGAGGTCGATTTCCCCGTCAGACCCAAAATCTCGGCAAGGCTTCCCAGTGGCTCCGTCCAAGGCGATTAGGCGCGCGTCGAGGGTCCCGATGAAAACTCGAAGGGCGCAAGGCGCGCCCGCCTTTGCATGGGAATCACGCCATGCGGATACGCCTCGCGACGTCACTTCCGATGCGCCGTAAGGCAATTCAAGCTTCGGGTCAAATTCCCACAATTTGGCGCCAGTCTCCGCATTCAAAGCAATCACGTGATCGTACGGAGTGCTCAGGAAGAGTTTGCTATCAACCAGGATGGCCGTAGCCTCAAACGCCGCCTTTTTGTCCAGCTCCTCATCATGAGGCAGCGCCCCGGTTCGAAACGTCCACGCCACCTTAAGCTGCCCAACGTTGCTCCGATCAATCTGCGCCGCAGGGGAATAGCGCGTGCCTCCGCGATCGTTGCCATAATTGGGCCAACCAGCATCCGGTTTGCCTTGCGCGAAGGAACCAGATGCCGGCAATAGGAACAGCAAGATGGGAACAGTGCGGGAGAGGTGTGCGTTTTTCATGGCAAGAAGGAATAGCGCGAACAGAGTGGGACGCGCAACACCTCCGGGATAAATGGGCTTGGACCGGGGACGAACGGGCCAATCCGTTGCCGCACGGCGTTTTTACGTGGGCTTGCAGTGAAACATTTTGTCCGTTGGGCCGTCTCTACCCATAGCTATCTATAGGAGCGGCCTTGAACAAGCCCAAAAACGACCTCCTCCAAGGCACCCTGGCCATGCTCGTCCTCAAGACTCTCGCTCGGGGCCCCACGCACGGTTACGGCATCACCCTTCATATCCAGATGGTTTCAAAGGACTTCCTGCGCGTTGAGGAAGGCTCGCTCTATCCCGCACTTCACCGCATGGAGCAGGATGGATGGATCAGCGCGGAGTGGGGCACGACGGAAAACAGCCGCCGCGCACGCTACTATCGCCTCACTTCTGCTGGTCGCAAGCAGCTTGCCGAGGAAGAAAAGAACTGGGAGCGCCTCACTCAGGCTGTTGCCCAGGTTCTCCGATTCGCGTGAAGGGGAGGTGTCCTGTGTCTTTCATTGCTCGTCTGAAGGGCCTGCTGCGAAGCAGACGACTGGACCGTGAACTCGACGAAGAGCTGCGTTCTCACCTCGAGATGCGCACCGCGGACAACCTTGCCGCAGGAATGTCTCCCGAGAATGCCCGTTACGAAGCGCAAAGGCGCTTCGGCAACACCACCCTCCTCAAGGAAGACACTCGCGCCGTCGACATCATTGGCTGGCTCGACGAGTGCGCTCGCGATTTTCGTTACGCGCTCCGCGTGCTGCAACGCAGCCCGGGCTTCACCGCCGTCGCTATCCTCACGCTCGCTCTCGGCATCGGCGCAAACACCGCTGTTTTTTCGGTCATCAATTCCGTTCTCCTCGGCCCACTTCCGTACCACGTTCCAGGCGGCCTGGTAATGGTCTGGGAATCCAATTCGCAACACCCCAATCCTCATAACACGGTTTCTCCTCCGAATTTCTTCGATTGGCAAAGCCGAAGCACAGTTTTCTCCAGCATGGCTTATATCGCCGACGTGCGGAACAATCTCACTGGAAATGGCGAGCCCGAGGAAGTTGTCGTCCAGGCTGTCTCCGCGAATTTCTTTTCCTTGCTCGGCGTCAATCCTATCCTTGGTCCGGGTTTCACTACCGAGAATGGTAAAGCTGGCCACGACAACGTCGTCATTCTCGATTACGGCCTTTGGAAAGAACGATTCGCTGGCGATCCAGCGATTGTCGGTAAATCCATTCTTCTCAATGGAAAGCCTCAGACCGTTGTTGGCGTCGCGCCTCAGAATTTCAACTGGTTCATCAAAGACAGCTCTCTCACCGGCGCAAAGCCTCGCATATGGTCTCCGTTTGTCTTCCCGCAATCGTTTCACGATCATAAGCAAATTGGCCGTTTCCTGACCGTGGTTGCGCGCCTGAAACAGGGGGTTACCCATTCGCAGGCGCAGGCCGAAATGAGCGCCATCGCCGCGCAACTGGAACACGAGTATCCCGATTTTGACGGACACTGGGGCGTCAACGTTGTCCCCCTGCGCGATCAGATTTCCGGCCAACTCCGTCCTGCCCTGCTGATTTTGTTCGGCGCCGTTGCGTTCGTCTTGTTGATTGCGTGCGCGAATGTTTCCAGCCTGCTTCTGGCGCGTGCCGCCAGCCGTGAGCGTGAAATCGCCGTTCGAACCGCCATCGGCGCCAGCCGTTGGCGCATCGCTCGTCAATTGCTGATGGAAAGCTTGCTGCTTGCCCTGATCGGCGGAGGAATCGGCGTCACGCTCACCGTCGTGGGTACGAACGCGCTCCTCGCCGCAAGCCCGCGAAATCTTCTCGATCTCACTTCTGTCTCCATTGACCTTCGCCTCCTGGCATTTGCCGCTGGCGCCACCTTGTTGGCAGGCTTGCTCTTTGGCTTCCTGCCCTCGTATATGTCGGCGCATTCGCAAATCGCCCAGACTCTTAGAGAGGGCGGGCGCGGCGCGTCTCCCGGAAAGCGCAGTGGCTTCGCCAGAAGCGCATTCGTTGTCGCGCAATTGAGCCTTGCACTCGTCCTTCTCGCCGGCTCCGGATTGCTGATTCGCAGCTTTGTCAAGCTGGTCGGCGTCAATCCGGGGTTTGATACGGGCCACCTGTTAACCTTCAAGGTGACCCTTCCACAATCCAAGTACGCCAAAGATCCACTGCTGATGGCTTTCTTCCGACAGTTGCTCACTCGCATCAGCACCGTTCCCGGCGTCCGCTCTGCCACTATGGAGAGTTTTCCTCCTCTCATGGGATTGGGTTCGGCCACGGGTGTCCACATCCTGAGCCAGCCACAGCAGTCGCTGATGGATCTTCCCGTCGCAAATGTCCGCGTCGTCGGCCCGGACTACTTTTCCACCATGAGTATCCCTTTGCGTTCCGGACGTCTCTTCACCGAGCAGGAGATGGCGGAGGAAAAGCATGTGACCATCGTGAATCAAGCCTTCGTAGACAAATACATGAACGGGCTAAACCCTCTTGGACAGAAAGCGGCCATCTACATGAAGAGTTTTCAAGAAAACGAGCTGAAGCCATCGGAGATTATTGGCGTCGTCGGCGACGTTCGAGCAATGGGACTCGATGTTGCCGCGGAGCCATCCGTCTATTGGCCTTATCCCGAACTCGTCATGTCGGGAATGACCATTCTAGTGCGCACATCCAACGACCCTTTGGCTGTGGTCTCCGGAATACTCGCTGAGCTCCAACAGTTGGATCGCGAACAGCCCATGGCTTCCATCGTCACCATGGACCAGCTTCTCGCCGATTCGCTTTCCCGCGCGCACTTTACCATGCTTCTTCTGGGACTTTTTGCAACTTTCGCTCTGGTTCTTGCTGCTGTAGGCACCTATGGATTGATCGCCTACAGCGTCACACAGCGCATCCAGGAACTCGGCATCCGCATCGCCCTTGGAGCGCAGCGCCGCGATGTCCTCCGCCTTGTCCTGGGTCAGGGAACGCGTTTGACACTCCTTGGACTTGCCTTGGGCATAGCCGCCGCGCTCGGGATTACTCGTCTTATGACCAGCCTGCTTTTCGGCACCAGCCCCACGGACCCGCTCACGTTTGCCGGCGTCGCAGGCCTCCTCGTATTTGTCGCACTGCTGGCGTGCTTCATCCCCGCGCGCCGGGCAACGCGAATTGACCCTATCGTCGCTCTCCGCTATGAATGAATCGTTTCAGCTGGCGCAACCATAGCGTTCTGCGGTCTACCGCTGCGCACTGTTTCAGGAGAGTCTCAGAAGTTCCGGTCGCTGCGTCACGTAGCGCCGCGACCAGCGAAGTTCCGTGTTGTCGTGAAGCATCACTTTATACTCGCCGTGGAACCACGGCAGTAGCTCACGGATGGCGTCAAGCCGCACCAGCGTTCCCCGGTTGATGCGCACGAATACCTTGGGATCAAGCAAATTCTGCAGTGCGTCGAGGGTGCTTCGCAGCGTATGTGTTTTCTTCCCGCAATGCAGCAGAACATAGTTGCGGTCTGCTTCCACCCAGGAGATTTCCTTCACCGGAACGAAGATTCCTCGCGAATCTTCCTGAACCAGTAAGCGATCGGGAAGAGTCTTCTCGCGCTGCAGCTGGTCCAGCATCGCGTCCAGGCGGGAAGCGAATCCGTCGGCCGATTGCTCATGCTGAGCTCTTGCCCGCTGGAGCGCTTCACGAAACCGTTCTTCGCTGACGGGTTTGAGCAGATAGTCGAAAGCGTGCACTTCAAACGCCCGCAGCGCAAACTTGTCATGAGCCGTAATGAAAATGACCCGCGGAAGCGGAATTTTCGCCGCGTTGAGCGATTGAATTACGCCAAAACCATCCATCCCGGGCATTTGTACATCAAGAAAAACCAGATCTGGCCGCTGCTTTCGGATTGCCGCCACGGCCGCCTCGCCACCGTCAGCTTCGCCTGCAATCTCCACAGCTGACTCCTGGCGCAGCAGCCGAAGAATCTTGCGGCGTGCAGGCGCTTCGTCGTCAACGATGAGAACGCGGAGTGGAGACTGCGAATTCATTCGGAAGCTTGGGAAATTTGCGCCGAAGTGTGTAAGGGAACGCGGAGAGTCACTTCTGCTCCTCCGCTGGGCCGGTTCGAGATCAGGAATTGTTGGCGATCGCCATACAAATGCGCCAGCCGGTCCCTGATGTTCGAAAGTCCGACGCCGCGGCCGAATATAGCTGAAGAATCAGTTTCTCCGAGCCCGCAACCACTGTCCAAAACTTGCAAAACAAGGCTGCCATCTTCGCGGTGTGCAGCGACGGACAACTCGATCGGTCCGTTTCCGGACTTCATTCCATGGCGCAGCGAATTTTCCAGCAGCGGCTGCAGAACGAGTTGCGGCACTAGGGTGTCATTCAACGATGGGTCGATGGCGTAAGACACTTGCAATTTGTTCTCGAAGCGCTTCTGCATCAGGTCGAGATACAAGCGCGCAATTTCCAGTTCTTCCGCGAGGGGAATCTCATGCGTTCGCGAAGCCTGCAGCGTGAGGCGCAGCAGGTCGCCCAGCTGCGTGATCATCGCGTCCGCGGCCCGAACGTCTTCGTACATGACGGAAGAAATTGTGTTCAAGGTGTTGAAGAGAAAGTGAGGTTGCAATTGCAAACGCAGATTTTCCAATTGCGCCTGCGCCAGCTCAGTCTGCAGTTTGGCGGCGGCAAGCTGCTGGGCCTGCGCGATTCGTAGCCTCTCAAAGTAGTAGTAAACGACCACGAACACGGTATAGCTGATCAAGTCGTTAGAGAGTTCCATCGGATACCGATAGAACATAATCCCGTAATCGTAAGGACCCTGGCCGAGAAGGGGGAAAATATAATGACGGCTCAGGGCCATGATGCTGGTATGAACTGCAGAAAACGCGACAGCTCCGGCGAGATGCTTCGCCGCAAGCAGTAGCCAGCCTTTTTTCTCGAATAGATAAATTCGAGCGAATCGAAGGACAAGTGGTAAGAGGACGAGGACCGAATATACTCCCGTCCCCTCTTCGAGCAGACGCCGCGCAAGTGTCCCCTCGTGTCCGCGGGCAAGGTCGTCCAGGTACCTGTAGCTGAACGACAAAAAGCCAAGGGCCGTGAAGAGAAGGAAGAACAGTTCCCAGCTAAACGGCCGGGGTTGACTTGAGTTGCGCGGCATTGTTTTCCCTTTGCCCATTATTGGAACTCGGCGGAAAGATTATGCGCCGAATAAGGCAAGGCGGAAAGCCCTGGGAAAGGGCTACCTCCGGCAGGAATCGACCATCAGTGGCGGCGCGTGCGGGAAAAATCGATGGAGCTGATCAGCGTAACTGCTACCAGAAGAACGAGGGCAGCCAGAAGAGCGAAGATAATCACGGGTAGTCTCCCAGGGACTTAGATGAAAAACGGGCAGGTTTGATACCAAGCAAACTTCCAGCGTTTTCAATAGGTTGCAATTCAAGAGGTGGGAAGAGAAGTCGCCAAAAACGGACAACCGTTAGCTACATTTTACGGCAAACAAGTACTGCAACTAGCGCTCTCCTGAGCCCCAAGCGGTCTCTCGGTCACAGCCAGCCGTGCAACCAGTTCTTAGCTCTTGCTCAGCCGGATTGACCCGTCACCCGTGTGGATCGTCAGCGGCTGGCCGCCGCCATTCATCTTGCCGTGAATCTGCGAGTTGCTGAACGTTCCTTCCACGGTGACCGGGACCCCTAGGCTGATGTGCCCGTCGCCCGTGCTGGCGTCAATATTCGTTTGGAAGTCGGCCGGCAGGACCAAGTCCACGCTTCCGTCACCCGTGCGAATTGTCCAGCTCGTCGCCATCTTGGATCCCGGCAGAACCCGCGTGTCCACGCTGCCGTCGCCCGTTTTCACATTGAGCGCATCAAACCGGCCAGCGATCCGAATGTGCCCATCGCCGGAGTCAGCCTCCACCTTGCCGTCCAGGTCGCGGGCTTCAATCGAGCCGTCTCCCGTGCGCAGCCGCATATCCCCTTTAAGGTTTTCGACCGTAATGCTGCCGTCGTTCGTGTGCAGATCGATCGTGCCGCTCAGCGAATTGGCCTTCACCGACCCATCGCCCGTATGGACGTTGATCGTGCCATTGATGGACTCAGCCTGTACGGCCCCATCGCCTGTTTCCACTTGGAGATCGGCCTCGCGTGGCATGCGAACTTCAATGTACAAACGCCGCGAATTATGGCCAAAGGAGAAGCCCCAATGGCCGGTGACGCGCGCCGTCAACTCCACCTTGTCGCCGTCTTGATGAGCGTCCACGCGCAAAGTCTTGCCCAGTTCGTAGCCCTGGTACTCGACGCGAAATTCGACCTGTTTCGCATCGCCCGAGGTGACCCGCACGCCGCCGTCATTGGTTTCCACGCGCACGTTGGCGCGTCCAGACACGGCAAAAGACTTGGTGACTTCCTCGGCACTGGCTGCGACCGCGGAAGCGCCCAGCAGGGCCGCGCAGGCAATTCCCATCCGGATAACAGCCGAGCGGTGGAGAAGCAAGTTCATATCCAATACCCTCCGTAATATGGCGTTCTGCCTATAAGATACGACAGCAAGGGACAAAAGGTTCCCTCAGGGGAAAGGCGCCGCCGAGCCTCCGGCACGATATTAGTCTCCCTTCGCCGCCCTCTTCTTTTGCGCTCCTGACCGGACAGCCCCAGGTTTTGCGCGAAGGGCGGCCAGAAATTCATTAGCCGGCAGCGTGTTGATCACGTTTTTCTTTTCGAGCCAGCCGCGGCGGGCCATGGTAACGCCGTAGCGGATAAACGCAAGGTTCCCGGTATTGTGCGAGTCGGTCGAAATGGCCACTTTGACCCCCCGCTCCTTGCACATCCGAAGATACACGTCCTTCAGGTCGAGGCGGTCGGGATAGGAGTTGCACTCCATGGCCACGCCGTGTTTGGCGCAGGCCTCCAGCACCTTTTCCATGTCGTAATCGATGGGATCGCGCCGGAGCAGCAGGCGTCCGGTGGGGTGAGCGATAATTTGCGTGTAAGGATTTTCGATGGCCGCAAGCATGCGCTCGGTCATCGCCGCGCGGTCCACATTGAAGTAGGAGTGGATCGAGCAAACCACCACGACTAGTTGCGCAAGGATTTCGTCGGAGTAGTCGAGCGATCCGTCTTTGAGAATATCCACTTCGGCGCCGGCTAGAACTCGGATGCCCAGACCCTTCTCGTTGGCAGCATGGATTTTCTTGATGTGCGCGGCCATGCGCTTTTCGTCCAGCCCGTTCGCGACGGTGACTGCTTTCGAGTGGTCCGTAATCGCAATGTACTGGTGACCAAGTTCCTTGGCGGCTTCCGCCATTTCTTCAATCGAGTTCTTGCCGTCGCTGGCCGTGGAG
>Ga0209378_1002347_pt1 | contig 13117 bp, 10 predicted proteins | sample GraSoiAngelo_156_FD_186170 | JGI IMG/M metagenome (GOLD analysis project Ga0209378, IMG submission 186170) | Grasslands soil microbial communities from the Angelo Coastal Reserve, California, USA - 14_1009_13_40cm (SPAdes) (version 2) | ecosystem: Environmental > Terrestrial > Soil > Grasslands ... | reverse complement strand
CGGGCAGATGCAAGGCGCCGCGACGCAGGCGATGTGGTGACATCGTCGAGGAGCGGCAACGCCGCAGATGCCCGCCCGCCGCCGCGCCCCTCCGGGCTACGGCCCGCAGGCCCGCTGGCTGTGTTGCTCGCTCCTTACATACCGCAGCGGTCGCAGCGGGTATGCTCGTCGCTCGCGCCTTGCCAGCGGGCCTGGGGGCCAGCAGCAAAATGTACACCTTATTTCCTGACGGGCCCTTAGTAACATAAACGAGGCCTGAATGGCCACAGAGACCTCCGCGGCAGCATGGTAGCGGAGGAGCAGAGGGGCAGGGGCGAGTTTCCCCCCTTCCCCTCCGCTCCTCTGCGTTTCAGCCTGCTCCGTGCCTCTGTGCTAGGACGATCCGTCCTACCAGTAACGCACCGCGTAGAAGATCAACTTCTGGTATTCCAAAAAAAGATTCCTGCTGTCCATTCTTCGGGTCCACCACTTGTCGGGATTGAACCAGTCGTCGGGCGGAGCCGCCTGCACCATGAGCTCAATGCCCGTACCCTTGAACACCCGGCGGAACACCAGCCGCGTCCGGCGCGTGTGGAAGTTGGATGTGACCAGGATCAATCGCTTCAGCCCTCGCTTCTCGGTGTAATCTCGAAGCCTCCGCGCTTCTTCGAGCGTGCTCCGGTTGTATCCGTCCACGACTTCTATGGCATCTTCCGGCACACCGAGGAGTCTCAGGACTGCGCACTTTATTTCATGGTCCTCGGCAGCGGAAATGCCGTAGTGTCTCAGCTCTTCTGTGGCCGTCGTGTGCTCGGCTTTGGTGATGAAAATGCGGGGCGCCCATCCCTCGTGGTAAAGCTCTGCCGCTTTGCGAGCGCGCCCCGGCTCGCCGCCACCCAGGATTTCCATGGCGTCTGCCTTATGGAGAGGGTCGGAAACTACCAGAAAGGTCGCCACCCGGGTCAGGATCGGCTCTCGAAAGAGATAAGATCCTCCCCCTGCCGCCAGGAAAAACAGAACCGAAACGAGCAGAACGTTCCTGTTTTTCTTCGCCATAGGTTTTTGAGATTATCAATAAACAGGACCGGCGAGTATAAAAGTTTCAAATGCCTCAAAAGAAGCGCGAGCAGAAAGCACAGGTTTGGAGTTCAGCCTTCAGGCTGCACGGACTCAGTGCAGGCTAAAACCTGAACTTCGAACCAAAAGACCGCGAACACATCTGAGCCAGGCTTGGAGTTCAGCCTTCAGGCTGCACGGACTCAGTGCAGGCCAAAGCGCCTCCGATTGCACCGCGTGCCGCGAGCGAGGTTGTGCAAAGCCGAGATCGAGTGATATCTTTCGCCGGATGGGGTTCTCAGCCGATTCGGATGTGTTGCCGGAACGTGCCATAGACAACTCGCGAGCCCTCCCTATGGTTCGCGTCCTGGTCAGCTCGTGTCTCCTTGGCGAGTCTGTCCGCTATGACGGATCGCATGCCCGCGCTGACAACACTATCCTTGAACGTTGGAAGGTGGAACGCCGATTGGTCCCTTTCTGCCCTGAGCTTGCTGGAGGCTTTTCCGTACCGAGATCGCCGGCGGAGATTCAGGGCGAAGGAGGGCTCGCAGTTCTACGCGGCGAAGCCATAGTCGTGGAGAAAGCGGGTCGCGATGTAACCGCTTGCTTTGTCTTGGGGGCGCACCGAGCGCTGCAGGCGGCCCGATGCGACAATGTGAAACTCGCCATCCTGAAGGATGGCAGTCCATCGTGCGGCAGCACATACATCGGGAATGGAAGCTTCAAGGGCTTGAAGCGGGCAGGGCAGGGTGTTACGGCAGCGCTACTCGAGCAGCAAGGAATCAGAGTGTTCAGCGAGCGCCAGATCAAGGAAGCCGCTGCGTATCTGGCTCAATTGGAAGCCGCCGGCGCAGGAGGGAAACCCGGCGACAGCTAAACCGTTCTTCATCGCAGCACCGGTAGCCAAATCTGCCTGGAAGTAGGATTCACACCTCCTCTTCCACTACGGAGGACGCCGAGGGTACGAAGATTCACGAGAGCGCTATCTCCGTGCATCTCCGTGTCTCCGTGGTGAAAAAAAGGCATTTGATCCGCGAGCTCAGCGTTCATCCGCGTCCTGATGATGGCGTTTCACCGCGGAACAGAGCAGACAGCTCACGCAGAGCGCGAGCGACGCGCGGGCCGTACCAGCTCAGAAGCTCGCCCTCGACAATATGGATGTGGCTTACCGCAGAGACTTTTTCACCAAGGGTCTCGAAATCGGTTTTGTCCGCCTCCGTGAAACGGTACGGCTCAGTCGGAAGAATGATGACTTCGGGCCGCTTCAGAACCACCTCATCCAGAGTGAACTTGGGGTATCGGTCGGGATGCTCTTCAAAGACGTTCTGGCCGCCGGCAGCGCGGAGAATGCTGTGCACAAAGGTGTCCCGATTTATCGACATGTAGGGGTTCTTCCAAATTGGGCACAAGACCCGCGGAGGCGGGGCCGGCGCCCTTGCCTTCGCTTTGTCCAGGGATGCCCGGATGGACGCCGTTATTCCCCGGGCAGCGTCTTCTGTCTCCGTCAGTGACGCGATATCGGAAATCATCTTCAAGCAACCTTCCACGGTCCTGGTGAAGTTGACGAATACGTTGAGCCCCGCTTCCTCCAGCTTCGCCACCTGATGCTTTCGGTTTTCCTCCGCATTTGCAATGACCAGATCCGGGTGCAGCGAGAGAATCGTTTCGATGCGCAGAGTCTTTGTCCCACCAACTTTTGTCTTGCCCCGCACCTCCTCGGCGGGATGGATGCAGTAATCCGTCACGCCGCTGACGCGGGTTCCGGCCCCGAGAGCACAAAGCGTCTCCGTGATACTCGGCACCAGCGAGACGATCCTCTGCGCGGGTCCCGCTAGTGCGATGATGCGGCCAAGATCATCCGTCACTCGAAGCAAGCTCCACTCCTTCTAGCTCCACTTGGTGGACACAAAGTTCACAATTCGGTCAAATTTTGTATCACGGCCGGGACGCCCATACCACGAAGGTTGAGGCAAATTTGACCATTTTGTGAACTTCCCGGGCGGCTAGTTGCGCTAGCCACAGAGAAGTTTTTCTCTGCGTCTCTGAGCCTCTGTGGCAGATTCAGCGGTCAATCGTCAATGCTTTGCCACCCGCTTCCGTGATGGCCAAACTCAAACAGGCCGGGGTGAAGGATTTCCGCGAGAATCTCCAGCGATTGGACCAGGCGCGGTCCGGGACGGTTGAAGTACTGGTTTCCGTCGGTCAGGTAGACCCTGCGGCTATGTACCGCGCGCAGGCGCCACCAGTCAGATTTCGAAGTGAGGGCGCAGATGTTCTCGCGCGACCTCCTGATATCGAAACCGCAAGGCAGAACAACGGCGACGTCGGGATCCATTTCCAGCAATTGCTCCCAGGTCATCCATGGGGAGTGTTCGCCGGCGAGTCCGAAAACATTTTCGCCGCCTGCCATCCTGACCAGTTCCGGCATCCAGTTGCCAGCCGCCATGAGTGGTTCGAGCCACTCGATGCACACGACGGTGGGTCTGGCCGGCAGCATTCGAGTCTTCTCCTCGATTTCCTGCATGCGCCGCTTCATTCGCTGAACCAGTGCTGCTCCCTTCCCGGGAACGTTCAGCGCTTGGGCCACCCGTTCGATGTCCGCAAATACGTCGCGCAGGGCCCGCGGCTCGAGGGATACGATGGCCGGCCGTGATTCGAGCCAGCTGCAAAGGGCCTGCTCGACCTCCCTGAGGCTGACAGCGCACACTTCGCATTGGGACTGTGTGAGGATCACCTGGGGCTGAAGGCGGCGAAGTGTCTCCCCGTGGACGCGGTAGACCGAAAGCGCTTCCTGGAGGATGGCCTTCACGCGCCGGTCTATCTCGTCACTTGTCCCATCGGCGCGGAATTTGGGTTCGGTGCAGACCGGCAGCCGTTTGACGGTTTGGGGAAAGTCGCACTCGTGAGAACGGCCGACAAGAAGGGTCTCGCAACCGAGGGCGCAGACGATCTCGGTGCTGCTCGGAATCAACGACACTACCCGCTCGACTACCATAGTCTGCCTCGTCATTTTCTGCCAAGTTTGGAGTTCAGCCTTCAGGCTGCACTGGTCCCGGGCAGGCTAAAGCCTGAACTCCGAACTCAACTCGCAGAAATAGAAAGAGTCCCGGAGCACAACTTCGCCTGCGGTGAACCTGACCTCCTCGCTGAGTATCGGACCGGCATAGACGAAGGTGTGGAACTCCCCGTTTTCGCCGCAAGGATCCACGCCCGGCGGAAGGGAGCGCAGGAGCTCCTGATCGATCACTTTGCCTGCGAAGGAGGCCGGGAGAACGCGCGAATCGACGCAGATCACGATCGCCCGGAAACCCAGCGCGATAAAGTCCTGGGCCATCTGAGTGGTGTCCCGCTGCCAGATGGGATAGATCCCGCTCATCCCGATTCTGCCCAGGACGTTCTCCCGGTACGCGCGGATGTCTTCGAGGAAGAGGTCGCCGAAAACCGCCCGCCTCACCCCCCGGTCCTGATACCGGCGCAGAGCCTGCAACAACTTCGACTCGTATTCTTCGTTGGAGGCGTTCTTTGAAATCCAGATCGGCTCCAGACTGACGCCCAGAGACTGAGCCTGCCTTTGCACAAGCTCGCGCCGGACCCCGTGCATGCTGACCCGGTCGTAGTCGGCGGTGACGGTGGTCAGCAACGCGAGCACGTCATAGGCTCCGCTGCGCTGGACTTCGTACTTTCATCGTTCCTTTCTCGCCACAGAGACACAGAGTCACAGAGCAGCAAAGCCGCACCAAACTAAAATCCTTCGCGTTTTCTTCGCGTGCTTCGCGCCTTCGTGGTGAAAGTCCAGCCCAGGATTCACCGCGAAGCCGCGAAGAGCGCGAAGATTTCGCGAAGAAAAATCCTTTCCTGCCAGCAAAGGATTTTCGGGTTAGTAGTAGAGAGACCTCAGTCTCCTCCGTGTCCCTGTGACTCCGTGGCAAATCTATAAGCCGAAGCGGAGGCCAATACGGAAATGCCGGCGCAACGCTGGAAAGCCCAGCACCTCCATGTATTCCTTGTCGAAAGCGTTTTCGACCAGCGCAAAGAACGACGAGAGATCCGACAACCTGTAGCTTGCCAGGAGATTCACGATTGCGTAGCCTGGATTCCGCGTCATTCCCAGACCGGAAAAGTCGCCGTCCACGCGACGGCCGACGGCGATTCCTGTCGCGCCGAAGGTCCAGCTGCCGGGCTTCCACCGTAGCTCCGCGTAACCCGAATGCCGCGGGCGGCGGAACAGCTCCTGCCCTTTGGCAAAGGCGGGGTCCAAGGGAGAAGTGCTTTCCAGAACCCTGGAGCTCAGGAAGGTATAGCCTCCGCTGATTTCCCAGCGCCGCGGCAGATCTGTCTTGAGCATCGTTTCCACGCCCCGCGCCCGGGTCTTGCCGATATTGAAAAACGTCCCTTCGAACGTTGTAAAATTGGTCGTTGCAAACCCGATCTGGTTTCGAAAGCGGTTGTCGAACCAGGTAATCTCGAGGGCGCTCCGGCCGCCTCCGAAGCCCTGTTCGATCCCGGCATCCCAGCTTTTGGATTTCTCCGGCAGCAGATCCGGGTTTCCGCGGAAGAAAGGGGACTCGCTGAAAGACTCCACGAGCGTGGGCTCTTTGATTCCCAGGCCAAAGTTCCCCTTGATCTTTGTGAGCCCCCAGAAGCTTCGCCCGGAAGCCTCACGGACATGAAGGGCGACAGAGGCGCGGGGAGCCGCGAAGAAACCGAAGTTGCCGTTGTGTTCGAGCCTGACGCCCACAGTGGCGAAGAATCGATTGTAAAGAGCCCACTGGTCCTGCACATAGGCTCCGCAATTGTTCCGCAACGCAGATAAAGGTTCGAAGCTCGGGTCTCCGATCGTGCCTGACTCCCGCTCGTACTCCGCTCCCGCTGTGAGCAGATGCCCGGAAGGGAGGGTCACGTCGCTCTGATAGTTGACCCTTTGGCGGCGGGTCTGGTTCAGAAACTGGAAGGGAAAATCGAACGCAGTTTCAGTGGCGCGCCGCCCCTGAAACTCCGGCACGAAACTGCCCGAGTCGGCCGGGTCCACGGACAGCTGCCGGGAATCACTCACTGTGTAGGAGACCTTTTGCGTCCATAACATCGTGGCGAAGTGCGTGAACAGTACGCCCCCGGCCAGATCCCTGCGGTGGAAATATTCGTCCGGATCCGGCCGGTGGAAGGCCCAGGCTCCGGGAACTCCGGTGCGGCCGTTCTCAGCGCGGAAGATCGCGCGCAGCTCGGTCTTTCGAAAAGGCACGAACCCGAAGTTGCCCGTGAACGTGGTTTGATTGAAGGAACCGTTCGACACATTGTTGTCGGTATCCAAGCGAGTGAAGGCGGCGGAATAATCGGCTCGTTCCCCTTTCCCCTCGATTCCGCCTCCGTAGCGCAGGGTCGCAAATGTTCCCCCTTCCACCAGCACCGTTGGCTTGGGGGAGAGTCCTTCGGATGTGCCGCCGAACAGCGCGCTTTGAGGGCCACGAATTACTTCGATGCGATCTATGTTGGAAGCCGTCAGGTTCGCGAAGTTGTAGCTCCCCCCGGGGTCGTTCACGACTATGCCGTCGATAAGGACTTTTGTGTAATCCGACTCGCCGCCGCGAACGAACAACGATGTGAGCTGCCCTGCGCCTCCGCTCCGCACCAAGACCAGACCCGGCACGCGGCGCAAGGCTTCCCCGACCGTCGCGACTCCATCGCGCAGCAATTGATCACCGGTCAAGACCGTGACGCTGCTTCCCACCTGGGGAAGGGGTGCTTCGGTGTTCGTAGCCGTCACCACGATCTGTTGCTGGATACTCGGGATCTCCAGGGGGAGCCTGAGTGGCGGCGTGGATTGTGTGACTTCCAAAGCCTGGTCCTTGAGAGGCGCAAACCCCGCGAGCTCCACGTCCACAGTGTAGGACCCTTCCGGGAGATCCAGAACAAATTCTCCGCGGCTGTTAGTGCGCGTTTTCGCAAGGACCTTTCCCTTGGGATCGTGTGCCTCCACCAAGGCGCGTGGCAAAGCGGCGCCGCTTTCATCTTCTACGCGGCCTGTGATCCGCTGTGTCGATTTCGGATTTCGGATTTCCGATTGCGGATTGCGGATTGCGGATTGCGGATTGGGAAACGTGGAATCCGAAATCTGTAATTCCTGTTCGCATATTTCCAGCGTGGCGGCATTTGCAGAAAATGGCGAGGCGAGCACGGCAGAGAAGAGAGCCAAAGAGATTGCAGATTTCGGATTTCGGATTGCGGATTTGGAACCGCGCAATCCAAATACTTCACTCGCCGATCTGGGCTCCCCGATCCGCACTCCCCAATTCACAATCCGCACTCCCCAATTCACAATCTGAAATCCGCAATCCGAAATCTATGGCTCCAGAACCGGCAGGATCTCCAGCGGTCCGGTCGCCGACCGGCGCACGAAGAAATCCAGTCCGAAAATTCCTCTCAGGCTCTCTTCCGTCACAGCCTCTGCCACCGGTCCTTGCCGGAAGATTTTTCCCTCGGCCATCAGCACGATCCAGTCGCAGAAGGAGGCCAGGAGATTGATTTCATGCGAAACCACAAGGCTGGCGAGCTTTCTCTCGCGGGTAATGCGCCGGACAAGTCTCATCAGTTCTACTTGATAGTTGATATCGAGATTGGCAGTGAGCTCATCGAGCAGCAGAATCTCGGCCTGCTGCGCGAGGGCGCGCGCCAAAAGCAGCCGCTGTCTTTCTCCTCCCGAGATTTCTGATACCCGGGCATGGGAAAGGGCCGACAGGCAGGTCATCTCCAGCGTGTCACGCACGATGTCGATGTCCCGTTCGCTCTCGAATCCCAGGAGTGAGAGGTGGGGCGAGCGCCCCTGCATCGTGAACTCAAAGACCGACTGGTAGTAATAAGAGCCGCCGTTTTGCGGCACCATGGCAATGCGCCGGGCAATCTCTTTGCGCGACAGACGGGCGAGCGGCACGCTTCCGTGAAGGAGCACGTCTCCCCCAGTCGGACGAAGGATGCCGTCCAGCAACCGCAGCACGGTGGTTTTCCCCGAGCCGTTTGGCCCGATGAGACCGGTAACTTTGCCCGGCGGGAGACCGAGGCTGAATTCCTGGACCACGGGGCGCGAGTAGGAAAAACTCAGGTTGCGCGCTTCCAGCAGAGTATCTCCCGCCGGTTCTGGATGCAGTTGCCTCATGCGCCGGACCTCCGTCTGTGAAGCAGATAGATAAAAAGCGGCGCGCCGCACAGCGCGGTTATGACTCCAACCGGCAATTCGACCGGCGACAGCACGGTGCGGGCGAGCGTATCCGCAAGGAGCGTGAAGATGGCCCCGAAGACGAAGACCGTGGGGAATAGAATGCGGTTGTCGCTCCCGAACATCATGCGCGCGATGTGGGGACAGATAAGGCCGATGTAGGCGACAGGGCCGCTGACGGAAACCACCGCCCCGGTCACCAGGGATGCCACAGCGTAGACTCCGGCTTTGACGCGCGGGACGGAGACGCCAAGAATCAGGGCGTCTTCCTCGCCTGTGGCAATGAGATTCAGACCGTGGGAGCAGGCGTAGAGCAGGGCAAAGCCCGCGAACACGGCGACCGCGACCACGTAAATCGACGGGTCTACCGGACGGCTCAGGTCGCCGATGAGCCAATAGAAAATCCCGCGCAGGTCCGCTTGATTGGTGCTGGTCAAGAGAAACACGTTGATGGACGAGAGGAAGGACGCGAAGACGATGCCTGCCAGGAGCAACCTCTGCGAGGTCTCTCCGGCGCGCGGGTTGCCTCCAATGACGTACACGGCCGCAATCGTGCATGCCGCTCCCAGGAAGGCCGCCAGCGGCCGTCCGTAGAGAAAACTCCCGCCCGAGTCTGGAGCTCGAGACGTAGTGACAAAAATGGAATACAGAATGGTCCCCAGAGACGCGCCGGTCGAGACTCCAAGCACGTAAGGATCGGCCAACGGATTACGCAGAAGCGATTGGAATGCGGCGCCGGCCGAGGCGAGAGCGGCCCCGACAAGCGACCCCATCAAGACCCGCGGGAGACGCACGGAAAACAGGATCGCGGCCAGCTGCGTTTCCCCGTGATTCTCAAAAATGCGCAGCATCTCGCTGGCGGAGATCGAAACGCTGCCGATGTTCAGAGACACGAGTGCGGCCAGAAGCCAGGCCGCCAGCAGCCACAAGGTTTTCCCGACTATCTTCCGGTCTGAAAGGCGGTTCATTGGAATCGCTCCGGGTGCAGTTTGCGGGCCAGTTCTTCGACTCCGTCCACAAAGCGAGGGGAGGGATGCTGGATCACTTCGCTCAAAACGTACACCCTTCCCTTGCGCACCGCGCTGAGCCGGTTCCAGCCTGCGATCCGTTTCAGGTCGGCTACAGAACGGGTGTTGTGCTCGACGGTAAGGATCGCCTCGGGGTCCCGCGCGAGAATTTGCTCCAGGCTGTAGCGCGGGTAGAACTCTTCGATGTCCGCCGTAATGGATTCCACGCCTGCCTGGCGCAGGACGTCGTTTTCGAAAGTGTTCTTGCCGGGCGCGAGCAAAGGGTCGAACCAGGTCATGAAAAAAGCCCGGGTAGGCGGCAGCCCAGCGAGGCGGCGCCTCACCTCGTCGAGGCGCTCGCGCATGTTGGAGACAAGCTGCTCCGCTTCGCGCGCTCGGTCCGTGATCCGGCCAGCGTCCAGAACCGTTTCGAAAATCTTCTCCACCGACCGGGGCGCGGTGACAAAAACGGGAAGACCCAGGCCGGCCAGTTTCAAAACAGCGGCGCGATCGTTCCCCGCCGTGGTCGCGATCACGAGATCGGGTTTGGCGGCTAGAATGACCTCGTAGTTGGGATTGAGGAGATTGCCGATCTTGGGCTTCGTTTTCGCGTCCTCGGGCCAGTCGCAATGGGTGGTCACGCCCACGAGCCGGTCCTGGGCCCCGAGCAGGTAGAGGACCTCGGTGACGCTCGGCGCCAGCGAGACGATCCGAAGGGGGTGTTTCGGGAGCCGAACATACCTTCCGATCTCGTCCGTATAATCGACGGAATCGGATTCGGCCGCCTTAATCTGCTCCTGCGCGCCGGCTTTGTGAGCCGTGGAGGTTCCCGGCGCACAGCCGATCGAATGGAGGAGCACAAGAGAAAGGAGAGAAAACCGGAAGGGTTTGGGAATCATTCCAGGTCTCTTTCTCGCGAAGAGCCAACTGAAATCGCAGGATGAGGCAGGTTTCCTGACTCTCGGGTCTTTGCCGGCCTTCGCGCCTTCCCCGTCTGCTCAACGAGTGGCGGGCGAATCCGCGCAGCTATGGAGCTGGCTTCTGAAGTCCGGCTCTCCGATTACAGTGGCGGGACCGTGTGGGATTCTCACCCACTTCCCTTTTACCCTCGGCAATCGAGGCACCATCATCTCGGGCTCTAAAAGGAGCCGCATGACACGATCATCATTACCACCCGGATTCGGCATTGTCAAACCGTACCCGGGCCGGCCGTAGATTCCTCGTTACACGCGGCCCCCACAGGCCGAAGTCCCATTTGTCATTTCTCATTTTTGATCGCTCACCGTTTGTTTTCGTGCAAAGTGAACGTTGACGGACGCAAAGCCGGCGCAACGTGGGACAGCGGCCAGAAATGACAAATGACAAATGACCGATGACCAATGACAAATGAAAAAAGAGAGAAGGGTCTGACCCCATGAACAGGTTTGGACCTTCAGGCTGCGCTGATTTAGTACAGGCTAAAGCCTGAACTCCGAACCAGCCTTTGAAAATCATGCCCGCTGGGATAGACTGGCCCCGCCATGATACGCACCATTGAGTGGACGGATTCCGGCGTGGTGATGCTGGACCAGCGCCTGCTTCCAACCCAGGAGATCTACAATTGCTACACCGAGTACCAGGGCGTGGCCGAAGCCATCCGTTCGATGGTGATTCGCGGGGCTCCGGCCATCGGCGTCGCCGCGGCCATGGGGATTGCTCTCGGGGTAAAGATCTCCCCTGCGAAGAGCGTCGAAGAGCTTGACACGCACTTTGCCGAGATCTGCCAGCTCATCGCCGGCACCCGGCCCACGGCAGTGAATCTTTTCTGGGCGGTGGAGAGGATGAGAAAGGCGTATGACCGGACGCGCTCTCTGGGAGTCGCCCCGGTGCGCGAGGCCCTGATTCGCGAGGCGCTTGGGATGCAGGAAGAGGATGTGCGCGCGAACCGCGCGATGGGGCGCTTCGGACAGGCTCTTCTTTCTGGAAATGCCCGGATCCTGACCCATTGCAATGCCGGCTCGCTGGCAACGGCCGGGTACGGCACCGCTCTCGGGGTGATCCGGGCGGCCGTGGAGGCGGGCAAGCAGGTTCAGGTCTTTGCCGATGAAACGCGGCCGTTTCTTCAAGGGGCGCGTCTGACGGCATGGGAGCTTCAAAAGGACCATATTCCTGTCACCGTGATCACCGACAACATGGCCGGCCACTTCATGCAGAAGGGCGAGATTGACTGCGTTATCGTGGGCGCGGACCGTATCGCGGCGAACGGGGACGTGGCCAACAAGATTGGAACCTACTCGGTGGCTGTACTCGCCAGAGAGCACGGGCTCCCCTTTTATGTTGCGGCGCCGATCTCCACGCTGGATTTGTCTATTCCTGACGGCAGTCATATTCCGATCGAGCACCGCGACCCAAACGAGGTACGGAGCTTCCAGGGCGTAGCGGTAACCCCTTTGGGAGCCAACGTGGCGAATCCCGCGTTTGACGTAACCCCCAACCGGTATGTCAGCGCGATCATCACGGATCGTGGGGTGGCACGCCCGCCATACACCGAATCCCTGCGCGCCGTCGCCGAATATCAGGAACCCGCCTCCAATCGCCCTTAGTCGTTCTTCCGGTCTTAGGGCTCGCGCAGAAATAAATTCACATTTTGGCGCGCCGCGCCCCTGCGGGCTGCGGCCCGCAGGCTCGCCGGCTTTGTTGCTCGCTCCTCACATACCGCCCCGGGTATAGCTCGTCGCTCGCGCCTCGCCAGCGGGCCTGGGGGCCTGCAGCAAAATGTGAAGTTATTTCTGCGCGAGCCCTTAGTAATCCCTTGTGGCATTATGTGATTGGCCGCAGAGACACAGCCACGGCGAAAAACTGGCCACGAATTTCACGAATTAAATTACACGAAAACAGGCTGGCGGTTCCGCGAAGGTTTTTCCCCATCGCGCTCAGCAAGGACATAGAGCCACAGGTGCGGGAAAAAATTCGGGAAATTCGTGGCAAGTCTTTTGGGAAGTCAGTTCTTCCCCCAGGATTCCTCCCGAGACTGAGTCATTTCGCGTCTTTGCGGTGAACTACTTTGCCGGCTGATATACTTTGCCGATGCTTGTGCTGGGGATTGAATCTTCCTGCGACGAGACGGCAGCGGCGCTGGTGGAAGACGGGCGCGCGGTCCACTCGAATGTCGTCGCTTCGCAAATAGAAACGCACCGCCGCTTCGGCGGAGTCGTGCCGGAGCTGGCGAGCCGCGAACATCTGCGCAACATCGGCTATGTTGTGTGGCGCGCTTTCCGCGAGGCCGGGAAGCAGTACTCCGAAATCGACGGTATCGCCGTCACTCAAGGGCCCGGGCTCATCGGGTCGCTGCTTGTGGGCCTGAACTTCGCCAAGGCAATGGCGTACTCCCTGAAGAAACCCCTGGTTCCCGTCAATCACATTGAGGGTCATATCTGTTCCGCTTTCATCGAGCACCCGGCTGTCGAGTATCCCCTGCTGGCTCTCGTGGTATCCGGCGGACATACCTCGCTGATATTCTCGCCCGAGCCTGAGGTCTACCAATCGATCGGGCGCGCGCGGGACGATGCGGCAGGAGAAGCGCTGGATAAGCTGTCGAAGTTTCTCGGACTGGGCTATCCGGGAGGGCCGATCATCGATCGGCTTGCGCAGCGCGGCGATCACCGCGCATTCAGCTTCTCCATTCCCAAGATCAGCGACGGCAGCCTTGATTTCAGTTTTAGCGGATTCAAGACTGCAGCACTGCGGCACATCGAGAAGTCTGCCATCAAACCGCGCCGGCGGCTCGGGGCCAAGATTCCGCAGAAGGTGGTCGATCTGGTAGCCAGTTATCAGCAGGCGATTGTGGACACCCTGGTGCGTCAGACGGCGCGAGCAGCCGAATCCGTGC
>Ga0209378_1002345_pt1 | contig 13118 bp, 10 predicted proteins | sample GraSoiAngelo_156_FD_186170 | JGI IMG/M metagenome (GOLD analysis project Ga0209378, IMG submission 186170) | Grasslands soil microbial communities from the Angelo Coastal Reserve, California, USA - 14_1009_13_40cm (SPAdes) (version 2) | ecosystem: Environmental > Terrestrial > Soil > Grasslands ... | reverse complement strand
TCATGCCGAGCCTCTAGCTAGTCTTGAATACTACCTGAAGGGAGGGTTCACGGCGACGGGGCTCAGTATCGTCTGTCGCCGGGGGGGGACGGGAATCGCGCCACTTGCAGCGAGGGGAGCGCTATTTTCAATCCAACGGCCATATCGCGAAGCTCAACGGAGGCGCTATGGCGTTCCCACGATGTGCGCGGCGAGCTCGATGTCGGCGCGCGTCCGCGCCGCCATGGCCCGCTTGCGCCACGCATAGCATCCGCTGGGGAGCCACCCAGGCCCCGGCACATCGTGGCCACACGATGGACGGCCTGGTAGGGCGCTCACGAACTCGAAGCCTGGGAGGGGATCCCGTGGGGTCTCCCGCGCAAACCAGGCCTGAACCCGCGAGTCTCATCCTTTTTGGCCTCGGCCTCGCAGGGGTGGGAATCTGGAGACGACGTCAGAAGAAATGAGTCACCACGCACCGCCCAGGGATCGCCACGGCGAAGCCGGAGTCGTACATACCGTTCCTGCAGCGCGGCCCGCCTCCCGTATTCCCACCAGAACGCCCGCTGTGACTGAAAGTTCGTTGTACTCAGGGGGAAGCGCCCAGCCACACTACCCCACGCCGGGTGAAAGCCGACCGAGACCACTCGCGTGACGGTGCCGCTGTCGCTGCCGTTCGGGTCGATAGTGGTCAACCAGGCATCTTCTCCAGAAGGACCGCGCCCAGTCGGTCGTGTTCTACTGCTACTGGTCCCCAGGGCAGGGCAATACCTGTCCGACGCAGGAGGGAGATAACCCCGGCACATGTCCCCGATAACGGCACGCTGGATGGCACTGTTGGCGGCCGGCCTACTGGCGGCGGCGTGCGCCCGGTCCCCGGAAGCGCAGAAGGCCCGTCATCTGGAGCACGGGGACCGGTACGTACAGCGGGAGCAATTCCGCGAAGCCATCATCGAGTACCGCAACGTGCTGCGATTCGACCAGAACAACGGCCATGCCATGCGCCAGCTCGGCCTTGCTCACTACCAACTCGGCGAGCTAGCACAGGCCTATCAGTATCTCCTCAAGGCGCAGGAGCTGGCCCCGAATGACCTGAACGTCCGGCTCAAGCTCGGGACCATCTACGCGCTTTCGGGCAAGCTCGCAGAGGCGCGGGAGGAGGCTGAGCTTATTCTCGCGCGCGAGCCCGGCAACACTGACGGCCTTGTGCTGCTTGGGAGCGTGGTCAGGACCCCCCAGGAAACCGGTGACGCCATCCGGCGGATCGAGGCCGTGCGAGCCCAGGCGGGGGATTCCGCGAAGCTGGAGCTGACGCTGGGCGCCCTCTACCTCCGCAAGAAGGACGTGCCAGGCGCCGAGCGCGCTTTCCTCGCAGCTCTGGCCAGAGACCCCAAGTCGGTCGAGGCGCATTCGGCTCTCGGCAGCCTCTACCTGGGCCTGCGCGACGCCCGAGCGGAACGCGAGTTCAAAGCGGCGGCCGATCTGGCGCCGGCCGGCTCGCTCGCAAGGCTGAAGCTGGCCGACTTCTACCTCCTTGATCGGAGGCCAGAGGAGGCCAAGCAGATCCTGTCCGAGACCATCCAGAAAGCGCCGGACTTTCTCCCAGCCTGGCGCCGGCTTGCCGAGGTCATGCTCGGGGAAGGCAAGTACGACGAGAGCCTGAAAGCAATACAGGCGGTGCTCAAGAGGAGCCCGTCAGACCTCGAGGGCCACTTCCTCCTCGGGCGCTTGCGCCTGGCCAAGCGCGAGACGCCGGAAGCGATTCAGGAGTTCCAGCAGGTCCTGAAGCTCGAGCCCAGGCACGCACCGGCGCGGTACCAACTGGCGTTGGCCCAGCTCCAGGCGGGAAATATCCAGCAGGCAAGGGCGGAGCTGAAGGAAGCCACTTCGATCGCTCCCAGCGTCACCGAGGCCGTGCTCCTGCTGGCCCAGTTGAACCTTGGAAGCGGGGCTTTCGAATCAGTCGTCGAGGACCTCGAAGCCTTCTCGGTCCGCCAGCCGAGGGTTGCCCGGGCCTATGCGCTCCTGGGCTCCGCCTACATAGCGAAGCGTGATCCGGGCAAGGCGCTCGAGGTGTTCCGGAAGCTCGCCGCGGTGGCGCCGAACGATCCTCTGGCTCCCTTCTTGATGGGCGTCGCTCTCCGAGCACAGGGGAAGCCCCGGGAAGCGAAGCACGAATTCGAGGCCGCGCTCACGATGGCGCCGGGCTACGTCGAGCCGCTGGCCCAGCTTACCGGCATGGCCCTCGCCGAGAAGCTGCCGGACGTCGCACTCAGCCGAGTCACCAAGCAGATCGCGCTCCAGCCCAACTCGGGCAGGCTCCAGCACCTGCTCGGCATGGTCCACCTCGCCCGGAACGAATCGGGGCTGGCCGAAGGAGCCTTCCTCAAGGCGACCGAGCTCGACCCGAACCTGGTCGACGCCTATATCCGGCTCGGTAACATTTACGGCGCCTCCCGACGATATGACGAGGCGCTGGCCAGAGTAGACCAGGCCCTCAAGGTAGACCCGCGGAGCCTGAGAGCGCAGATGCTCGTCGGGACGATCTACGAGCTCAAGGGGGACATCCCCAAGGCTCAGCAGGCGTACGAGAAGGCCCTCGCGATCGACTCTCGCTTCGCTCCCGCGGCGAACAACCTGGCGTATCTCTACTCGGAGCATGGCGGCGACAAGAAGAGGGCGTTCGAGCTCGCTCGGCTGGCCAAGGAAGGCGCGCCGGACGATCCCCGCATCTCGGATACGCTAGGCTGGATCTTGTACAGTCGGGGGATCTACCATCAAGCGTTCGGCCTGTTGCGGGAGAGCGCCGCGAAGCTTCCTGATGACCCACTCGTTCAGTACCACTTCGGGCTTGCGGCTCTGAAAGTGGGGGATAAGCAGAGCGCCCGGAACGCTTTGATCGTCGCAGTCAACTCACCCGGGAGCTTCGCCGGGAAGGACGAGGCGAGACGGGTACTGGCTGAGCTTCGGCAGTAGCGGCTACGGGGGTTCGTTCGTCAGGTCGGTGTCAGACGGGCACGGTAGATGCCTCCATCAACAAGGCCTCGGGCTGGGCGTGAGCGCCGAGCAGATCGAGAACGCGCTCTACAGCGCCTACGGCTCGCGGCAGGCGTCCACGATCTACACGCCGACGAACCATCATGATGATCGACTTCGCGCTCGAGGCCGAGCGCGCGGGCGCGACTCCGGCGGACGCCATCTACAAGCGGTGCCTGCTCCGGTTCCGGCCGATCATGATGACGACGATGGCGGCGCCCCTCGGCACGCACCCGATCGCGCTTGGCATCGGGGCGGGCGCGGACGCGCGACGCGCGCTCGGCCTGGCGGTCGTGGGTGGCCTCCTGGTGTCCCAGCTCCTGACGCTCTACATGACGGCCGTGCTGCCCATCTACATGTCGGGCGTGCAGAAGGCGCTCGGCAGCCTCCGCGAGCGCTTCGCGGCCGGGCGCCTGCGCGCGCGGCGCGCGAGCGCCGGCTAGCCAGCCCTCGCCGTCCTCGCACGAGGACCCGCCGGGCGCACGCGCCGGCGCGACGCCATCGATGTGATAGATTGGCTCACCCACGATCGGGAGGTGGAGATGCCGCTCATACTGAATCGCAAGGCCGTATTGCTCGTTCTCGCGTCGCTCGCGCTGGTCGCCGGGAGCACGCGCACCGCCGATGCGCAGCGGAAGGGGGGCATCCTCCGCGTCGGCAATCTCGGAGAGCCGCCGGCGCTCGACGCTCACTGGACGACCGCCAGCATCACGGAGATGCTGACCAACCACATCTACGAAGGGCTCTACAGCCTCGACAGCGCCAACCGTCCGATCCCCATGCTGGCCGAGAGCCACACGGTGAGCAAGGACGGCCTCACCTACACCTTCAAGCTCCGCCAGGGGGTCAAGTTCCACAACGGCAAGGAGATGACCTCCGAGGATGTCGTCGCCTCGCTCGCCCGCTGGGGCAAGCAGTCCACCTACGGCAAAACGCTCTTCGCGCAGGTGGCTGAGTGGAAGCCGGTCGACAAGTACACCGTCGAAATGAAGCTGAAGGAGAAGTCGGCGATCGTCCTCATCTCGCTGGCGGTGCCGAACAACTTCGGCGCCATCTATCCCAAGGAGATCGCCGAGAAGTTCGCCCCCGAGGTCAAGGTGACCGAGTACGTGGGGACCGGGCCCTTCAAGCTCGCCGAGTGGAAGCCCGACCAGTACATCCGCATGGTCCGGTTCGATGAGTACAAGTCGCGCAACGAGAAGCCGAACGGCTACGGCGGCGGCAAGACCGTGTACGTCGACGAGGTGCGCTTCCAGCCCGTGCCCGAGGTGGCGACCCGCGTCGCCCAGGTAGAGACGGGCGAGCTGGACTTCGCCGACGATCTGAACCTCGACGCCTACGACCGCCTGAGCAAGAACCCGAATCTCCGCCCGCTCGTCTCGAAGCCCTACTACTGGCTCGTCGCCGTCCTCAACAAGAAGGAAGGCCTGATGACGAACCAGAAGCTGCGCCAGGCGTGGCAAGCGGGCATCGACATCGAGCCGATCATGAAGAACGTGGCGGGCGGCCACACGGAGTTCTACCGGATGGACTCGAGCCTGATCCCTCCCGAGATTCCCGCATGGCATACGAGGCTCGCCGGGCTGCCCTGGAACGAGCGAAACAAGGGGAAGGTCAAGCGGCTCCTGCAGGAGGCCGGGTACAAGCGCGAGCCGATCCGCTTCATGACGACCCAGGAGTACAAGTGGATGTACGACTTCGCCTTGCTGACCAAGCAGCAACTCGAGGACGTCGGCTTCAACATCGACCTGCAGGTGGTGGACTGGGCGACGCTCGTCAAGCGACGCAACAACTCCAAGGAGTACGACGCCTTCACCACCGGCATCGGGGCCTTCTACGACCCGACCCACACCAACTTTCTCACCGCGAGCTGGCCGGGCTGGACCACCGACGAGGACATCCTGAAGCTCCAGGCCGAGCTGGCGCGCGAGACCGATCCGAAGAAGCGCATGGCGCTCTGGGAGCAGCAGACGCGGCAGTTCTACGAGAAGGTCCCGGTGATCCGCTACGGCGATCTCTTCGGGCTGCGCGCCATCCGGAACACCACGAAGGGCTTCAACGAGAAGACGGAGCGTATTCGCTTCTACAACGTGTGGGTCGAGAAGTAGCGGCGTGAGATCGCGGGCGCCGTCGTCCCGGCCGGCGCCCGCTCGCATCGCGTGACGGCCTACCTGATCCGACGGCTGCTGACGCTCGTCCCCGTGCTGGCGGTGGTCGTCACCGTCGTCTTTTTCCTCATCCACCTGATCCCCGGCGATCCGGTGAGCGTCATGCTCGGCCCCGACGCGACCCCCGCCCAGATCCAGGCGACTCGCCAGGCCCTCGGCCTCGATCGTCCCCTGCCCGAGCAGCTCTTCAAGTTCTATGCGCGCATCCTGCGCGGCGACCTCGGCCAGTCGTACTTCCTCGACCGCCCGGTGGTGACGGCGCTCCTGGAGCGGGCCGAGCCGACCATCGTGCTGACGTTCTCGGCGCTGTTCGTCGCGGTCCTGATCGGCGTGCCATCGGGAATCGTCGCGGCGGCCTACCCTGGCTCGCTCTGGGACCGCGTGCTGATGCTGAGCGCGCTCCTGGGTGTCTGCGTCCCGGGCTTCTGGCTGTCCTTGAACTTCATCTATCTGTTCGCGGTCCGGCTCGGCTGGTTGCCGGCCGCCGGTTACGCATCGGTCTTCGCGGACCCGGTCGCGGCGCTGCGCTACATGGTCCTGCCGGCGGTGTCCCTCGGCTTCAACCAGTCGGCGCTGATCGCCCGCATCAGCCGGTCGTGCATGCTGGAGGCGCTGCAGCAGGACTACGTCCGGACGGCGCGCGCGAAGGGTCTGTCGCAGGGCGTGGTCACGTGGGTCCACGCGTTCCGGAACGCGCTGGTCCCCGTCGTGACCGTCATCGGCATCACCATGGCGATCCTGATCGGCGGCGCCGTCGTCACCGAGATCGTCTTCAACATTCCTGGGCTCGGCCGCCTGATCATCTCGGCCGTGCTGCGCCGCGACTATCCGGTGGTGCAGGGCGTCATTCTGGTCACCGCGACGGCCTATGTGCTCATCAATCTGCTGGTGGACGTCCTCTACGTCTTCATCGACCCACGGATCCGCTATGGCTGAGGCCGCGGCGCGGCCCACGTGGCTCAAGCGTCTGGCGCGCAATCGGAACGTTGTCGTCGGTACGACGATCCTCGCCGGCGTGGTGCTCGCGGCGCTGCTCGCCGGCGTCATCTCGACCCACAACCCTCGACGCCTCAACCCGGCCGAGCGCCTGAAGGCGCCGAGCCTCGCGAATTACCTGGGCACCGACGAGTTCGGACGCGACGTCTACAGCCTGGTGCTGTACGGCGCCCAGGTCTCGCTGCTCGTCGGGGCAACGACGATGATCCTGACGTCGCTCTGGGGAATCGTGATCGGGCTGATCGCCGGATACTATCGGCGTCTCGACTTGGCGCTCATGCGCGTCATGGACGGCCTCATGGCCTTCCCCGCGATCCTGCTGGCGATCGCCCTGATGGCAGCCCGCGGCCCCGGGGTCGGGAACGTCATCTTCGCGCTCTCGGTCGTCTACACCCCGCGCACGGCCATGCTGATCCGGAGTACCGTGCTCAGCATCCGCGAGCTGGACTACGTCCAGGCGGCGCGCGCCCTCGGCCGGCGAGACCTCGCCATCGCGTTCCGCCACATCCTCCCGAACTGCGTGGGTCCGCTCCTCGTGCAGGCGAGCTTCATCTTCGCCTACGCCATTCTGGCCGAGGCGATCCTGGGCTTTCTCGGCGTCGGGGTGCCGCCCTACGTGCCGTCGTGGGGCAACGTCATCGCCAGCGGCAAGAACGTCATCCGGGAGGCGTTCTGGGTGAGCCTCTTCCCGGGCCTCGCCCTGACGCTCTCGGGCCTGAGCCTGAATCTGCTGGGCGACGGCCTTCGTGACGTGCTGGATCCGCGTTTGCGCGTACAGTAGACCGTACGGGAGGCGCCATGGCACTCGAGCAGGAGCTCAACGACACGCTGACGCGCGCGATCAAGGGGAAGGACGCGCGGACCGCCGACGTGGTGCGCATGATCAAGTCGAAGATCGGCGAGCGGCGCACCGCGAAGGGCTTCGCGGGCACCGTCGACGACGCGCTGGTCCTCGACGTGATCGGCGCCTACCGCAAGCAGCTCCAGAAGGCGCTGGTCGAGTTCGAAAAGGTGGGCGAGCGCGGCGCCGCCCACGCCGCCCAGCTGCGCTTCGAGCTCGAGTTTTGCGACCGCTATCTGCCGAAGGGCATGGACGAGGCGGCCGTGCGCGCCCTCGTCCGCGAACGCCTCGACGCGCTCAAGGTCGCAGACGCCAAGCAGGTGGGGCGCCTGGTCGGCGATGTCATGAAGACCCACAAGGGTCAGGTCGACGCGGCGGAGGTCAAGCGGATCGCCGAGGAGCTGCTGAAGGGGTAGCCCGAGCACGGCGCGGCCCCGGAGGCCGTCGGGAGTTCCGAGCGTTTCGATCATCTCGGAGCGGGCGGCTGGCCGAACGCGGAGCCGCCGGGCGCCGTCACCGCACCGGACGCTGAGACGCCCGCCGCACTTCGATGCGTGCTATCACCGGTGTCAGTCAAGCGGCGGGCGGCGCTGGGCCCACGGGCGCGCCGCTTCGAACGCCGCCGACGCTTGGAGCACCGTCAAGTCCGCGAAGCGGCGTCCGACGATCTGGAGGCCGACCGGCAATCCGGCCTGCGTGAATCCGGCCGGAACAGACGCGGCGGGCTGGCCCGTGAAGTTGAAGGGATAGCTGAACGAGGCCCAGCCGATCCAGTCCCACGCGTGCTGCCGCCAGTGATCAGGGTTCAGGCGCCCTACCGGGAACGCGGCGACGGACAGCGTCGGCGTCAGAAGGAGGTCGAACCTCTCGAAGAGTGGCCGCACGGTGTCCCAGTACGCGAGCTTCTGGCCCCGCGCCTCGACGTAGTCAACCATGCTGTAGCGCAGCCCGTCCTCGATGCATGCGACGAGCCCCGGGTCCATGCGGCCACGCCACTGGGGAAGATACTGAGCGTAATTGCCGGCCTCGTGAGCGCTCCAGAGACACCGGATCAGGTCGTGCGAGTCGGCGAAACCGGGCTTGATTTCCTCGACGACGCAGCCGAGATCCTCGAACGCCCGAACCGCCTGTCGCACCACGGAGGCGACTTCGTCGTCGACCGGGAGCCCGTTCAGGTCGGGACTGAACGCGACCTTGAGCCCCCTGATCCCGGCGTTCAGCTTTCCGACGTAGTCGTCGGGCGCGGCCTCGAGCGAGGTGCGATCCCACTCGTCCGCGCCGGCCATGACGGAAAGCATCAGCGCCGCGTCGGCCACCGTCCGCGTCATCGGGCCCATATGCGAGGCGTAGTCGTTGTTCGAGGCGGGCCACATCGGGACCCGCCCGAAGGAAGGTTTGAGCCCGTAGATGCCACAGAACCCGCTGGGAATCCGGATCGACCCGGCGCCGTCCGAGCCCTGATGGATCGGCCCGAGCCCTGCCGCCGTCGCCGCGCCGGCGCCAGCGCTGGACCCACCGGTCGTCGTCTCCCTGTTCCAGGGGTTGCGCGTGATGCCCGTCAGCGGGCTGTCGCCGAGCCCTTTCCAGCCGAACTCCGGCGTCGTGGTCTTGCCCAGCATGACGCCGCCGGCCTGCTTGAGACGGCGAACGACCGGCGGGTCCACGTCCGGCACCCGGTGCTCGAAGATCGACGACCCGGACATCGTCCGGACACCCTTCGTCAGGTGCAGGTCCTTGATGGAAAAGGGTAGACCGTGAAGAGGGCCGCGCACCTCGCCCTTCATCACCGCCTGCTCGGCCTCGCGCGCCGCGGCGAGCGCCACGTCGGCGGTGACCGTGCAGAACGCGTTGACGATCGGGTTGAGGCGCTCGACGCGCTCGAGGACGGCGCGCGTCAGCTCCACGGGCGAAATCTGCCGCGCCCGGATCAGACGCGCGAGCTCGGTTGCTGGGGTGAAGCAGAAGTCGGCTGAGCTCATCGGATTATTCTCCCCGCCTACTTCTTCGAGATCAGCCAGCGTCCGAGCGCGAGGTGCGGCAGCCCCGAGCGCTCGAAGGTGTCCACCGCGTCCTCCGCCGAGCAGACGAGCGGCTCGCCGTGGAGGTTGAACGAGGTGTTGAGCACGGCGCCGATCCCCGTCCGCCGCTCGAACTCACGGATGACGCGATAGTAGGACGGGTTCCACGCCTCGTCGAGGATATGAGCGCGCGCGGTGCCATCGTGAGGATGCAACGCCGCCACCAGCTCGTCACGTCGCTTCGGGTTGGTCGCGAACGCCAGCATCATGTACGGCGAGGCGAGCCCCTTGGGATTCACGAGATAGTCGGCCTCGCGCTCGCGGAGCACCGTCGGGGCGAAGGGCATCCAGAAGTCCCGACTCTTGATCATCCGGTTGATCACGCCGACCACCCGGTGGTCCGACGGGTTCGCGAGGATCGAGCGGTTGCCGAGCGCCCGCGCGCCGAACTCCATGCGACCGGCGCAGCGAGCGACGACACCGTCCGACACGAGCAAGTCGGCGATCTTCTCCTCGATCGCCGCATGCTCGCTCACGCGGTAGCGGGCGGCGAGGTCGCGCCCCCTGATCACCGCTTCGATCTCGGGATCGCGCACGTCGGGACCGAGATAGGCGGGTCCGAAGGCCGCCGGCGCCGGCGCGACGCCCGCGCGCGCGCAGGCGTCGAGGTAGCCGAGGTAGGCCGCGCCGACCGCGTTCGACTCGTCGCCGCACGACGGAAAGACGAAGAGATCGCCGAGCCAGCTCTCCTCGGCGATCAGCATGTTCGCCTTCACGTTCATGAAGACGCCGCCCCCGAGCGCCACCCGTTCACCGCCGTAGCGCTGGCGCGCCAGGCGCACCCAGCGCACCAGGGCTTCTTCGAGCATGTGCTGGGCGCCACCGGCGATGCCGTCGAAGCGGAGGCCGAGCGTCGCTTCGAGCATCGCCCGGTACAGAGGCCCGCGGCGCCGCCACTCGAAGCGGCACGGCGTCCCCTCCGTCATGGCGAACGTCGTGCCGAGCGCGGCGACGGCCCGCTCGGTCTCCCGGGCGGGCGCATAGGGCGCCAGCCCCATCACCTTGTACTCGTGCTCGCCGGGCTTCATGCCGAGCAGCAAGGTCACGAGGGTGTAGAACGAGCCCAGCGAGCCCGGGCCGCTCGGCGTCGCTTCGTGCCGGGTCAGGGCGACGCCGTTCGCGCTCGACACCGTCCCGCAGAGGCCGTCGCCCGAATTGTCGTTGGTGAGGACGAGCGCGTGTCGGCCGTCGAACGGCGAGCCGAAGTAGGCGGCGGCCGCATGACAGGTGTGGTGATCGACGAAGCTCACGCGCTCGTCCGCCAGGCGGAGATGGCTCGTCACGTGACCGCGTCGCTCCGCGTCGGTCATCGGCGCCTTGCCAGGGGCCGGATCGAGCAGACCGAGCTTCGCGCCAAGCTTCCGCGCGCGACCCGTCAGCCCGCGCCGCGGCGCCTCGAGACCGACCGCGTAGTACCGGTGCCGGTAGGCCTCGTCGCGCATCACCCGGTTCATCCATTCGTAGGACGGGATGCGGGTTCCGGCGAGGACGACACGGTCGATCGCGCCTGGGGTCAGGGCGAGCTCGCGCAGCAGCGCGTCGATCGCGCGCCGAGGGTAGCCGGCGTCGTTTTTCAGGCGGGAGAAACGCTCCTCGGAGGCGCAGCCCACGATCTCGCCGTCCCTGAGGATGGTGGCGGTCGCGCAGTGGGTCTCACTGATGCCCAGGACGATCACGACCCGACGATCATAACAGCAAACCCCCTACGCCCTGAGCCACTGACCGACCGCCTGGCAGGGCGGCGGACCGAGGCCGGGCGCGGGGCGGGGAGGGGTCGACGCGACCCGTTCCCTCCAAGCGTCGACGTGTGCATCCGCGCAGGGTGGAGCCCAGCCGCGACGGGCAAAGCGGACGCGTGCCGCGTGGTCGCGCGACCCCTCCCCGCCCCGCGCCCGGCCTCGGTCCGCCGTCGTGAGCTAGCCGCGGAGGGTCCGCATGACGTCTTCGTTCGCGAACACGTCGCGCGGATGACCCTGGAAGATGATCTCGCCGCGATCGATCGCGTAGAGCCGGTCGGCCACTCGCGTCGCGTTCACCAGATTAGACTCGGCGATGAGGACCGAGATGCCCATCGCCTTGATCGCCCTCACCGCCTCGATGAATCGCGTGACGACGAGGGGCGCCAGCCCTTCGAACGGCTCGTCGAGCAGCAGGACCGAGGGCGCGAGCGACATGGCCCGCGTGATCGCGACCATCTTTTTCTGGCCGCCGGAGAGGTGGAGCCCCCGGCGCGTCATGAACCCCTTGACCTCCGGAAACAGGGCGAAGACTCGCTCGTCGAGTCCACGCCTCGCCGCCGCGCGCGGGTTCGCGAGCCAGCTCGTGATCTGGAAGTTCTCCTCTACGGAGAGATCCGGAAAGATGCCGCAGTCCTCGGGCGCGTAGCCGATTCCCAGCAGCGCGCGCTGGTGCGCCGGCAAGCGCGTGATATCCCGTTCCCGGAACGCGACGCGGCCGGAGCGCACCGGGAGGAGCCCCATGATGCTATCGATCGTCGTGGTTTTTCCGGCGCCGTTCCGGCCGACCAGACAGATCGCCTCCCTGTCTGCGACCCGCAACGAGACCTCGCGCAGGATCTGGGCCGCCCCCCGGAAGGTGTTGATCCGATCGAGCTCGAGCATCGGGGCGGCCATCAGCGCGTCTGCGTCGTGCCGATCAGTGTCGTCGTGACCGCCTCGTTGCGCCGGATCTCGTCCGGTGTCCCGTCGGCGAGGATCGTCCCCTGATGCATCGCGACGATCCGGTCCGAGTAGTTGAAGACGACGTCCATGTCATGCTCGATGATCGCCGCCGAGATGCCCCTCGACCGGACGACCGAGGTGACCGTGTCCATGATCGGCGCCTTCTCGCGCGTGCTGACGCCGCTCGTCGGCTCGTCGAGGAAGAGGAGCTTCGGGCGGAGCGCGTAGGCGACGGCCACGTCGAGCAGCTTCCGCTCCCCCTGCGAGACGCCCCCCGCGAGCATGCGCCCCTTCGCCTCGAGCCCGAACAGGCGCAGGATCTCGGCCGCCTCGTCCCAGACCGCGGAGTCGGTCGCGGCGAGCGCGACGAGATTGGCGATCTTGCCCTCGCGCGAGAAGATCGTGAGCGCGACGTTGTCGAGCGCGGTGAGCTGGTCGAAGAGGTTCACCAGCTGGAAGCTCCGCGCGATGCCGGCCTTGATGCGCCCGTGCACGGACTGGCGGGTGACGTCCGCGTCGCGGAACAGGATCTGGCCCCCGTCGGGCCGGAAGAGCCCGGAGATCAGGTTCACGAGCGTCGTCTTGCCGGCGCCGTTCGAGCCGATCAGGGCGAGGACCTCGCGCTCCTCGACGGTGAAGTTCACGTGGTCAACGGCGTGCGTGTCGCCGAACCACTTCACGAGGTCCTTCGTGACCAGGAGGCTCACCTCAGTCCCTCCGCTGAAACCGCGCCGCGAGCTTCCCGGCGGTCCCGACGATCCCGGTGGGCAGCGAGAGCACCAGCACGACCAGCACGGCACCGAGCAGCAGCTGCCAGTACACCGTGTAGCCGACCGCGTACGTCTTCAGATAGTTGAACACGATCGCGCCGATGATGGGCCCGGCGAACGAGCGGAAGCCACCGAGCACCGTCATGAAGACGATCTCGCCCGAGAAGGTCCAGTGCATGATGTCGGGCGTCGTCAACCCGTTCAGCGGCACCCACAGGGCGCCCGCCAGCCCCGTGAAGACACCCGAGACGAGGAACGCCACCCAGCGGTAACGCCAGATCCGGACGCCGACGAACTCCGCTCGGGTCTCGTTGTCGCGGATGGCCTGGAGCGCCATCCCGAAGGGCGAGTTCACGATCACCCACATGAGCGCGGCGCAGACGCAGAACATGATGAGCACGTAGTAGTAGTACGCGTGGGACATGAACGCGGTCTTGTCCCCCGCCCCGGTCACCAGCCCACCGAAGAGCGAGGGGGTCGGGACCCGCAAACCGTCGGTCCCGCCCGTCACCCAGAAGAACTTGAAGGCGAGCGACCACAGCACCTGCGAGAGCGCCAGCGTGAGGATG
>Ga0209378_1002341_pt1 | contig 13130 bp, 10 predicted proteins | sample GraSoiAngelo_156_FD_186170 | JGI IMG/M metagenome (GOLD analysis project Ga0209378, IMG submission 186170) | Grasslands soil microbial communities from the Angelo Coastal Reserve, California, USA - 14_1009_13_40cm (SPAdes) (version 2) | ecosystem: Environmental > Terrestrial > Soil > Grasslands ... | reverse complement strand
AATCAAGCCGACCATTCCGATGGTCGGCGTTGGATCGACAACACCCGCCGGATTCTCATTATATAAAGAGACATTTCCTCCGATAACTGGCGTCCCGAATGCGCGACAAGCTTCGGCGATGCCTTCTACCGCTTCGTGAAGCTGCCAGAAGTTTTCCGGTTTATAGGGATTGCCAAAGTTCAAATTGTCGGTCACGGCCAGCGGTCTTGCGCCTGAACAGGTGAGATTGCGTGCCGCTTCAGCTACAGCGATTTTGCCGCCTTCGCGCGGATTGAGTGCGCAGTAGAGTGAATTACAGTCGGTCGTCGCAGCCAGAATTTTGTTTGCGTAGCGGACGAAGAAGACAGCGGCGTCCGATCCTGGTTTTACAATCGTGCCGTTCCGCACGGTGTGATCGTATTGACGATACACCCAATTCTTTGACGCAATCGTCGGGTCGCCGAGCAGTTGGCGCAGCGCCTCATGATTGTCGATCTTCGGAGCAGTCGCGAGATCGAACGGTGCAGTTTTTCGCAACGCCTTTGCCTCGCGTGAGTAAAGCGGCGCTTCTTCAGCGAGAGGTTTTGCCGGAATCTCTGCAGCAATTACGCCGTTATTTCGGACTCGCATCATGCCATCGTCCGTCACGTTTCCGATCTCGGCACAGGGCACATCCCATTTTTCAAAAACTTCGCGCACGATGTTTCCTTTCCCGCGTTTGGCGATGATCAGCATCCGTTCCTGCGATTCGCTCAACAGAATTTCGTACGGTGTCATGCCCGGCTCGCGTTTTGGCACTTTGGCCAAATCGATTTCAATTCCGCTGCCGGCACGACTCGCCGTTTCACACGTCGCACAAGTGAGACCGGCCGCGCCCATATCCTGAATTCCGGCAACGGCACCGCGGGCGAGTAATTCGAGACACGCTTCGAGCAATAACTTTTCCTTGAACGGATCGCCAACCTGAACGGCGGGACGATCTTCGCGCGATTGATCTGTTAGTTCGCGGGACGCAAATGCAGCCCCAGCAAGACCGTCACGTCCGGTCTCCGCACCAACGTAAAAGACTGGATTGCTCACGCCGCGCGCGGCGCCGCGTGCGAGCTGTTCATGCCGCAACACGCCGAGGCAAAAAACATTTACGAGCGGATTGCCTTCGAAGCTTTCATCAAAATAAATCTCGCCGCCAATCGTTGGGATACCGACGCAGTTGCCGTAATGAGCGATACCGCTTACGACCCCGGTAAACAAGCGCCGGTTTGCCGCGATCTTGGATGATTTCATCGGCTCGATCTGAGCCGGACTGGCATTTGAATCTCGTCTCACCGGCTCCGTTATGGGCCCGAAGCGCAGCGAGTTCAGGCAAAATTCGGGACGTGCGCCCATAGTGAAAATATCACGAATGATTCCACCGACACCCGTGGCCGCGCCTTGAAAGGGTTCAATCGCGCTTGGGTGATTGTGGCTCTCCATCTTAAATGCGATCGCCCAGCCGTCACCGATATCGACAACACCAGCATTTTCTTCTCCAGCGCGCACAAGAATATTGGGTCCAGTGGTCGGGAATTTTTCCAGCTCTCGTCGCGAATTTTTGTACGAGCAATGCTCACTCCACATGACGGAAAAGATTCCGAGCTCGGTGAAATTGGGCTCACGACCGAGGATTTTCTTGATGCGCTCGAATTCTTCGGGAATGAGGCCGTGTTCCGCCACGACATCCGGTGTGACAGCCGGATCGAGAGTCGGTTCGGCGTTAGTCATTGGCACCGCACCTTAGCGAATCTGAGGGTCTGCTCAATCGCCCAATTCATATATTGCTTCGAATAACATGGTCGTTGCCCGTCCGTAGAATCAGTGAGCCACGAAGCATGAATAGAACATCAACAGCAAGAAAGGGGGGTTATCGTGAAGAAAACAATTATCGTTCTCGCCTGCGCGCTGATCGCGCCACTGGCGTTTGCGCAAACAAGCGCGACCACAACGGAAACCACAACGAGTTCGCAAGGCACAGTAACCACCTACGAGCCTGGGAAAAGGATCGTTGTCCGCACTGAAAGGCAAGACAATCCGATTAGTTACGCCCTTGGCAAGACAGCCCATTATGTCAACAAAGCCGGCAGGAAAATCGACGAACATCTGATCAGGCCTGGAAGTCGCGTCATTGTTTTCACTTCGAGAGGCCAGATGCACGCTGCTAAGCGGGTAGTGCTTGACGAAGATTAAGCGAAAATAAATTCACAATTTAAGGGCGCGGAGTTTGCCGAATCCCTGCGGCCTTTGTCGGTGTGCGATTGGATGGTGAGGTGATTCAATCGAATACCTCGGCCCCAATGACAGTCAAACTCTTGACGGCCGCGCTAGGTAGCCGGCCACAAAATCCCCTGGCTACGAGCCCTGGGGAAGACGAACAACAAACAAGGGAGGCAATGATAGTGAAAAGAATAATGATCGCTCTCGCCTGCGCGCTGATCGCGCCACTGGCGTTTGCGCAGACGAGTACGACAACTACAGAACAAACGACAACGGCTACACAGCCAACAACAACAACAGAAACAACCACAACCTATACCGCCGGCACGGTAACTACCTATGAGCCCGGCAAAACAATTGTGGTTAAGAGCGACCAAGGGCCGGTTAGCTTCGCCCTGGGCACTGCCGCGCGAGTTGTGAACGGCGCCGGCCATGTCGTCAAATCAGCGCTCAGACCGGGTCAGCGTGTGCGCGTTTATTACACTGGCACGGGCGACACTCGGGCCGTGGAGCACGTAGTTGTTGAGGAATAAGCGAAAATAGTTCGCAAGCTCGAAGCCGCGGGATCCAGTGTGGATCCTGCGGCTTTTCATTTTCTACGTCTGGCGGAGAATAAAGATGTGGATCTCAGCACGATTGCGAATGTCGCGACTGCGCTCACCGTTATCACGGGGGTCGCTTTTGGGCTGATTGAAGCGCAGCGATCGCGAAGAGCGCGACAAGAGCGTGCGGCTTACTCTGCCGTCCAGGCACTTTTATCGCCGGAGTGGATGAAGTCGATGATTACGGTGCACAGTATCCCGGATGGTTCGAGCGCTTCGGCAATCGAAGCGGACGCGCGTATTCTGGAAGCGGCCCACTCGGTTGGCGTGATTCTCGAGGGCCTGGGATATTCCGTTTATGCGCGGATCGTTCCGCTGCGTGTTGTCGCGGACCTTGTTGGCGGTACGGTTCGTCTTGCGTGGCGGAAGCTGCGGCCCTACGTCGAAGAAGAGCGCCGCCGGAGCGGTTCACGCAAAACCTTTGAATGGTTCCAATGGCTCGCCATGCAGTTGGAGCGACATTCGCCAGGGAAAACTAACCTGCAGATGGGCGCCCATGAAGTCTATCAAGATTGGAAGCCATAGCCGGAGCGTTGCGGTTGCGTTTCGAACGTAAATCGTAGAGCGTTCCGCCATGGGGTTTGATTTGAAGGAAATCATCGCAGCGCGGCTGGGTGAGAATTATCAGCTACACGAGCGGCACGTTAACCGCACACTGGTGGCAGCGCAGCGCGTGATCGGCTTCGACAAAGTCTATGCGCGGGCGGAGGGCGCATACCTGTATGACATGGATAACGCCGCCTATCTCGATTTCCTAAGCGGCTACAGCGTTTTCAATATTGGGCGGAACCATCCTGTCGTGAAACAGGCGATTCGCGATGTGCTCGATCTCGATCTGCCGAACATGGTGCAGATGGATTGCTCGCTGTTGAGCGGCTTGCTTGCTGAAGCGTTAACGAAACGAACACCCCCGCATCTGGATGCGGTTTTCTTTTGCAACTCCGGCACCGAGGCTATGGAAGGCGCGTTGAAATTTGCGCGGGCGGCAACAGGTCGGAAACGAGCAGTTTCGCTGGGCAGCGCATTTCACGGACTGAGCATGGGTTCACTTTCTCTGATGGGCTGTGAAAGCTTTACCGAAGGTTTCGGTCCGCTGATGGAAGGATTCGATGCGCGTGTGCCGATTGAGGACATTGAAGCGTTGGATCGGCAATTGTCGTCGCGCGATGTCGCGGCATTCATCATTGAGACCGTGCAAGGGAAAGGCTGCCAAACGCCGAAGACCGATTTCTTTGTTCGTGCCCAGGAGCTTTGCCGGAAATATGGAACGCTGTTGATTTCCGACGAAGTGCAGACGGGACTCGGTCGCACAGGTAAAATGTTCGGGTTTCAGCATTGGAATCTTGAGCCGGACATCATCACGCTGGCAAAGACGTTGAGCGGCGGCTACGTCCCGTGCGGCGCGATCGTGACCCGGCGCAACATTTATCAAAAAACATTTAGCCGGATGGACCGTTGTGTCGTGCACTCGACCACCTTCGGGCGCAACAACCTGGCGATGGCTTGCGGGCTCGCGGCGCTCGAAGTGATCGATAATGAAAATCTTGTCGAAAACGCGGCGAAGATGGGCGCGCTGCTAATCGAGAAAATCGATCAGTTGCGCACGAAACATTCCTTCATCAAAGAAGTGCGCGGCAAAGGACTGATGATCGGCATCGAATTTCATGAGCCGCACGAGTTCAAACTTAAGATGGCGTGGAAGTTGTTGCATAAGATCGACAAAGTGCTGTTTGCGCAAATGATCGTGACCCAGATGTTGAGCAAGCATCGTATCCTCACGCAAGTGGCCGGGCATGCGATGGATGTGATGAAGATCTTGCCACCACTCATGATCGGCGAGCGCGAGATCGATATGTTCGTGAATGCGCTGGACGACGTGCTGACCGAGTGCCGCAGGTTCCCAGGCAGCGCTCGGTTCGCGTCGGTCAGTCGAAACGCGGCCCACTGTTTCCGCCTAAATCTAGGCCTATTTTCAATTGTCGATCTTCTGCGGCAGGCTTACGCTAACGCGACGAACCACGCGCCCACGGGCGTTCAATCACACGGAGGACAATCATGAGCACCGCTGTCGCTGCAGAGAAGAAAACGAAGTTAAACCAACTCGACCAGCTTAAGAAATTTACAAAAGTCGTTGCCGACACGGCGGACTTTGAGTCCATGAAGGAATTCAAGCCGCAGGATGCGACGACAAATCCGAGCCTGGTTTACGCCGCGACGCAAAAATCAGAATACGCGTATCTGCTCGACGAGGTACTGGCTGATCGGAAGAAATCAGGCCTGAGCGGCCACGAGCAGATCGAAGACATTTGTGATCATCTGCTTGTCCAGTTCGGCACGGACATTCTCGAGATTGTGCCGGGACGCGTTTCAACCGAGACGGACGCGCGATTGTCATACGATGTCGAGGGTTCGATCAATAAGGCGCGCCAATTGGTCAAACTTTACGAGGAGCGAAAAATTCCCCGTGAGCGGGTGTTGATCAAAATCGCTTCGACCTGGGAAGGCTTGAACGCCGCTGAGCAACTCCAAAAGGAAGGGATCAAATGCAATCTGACGCTGATGTTTTCGCTGCCGCAAGCCGTGCGCGCGGCCGAAGCGAAGGTGCAGCTGATCTCGCCGTTCGTCGGCCGGATTTACGATTGGTACAAAAAAGAGAACAAGCGCGATTACGCCGGGCCTGAGGATCCGGGTGTGCAATCGGTCCAGGAAATTTACACCTATTATAAAAAGTTCGGTTATGCGACGGAAGTGATGGGCGCGAGTTTTCGGAATGTTGGACAGATTCTGGAACTGGCGGGATGCGATTGCCTAACGATTAGTCCCGAATTGATGGAAGAGCTTTCGAAATCGAACGAGCCGGTCGAGCGGAAGCTCATTCCGGAGAAAGCGAAGTCGGCGAAGGTCGAGAAACTGGAGCTCGACGAGAAGAACTTCCGTTGGATGCTGAACGACAACGCGATGGCCTACGAGAAAACGGGCGAAGGAATTCGGAAGTTCGCCGCGGATGTGATGAAGCTGGAAAAATTCGTCGCTAGCAAACTGTAGCCGCGGTCGCTGACCGCGGCCCGGCCTCAGCGACGCGAGCTACAGCATGTTTCATGTCGTTCTGATCGAACCAGAGATTCCACCGAACACAGGGAACATCGGGCGGCTTTGTCTGGCAACCGGTTCGAGATTGCACTTGGTCAAGCCGCTCGGCTTTTCGTTGGAAGATCGGCATTTAAAGCGCGCCGGCCTAGACTATTGGGACGAAGTAGATGTCCGCACGTGGGATTCGCTTGCGGAATTGAAGCGCGCACAATCATCAAGCAGCCGTTATTTTTTTCTGACAACGAAGTCTGGGCGTGCCTATTACGATGTGAGGTTTCATGGTGGTGATTTTCTCGTTTTCGGAAGGGAAACGAAGGGATTACCGGAGAATTTGCTGGCGAAAAACATGGACGATTGCCTGACCATCCCGATGCATGGGACGCGCAGCCTTAACCTCGCGACCGCAGTTGCAATTGTGCTGTTTGAAGCAATGCGACAACAGCGCTGACGAGTGACGGTCCAGAGAGTCAACATCTGCGTTTTGTGCCAGCGAAGGCATCCAAAAAGTGAGGACAGAACGTTGAATAAATAAAGACACGACGGTGTCCAAAAACTCAGAAGGAAAAAGCCTATGAGAATATTTCTTGTTTTAATTTGCAGTCTTGCGCTCGCGTGCGTCGCCGGTGCGCAGCAAGAACAAAAAGGAAAAAAGAAGGAACAGAAAAAGGGTCCGCAAGCCGGGCAGGTTTCGCAACCACCGGGTGGAAAACCGACGGGAGCGGGCAAGCCGACGGGAGCAGGCAAACCGGCGGGCGTTGGTCAACCGCCAGAAGTCGGTAAGGCCAAAGGAAAAGGCAAACCGACAGGTGTCGGTAAGTCAGCACAAGCCACCCAACAAACGGAGGTAGGCAAACCGGCGGGAAAAGGTAAAGGTAAACCACCAGAAACGGGTAAGCCGGCACAAGCCACGCAACAAACGGAGGTAGGCAAGCCGGCGGGAAAAGGTAAAGGTAAGCCACCAGAAACTGGTAAGCCCGCGGAAGTCGGCAAAGCTGCAGGAAAGGGCAAGCCAGCGGAAGTCGGCAAAGCAGCGGAAGTCGGCAAAGCAGCGGGAGCGGGTAAGCCTGTGACGGCGGGCGGTACAGGAGGTAAGAAGTACCAAGCTCAGCATATCAGCCTGGCTAATAATAAACAACCGAAACCCGAAGTCGCGCCTCCTGTGAATTTTCAGCAAAACAGGCGGATCGAAGGCAGCGACCGATGGCAAGGTTCAAATTATCAGGTTTTCCGGAATTACAAATCTGAGTGGCACGACAGGAACTGGTGGAGCGGCCATTCGAACAATGTCGTATTCGTATTTGGTGGATGGTATGCCTTGAATGCGGGCTACTGGTACCCCGCCTGGGGCTACGATTCCAACGCGTATTATCCATATGACGGACCGATCTACGCCTATAACAACTTGCCGCCTGATCAGGTGATCGCCAATGTCCAGACCGCCCTGCAACAGCAGGGTTATTATCAGGGCGAAATCGACGGTTTACTTGGACCGCAAACGCGCGCGGCAATCGCCGATTACCAGCGCGCCAATGGGCTGGCAGACACAGCCGCTATCGATCAACCAACGCTGCAATCATTGGGAATGGCGTAACGAGAGACCTCTAATTTCATCAAGAAGCCGCCGCGGGATGTTTTCAACGGCGGCTTCTTGCGTTACCAAAGAAATGTTAACGCGCGGATCGTGTTCAGTCCTGTCCTGACTGCGCCGGAAGTTCCCGCCGAACATCGGGAATATTGAATGACTTTGTCTCGCGACGCGTGCGAGATTGCATTTGGTCACTAAGTTTTACGTCAGGCTACGCAACTAACGGCCTTGCGTCGATGTTGAATAAACAGAGACCGCAAAATGTCTAACAACCCAAAAAGAAAAAGCTTATGAGAACATTTCTTGTTTTAATTTGCAGTCTGGCGCTCGCGTGTGCCGCAGGCGGTGCGCAGGACAAAAACAAATCTAAGAAGCAAGCCCCGAAGAAAAATCAGACCCAATCAGCGCAGCACGCAGGCGCGCCGAGCGCCGGATCAGAGAAAACAAAAGGGTCACAGCGGGTGACTACGGCGGGCGCTGGAGGACAGAAGACGAAAAAGGCAAAAGGTTCACAACAAATCGCCACACAGGGTGGGCAGATAGTGGGTGGTGCAGCAGGCGCCCAGAAGACAAAGAAATCGAAAGGGAGCGCGACCAACGCCGTCGCGGTTCAATCGAGCACTAAGACATTTAAAGCTAAACGCTTCAATCTCCAGACCAAGACGCGTCCAGCAACGGTGGGAAGCGTAACGTTTCAGCCAAACAGACACATTCAAGGGAGCCAAACTTGGCAGGGTTCAAATTATCGGGTCTTCCGAAACTATTCGTCACAATGGCACGAGAGGAACTGGTGGAGGAACCACTACAACCGGGTCGTTTTCGTATACGGTGGATGGTATGCTTGGAATGCGGGCTATTGGATCCCGGCATGGGGCTACGATTCCAACGCATATTATGCCTACGACGGCCCGATCTACGCCTATAATAATTTGCCACCCGATCAGGTGATCGCGAACGTGCAAGCCGCGCTGCAAGAGCAAGGTTATTATCAGGGAGAGGTTGACGGTCTGCTCGGGCCGCTCACGCGTGCTGCCGTTGCAAATTATCAACGCGATCATGGACTCTACATCACATCCGCAATCGATCGACCAACGCTGTCGTCATTGGGAATGACGTAACCAGACTCTTATTAACTGAGAAGCCGCCGCGGAATGTTTTTCGATGGCGGCTTTTTGCGTACGGGAAAGATGTTAATACCCACCGCCATCGTCAAAGACAGGCTCTTGTGCTTGGATCGCGTTTGCGGCAGATAAGAAGCGGCCAGTAGCCAAGGATGGAAACGGCAACCTCTCAATTAGTCGCATACGATCTCTTTCAATCGTTTCGAATGGGCGCTCGGCGGATTGATGTTTTACGTGGTATTTCGATGCAGATTTCGCCTGGCGAGGCAGTCTTCCTCTCGGGTGCATCCGGCGCCGGCAAGACGACGTTGCTTTATACGCTCGCTGGTTTGGAGCGGCCGGAATCTGGCACGGTAGAGTTTGAAGGGCGCAATCTTTATAACGGAAGCTCGACTTCGCAGGCGCGTTTTCGGAACAAAAAAATGGGTTTCGTTTTTCAGGGATATTTTCTTTTGCCCGAACTAACAGCGTTGGAAAACGTTCTACTGCCGGGAATGATTGGGCGGAGAGCAACAAAAGAGATGGCAGAAGAGAGTTTGCGCGCGGTCGGCCTGACCGATCGTATGCATCATCTGCCGGCAGAACTTTCCGGCGGCGAACAGCAGCGTGTTGCCATTGCTCGCGCACTGACGAACAACCCGGACATCATTTTCGCCGACGAACCGACCGGCAATCTCGATTCCAAAACTGGAGATGAAATTATCAATCTTCTCTTAAATCTGGTGCACGAGCGAAACAAAACGTTGCTTGTTGTGACCCATGACGCTCGTTTGGCCGCGCGCGGTGACCGTCAACTACACATTAAAGACGGTGTATTGCAGTAGCGTCGACACTGAGTTCGACGCTTTAAGAATCTGGCGTTCGCTTATTCTCCGCTTGAATTGCGGGATGAAACATCGAGATTTTTTCTTAATATGAAAACCAGTGACGCGTTGGTGATAGACGAACCGAAAACTCACGAGCCCACTGCTCAGGCAGTAGCAGAACCGGCGATTGAAAGTGGGCCCCGCGCGACCACCGGCGTTAAGGACGCGAAAATCTACATCGACGGAAAGTTTTATACAGAAGCGGACGCGAAGATTTCTGTCTTAGATCATGGTTTGCTTTACGGCGATGGAATTTTCGAGGGCATTCGCTTTTACCACGGGCGTGTCTTTCGGCTCGAGGAACATCTCGCGCGACTTTGGGATTCAGCGCACTCGATCTGTCTCGAAATTCCGATGTCGATGCGGGATATGACGGAGGCGGTACTCGAAACCATTCGCCAGAATCATTTGCGCAACGGCTACATCCGGCTCTTGGTCACACGCGGAATTGGCAACCTCGGTTTGAACCCGACGCAATGTAAATACCCAAGCGTTATTATCATTGCGGCGACGATCGCCCTTTATCATGAGAATTTTTATCGAAAAGGATTAACGATCGTGACGTGCGCAACGCGCCGCAGCAGTCCGGCTGCTCTTAATCCCGCGGTCAAATCCCTTAATTATTTGAATAATGTGATGGCGAGAATTGAGGCGAATCTCGCTGGCGCGGATGAAGCGCTCATGTTGAATGACGCCGGAAATGTCGCGGAATGCACGGCTGATAACGTTTTCATCATCAAGCGCGGTCAGATTTTTACGCCGCCGATTACGGCTGGCGCATTGCGGGGCATTACGCGCTCGATCGTGTTTGAGATCGCGGCGGAACTCGGCATCAAGATCACGGAGGCCGATATCACCCGCCATGATGTTTTCGTCGCGGACGAATGCTTCCTCACGGGGACGGCTGCGGAAATCATTCCGGTTGTCAAAGCTGACGGACGATTGATCGGAAATGGAAAGCCGGGGCCGATCACTGCACGCACGATCGCGCGATTCCGTGAAATGACGCGAGAGACGGGTACGCCCATTTTCGTTTAGATTGAGCAGATCCAGCTTGGCGCAAAAGGTGCTCAGGAAAGATTCAGGGTTGAATTTTTCCAATAATTCAGGGTCTAATTAAAAGAAATGTTGTGCGACGTTTGCAAATGCAATGATGCGACAGTCTTCCTGACGCAAATACTGGAAGGCAAAATGCAGAAGGTGAATCTCTGCGATGCTTGCTCGAAAGAAAAAGGCGTGCAGGATCCCACTGGATTTGCGCTCGCCGATTTGCTTCTTGGGATCGGGGCCGCCGAGGAAATCGAGAAAGGAGCGTCGACACAGAAGTGTCCAGTATGCGGATTTAGCCAGGCGGATTTTAAGAAAACCGGCCGGCTCGGGTGTAGTGCGTGCTATGTTACGTTTGCAGAAGGGTTGAACACGTTGTTGAAAGCGATGCACAAAGGCACGGAGCATGTAGGGAAGTTGCCGCAACGCGCACACCGCGCCATGGAGCTCAACCACCGGATGCGTAACTTGACTGAGAACCTGCAGAAAGCAGTCGCGGAAGAAAACTATGAAACGGCCGCTTCGTTGCGCGATCAGATCAAGCAACTCGAAAGCGAGATCGCAACTTAGCCATGAAATTTTCCAACGTCATGGCGACTGCTGGAGAATGGGTGCGTGGCGAAGGGCCCCATTACCAAGTTGTAATCAGCAGCCGGGTGCGGCTCGCGCGCAACTTGCGCAACCGCGCTTTTCCCGGTTGGGCCAAGAAAGCGGAACGCATATCTATCCTCGATCTGATCAGACCGCGCGTAGAAGAGCTCACGGAGATGCAAGATTCATTTTCCGAAAGTCTCCAGGAACTTTCCGCGCTCGAGCGCCAAGTCCTTGTCGAGCGCCATCTGATCAGCCGGGAGCACGCTGCCAAGGGTGTTGGCAGCGCGGTGGTGATGAATCGGCGGCAAACACTCAGTATTATGATCAACGAAGAGGATCATCTGCGCATGCAGTCAATTCGTTCCGGTTTGCAGTTGAAACAGGCATTCAAACTGGTGGATAAGATCGACAGCGCGCTCGAGAGCAAACTGGAATTCGCCTACGATCAGCGCCTCGGATATCTGACCGCGTGCCCCACGAATGTAGGCACTGGTATGCGCGCGTCCGCCATGTTGCATTTGCCGGGCCTTGTGCTGAGTGAACTGATTAATCAAGTCATTCAGGCTGTTAGCAAAATCGGTCTCGCCGTCCGCGGCCTCTACGGCGAAGGCACCGAGGCCATGGGCAATCTTTTCCAGATTTCAAATCAAACAACCCTCGGAGAAAAGGAAGACGAGATCATCAATCGTCTGAGCAAAGTGATTGAGACGATCATCGAGAAGGAACATGACGCGCGGCAGGTCTTACTCCAGAAAAAATCAAATACGCTTTGGGACCAGATCGGCCGCGCCTACGGCGTCTTGACTTACGCTCACGCAATGGCTTCAAAAGAAGCGCTCAATTTATTGTCCATCATCAAACTTGGCGTGGATTTGGGGGCATTTCCGGAGGATCGACGTCTGCCAATCGACGAATTGTTCATCGACATACAGCCGGCGCATTTACAGAAAAGCTCTCAGCAGAAATTAAATGCGGAAGAGCGCGATCACTTGCGCGCCCAAATTATTCGGGAACGTTTGAAACTCTTCCCTAAACCTGATATTAGTAAGATGGCGAGGGAATCGGGCGATGGCTCGACTGCCGGGCCATCGAATAATGAATAATTTCACGCCGCGCGCTCAACAAGTTCTGGCGCTTGCTCGCAAAGAGGCCGACCGCTTTAATCACAACTACGTCGGCACTGAACACCTCCTTTTGGGACTCATTAAACTGGGGCAAGGAGTGGCCGTGAACGTTCTGCAAAAGATGGGTCTCGATCTCGAGACCGTGCGCATGGAGGTGGAGAAGCAGGTCGGCTCTGGCCCGGAAACCAAGATGGTCGGTAATGTTCCTTATACTCCACGCGTCAAAAAAGTGCTGGCGCTCGCAGGCAAGGAAGCCAAAGCCCTCAACCATTCCTACGTCGGCACGGAACACATTTTACTCGGCCTCTTGCGGGAAGGAGAGGGCGTCGCGGCGCGCGTGCTCAAGAGCCTTGAAGTCGATATCGAACGCACTCGCAACGAAATTCTTAAAGAGCTCGATCCAAATTTTACGCCGCCCGAATCAGATCAGGAAAGCGGAGAGCCGACAAAAAAAGAGGTCAAGACTCCCGCGCTCCGCGCATTTGGCCGCGATCTCACCGATCTTGCAAAAAAAGATGAACTCGATCCGGTGATTGGTCGCCGCAACGAGATTGAGCGCGTCATTCAAGTGCTTTGCCGGAGGACGAAAAACAATCCGGTGTTAATTGGTGAGGCAGGCGTTGGAAAGACAGCCATCGCCGAAGGTCTGGCACAGGAGATTGCAAACGGGAATGTGCCCGAATTGTTACGCGACAAGAGAGTAGTCACTCTCGACTTGGCCCTGATGGTTGCGGGAACAAAATATCGCGGACAATTCGAGGAACGCATCAAAGCGGTAATGGATGAAATCCGTCGTTCCAAAAACGTCATCCTATTTATCGATGAACTGCACACGATCGTCGGCGCTGGCTCAGCCGAAGGCGCCATGGATG
>Ga0209378_1002340_pt1 | contig 13130 bp, 6 predicted proteins | sample GraSoiAngelo_156_FD_186170 | JGI IMG/M metagenome (GOLD analysis project Ga0209378, IMG submission 186170) | Grasslands soil microbial communities from the Angelo Coastal Reserve, California, USA - 14_1009_13_40cm (SPAdes) (version 2) | ecosystem: Environmental > Terrestrial > Soil > Grasslands ... | reverse complement strand
AACAATCTGGGAGAGTAAACCCAGCGGAAACACGACGTAATACGCGGCCCCCGTAGCAAGCAATCCCCAAAAGGGAATGACCAGGAAATCGTGAGCTTGAGCGAACGCCCAGCCAACACCGTGCTGTAGAAGAGTGACAGCCAGCAGAAACAAACTTGAGCCTATCGTGAACAGCAGCGCACCGTAAACCGGAAGCATTACGGCGAGAACTACATGCATGATGCCTCTGGCCCGAGAAATCAGCTTCCTCGCCGAGAGAGCCACCAGCAAGCTGGAGACACACATGATGAGTAAATGGGCGATCGGGAAGTGAAGCAGCCACCCGCGGGTCATTTCTGGAAGCAGAAGACCGACGTACCAGATCACGCCAAGCAAGAAGGCAACGATTGGGTAGGACCACCTCGTGAACACAGCGTCCGTTTCCCCGGACTTACTTTGGTGGTCGCGTCCCAGCGCCCCCACTGCTGTATGGAGCAACGGGTGACGCATTGGGAAGTGTTGACAGGGACTGTGGGATCGGAAGCCCAGGTTGGCCCTCACGGCCGCGCCTCGTTGCCATCGATCACTAGCGCCTCGACGTCGGGGTCGTTGTACACGCCGAGCGCCCGGTACGCGTGGTCGATGTTCTCCATGACCGCCGAGACATGCCGCCGTAGGCAACCATCACGGTCTTGTCCGACAAGCGCGGCCCGTTGGCCAGTAGTACGAACAGCCGCTCCGCGCATCGCTCGGCCTCGGTCACGTGGCGGCTCCCGAGAAACCAGCAGAGCCCAGACAGCACGGCAGCCCGCAACACGCGGCCTCCGTCGCCGCCCTGTCGCAACGTCTCGCCATCGGTGCCGATCGAGCCTGTCATCGACGTTCTTCTGCCTTGAGGGTTACGTTTCGCGGGCAGGGCGATTCGGCCGAAAAAGCCCTGCCGCATCGCGCCGGGCCCTTTGCTGCAATCGCTTTATGGCTTCGCCCTGATCTGGCTGATCGGCCGCCCTGAGGAGCTCATCCAGGTCCCACCGCTGACGCAGCAGCTCCGCCTGGACGATAGGGTCGGATAGGACCCGCTCGTCCGCCCCCGGCTCGTTCGGGTCAATGCCCTCACGGTTGATCACGTAATGATCGAGGGCGTCGTAGACCCGTCGTGCCGCCCAAGCGGCATCTTGGCTCTTTCCGCTCACTCGGCATCGAAGCGTATATGCAAGAGCTGCAGCAGCATCCTCCGCATAAGGCTGCCCGTCCGCGAATGCCCCCTCATCCTCTTCAGGAATCAATCTCATGCAGTTGTCGAGCTTCACCTGCAGAGCCTCCGGGGTCATCGTCTTTCCTAGCAGATCGTCCCAGATGCACTGAAGGATAGATGCAAGTTCGTTCGAGTTACCACGTCCTGTTCGGCCAGCGAAGCCGAAATAGCTGGGCAATAGGCGCTCGGCACAGGCAGCGGCAAAGGCAACTCGAAGTTGCCGGGGCAACCGCTCCAAGTCTCGGGCTAATCGCTCTTCGTTGTAGCGAAGGAGTTCCATCTTTAGCGCCTACTTGAAGATCACAGTTGTCGGACTCGTCAGAGTCCCGCCGCTCTGCCTGATGGCCGTGGCACAGGCCGGGCAGATGCTCCGTGTGACCGCCATCGACTGCGGCGTAAGGCCTAACTTGGCCGCGAGCTCAAGAGCTGTTATCTCAGCGTGTGCCCCAGGGAGCGCTGCCGCAAGTTCTCTCGGTCCAAGTAAGGCACGTTGGGCAGCAGTCAGATCTCGACCACCGCCAGCGATGATGTCGATTCCTTCTGTCGTTCGAAGGACCGCGGTCGTTCGCTGTCCTTGGGCAATCGGGTCCAGCGCTCCGTGAATCTGGGCAGCCCGCTCCGGTAAGGTTCCCGCTCCCAAAGCGCCCCCTGCTGCAGCCCCACTGCGGGCAAGAGTCGCGGCGGTGCCGGCACCGAGTGTTCCGCCGATCGAAACTGCCATGTCAAGATTCTCAGCGGTCGAGGAACTTGCGCCAGCGGCTTGCAGGCCCTGACTTGTGAAGGTACTTTGTGGTTCCCCGGTAAGCAGCTCGCTCAAGCCCGCGCCGGCAACGTCCGCGCCATGCAGAAAGACTAAGCCGCCCGCCACCGCCCCAACGCCTGTCCACCCGGTGGAGAGCCCCAATCCCGCGCCGGCGGCCGCTTCGGCTGCTCCGCCAAGGAGCCTCGCCGCTCCGGCTGCGCGAGTGCCGAGGTTCAAGCCCGAGTACCACGGACCGGCATCTGTCGCTGTGGTGTTAAAGTAGCTCTGGCTTGCGTCGGCAAGCAGGGTAAGCTCGGGTCCGCGCGGCAGCAGTCCCAAGGGATCGGCGAAGTTCACCGGGCTATTGTTCACGTAGGCATAGCCGTTGATCCCAGCTGCAAGCCCCATCGGGTCCCGCTGCGTGAACCGCCCAATCGTCGGGTCGTAATAGCGCGCCCGGTAATAGATCAGGCCGGTCTCGTCGGGCTCGCGGCCCGTGTAGCCGTAAAGCGGGATGGCAAGGAGACGGACGACGGTGCTACCCCAGGCGTCGTAGCGGGCCAGGGCGGCCGCGGACCCGTCGGGGTTGGTCAGGGCCACCACACTGCCCAGCCCGTCCTGGTGGTAGTACTGGGCGGTCGTGCTGGTCGCCCGGATCAGGGGGTCGTCCAGCTGGGGCCCGTGGGTGAAGACCGCCTGGGGCGTCTTCCACGTGCTCCCGTACTGGCTCACGATGTCGGGCCCATTGTAGAGCCAGTTCGTGACGGTGCTGCCCACCGTCTTTCCGACCCGCCGCCCCTGGTCGTCGTAGCCGTATGTCTGGGTGACGAGCCCCGACTTGGCAGCTTGGCTCAGGCGCTGCAGGGCATCGTAGGTGAGGGCCGTGACAGTATCCCCGGTGCAGTCGGTGGCGGTGATCGTGAGGGCACCGTCCTCGCACTTCTTCACCATATTGCCCGCGCCATCGTAGACTAGGCCGCTGAGCAAGGGCCCCGTCGGCGTGCCTTGCCGCACCTCGAGGAGCTGGTTGGCGGCGTCATACACATAAGCCAGCGTGCCCCCCGCGCTGTCCGTCTTGCTCGTCCGATTGCCGAGCACATCGTACGTATACGCCTCGAGCAAGTTGCCTGTGGTGTTGTCCCGAACCTCGACGAGGCGGTTCAAGGCGTCGTAGACGTAGCGGCTGGCAGGGGTGAGGAACACGCCGACCTGCTCGGTGGAGGTGGCCCGATTGCCGCTGCCGTCGTAGGTGTAGTCGTGCTGGCTCACGAGCGCCGTGTCGCCGGAGAGGTTCAGGACCTGGGCCAGGGTGTTGTCGGGGTTCCAGGTGTACTGGGTGGCGACCCCGTTGGGAAACCACTTCTGGATGAGCCGCCCGCCGGCATCGTAGAGGAAGCTGACCAGGTCCCCGTTGGGCGCCCAGAGCCCGGTGAGCCGCCCCACTGGGTCGTAGGCATAGTCGGTGCGGTGGCCCTGGCTGTCCTCGAAGTTGTTGAGCTGCCCGCCCGGGCTCCAGCGGTAGGTGAGTCCGATCCCGCCCCGGCTGTCCCGGACCGTGGCCGGCCGGTGGCCTGCATCGTAGGTCATGGTGTAGGTCACCGCCGGGCTCTGGGCCCGGGTCACCTGGCCCAGGGCGTTGCGGGTGTAGCCGGCATGGGTCACGGTGCCCGTGTCGTCGGTCTTGCTCAGAAGCTGATGCCCGAACCCCCAGGTGGCCTTGATCACCTGCCCACGCGGATCGCTGACGGTGATCGGGTTCCCCTGCACATCGTAGCTGAAGGCCCATCTCCGCCCCAGCGGGTCGGTCTCCGTGAGCTTCCGCCCGAAGTCGTCGTACTGATAGCTCATCTGGATCGTCACCACATCGCTCGTGCCCGTGCTGTCGGTCCGGCCCGCGTCAACGCGGAGCGGATTCCCCAGGAGGTCATAGGTGTAAAGCATCACCGGGCGGATCGTCCCGAGCGCGGGGTCCGGGTATGCGGGCCCGACCGCACGCACCGGGCGGTCGAGCTCGTCGTAGCTCGTGAGCGTCGTGCGGCCGAGGTTATCGGTCACGCTGATCACATTCCCGTGGGCGTCGTAGTCGAACGCAGTGACGCGGCCGAGCGGGTCCGTGCGGCTCTTGAGGCGGCCGTCGCGCTCGGGACCGTAGTAACTGGAGGTCACGGTGCTGCCGTTGGGGTCGGTGATGGTGCGGGGCTGGCCGTCGAGGTCGAGCGTCCGTCGGACGCTGTGGCCCTCCTGATCGATGGCGCTGATGACCCGGTTTGCCGGGTCGTACTCGAACCGGAGTGTGTAGCCGTCGGGGTTGGTCAGGGCGATGAGGTTGCCGGCGGCGTCGTACTGGGAGTTCGTGATGAAGCCGCCGGCGTCCGCCTGGGTGATCTTCCGGTCGGAGAGATCGTAGGTCGCCGTCCGGTCGTCCGCGAGCGTCGTCCCCACCGTCAGGCTCTCGCGCACGAGATTCCCGTTGGGGTCGTAGGTGTAGTCGCGGAGCTGGCCCAACTGGTCGGTGCCGCGGATCACCCGGTCCACGGCATCGTAGAACGCCTGGGTCGGGTACCAGTCTGGGCGGAGGCCCTGGGTGACCCGGCCGAGGGCGTCGTAGGTCAGGGTGGCGGTGGCGTCCACGGTCCCGGCGCCGCCGCGGCGGGTGACTCCGATGGCATTGAGCCCCTGGGCGTCGTAGGTGGATTCGAGCGTCGGCCCGGCCTGCGTCGCCGCATCCCGCACCTGCTTGGTCGTCAGGACGTTGCCGAAGGCGTCATAGGTGTTGATCGTCCAGGCGACGACATCACCGGGCGCGGGCGTGTAGGTCGTAGGGTCCACCGTCGCTCCGAGCCCGCTTCGGAGGCGAATGGTCTGGAGCAGGTTCCCTCGGCTGTCGTACTTGAGGATCGCGTAGTTCCCCCGCGCGTCCTTGATCTTCCCCGGCTGGTTGAAGCTGTTCAGGAAGCTGGACTCGATCGTGTTCCCGGAGGGGAGCGTGATCCGCGTCACGTTGCCGTTGGCGTCGTACGCGTAGCTCGTGGTCCGCCCCATGGGGTCGCGCTTGGTCAGCCGGTTCATGGGGTTGGCGGGGTCGTACGTGTAGGTGCGCTCGCCGCCGTTCTCCTCGACGATCTTCACCGGGTTCCCCTGAGGGTCGAAGAAGAACCGGCGCGTGTGGCCGCGCTCGTTGACCGTGACTGTCTCGCGGCGGAAATCGTTGTAGGTGTACGTCGCGGCCTCCCCGAGGGTGTTGACGTGCCGGAAGACCCTGCCGTTCACGTAGTACTCGAAGGTCATCCCGTTGCCGCGGGGGAGCGTGTAACCCCGCATGGCGTGGGTGAGCTGAGGATCACTGTAGTAGGTGTAGCTGACCGGGTTCTGGCTCCCCGCCCCGGCCAGCGGGTTGTTGTAGGCGATGAGGTTCCCGCTGGCGTCATAGCTGTACTGGTGGGTCCGGCCCGTCCAGTCCGAGATCGCGCTGACCCGGGTGTTCACGTCGTACGTGAAGGTGAGGCTCCGGCCAAGCCCGTCGGTGACCGAGGCCAGCCGGCCGGTCGCCGCGCCATAGGTCAGCGTGAGTGTGTTGCCGTTGCGATCCGTGATCCGGAGCAGCCGCGCCCGCTGCCCCACGGTGCCCGCCACGCTCTCGAAGGTGTACGTGAGGCCGTTCTTCTCGCGGATCGTGTAGGTGCCGTCCGCCTGCCGGGCCGTCTGGAAGAAGAAGCCCGAGGGCGGCGTGAAGACGCTGCCGGGCGCCACCCCGCTGGCAGTGCCCGCCACGCGGATGAACTTCTCGCTGCCCGTGCCGTCGATCCAGCTCACTGAGGAGGTGAGGCCGTCGGTGTCAGCCGCGGCCGCGACCCCGTCGGCGTCGTCGTCGTTAAAGATCAGGACGTGGTTGAAGCTGTGGGTCCAGCCGAATCCGAGCGGCCCGTCTTTCGGCACCCGGCTGTTGTAGCTCCGCTCGAACACGATCGGCAGGCCGCGCCCCTTGATCACGAGATCGCGCTCGGTGTGATAGCTGTTCCCCGTCACCAGGTTGACGGGATCGCCCGAGAGGGGAGTGAAGGGGGTGACGCCTCCTCCGACCCCCGAGTTGATCACGACGGGAGGGATCGTGGTATCGGGGGGAAGCGGGGCGTCGAAATTGAAGCCGGTGTCGAGCACCGGCGAAAAGTCGAAGCTCACGGGGGGACCGAGCGTGTAGCCGCCGGCATAGCCCCCGCTGATGATGAAGCCCGCCTGCATGGAAGTGGCGTCGCTCTTCTCCTGGATCCAGACCGCCCCGGTCCAGTTCACGTAGCGGATGAGCTGGCGGGGCAGGGTGACCGTGAAGCCGCTGTTGACCGCGTTCTGGATCGTCGTGACTGTGCTCGGCGGGTAGAAGAGGGCGGAGGCGACGCCGGCACAGGGGGTGCTGCTCGTGCACAGCTTCGGGATCCCCGTGCCGGCGTTCGCGCTCGTGATGGTCAGCAGGGGGATCCCGGTTTCGGTCGCGAACTGGATGCCGCGGACAGTGCTCACGGCGTCCAGCCGGGCGTTCTCCTGCCAGATATAGGACTCGTAGGCGGATGCGGCGTGGCCCATGAGGCGGAAGGTCTTCGGCACGAGCCCTCCGGTGGCGAGATCCACGCTGCGGCTCTGCTCGCCAGGAAAGTCAACCAGGAAGCCGCTCCGGGAGATGGCGAAGGGCTCGTCGAAGACGTACCCCACCTTCATCCGCGACGACGTCAACCCCAGGTGGTTGCCGCTCTCGCCCGACCCGCCGTCCAGATCGCCGATGCGCAGGAAGCTGTCGGAGATGTAGCGCATGTACTTGAGCCCGACCAGGTGCAGGAATTCGCCCTCCGTCTCCTCGAGGTTGGTGTTGGGGTCGGGGAGGCTGCGGACGCTGGCGAGCAGCTTGGCCGCCCGCTCGGTCAGCAGCCGGTCGGACGTCTGAAAGGCGTAGGCAAACAGGGCGTGGTAGTCCCCGGCCTGGATGTTGCTGAACGTGATCGTGTTGATGGTGCCCGTCGGGTTGCCGGCGAATGCGCTGTCGGGCAGGGCGACGGTGAGGGTCAGCCTGTTCGTCGTGGTGCATAGTCCCACCGCGGTCGTCCCCACGCTCCTGCCGGCGCCGTCCACCTTGACGACAGGAACGACATTGACCGCGCACGGCAGCGGTGTGTCCAGGTTAGGGCCGGATTCCCAAGCGTCGAGCGTCTGCTGGTCCCCGGCCGTCGCGCCCTTGAACGACAGCGTCACCCGTTGCAGAACCGTCTCGGGGAGCGACAGCGTCAGCGGCGGCGCGAGGAGCGAGTCAGCCGCGTTCTTCACCGAGATCGTCAGGGTGTAGCGGTGTGTGCTCGGCAGTTCGGCCGTCTCCGCGGTCAGGCCCGCTCCCCAGGCGTTGAACGCAACGACCTGGTAGGGCAAGGAGGCGGGGAGAACGTCCACGGACCTGGGCACGATCCGGCCGACGTAGCCCACGTCCTCCAGCGTGTTGTTGCTGAAGTTGGGGGGCTGCGTCTTGACGAAGGACTCGACCTGCTCGGCGTACCTCTCATGGGGCAGCGTGTTCGTCCGCTTAGCCATGGCACCCGCGTAGTCGAAGTCGACCGCCGTCGCGATCCCGCCCTGGTAGGTCTTGTCCTTGAAGCTCGGGTCCAGCGGGACCCAGCGGTATCCGGTCAGGTCCACGCGGGTGCCACGGTAGTTGGCGTATGGCACACAGGCTTCCACCCACACATGCGTGAACCGCGCGCCAACCGTGGTGCCGCCCGCGTCTACGAGGCGGGTCGTCGGAATACGGCCCTGGTTGAGGATGTTTGCGGCTCCGGTGTCGGTCTTGGCGCCGAGCCAGCGCGGGAATCTCGGATCATTGGCGAATTGGACCGCTCCCTTGACGTAGCGCGCCGGGATGTTCGAGGCGCGGAGCAGCGCGATGAGCAGCGAGGCCTGGTCTGTGGCGTTTCCGGCCCGGCTCACCAGCGTCCCCGTTGCGCCCTTCAGCGAGCCGTAGTACGGCTCGAAGGCGATCTCGGTGGACACCCACTGGTAGAGCTTCACCGGGGCGTAGTCGAGGCTGGCCGCGAGGGCTTGGATCTCTGGCGTGAGTTGCACGTCCTGGCCCTGGCCGAGGTCAGCGGCAGTGTAGGTGCACGCCTGGGCCTCGGTCGGCGTGGGCGGCGCGGCTGCAAGCAGCGTCTGGCCCGAGAACGCGTACATCCGGGGGCGAGGCCCAGACGACATGTGCTGCGGCGGGGGCGCGTTGTTCGCGTCCGGGGGTTGCCACCGCGGCGACTGCTGGCGGAGCGTGGGCACGGGGGTGGGGCTCACGGGGTCCTGCCGGGCGGCCCTCGGAGTCTCATGAAGCGTTCGGAGCTCGGCCCTGGCCTTCAAGAGTCCCCTGCGGCGTTCGCCCCGGGTCTGAGCACCGTGCACGTCGGCGAGCGCCATCAGCACTCGCTCGAAGCGCTGCTCGATGCGGGCCAGGAGCTCGTCCCACGCCTGCCGCTGACGGGTCACTCCGAGCGCGACGAGTCTGTCGCGGATCCGGCCAAACTCCTTCTGGAACTCGGCCCGCGTGGCTTGGAGTTCATGGAGCGTGCCGCCAAGCAACATGTGGGTGGTGGTCGGGAGGGCGGGATCCTCAGGGCGACCGGCGAAGCCGCGCTCCTCGGACTCAATCCTTTGGAGCAGCAGAGTGGCCTCGTCGAGGTGGCGCTCCAAGGTCTGGGGCAGCGTCGCGGGGCGCCGGCTCAAGGGCGCGCGCACGAGCTTCTCGACGACCTCATCGGGGATCGGCGCGGGATCCCGCGGGCCGGCCCCAGCCGGATCGACGCTCGTAAGCGCGAGCGCCACCGCAGAGAACAAGACCCGCCACGCCTGTAGGCGCGTCATTCGCGTGCCCCCTTTATCGGATCGCAAAGACGACCGTGCCTTCGCTCAGGCGGCCACCCGCCACGGTTTCGCTCCCGCCGCCGGGCACGTTCCGCTCGATGCCCCATGCGCGACCGAGCGGGTCCAGGCGCAGGTGGAGGGGGAACCCGGCGAGCCCGTCCCCGGCGAGAAGGAAGAAGCGGCCGGTTCCGGCGTCGGCGACTCCGCGAAGCGTCACCCGGCCGTCCAGCACCGCGGTGATGGCACGTTGGCCGTCGGCACCAAGCCCGACGATCGCGAGCTGGTCGTTCCCCACCGTCACGGTGCAGCCACCGCCGAAGCGGTTCGAGGGCACGACTAGGAGGTGGAGGTCACACGTGAGGCTCATCAACTCGCCCGTCGAGGCCGTGCCGGTTGCTGCGATCGACACGTCTCCCCCGCCCCCTGCTCCCGCGCCCGGCGCGCCCCCGAATGCGAGGGCGATGGCGCCCAGGATCACCATCATCACCATGCGCTTCATAGCTGCCTCCTTGCCTGGTCCGGTCATCACTGCGGGACGAACCGCACGGCGTCGGCCGACACGGTCCCGCCGTCGCCCTCGGCGGAGACTTCTACGAAGCCGACGGGACCGGCCGGGAATGTAAATTTCCCTAGCAGCAGCCATTGCCCGCCCGCGACCTGCTGGTTCGCCAGGAACGTATCCTCGCCGTCCAGGTGGCTCACGGTGTAGCGCACGGTCGTGGAGCGGCTCGGGGCGGACGTCCACCAGAGATAGACGGCGTACTCCCGGGTGACGGGAATGCTCGGCGTCCAGCGGTACGTCTCGATGCCCGCGCCATTCGCCACCAGCGAATCGCCCCCGTACGAGGCCGGATCCGTGGAGACGGTCCACGTCCCCGTGAAGCTCGTCCCTCCCTGCCCGTTGTCGAGAAGGAGGTCCTCGCTGTTGAACGTGGCGGTGCACGAGCGGTTGTCGCTCATCGTCAGCGCGCTGCCCGCGCAACCCGGATCGCCGCTCCAGCCCGCGAAGATGGATCCCGGAGCCGCGATCGCCGTCAGGATCACGACGGTCCCGTTCCCATAGATCTCGCTACAGTCGGTGCCGCAGTAGATCCCGGCGGGCGCCGAGGTGACCGTCCCGCTCCCCGTGCCGACCTTGGTCACAGTCAGCGCCCCGGCGACGCCGGCTGGCACAAACCGAACGGCATCGGCGGAGACCTTCCCGCTCGCGCCGCTGACCTCCACAGAGCCGGCTGTCCCCGAGGTGAAGGGGAATGTGCCGAGGAGCTGCCACTGCCCGCCCCCGAACTGCTGATCGACGGTGAAAACCCGAGTCCCGCCGGCGTAGCTGAGCGTGTACCGCACGGTCGTGGACCGGGTCGGGGCGGACGTCCACCAGACGGACACGGTGTAGGTGCTCGTGGCCGGGATGGTCGGCGACCAGCGGAAGGTGTCCACGTCGACGCCGGCGCTGACCAGCGAATCGGCGCCGAAGGAGGTTGGATCCGAGGAGACCACCCAGGTCCCGGTGAAGCTCGTCCCGGGCTGCCCGTTGTCGAGGATGACCTCGGCAGTAGGCTGCGTCACGGTGAAGACCAGGGGCACCGAGGTCCCTCCGCCCGGCTCGGGCGTGAACACCGTCACCAGCGCGGTCCCCGTGGAGGTCAGATCGGTTGAGGCCAGGCTGGCGTGAAGCTCGGTGGCGCTGACGAAGGTGGTCGGCCGGTCCCCCCCGTTCCAGCGCACGACGGACGAGGCGACGAAGCTCTGTCCCCCCAGGATGAGCGGAACGCCCGCGCCGCCGCCCGTTGCGCTGCTCGGCGTGAGCGCCAGGAGCACGGGGACCGGGTTCTTGATCGTAAAGGGCAGGGGGCTGGACGTGCCGGCACCGGGCGACGGCGTGACGACCGTGACCTGCGCCGTCCCCACCGTGGCGAGGTCGCTTGCAGGAATCGAAGCCTGAAGCCGGGTCGCGCTCACAAAAGTGGTTGTCCGGTTCGCCCCGCCCCACCGGACGACGGATGACGGCGTGAATCCCTCGCCATCGACCGTCAGCAGGAAGCCCGGGCCGCCCACGCTGGCGCTGCTCGGCGTGAGCGCGGCCAGGACGTTGAGTCCGGTGCCCCGAGTCAGCCACCGGCTGTCGGCGACCTTCGGATCGGTCCCCAGGAGCGTCTCGATCACGTCGGGGACACCGTCTTTGTCGGTGTCCACGAGCGGCAGCGCAGGCCGGGGAAAGACCTTCAGCACGTACGCGGTGTCGAGCGCGTCGCCGCTCCAGGTCCCGTCGGCGCCCTGACGGGCGATCAGGAAGTCGAGGGCCGCGCCGGTGGCGGGATCGGTCGGGCGCAAGGTGCTCAGCACCTCGTAGACGAGCGCCGTCTCGAAGACAGTGCTGACCCCCGGCTCCCCGAAGCCGCCGTCGGCGTTGCGCCGCTCGGAGAGAAGCCAGGTGATGCCGTTGGTCACTGCGGTGGTGGAGGAATAGGTCGTGGTGACGCCATTGAAGTTGCAGCTGAGGGCGTTCACCCCGGTGGCGATGCGTGCTGCCTCCACCTCGAGAACGTTTTGTGTGGTTGGGAGGATCGCGCCCTTGATCGCCGCGGGCGGCGGGGCGCTGCCCGGGAAGGGCCAGATATAGGGCCAGCTCCCGGCGACGCTGGTAGCCCCCGTCTGCTGGGCCGAGAAGGTCACGCAGAGCGCGGTGCCGAGGTCCGCGTAGCTGACCTGAGCGAGGCGGAGGGCGGCGAGCGCCAGCGGGGTGTCCGGGAAGCTCGTCTCGAAGCCCTCGTACGCTCCCCACGTGCGGGTGAAGAGGTTCTTCCAGGCGATGAGTTGCTGGACCAGGGCGGTGACGTCGAGGTTCGCCTGCCGCAGGGCAATGATCTTCCGCGCCAGCGAGTCCACGCTGGCGGTCGCAGCGTTGCCCAGCCAGGAGATCCCGGCCACGTAGGGGTAGCCTTTGAGGCCGGCCCGGGTCAACCCCTCGAGCGCAGCGGCCGTGGCAGTCACTTCCGTCCCCGCGGGACCCTTCCAGCTTCCGTCGCCGCGCTGATGGGTGAGCAGCCACGCCAACCCCTTCACGCGCGCGCTATCGACGCGCGCGGTCTGGATCTGCTCCGCCGTGGGCGCGGGGGCCGCGCTCACGGTGATGACGATGACAGGCGAAAAGACTCTCTTCAGAAGGCCTCTGAAGGCCGCCGAAACCCGGAGGAAGATACTCCCGGGCACGGATTCACTCAACGGGACGCTCATGGTTAGCTTGTTGCCTCCGGCGTCTCGAAGCGTCCCCACGACCGCCACCACCCTGCCATTCGCATCCAGGCGCTGGAGGTTGGCGCTGCCTGGGATAAAGCCGGGATCGGTGATCTCGGTCGTGATCGTCACCACGGTCGTTGTCCCCACTGGCACAACGTCGGGAGAAACGGAAGGCGTACTGACCGTCGGAGCTGCCAGCGGACTGGGGCCGAGCATCGGTCCCCAGCACAAAACAACGGAGGCAGCCAGAAGGGCTCCGACGCGAAACTTCAATCACCGCCTCCTTTCAGTCACCGCCTCCGAATGATGCTTCTTCCCTCGAACGACCCTCGACGCCATCGCGCTCGCGAGACCAGTGACGAGAAGGAGCAGTGTCGAAGGCTCCGGAACCGGCGTGGCTTCTGGAGCCGGCGTGACGGTGAGATCGTCTAGCGCGAAGGTCCCTCCGAGCGGATCTCCCAAAATCGTTACGCTCCTGATGCCGCCGCCAAGCGCTATCGTCAGGAACTCATTGGGCGCACTGCCCGGGTCACCGGAAAGCGCGAGGTTTGACGAGAACCGAGACGTGGCGGTACCGAGCGAGTCATTACTGTCGTCAAACGCCGTCAGGGTCAAAGGCAGGGCGTAGGTGAAGAACCCCCCCACACTAGCCTGGGGGGTACCGAAGACGATTCGCAGCGAGCCACCATCATCGAAGACAACGTTCGTGCCGGAGTGGGGCGGGAACATCAGCTCGTTCAGGCCGATCCCTGCGGTGATGACCGTCGCGTTAGTGAACGCGAGGCCAGAGAATTGCGTCGTCAGCTGCGTTGAGTTGGAGAAGCCTTCGAAGTCGATGGTGATGGCCTGCGCCGGATGAATGGGTGCCACAAGAGCCAGGAACACGAAGGCCTGGATCGCGAATTTTTTCATTTCTCACTCCTTCACCTTCCGCTTATGCCCAACGCGCCCCTGGGATCAAAGCGGATCGTGCGGCTTCCCTAGAGCTGCTTTCGTGGCGCCAGGAATACGTCACGAAGTAAAAAGACCTGCCACCTCAAT
>Ga0209378_1002337_pt1 | contig 13140 bp, 10 predicted proteins | sample GraSoiAngelo_156_FD_186170 | JGI IMG/M metagenome (GOLD analysis project Ga0209378, IMG submission 186170) | Grasslands soil microbial communities from the Angelo Coastal Reserve, California, USA - 14_1009_13_40cm (SPAdes) (version 2) | ecosystem: Environmental > Terrestrial > Soil > Grasslands ... | reverse complement strand
GAGACGTCCCTGCGCGGACAAGCGATACACTCGATCGTAACGATCTTTGGATTTCCGCGTGACCCATTTGCGCTGCTCCAAGCGTCCAAGCTGAATCAGCAGACCATTCCGATAAGCCCAGCCTTCGTAGGACTCAAACAGGCTGCGCCAACTCGGATTCAGCAGGAATTCAGCTGACCATAACAAAACATTTAACAATTCTTCAGTCTTTGGTCCCATAAGGCAGTGAGCTTGGAGTTGTCAGCGGTGTTAACATTTCGATGTTGCAGGTGCAACAATCAAATGTTAATTCCAAAAACCCCGCTGGGAAAGCCTATGCGTTTAGCGGTTACACGGGATTGGTATAAATAGAGCCATGTGTACATTCAACGGCCCGATGAAAACCGGACGCAACTCGTTATTGCCGATCGAGCTGAGTGGCGGCGGCCGCTTTGTTTGCTCGCGCGAAAATTTTGTTCCCGCCTACCTGCGTGCATTCGAGGAAGGCATTCTTCAGGAGCGAGCGGACGAAGCGATCGAGGCGTTGCGGTCCTGTCGCGTCTGTCCCCGCGACTGCGAGATCGATCGTCTGAACAACAAGATCGGAGTGTGCAAAAGCGGGCGGCTAGCGCGCGTGGCGAGTGCATTTCCGCATTTCGGCGAAGAAGATTGCCTCCGGGGATGGAATGGCTCCGGGACGATCTTTTTTGGCTGGTGCAATCTACGCTGCGTTTTCTGCCAAAATTTCGAGACCAGCCAGTTCGGCGAAGGCGCGGAGGTGACTGCCGCGGAACTCGCTCGCATCATGCTCGACCTTCAGGAAATCGGCTGCCACAACATCAACTTCGTCACGCCCGAGCATGTAGTGCCGCAAATCCTTGAAGCGCTCGTGATTGCCGTCGAACGCGGTCTGCGGCTGCCTCTCGTCTACAACACTTCGGCCTATGATAGTCCCGAAAGCATTCAGTGGATGAACGGTTTGATCGACATCTACATGCCGGATTTCAAACTCTGGGACGCGGAGCACTGCAGAAAATATCTTGTCGCCAGCAATTACGCCGAAGCTGCGCTGGGGGTCATCGCAGCGATGCACGCCCAGGTCGGCGAACTCAAAGTGGACGAGGACGGCCTCGCCTTACGCGGCGTGTTGCTGCGGCATCTCGTCATGCCAGGTCTGCTTGAGGACACGCGAGAGATCATGCGGTGGATCGCTGACACACTCTCACGCGACACTTACGTTAATGTGATGGACCAATATTATCCTGCTCACAAAGCCGAAACCGAACCCCGTTTCAGCGAGATCAATCGCCGCACTTCTGACGGCGAATTCTGTCACGCCCTCGAATCAGCACGCGCGGCCGGCCTCTGGCGCCTCGACACGCGCTGGCGCAATGTGATCCCCCACGGCGCTCCGGTGTGGCTGCCAATGATGCGACAACGAACGGCTAAGTACGTTAGTGCAAACTGAAGCAAAACGCGTCGATCGCTGAGTAGTGTAGGCTTCGCGGGCCGAGGGACACAGATTCCGATAAGCAGAAGAACGAAAGAAACCGCATCTCATAACAAATCGAGTTGCGGCTTTTGCGGTTGAGGAAGGTTTTGCGCTGATCTTTTGCGTTTCGATTTGGCGTGGCCGACTGCGCCGTTCGGATTTTCGAGATGCGAGAGAATATCTTTCGCGCGATCGAGAATTTCCTTTGGCAGACCGGCCAGCCGCGCCACCTGAATTCCGTAGCTCTTGTCCGCACCGCCCGGTACAATCTTGCGCAGGAAAATGATCTGCTCGTTCCATTCCCGCACCGCGACATTGAAATTCACCACCCCTTTTCGTTCCACCGCCAGCTTGGTCAGTTCATGATAATGGGTCGCGAACAGCGTCCGCGCCTTGATCCTATCGTGCAAAAATTCCGCCACGCTCCAAGCAATGGACAGGCCATCGAAGGTCGAAGTTCCCCGTCCGATTTCATCGAGAATAATGAGACTGCGTTCGGTCGCATTATTGACGATGTTCGCGGTCTCGTTCATCTCCACCATGAACGTGGATTGCCCGCGCGAAAGATCATCGCTCGCCCCCACCCGCGTGAAAATGCGATCGACCAGCCCGATTTCCGCACTGGTCGCCGGCACGAAACTTCCGATCTGCGCCATTAGCACAATGAGCGCGACCTGCCGGATATAGGTCGATTTCCCGGCCATGTTCGGCCCGGTAATGATGGCCAGCCGCAACTTGTCCCCGTCGAGCTCCGTATCGTTAGGAACGAATTTCTCTTCCACCAGATTTTGATCGAGCACTGGATGCCGACCATCACGAATCGTTAGCCGGAGCGACTCATTTAGTCGCGGTCGACAGTAATGGAACAACCGCGCCGCTTCCGCCAGCGAACAAATCGCATCCAGGGTCGCGATCGCGCCTGCCGTTTTTTGCAGCGGTCCCAGGTCCATTAGCGTTTCCTCGCGCAATTTTTGAAAAAGCGAATACTCCAGATTTCTCGCGCGCTCGTCCGCGCCCAGAATTTTCGCCTCCATTTCCTTTAACTCCGGGGTAATAAAGCGCTCGCCGCCGACCGTCGTTTGCTTGCGGGTGTAACGCGCCGGCACGTTCGCCAGATTCGATTTCGTGATTTCGATGAAATAACCGAAGACGGAATTGAAGCGGACCTTTAGGGATTTGATTCCGGTCGCGGCAATTTCGCGCTCCTGCAACGCGTTGATCCAATTCTTCCCATCGCGTGAGGCATTGCGGAGTTCATCAAGCTGGGCATCAAAGCCATCGCGAAAAATTCCGCCCTCTTTCAATGCCAGCGGGGCATCGTCGACCAGCGCACTTTGCAATCTCGCTGCCAGCTCCGGCATTTCCGCGATTTCATTTTGCAAATGATGAGCCAAAGATTCGACTGAGTGTTCCTGTCGTGGCAGCTCTGTTGCGGCCGGCACGGCCGCCTCTACAGAATTCAGCGCATCGCACGGAGGAATTCCGCTACCTTTCCCAAATTCGATCCGCTCGATCAGCTTGCCGAGTTCCGCCTTCAATCCCGGAGTTTGTTGCAGGGAATTTTTCAGGGTGACGAGATCGCGCGCGTTTCCGGATGCTTGCGAGAGCCGACCTGCGGCTCGCTCGACATCGCGAATCGATTTGAGCGCGCTGCGTAACGACCCCAGCAAATCGGATTCATGCAGCAGATCTGCAATCATCTGCTGTCGGCAGTTCAGTTCGTTCAGATCACGCAGGGGCTGCAAAATCCAACTGCGCAATTTTCGTCCGCCCATCGGCGTCATCGTGCGGTCGAGCACGGCGAGCAAGCTGGTATCGCGAGCGCCGCGAGATTCGACCAGATCGAGATTCGTCTGCGTAGCCGCATCCAGCACTACGTGATCATTTGCCGACTCGCAGCGTAAGGACGACAGGTGATCAATCTTCCGACGTAATTGATGTTTGAGATAATGAATGATCGCGCCCGCGGCGCCGATCGCCGCTGGCATTTCCGCGCAACCGAAACCATCAAGTGATTTGGTTTTGAAATGTTCGCATAACGTAAACGCCGCCTGTTCGGGCAGGAAAGCGTAGCTGTCGTGCACCAGGGCATGCTCGATCCAGGCGAAAACTTCGCGCTGTTCCTCGCTCACCAAAATTTCCGACGGTCCTACCCGGGCCAGTTCATCCGCCAGCGCACCGTTCGTGCTTAGCTGCATTAGACGAAATTCGCCGGTTGTTAAATCGGCATAGGCAAACCCGAAAATGGTCCGAGCCGGACTGGCGGATTCGTATTCATAAATCGCGCCGAGATAATTCGCGCGCTTCGCCTCCAACAAACCGAGTTCGCTCACCGTTCCCGCGCTGATGATTTGGGTGATATCGCGGGTCACGATTCGTCCCGGCCGCGGCTCGCTTGTTTGATCGCAAATCGCGACCCGCTTTCCCGCCTTGATCAGCTTCGCGATGTAATTTTGCGCCGCATGATACGGCACCCCGCACATCGGCACGCCGTTCCGTTTCGTCAGCGCAACATTGAGCAGGCCGGCTGCCTCCTTCGCGTCTTCGAAAAATAGCTCGTAAAAATCACCAAGCCGAAAAAGCAGCAGCACGTCCGCCGGCACGCTCCCGCGCAGGCGCTGGTACTGCTGCATCATCGGAGTAATCACGTCGGCCATTGCTAACCAACATGAATTCAGCGCCCGCCAATTGCGAGTTTGGAATTAGTGCATCGAAGTCAAATTTTCAGGGAAACGAGCTACCTCGGCGGCGAGCCCTCCAGATTTCATCAGAATTCGCTGGACTTTCTATAACATGGACAATATCCTGTCCATGTGAAATCGATCACTTATACCGCGGCGCGGGAGAATTTGGCTAGCACCATCAATCGGGTTTGCGAGGATGACGCTCCCGTCATGATCACACGCAACCGCGACCAGGCCGTCGTGATGCTATCATTGTCCGAATACGAATCTCTGCAAGAAACGGCTTATCTGCTTCGTTCGCCGGCCAACGCGAAGCGTCTGATTACGGCGGTCGATGCGCTGAATCACGGCAAAGGCGTAAAGCGCAAACTAAAGAGTTAAGGCGTGGACCTGGTCTTTGCGCCAGAAGCCTGGGAGGATTACCTTTACTGGCAACACACCGACGCAAAGGTCATTTCACGAATCAATCTGCTGCTCAAGGAGATTACACGCAATCCCTATGCGGGAATTGGCAAGCCAGAACCCTTAAAACACGTACTGCAAGGTTACTGGTCGCGTCGCATTAATTCCGAACATCGCATCGTATATAAAAAGGCAGGCAATCAGATCCTGATCGCACAACTGCGATATCACTATCGCTAACGCTAGCGGAACCCACCTAACACCAGCATCTCATAGGCAAAGTTGACTGGTTTAACCAGTCAAGTTTCGAAGATACTTCCGAATGCGGACTAGGAATTGCAAGGGAGGGCGTCCGCGCTGCCCGCCACGTCATAGCGCTGCGAAGGGGGTTCAGTGCCCTAATCTAGGGGGACGACGACGGCGCCCTAAGTTTTGTGTCCGACTTCGACGTTGGATGTTCAACGTTGAGCGTTGGACGTTTTCTTCCGCCTCAGTCCCGGAGCGTATTCATCCCCTGGCGGATGATTCGATCGATCAGTTGCGGATAGGGTAGACCCGCTTTGCCCGCCGCTTGCGCGAAATCTTCGTCCTCCGCCAGGATCGGATTTGGATTTGCCTCAATGAAATAAATTTCGTTGGCCGGCGTCAACCGCAGGTCGATACGAGCGTAACCGTCGATGGTAAGCAGGCGGTAAATGCGTTTACACGTTTCTTCGATGCGGGCGACCAGTGCCGGCTCGAGACCGACGGCGAACTTGTTCTGCAACCCCCAGCGTTTGCGATACTCTTCGTCCCACTTCGCGCGATAAGTCGCAATTTTCGGCTCATCCGGCGGTACCTCTCGAAAGACCAGCTCGCGGATCGGAAAAACCTTCAGGCGTAGGTTACCCATCAAACCTACATAAAGCTCGCGACCCTCGACGTATTCCTCCGCGATCACGTCGGCGTCGTGTTTCTCATGAATAAAGGCCGCGCGCTCCCGGAACTGCTCGTCTGTCTCAACAAAGGAGGCCTGCGAAATGCCGTAGGAGGCTTCTTCTTTTACCGGCTTCACTAGGATCGGGAATTTGAGTTGTTTGGGGCGGGCAATGCGCTGACCGCGCGGAATGACAACGAAATTTGGAACGTGGATACGATGATAGTGCAGAATTTTTTTCGAGATGCCTTTATGCTTGCAAAGAACCAGACCGGTCGCGCTGCAACCGGTGAAAGGCACGCCCTGCATTTCGAGAAAGGAAACGATGTTCTGGTCGAACCCGCGGTTGTTTTTGAACTGGTCGGCGAGGTTAAAAATTACGTCGGGGGCGAAGTTTTCCAGTTTTTGGCGCACCAGATCGAGGTCATCAAAAATAGCGAGATGTTCCGCGGTGTAACCAAGGGTGCCGAGCGCCCTCAAGACATTCGCCTCGGTTTTCCAATCCGCGGTTTTCATCTCCTTGCTCAAATCCTGATCGATCGTGGTCGGCCGGATGGCGTCGAAAAGGGCGAGGACTTTGAGTTTCTTTTTCACGTTTTGGTGCGCTTGAATTTGCCGGTGAAAAGATAGTTCATCACCAGCGTGGTGATGAAAGCGGAGACGCGAAAATCCTGCTGCGGATCGTCATCATGGACGTGGAGACCGAGATGATCGCAGCGGTCGATCAGTCGCGTGAGAAGTTCATTTACCCGGTACTTCTTCTCGTTAGTCCACAGGCAGACGGCATTGAGCAACCGCCGACGCCGCAGACGCAAATAGGAGCTGGCCGTTAAACCGGCAGGCGCGCCGAAGAGCTGCCGCAGATCGGTGTCGTAAAAATCCGGATAAGTATCTTCGTAGAGCTTCCGCTTGCGCGCGTAATAGGTCTTGAGCTTTAGGTTCAGACAATCGTAATCGGCAACGCGGTATCCCGGCACATGCATCGGCAGCTGCCCCGCCAGCGACCGCATCAGCTCATCGACATATTCCAGCTTTTGCAACGCCTTCCAACCAGCATAACGCGTGCGCCAGTCGAGCCCGGGCGTGAGCCAAACGGCGAAGGTCTCCGCAAAATCTTCATCGGGATGGCTCTGCGCATACCAGTCGTCGAGATTCACCACATAACTGCGGCTGAACGGGCGCGGCCGGTACGAGTCCGGCGTTCCCTCGTCGGAAGTTTGCCCAAAAATCTGCTCCCACTTTTTGTTGCGCGGAAGGTGATAGGCGTAGTTGTAGGCGTGCGCCGCCTCGTGCCGGATCAATTTCAAAAACCATTCTTTTGTTCCGCCTTCAACCTCGAGCATCATTGTGCGCTCGAGCGCGCGTAGCCGATCGTGCACGAGAAAAAACGGCACGAAGATCGCTGGAATCCCGACCGGCACGAACCATTCATCGCCGATGTGACAGGGCGGATGAAAGACAAGGCCTTTGGCCGAAAGCTCATCGTAAAGTTGCTTGATCAGGGGCTCTAGTGTTGTCCCCTCAAGCTGCAAGCCGAGCGTGGAGATGCGGCGCTCGAGAAGCTGTTCGTCACTCAGCGATGCCCAATCGGCCGCGGCTTCCATCTCGCGCAAAGTATCAACCTTTTCTGTCTCCGAAAGGTAATGATGTAGAATTCACGCTCGACGAGCTGAGAAAACTGAATCCAAACTACACCGTGATCTCGTCGAATCGATTTGAGGCGATCCGGCATATGAAACTTCTCGTCACCGCCTCTCTCGTTACTCTCTTCAGCACCAATCTTCCCGCGCAAAGCTCAACCCCAACCCTATCCTCCATCCAAGTGATGGTGCTCGGCACCTATCATTTCGGCAATCCCGGTCAGGATATGCACAATATGAAAGTCGATAGCGTCCTTACCCCGGCCAAGCAGGCCGAGCTGGGCGACGTCGCGTCGCGTCTCGCAAAATTCAATCCGAGTAAGATTGCGGTCGAAGCGCTGTCCGATCGGTCCGATTTCGTAACCAGGAAGTTCCAGGAATTCACCCCGGAAACGTTGAACCGGGATGCGGACGAACGTACCCAGATCGCGTTTCGTCTCGCTCATCAGCTTGGCCAGAAGTCTGTCTATGGCATCGATGAGCAAAGCAATACGATTGATTACTTTCCATTCGACAAAGTCGATGCCTATGCCAAGGCGCACCAGCAAGGCGCCGCACTCGCCCGGATGCAGGACAAGGCCGAAGAAATGATCAAGCAAATGGAAGCTGCGCAGAGAACAAAGCCCGTGCGGCTCATGCTCGCCGATGTAAATGACCCCGCGCGCGTGCTCTCCGATCACCAGAATTTTTATTACGCGCTTCTCTCGCTGGGAAACGAGAAGGAACAACCGGGTGCAGAGTTAAATGCAGCCTGGTATCAGCGCAACGCCAAAATCTTTGCCAAGCTTACCCAGATCGTGCAGCCAGGTGACCGGGTCCTCGTCGCCTTCGGGTCAGGCCACGCCTTTTGGCTCCGGCACTTCGTTCAAACACGCCCCGTTTTCGGCTCGTCGAACCCGGCGATTATTTGCGGTAAATCCGGAAGACAGGCTTTGGCAAACGACGCCGGAAAGTTTCTGGTCGCTTAATGACGTCCAATCGGCTGCTTCCATTTCGCGCACGGTATCACCGGGGAAAAGGCTGTCACGCCGTCGAACAAGCGACGCGCGATTATCTACTTGCCGAGCTCATATAGATACTGAACAAACGACATCGTTGCCCCGTCGATGCCTTGAATCTTCGGATTCGACGATTCGATGACAAAATATTCGTCCGGCGCATGTGCCCCGCTGCCATGACCAAGACCGAAATGTCCGGCCGGTTTGTTCAATGGCGCGCCGGTGAAGACATAACCCGGCCACGAACCCGCGCTGCGTGGCAAAATGATTGGATCGATCCCGGAATTTTTCAGAACCGCGATTTGCGATTTGATCAGACCGCTATCGACCGAAGTACTGTTCGGATCGTAGCCGCCAGTCATGTTCACATCGATGTCGGCGAAGCCGTGCTTTGTCAGATGCGCCTTTAACACCGCGAGCGCGTCCGCTGCGGTCATGTTTGGCACAAGACGCAAATCCAATTTCGCCACCGCCTTGTGCGGCAAAATCGTCTTGCCGCCGGGACCGGTATAACCGCCGACCAACCCCTCGATGTTCACCGTTGGGCGCGACATCAACAGCTCGAGCGCTTTTTCCCAATTAGCATCGTGCACCCAATGCTCGACGCTCAGCAGCTTCTTCGCCTGCGCTTCACTGAGGCGCTTGGCCGCTTTCGCCACCATCGCTTTTTCTTCCGCGCTCATCGGCCCTAGCTTCGCCGTAAAATTATCGATCGCCGGTTCGTTGCCGTCGGCCGAGACGAGCGAGTGCAATGCCTCCACCAAATGCCAGGCAGGACTGTCGAGCCGCGCTTTGTTCGACGAATGAACATCTTTCTTCGGACCGCGTCCCCACTTTTCGCCACTCGAAGTCAGCTCAACTTCGATCACGCCCTTCGCCCCGAGTGTTAAAGTCACCGTTCCATCGGGGTCCTGTTCCGCCGACGGAATGAAAACGCCACCGCATTTCGCAAATGCCGCCTGCACTTCAGGCTGATGCACGATTTGCGGAAAATGGGGCGAACCGATTTCTTCTTCGCCTTCTGCTACAAACGCGAGATTCACCGGCAATTTTTTTCCCGCGGCGCGAATTGCATGCAGCGCCGCCAGGAAAGCCGACTCCGGTCCTTTCTGATTTACCGCACCACGGCCGACAACCACTTTTCCGAAATCCGGTTTATCTACCAGCGCCGCGTCGGTCGGTGGCGAAGTCCATTCCGCCGGGTCGAACTGTTTCACGTCGTACATGAAATAAATGCCGACAGTTTTGGGGGCACCGGCATCGAGCGTAGCGAAAACGCCAGGCTTGCCCTCGGTCGGCACCTGTCTCGCCTGGTCAAACCCTGCTTCCTGCAGCAATTTGATCAGGTAGTCCGCGCCTTCGGGGTAGCCGCGATTTTCCGCCGCGATCGAGACCTGATGAATCCATTCCTGCAACCGCTTCACCGATTGATCATGCTGCTTGGTGATTTGCTCCTTGATATCGGTTAAATTGTCCGCGGACGCCCACGCTTGTTGGTTGAATAAGAAAATTGTCGCGGCTGCAGTTGCTGCTACGAAAAAAGCTTTGCCCGTCATGTAACCTTAATCGCCGCTCAATCAGTGCCTGGCAACCGCAAGAGCCTCGCCGCACCCGGATATCCAAGTCCAAAGTGTTTCTGCGGAATAAAAATTCGGCGCCGGCGCCACCTCTTCAGACAAAAATCGATAGCGGCGGCGTCTTTAATTGAATCCAATCGTAATCGGTGGCCGCGTCAGATTTTAGGTTACAAAACTTAAAAGGGTTACAAAGTTACAAGCGCCATGATGACTGATGTTCGCTTCGCTTTTCGCCAATTGTTCAAGTCACCCGGGTTCACTTTTCTCGCGGTGCTTACGCTCGCACTCGGGATCGGGCTGAACACGGCCATCTTTAGTCTGATCAATGATCTGTTCCTGCGCGGCCTGCCCTTCCAGCAACCAACCCGCTTGCTGCATGTCTTCTCGCATTTCAAGGAGCAGACGGTCGATTTCCCACTTTCCGCGCCGCGTTTCACGCATTTCCGCGATGGGCAAACCATCTTTGACGGATTTGCTGGTGAGAATGGTATCGCGGCGACGGTGACCGGACTTGGCGATCCGTTTCAGGTTCCGATCTTCAAGACGACATCGAATTGGTTCGATGTGCTCGGCCTGCGCGCGATTCGCGGCCGCACATTTTTGCCGCAGGAAGAGGAAGGCGCCGATGTCGCTGTGGTCACGGATCGCTTTTGGAAAGGGCGACTGGGCGGCGACCCAAACGTGATCGGGCGTGCGCTCACACTCGACGGCGTCTCGCACACGATTGTTGGGGTGATACCAAAGCTGCCGGTCTCGTGGACCGGACCGAACGCAGATATCTGGACGACCAAGCCGTTCATCATCCCGGGTTTTTCGCATGAACGAATGATGCGTGGCACGGCATTTCTGCGTGCGGTCGGACGGTTGAAACCGAGCGTGACGTTCGAGCAAGCGCGCGCCGCCTTGCAATTGCTCGAGAATAGCTACCGCGCACAATATCCGGAGAAGATCGATGCGAGATCGGGCACGGTAGTTAAGACGTTGCCGGAGGACGTGACGGAAAACTTGCGGCCCGGTTTCGCCACGCTACTGGCGGCCGTTACCTTTGTCTTGCTAATCGCCTGCAGCAACGTGGCGAATCTGCTACTCGTTAGGTTCACCGGGCTGGGAGCGACGCGCGCGAGCGTGCTGCGGCTTTTCGTTTTTGAAAGTGTGCTGCTCAGCTTGTTCGGAGGGATTTTCGGCGCGCTGCTCGCCTGGCAGTTGGTGCCGCTGGTGCCGCGTCTCGCGGCGAATTTTCTGCCGATCGAAGCCGGCACTGCTACGGCGCTTTCAGTTTCCGTGCTCGCATTTGCGATTGCGCTCTCGCTGCTGACCGGTCTGTTGATGGGGTTGTATCCAGCGCTGCAAAGCTCACGCGCTGATCTCGTGGAGGCATTAAAGGAAGGCGGTCGTGGGACGGCCGGCAGCCTGCGGCAGCAACGTTTCCGCAAATTACTTGTCGGCGCGCAGGTTGCCCTCTCGGTCACTTTGGTCGCGGGCGCGTCGTTGCTTATCGCGAGCTTTCTGCGTCTCAGTCATCAGGATCCCGGGTTCAAGTTCGACAATCTTTGGACTGCCTTCACCGTTATGCCGCAGGCACAATATCCCGACCCCGCGGCGCGGACGCGTTTGGCAGAACAATTGACAAACGCATTGCGCGCCACGCCAGGCGTCCAGGACGTAACGATGAGTTCCAGTATTCCGCTCGGTGGCGGCGCCGGCGCGACACTCTACGCGCGCGCTGAAGGCAATGTTCCTCCAGTTGCGGAACGCAAAGGCGCGCCATCAAATGACATCAGTCCCGGATGGCTCCGCACTCTCGGCATTCCGTTCCTGGCCGGCCGCGATTTCAATGAGCGGGACATCGCCGATCATCCCAATGTCGTTCTCATCAGCGCATCCGGAGCGAAAACAGTTTTCGGGAACGAAAATCCAATCGGCAAAACATTACTCGTCACGAGCGGGAGCGTGCCGGTCGAGATCGTCGGCGTGGTCGGCGATGTGCGTTCCGTGCGGCTCGACCAACGTAACGACATGGAATTTTACCGGCCGTTCGCGCAGGAGAATTTTCCCTTTCTCACCATCACGGTGCGCAGTCCGTTGCCGCCGGGGAGTGTGACGAAGTTAGTGCAGTCCGCCTTGCGCACAGTCGATCCCAGTCTCGCGCTTATTTTGCCGCAGGCAGTCAGCGAGCTCATGGCGCAAGCGCTCGGCCAAGCGAAGTTGATGATGGTGCTGCTCGGTGTTTTCGCCGCGGTGGCTCTGCTGCTCGCCACGGTCGGCATTTACGGCGCGGTCGCTTATACAGTAGAGCAGCGGACAGGCGAGATCGGAGTGCGGATGGCGCTCGGCGCACAAACGCGGGATATTTTGCGGCTCATCGTGAACCAGGGAATGAGGCCCGTAGTCTTTGGATTGGTCGTTGGTGTAGGTGCAGCCCTCGCGCTCGGCCGCTTGATTGCATCGCAGCTTTACGAAACCTCGGCGAACAATCCGCTACTGCTGAGCGCTACCATCGCAGTTCTTGGAATAGCCGCGCTACTGGCGTGTTTGTTCCCGGCTCGGCGCGCGAGTCTGCTTAATCCGGTGGAAGCGTTACGGGTCGAGTAATTTGGGGGAGCGCCAGTTTTTCGGGAAGCGCATGCGCCTCGCCGAAACCAAATCTTTACCCGGTCTGAAAGACCTGCCGCTGAGACAGCAGCCTCTACATAAATCGGCCTGAAGAACCGCGTTGGAAAAAATCGCGACCGATAGTTAGCCCAAGGAAATCAAGAACTTATATCGATTTCTTGGCCCGAAATTTGGACAAACCTCTAGCCTGTTGTATGTACAGCCAGTGAATACGATGCATACGCCATTTCAGGTTGCCGGGAGTCTGGCGGGCTGAGTAACGGCGCCTGTTCTTCGCCAAGTTGGAGCCCGCGATTCTGCGGCACCCCAGTGGTCGAACCTACGCACAGACTTTTTACACCGTCATACCAACCGAATTTCTACAACAACGTTTAAGACTTTGAATTATGAAACCAACACCTCAAATCAGTAGCAACCAGCGGAATCGACGGACTTTCCTGCTCACCGATTATCAGTATCAAACGACTGCGTTGTCAGCCGATCACGCCGTCGCGAAAAAAGCACCGACCGCCCGTGAGCTGGAAACCTTCCGCAAACTGAGCACTGAATTTTTTGCTACCGAAATACCGCGCGATTATGTCGCAGAACTCTTGTTCTTTATTCTAATCACTGGGATCGCAACCTGGCCGATCATTTCGAGCATGGTTGCCATCACACGGTTGGTTAGGAATTACTGACGGACCTGCCTGTTTCGGCGGTCGTAGACCGCCGCTACAGTGCGTTATCTGCGTCAGGGAAACGTATCGGCTGCGACGGCGCGCTCTTCTGTAGCGGCGGTCTATGACCGCCGTCCCGGTAACCCAGAATCTGCCGCTGAGACAGCGGCAGCTACAACGCTA
>Ga0209378_1002325_pt1 | contig 13183 bp, 14 predicted proteins | sample GraSoiAngelo_156_FD_186170 | JGI IMG/M metagenome (GOLD analysis project Ga0209378, IMG submission 186170) | Grasslands soil microbial communities from the Angelo Coastal Reserve, California, USA - 14_1009_13_40cm (SPAdes) (version 2) | ecosystem: Environmental > Terrestrial > Soil > Grasslands ... | reverse complement strand
TCGATGGCGGTGGCCGTCCGGAGGCTGCTCGCGAGCGGCTTCAAGCCGAAAGGAACGCTGATCTACTCGGCGGTCGCGGACGAGGAAGCGCTCGGCACGCACGGCGCGCAGTGGCTCACGGAGAACGCGTGGGACGACGTCCGTTGCGACTTCCTCGTAACCGAGTTCGGCGGAGCGCGGTTCCCGCTCGGGGCCGGCGCGCCGAAGCTGCCGATCATGACCGCCGAGAAGGGCTCGCAATGGACGAGGCTGCGCGTGCGCGGCACACCCGGCCACGGATCGATGCCGTACAGGTCGGACAACGCTCTCGTGAAGGCGGCCGAGGTGATCTCGCGCATTGGGCGCTACCGCGCGCCCCTCCGGCTGCACGAGCTCTGGCGGCGATTCGTCGACGGCCTGGATCTGCCGACGGCGCAGCGACTCGCGCTGACGACGCCCGCGACCTTTGACATCGCGCTGGACCGCGCGCCGGAGGGGACCGCACCCATGTTCTATGCGGCGACGCGCACCACGTTCTCGCCGAACATGGCCCGCGCCGGCGTGAAGCTGAACGTGATCCCCGACAGCGCCGAGATCGACATCGACATCCGCACGCTCGCCGGAGACGACGGCCAGAAAGTTCGCGACATGCTGCGTGAGGCGATCGGCGACCTGTGGGCGGAGGTCGAGATCGTCGAGGAGGGCGCGAACCCGGCGAGCGAGTCGCCGCTGCGATCCCCTCTCTGGGACACGCTCACGAGGGTGACGCGAGAGCTCGTGCCGGGCTCGGAGACGATCCCGTTTCTCATCGTCGGTGCCACCGATGCCCGCTACTTCCGTCGCAAGGGGGTGACCGCGTACGGCTACGGTCTCATGAGCGACCGCATCTCGTTCCGGGAGTTCGCGACAATGTTCCACGGGAATAACGAGCGGATCGATCAGGAGTCGCTGCGTCTCTCGACCGAGCTCTGGGAACGCACTGCGCGGGAGTTCCTCGTGTGATCTCGCGGGAGGTGTGATGTGAGCGAGCAACCCCACTCGGTGTTCCTGCCGGGACTCGGGTTTCGATCGGCTCGCGGGATCGGCCTGGCCGGGCCGGTCACGGTCACTCGCGAGAACGATCAAGGCTTGCGGGTTATGTACTTGGCCTCGACCGACCGCGGCACCGAGCTGGCCTTTGAAGTCCGCGACAAGGACCGCGAAGGCGCATGCATGATCGGGCCGGTCGATAACGCCTGGATGAGGGCGATCGAGGTCCGGCTGCGTGATGCTGCGGGCGAGCTCGTCCCGCGAAGCCAGCGTCTCGGCCAGAGCTTCGGGATGGGCATGCACCAATACGGTTTCTACCGAGCTGACGTTCCATTCGAGCCGTTGCCGCTCGACGCGGAGCGAGTCACGCTTGAGCTCCGCGGGCCGCTCGGCGAGTGGGACGTTGCTCTGGACCTCGTGCCGCTGGCACAGGCAGCCGCGGTGTTCCAAACGCCCGTCGGCGCGGAGCAGGAGCGCCGCGGCATCAGCGTGAAGGTTGTCGGGATGGCGATCACCGATGCCAATACCGTCCTCGAGATCGAAGCGAGCGCCCTGCCGCCGGTCCGCATCCTCGCGGTCGGAGCACGAGTCATCCGTAACGACGACGATCGCTTGGTGCTCATCGACGAGCACGGCCGACGCTTGGAGGAGATCCCGTCCAGCGAGCTCTCTCGGCCTGACCGGGCAGACGGCAGTCACACCGTGGCGATGTTCCCGGCGCTCCCGGACGATGCCCGAACGCTCACCCTCGTCGTGCCCGGCATGGTCATCAAAGAGGGTGACGAAATGTTGGAGCTGGAGCTGCCGGTGACCGAGCCGATGCAGGCACGGTTCGGGCCGTACCCGGTTCGGATCGCGTCCGCGAAGATCTCCGACGACGTCCGGCCGGGGCCCGGCGAACCGCCGCGGCACGGTGTCGAGGTGCGGTTCGGGTCGGCCGGTTGGTACGACGAGGGCCGCGTGCTCCATCCCGATCGGATCCGCGTCGGCGAGATCGAGCGCTCGTGCGGCTGGGGACGCGGGAGAGACCCGGAGTTTCTCACGCTCAACGTGGAGCTTCCGGAGGGCACCTCGGCTCCATCGGTCACGCTCCTTGAGCCGGTCGTGAAAGTCCGTGGACCATGGGAGATCGCCTTCTCGCGACCGTGATCGGCGGCGCTACGTTCAGTCGAGACCGGCGGTACCGCTATCGGCTTTGGCGCCGGTGGGACCGCTCACGGGCGGTCGTCGCGTTCGTGATGCTGAATCCGTCGACCGCCGATGCGATGCACGACGATCCGACGATCCGGCGCTGCGTAGGATTCGCGCGCGCCTGGGGATTCGGCGGTGTGGATGTCGTGAATCTCTTCGCGCTGCGCGCGACCGACACACGGGCGCTGCGCAAAGCAGCGGACCCCATCGGCCCGGCGAACGATCGGCACCTCCGGCGCGCGGTACGGTCGGCGGGGTTGATCGTTCTCGCATGGGGAGCACATGAGATGGCGCGCGACCGCGCCGCGAGAGCGCGACCCCTGTTCAATCGGCCGGGGTCGCGTTGCCTGGGACTGACGCGGTCGGGCGAGCCGCGACATCCGCTGTACCTGCGCCGCGACGCGTCGCCCGTGCCCGTTCGATTCGGCCGACGATCCGCCGCGTGAGGGCATCCATCGCGGCATAACCGGCGCCGATCCCGGTCGGCGGATTGCCGGCGGGGAGCATCAAGACCGGAAGGACCGGCGACCAGCGCCAGATCCCGAGGCCCGTCCCGTAGAGCTCGAGCGCGGTCGTCATGGCGAAGCTCACCGCGTAAAGCAGGGGGTAGCGGCCGCGAACGATGAAGCGAACGAGGATCGCCCAGGTCACGAAGCCGAGCAGGTCCGGGAGCGGATGCGCGACGAGCCCGTAGAGCATCCAGGCGGTCGCGCCGGCTGTGACCGCCACCACGACGGTGCGCGCGTTCCGGTGCAGCCAAGGCAGCGATGCTGCCCGCAAAGCCGAGAGGTAGAAGAGGCCATGGCCCGCCGGGACGTAGAGCGGAAGGTTCTCGAGGCGATATGTGTATGCGCCCCAGATGAGCGAGCCGACACACTCGAGGATCGTTGCGAGGACGACCAGGCCGGCCACTTGGACCCGGATCGCCGGCGGCTGGAGCGCGAGCGCTAAGCCGAGGAACGCCCAGGCAATGAGCGAAAGCGCGGCCTGTTGCGCGGGCGTGCTCGATCGATCCAGCGGCAGCGCGACCGCGACGAACGTGACGAACGAGAGAACCAGCGCGAGCGAGCCGCGCGTCGTCAACGCGGCAGCTTCATTCGACGCGGATCGTCTTGATTCGGTCGCCGATCTTGATCGCACCTACGACATCGATTCCCGAGGTCACCTGGCCAAAGTTGGTGTACTGCGTATTCAGGAAGTCGGAGTCCTTCTTCACGACAAACCACTGTGCATCGTTGTTGATCGCCGGATCCTGCCCGCGAGCAACGCCGACCGCGCCGATCTTGAACGGAAGGTCGTTGTATTCGGACGGCACCTTGCCGCCGCCGGTGCCGGTCCCGAGCGGATCCCCGCCCTGCACCACCCACTCTTCGACCCGATGGAACGTGAGGTTGTCGTAGAAGCCACTGCGCGACTTCTGCGCGAAGCGAGCGACGGTCTGCGGCGCCTTGTCGGGTCGCAGCGTGAATGTGAACGAGCCGCCCTTCGCGAGCTCGACGGTGGCTTTGTTCGCCGGGGCCGCGGGTGAGGGACTCGGACTCGGAGACTTCGTGGCCGTACCTCCCGGCGTCGACGCGCTCGGGCCGCACGCGGCAGCGACGACGGTCGCGGCCGCGGTGCGCAGGAGCGTGCGACGGTTCATCTCGAACGACGATATCGTGACCGTCCCATGTCCACGTATCAGGCCCCGCGCGGGATGCGGGACCTGCTTCCCGAAGAAGCCGCCGCGTTCGACGCATTGCAGGCGGTCATCCAAGCACGCGCGCTTCGCTACGGCTATCCGCGGATCGTTACGCCGATCGTGGAAGATCGCGGCGTGTTCGAGAAGTCGGTGGGCGAGGCGAGCGACATCGTTGGCTACGAGATGTACGACGTGTCGCTACACGGCCAGGCCGGGCTTGTGTTACGTCCGGAAGGTACCGCCGCAGTCACGCGCGCGTTCCTTGAGCACGGACTGCACCGCGCGCCTCGTCCGGTGCGCTTCTTCTATTACGAGCCGATGTTCCGCGGGCAGCGGCCACAGCTCCTGCGCTATCGACAGTTCTGGCAATGGGGACTCGAGTGTTACGGCCCGGAAGAGCCGCTGGCGGATGTCGAAATCGTCGACTTCACCGCGCGTCTGTTCGCGCACGTCGGCCTCCAGAACTATCGGCTCGAGCTGAACACAGTCGGCGACGCGAAATGCCAGCCCAAGATGAGGGAGGCGCTCGCCGCGTACTTCGCAAGCAACCGCGACTCGCTCTCGGACGAATCCAGGGACCGTCTGGGGCGAAACCCGATGCGCATCCTCGACTCGAAGGATCCCAAGGACCGCGCGGTCGTCGCCGCCGCGCCGCAACTGCGCGAGCTCCTTTGCGAAGAGGATCGCGAGCACTTCGACCAGGTCATCGCCGGCGTCGAGCGGCTCGGTCATCCGTACAAGGTTTCGCAGAACGTTGTGCGCGGCCTCGATTACTACACGCGAACTGTCTTCGAATTCATCCTTACGGACCCCGAGTTCACGAAGGCGGGCGATATCGCGGTCGCGGGCGGCGGCCGCTACAACGACCTGGTGCAGACGCTGGGCGGACCGCCGGTCCAGGGCGTGGGCATCGCGGGCGGGGTCGACGTGTTGTACGAGGCGTTGAAGAAGGAAGGCGTACGCATGGGTCGCCCAACGACGCCCGACGTGTACGTCCTCTCGGCCGAGAAGGGTGATGGTGCGGACCGCCTACAGATCGCCGATCCGTTGCGTCAGGAGGGCTTCAACGTGGCCATCGACTACTCGGATCGGCCGCTCGACAAGCAACTCGAGAGCGCGGTGAAGCACGGAGCGAAGGTTGCGGTCATACGTGGCACTCCGGAGGCACGCGGCGGGAACGTCATCGTGCGCGATCTCGTAGCCAAGACACAGCGCATTACGCGGCTTGCCGCGGTCGTCACCGAGGTGGGCCGGCACGTGCCGAAATACGTGACGCCACCCCTGTACACCGGTCCTTCGAACCCCGACGACCACGAACCGGGCGCGGCCGGCGAAGGCCCATACCTGCCGGACGATCGGGACTAGCTGATGCTCCGAACACACACCTGCGGCGAGGCACGCGCATCGCACGCGGGGAAGGAAGTGACGCTCGCCGGCTGGGTCCACACCCGGCGCGACCACGGCGAGCTCACCTTCATCGACCTGCGCGACCGCTACGGGATCACCCAGGTCGTCGCGCACGCGAAGGACAACCCCGCGGCTCACGCGGCGCTGGGCAAGGCGCGCAACGAATGGGTGCTCCGCGTGCGCGGCAGCGTGCGTCCCCGCCCGGAGGGAACGAAGAACCCGAGGCTTCCGACCGGCGAGGTCGAGGTCGTGGCGAACGAGATCGAGGTATTGAACGAGTCGAAGACGCCACCCTTCTATGTCAACGAAGAGACCGAGGTCGAGGAGACGCTGCGGTGGAAGTACCGCTACGTCGACCTGAGGCGGGAGCGCTCGCGGGACCTCATGCGCCTGCGCCACGAGGTCGTCGACTTCATCCGGCGTTTCATGGTCGAACGCGGGTTCTGGGAGGTTGAAACAACGGACCTTATCCGCTCCGACCCGACAGGCGCGCGAGACCTCGTCGTTCCTTCCCGTTACTACCCCGGGAAGTTCTGGGCATTGCCGCAATCGCCGCAGCAGCTCAAGCAGATCCTCATGGTCGGCGGGCTCGATCGCTACTTCCAGATCGCGCGCTGCTTCCGCGACGAGGATCCGCGTGCCGACCGCACGCTCGAGCACAGCCAGCTGGACATCGAGATGAGCTTCGTCGAGAAGCAGGATGTCATGGCTCTCGGCGAGGAGCTCTACACCGCGATCTTCCAGAAGTTCGCTCGCAGGCCGCTGAAACAGGTGCCCTGGCCGCGTCTCACCTATGAGGAGGCAATGCGCCGTTTTGGCATCGACCGTCCGGACTTGCGGTTCGGAATGGAGCTCGTCGATCTGACCGACGTCTTTCGCTCGAGCGGCTTCAAGGTGTTCCGGGAGACGATCGATCAGCAGGGCGTGGTCCGCGCGATGCTCGTCCCGGGCAAGGCGAAGGCGTCGCGCAAGGAGATCGACGAGTGGACCGCGATCGCCAAGCGCAAGGGCGCGAAGGGACTCGCGCAGTTCGCGATCACCGGCGACACGACCCAGTCCCAGGACGCGAAGTTCCTCTCGCCCGAGGAGCTCGCGGGCATCCGGAGTCCTACGCGAGCATCTGGGCCCAGCGCTCGGACTCGCCGACACGAGCGCGCATTACGCGCTCTGGGTCCACGAGTTCCCCCTGGTCCAGCGCACCCCCGAGGGTGGTTGGACGTTCGCGCATAACCCCTTCTGCGGTCCGCTCACGCCACATGACCTCGAGCTTCTAGACACCGAACCCGAGAAGGCCAAGAGCAAGCAGTACGACCTCGTCGTCGATGGGCACGAGCTAGGCGGCGGGAGCATCCGCAACCATCAGCGGGCGGCACAGGAGCGGATCTTCGCGCAAATGGGCGTCTCGAAAGAGGAAGCGCAAGAGCGTTTTGGTGCGCTGCTCGACGCGCTCGACTACGGCGCACCGCCGCACGGCGGCATCGCACCCGGTGTGGATCGCCTGTGCATGACGCTCGGGGGAACGGACAACATCCGCGAGGTGCAGGCGTTCCCGAAGACGCAGACTGGCTACGACCCACTGCTCGATGCGCCCGCGGCCGCGGATCCAAAGCTGCTCGAGGAGCTCGGCCTGCGAGTGGTCGCGAAGCCGCAGAAGTAGAAGCGGGCCTCGGTCTAGCGAACCTTCAAGCCCAGGGCACGCGCAGCCCTCGCTTGATCGGTGTCGCGGGTGACGAAGACGACGTCTTCAGCGCCGGCAAGACCAGGGCAGTCCTCGACGCATACCGCAAGATGGATCGCGTCGAGCGGACGCAAGCGATGCTCGAGAACGAAGCGGTAGGCCGTGGGAATGATCACGTCCGCCCGCAGGTCGATGGGGCTGATCGCACCGTCTTCCGCGAGATCGCCCTCGATTCGCCCGAGGAGGTCGCTCGATCGTGCAACCCGACCGGCGGAATAGGCCGAGCGGACCGCGCTCGCGAGCTCGAGGCGGGTGATCTCGCTGGTGACCACGGGCTCGCGCTCTCCCAAGAGCAAGCTGCGCAGCTCGATGTGCTCGTCCTCGTCGGCGAAATAAGCGCGCAGCAAGGCACTGCTATCGGCGTACAGGAGACTCACTGCCGTCGGCGATCGTCAGCGAGTGCCTCACTCGCGGCCTTGCCCAGGCCCCGCGTGGTGGCGATCGCCGCGTCGTGCGAGACGAGCCTCCGCGGCCGTGGCACATACGCAAGACGGCCCAGAGCACGTAGGCGGGCGCGCACTAACTGGCGCCCGTCGTGCCTATCCACCGCGCCGCGGAGCAGCTCGCTGACCATCGCATTGACGGACCGTCCCTCGGAAGCGGCGCGTCTCTTCAGCCGGCGGTGGAGGTCCTCGTCGATCCGTGTGATGAGTTGGCGCATGGCACACAAATGATAGCACTGACAACGCGGATGCTATCAACGGTCGTACGAGGGCGATGAGGGCATAGACGGCGGCAGGCCAGCCTAGACTTTCATTCATGGACCGCGTTTATCTGGACCATGCCGCGACGACGCCGGTGGACCCCGAGGTCGCCGAGGCCATGTCCCGCGTGCTGCACGACACACATGGCAATCCCTCGAGCATCTATGCGGAGGGCCGCGCCGCGCGTGCGGCCGTGGACCGCGCGCGCGACGAGGTCGCGGCGGCCATCGAGGCGGAGCCGAGCGAGATCGTCTTCACGAGCGGCGGCACCGAGGCCGACAACCTCGCGCTGCGCGGGGCGCTCAAGGCGCGGCGCGACGAGCGCGACGGGCTGGTCACCACCGCGATCGAGCATCACGCGGTCATCGACACGGCCCGTGACCTCGAGCGATACGCGCACGTCCGGCTCACGGTCGTGGGCGTCGACCGGCAGGGAGTCGTGGACCCCGCCGCGATGCGCGAGGCGATCGACGAGCGCACCTCGCTTGTCTCCGTGATGCACGCGAACAACGAGATTGGGACGATCGAGCCGATCGCCGAGATCGGCGGGATCTGCCGCGACCTGGGGGTGACCTTCCACAGCGACGCGGTCCAGACGGTCGGCGCGCTCGAGGTCGACGTACGAAAGATCCCGATCGACCTGCTGTCGATCAACGCGCACAAGTTCTACGGTCCGAAGGGCGTCGGCGCGCTGTACGTTCGTCGCGGGACGCGGCTCGCGACGATGCAGACCGGCGGCGGTCAGGAGAAGGGCCGACGCACCGGAACCGAAAACGTCGCGGGGATCGTGGGCCTGGGTTTGGCGATGCGCATCGCGCGTGAGCGCCGGGCGACCGAGTCGCCGCGCCAGGCGCGCCTGCGCGACCGGCTCATCTCTGGCGTGCGGACACGGGTTCCCGATGTTGTCTTGAACGGCCATCCGACGGACCGCCTGCCCAACAACGCCTCGTTCTGCGTTCCCGGCACCGATGGCGAGTCGCTCATCGTCGCGCTCGATCTCGAAGGCTTCGCGGTGTCCAGCGGGTCAGCCTGCACATCCGGTGAGACCGAGCCCTCGCACGTTCTCCTCGCGCTCGGACTCGACCGTGAGGTGGCCAAAGGCTCGCTCCGAGTGACGGTCGGACGGTCGACGACCGAAGCGGATGTCGATGCGTTCGTGCGCGCCCTCGAACACATCGTCGCTCGCCTGCGCAATGCCGCCGCGGTCGCGGTGTGATCAAGGGGATCGGGCGGGACGCGAATCCCATCGACGGCGACCTGATCGTCATTGAGGTCGAGATTCGTGATGAGAAGGTCATCACCATCACCCCTCAAGGTCTCCTCATCGGACGGATGGAATGGGTCGGCGGCAGCGGGCGGCTGGTCCAGCTCGCAACGGGCATCGAGGCCAGAGAGCTCGCCGGCGACACCTTTGGCGGATGTGACACCGCGCGTCGGGCCGCTGGTGTGCTCTGGACCCTCGCGGGCAGACGCTCCATCGACGAGGCGCTTGCGATCAGCGTCCGCGAGGTGATCGCCGCGATGGGCGGGGCCCCCGCGGAAAACGAGCGCTGTGTGCTTACGGTCGTCGGCGCGTTACGGAGCGCGCTCATCGACGCGCACGTTGCCGAGCTTGCCGAGGCGAGCGTCGAGGCCAAGAGGCTGCGAGTCGAGTGAACGGCCGCATCTTCGTCGCGATGAGCGGCGGCGTGGACTCGTCCGTGGCCGCGGCGATCCTCGCCGAGCGCGGCGAGAGCGTCGTCGGTGTCTGGATGCGCCTCGTCCCTGCGGGATCGAACGCCGATGCGCCGCGCTGCTGCGGGACAGACGAGGCGGGGGAGGACGCCCGCCGCGCGGCTGCCGCGCTGGGCATCCCGTTCTATGCCCTCGATTACGCGGAGGTGTTCGGGGAGCAGGTCGTCGATCGCTTCGTCAACGCGTATGCCGGCGGCGAGACACCGAATCCCTGCGTCTCGTGTAATCAGCACGTGAAGTTCGACGCGCTCCTGCATGACGTCGTGCGGAAGTTCGGTGGTGACCGCCTCGCGACGGGACACTACGCGCGGGCGACGACAGGCTCGGATGGGCGGCGGCACCTGCTCCGAGCCCGCGACGCGGCGAAGGATCAGTCGTACGCCCTTTACATGTTGGGCCAACGCGAGCTCGGTCGGATCGAATTCCCGATCGGCGAGCTTCGCGACAAGTCCGAGACGCGCGAGATCGCGTCGCGGTTCGGTCTCCCGACCGCCGCGAAAGCCGAGAGCATGGACATCTGCTTCGTGCCGAGCGATTACCGCGAGCTCGTCCGGGTGCGCGCGCCCGAGGCGTTCGTGTCCGGGCCGGTCGAGCGCACTGACGGCACCGTCGTCGGAGCACACGCCGGCATCGGCGGTCTCACGGTCGGACAGCGCTCGGGTGTGGGTGTGGCGACCGGCGAACGCCTCTACGTGCTCCGGCTCGAGCCGGACCGCGGCGCGGTGGTTGTGGGCACAAAAGACGAGATCGCGACGACGCACTACCGCCTGACGGATGTGCGTTTCGTCGCCGGCGAGGCGCCGTCAGCAGAGTTCGCGACGAACGTCGTCCTGCGCTACCGCGGCATCCCACTTGCCGCGACGGTGACCATGCGAGGCAACGAGGCAAGGCTCAACCTGGGTGCGCCGGCGCTTGTCGCGCCAGGTCAGGCCGCGGTGTTCTATGCCGGCGACGAGGTCGTCGGTGGCGGGGTCGTCGCTCGGCCGGCCGGCTAGCAGGTGCGCGCGCTCTGGCGCCTCGCCGCGATCGCGGTGGCCGGCGCAGCGCTCTATTTCGCCGGCATCGTCAACAGCATCATCCTCGAGCACACCGACCGGGGCGGAGTGGGTGTCGTAGTCATCGCGATCGGCGCCGCGATCGTACTCATCATCTTCGCCCTTACGGGGACTGGTCGCGGCGACGCCGCGACGGTGACCAGTCGCCCGTGGTTCGTTCGTGGAGCGTGGGCATTCGTGTGCCTGATGAGCCTCGTCGGCTTGAGCTGGCTCGCCGGCATGCCGCGTCAGCACTCCTTCGATTGGACGCCGTACCACAACGACGCCATCGCTCTGAATGAGTGCGCCGCGCGCCTCGTCCTCCAGGGACAAGACCCATACACCGATCTCGATCTTTTCGGTTGTTACGGTCGCTTAGCAATCGGCGCCGATCGCACGACGCCTCTGCGTCGCGGCCTCTTCGCGAACGACGTGATCTACCCGACCGATGAGGAGCTGGACACGGCGTGGGAGCTGCGCTCGCGCGGGATCGGCTCGAACGAGGAGTTCGTCTGGCGCCCCTCGTACCCGGCCGTCTCGTTCCTATTGCTGCTCCCGGTGATCGCGCTCGGGTGGGACCCTAACTATCTTTACGTCACGTGCCTTCTTGTCGCGATGGCGCTGGTGATCGCGCGGGCTCCGCGCAGCCTGCGACCGTTCTTCCTGACCGGACTGCTCGGCGCCGCGAGCCTCATCGCGTTCACCGTCGGCGGAAGCTCGGATCTCCTCTACGCGCTGCCACTCGCGATCGCGTGGCTGTATCGCGATCGGCGATGGGCCGCGGTCCCGCTCGGGCTCGCGATCGCGACGAAGCAGATCGCCTGGTTTTTTGTTCCGTTCTGGCTTATCGCGGTCGCTACCGAGCGCGGCTGGCGCGCCGCGGCCGGCGACCTCGGGATCGCGCTCGCCGTCTTCGCGATCACGAACCTGCCGTTCTTCGTGCACGACGCGCAGGCGTGGACCCTCGGGATCCTCACCCCGCTTGTGGAGCCGATGTTCCCGCGTGGTTCAGGTCTCATCTTCCTTTTCACCAACGGCGCGTTTCCGCTTCTTCCTTCGATCGTGTACGCGGTCGCCGAAGTGGCCGCCGGCATCGTCTGTCTCGTCGTCGCCTGGCGGTCACGGAGGACCAGCCCGGAGCTCGGGGCGGTGCTCGCCATCGTCCCGCTGTACTTCGCGTGGCGGAGCCTCTTCTCGTACTTCTTCTTGCTGCCGCTCTTCGCCTTCGCCGCGGTCGCGCGCATGCCCCTTGGCGAGCTCGCCGCCGACCGCGCGGAACGCCTCGGTGCGCTGACCATCTTCGCGGCCCCGTCGCGGTCGGCCTGACTTGCCGCCCGCCGTCGTGGTGCTCGGCCTCATCGCGGTGGCTGTCCCGGCCGGGGCGTACGCGGCCTTTGGGAAGCCTCGCTCGCTGGGCAGCGCCTGGCTGCTCGCGGCAGCCGCTGCGGCGTCCGCTCAGGCGCTCGGCGAGCTGGCCGGTGCGACCCTCGGCGTGCTGGGGGACGCCCAACTGCTACTCGCGATCGCCGGGGCCGGGCTCGCGGCAGCCATCGTGGCCATCGCGGAAGGCCCTCCGAAGCGCTAACGTCATACGTCGAAAGACGAGGGGAGATAGAGCATGGGCTTCATCCTCGGCCTGTTGACCGGCGCGGTCGCCGCGCTCCTCTACGCGCCGAAGACGGGCGACATCACGCGTGAGGAGCTGCGCGTCCGCACCGAAGAGCTGAAGCGGCGCGCCGACGACCTGCAGAAGATCGCGCAGAAGCTCGCGGACGACGCCTCGGTGAAGGGCAAGGAGCTCATCGACGAGGCCAAGCGTCAGTGGGATACGACCGCACGAGGAGCAGGACCTCGCGACTCTGGAGGAGGCTCCACCACGAAGTCCTGACACGGTCCGGGGGGCTTCGCCCCCCGAGAACCCCCAGTAGACTTTGATGCAGGGGAACGCGGGGAGCCGGGGGCGGCGACCCGCGTTTTCGTTTAGCCGTCGGGGGGCTCTGCCCCCCGGCCCCGAGGAGGGCCGAGATAGACAGCGCGACCATACGGGAGCGATTCATCACCTTCTTCGAGGAGAAGGGCCATACCCGTATGCCCAGCTGGCCGCTCATCCTGAAGGACGATCCGAGCGTCCTCTTCACCAGCGCCGGCATGCAGCCCCTCGTCCCCTACTTCCTCGGGAAGAAGCAGCCGCCGGCCAAGCGGATCGTCGCGGTGCAGAAGGTCTTCCGCGCGACCGACATCGACGAGGTCGGAAGGGATGGCTACCACCAGACCTTCTTCGAGATGCTGGGCAACTTCAGCATCGGCGACTACGGGAAGAAGGAAGCGATCGAGTGGGGTTGGGAGCTTCTGACGAAGGTGTTCGGCTTCGACGGGTCCAAGCTCGTCGCCACCGTGCACACGAGCGACGACGAGGCCTACGAGATCTGGACGAAGACGCTCGCTCTCTTGCCGCCCGAGAAGATCTTCCGGCTGGGCGACGAGAGCAACTTCTGGGCTCCCGGGGCGACCGGACTGTGCGGACCGGACAGCGAGGTGTTCATCGACAACGGCCCGCAGCCGGATGTAGCGGAGCACGAGTGCAATCCCGGCGAGAACTGCGGCCGGTACCTCGAGATCTGGAACTTCGTCTTTCAGCAGTACGACCGCAAGGCCGACGGCACGCTCGTGCCTCTGCCCAAGAAGA
>Ga0209378_1002317_pt1 | contig 13213 bp, 15 predicted proteins | sample GraSoiAngelo_156_FD_186170 | JGI IMG/M metagenome (GOLD analysis project Ga0209378, IMG submission 186170) | Grasslands soil microbial communities from the Angelo Coastal Reserve, California, USA - 14_1009_13_40cm (SPAdes) (version 2) | ecosystem: Environmental > Terrestrial > Soil > Grasslands ... | reverse complement strand
CGCGTCCGACCTTCACGATGTCGGCGGGCAGCGACTCGAGCACCTGCGCGTCCTCATCGGTCGCGTCGTCGATCGCGACGCGGATGCGCTTGTCCCGCATCAGCTCGAGCGTCGCGATCGGCGGGTTCGGGTCGCGGGCGAGAGCCCGTGCGGACGTTTCCATGATCAGGTTCTCAGGACCGCCGGCGGCCTTCAGCGTCAATTCCATGAACCGGCGGAAGTGCGGATCGTGGAGATTCTCGACCGAAAGGTTCACCGCAACCGTGAGGACTGCCGCGTCTCGGCGCCAAACGTTCGCCTGCAGCATCGCCTCCCGGAGCACCCAAAACGTGAGCCGCCGGATGAGCCCGGTCGCTTCGGCCTCGGGGATGAACTCCATCGGTGAGACGATCCCCCGCTCTGGATGCTTCCAGCGCACGAGCGCCTCGACCGCGACGAGCTGCCGCGCCGGCACGCTCACGATCGGCTGGTAGTGGAGAAGAAGCTCGTTTTCGGTTATCGCTCGTTCGAGACCGAACGACCTCACGGCTCTCCGTCCCAGAGCGTCGCGCTCTTTGGCGGAACGAGGCCGAGGTGGCTATAGGCACGCTCCGTGCGACGCGGCCGCGCTGGGTCCGCTTCAGGTACCCCTCTTGGAGAAGGAACGGCTCGTAGACGTCCTCGATCGTTTCGGCCTCCTCGCTCACCGCCGCGGCGAGCGTCTCCAGGCCGACGGGGCCCCCGCCGAACTTCTCGGCGATCGCGCGGAGCAGGCGACGGTCTTCCTCGTCGAGGCCTTCGTCGTCGACCTCGAGCGCGGCGAGCGCTTCGCGCGCGACGGCCAGGGTGATCACGCCGTCGTGTCGGACCTGCGCGTAATCGCGGACCCGCTTCAGCCAACGATTGGCGATCCGCGGAGTTCCGCGCGCGCGCCGTGCGATCTCGTGCGCGGCCGCCGGGTCGGTCTCCACCTTCATGATCCCCGCGGCGCGCCGCACGACCCGTTCGAGAGCGTCTGACTTGAGGAGGTCCAGGCGATACCTCGCGCCGAAGCGGTCCCGCAGCGGCGCCGACAGGCGGCCGATCCGGGTCGTCGCCCCGACGAGCGTGAATTTCGGCAGCGGGAGGCGCAGCGTCCGCGCACCGGGTCCTTTTCCGAGAACGATGTCGAGATGAAAGTCCTCCATCGCGGGGTACAGGACTTCCTCGACCACCCGCGGCAATCGGTGTATCTCGTCGATGAACAGGACCGCCCCGTCCTCCAGATTCGTGAGGATCGCGGCCAGGTCGGCCGCGCGCTCGATCGCCGGGCCGCTCGTGACGCGGATCGGCACGTCGAGCTCGTGCGCGATGACGTACGCGAGCGAGGTCTTCCCCACTCCGGGAGGTCCGTAGAGCGCGACGTGCTCGAGTGGATCGCCGCGGGCCTTCGCGGCCTCGATGACCACGCGCAGCTGCTCTTTGACCTTGTCCTGGTTGATGTATTCGTCATCCGAGAGGCGCTGTGGTCGGAGCGACGCTTCGAGAGATCGCTCTTCTCCGGGCAGCGCGTTCGGCGCAGCTTCGCGTGGGCGGCGTTCGGTCTTCACGATCCCGCGTAGATCATCGCGGCCAGGCCGCAACGATGGCGCGCACGCGTGCTAAGCCCTCTGACAGCGGAACGAGCTCGAGGTCCGCGCTGCTCCGGCCCTTGATCTCGACCTTGCCCTCCTTGAGGTTCCGCTTGCTCACGGTCATGCGAAGCGGGATACCGATGAGGTCGGCATCGGCGAACTTCACTCCCGCGCTCTCGTCGCGGTCGTCGTAGAGCACTTCGAGGCCAGTGGTTTCGAGCTCGGCGACGACCTTCTCCGCCGTCGTGCGGACCTCCGGCTCGGTCACTGGGAGCGCGATCAGGTGGACGTCGAAGGGTGCCACCGACGGCGGCCAGAGGATCCCTCTGTCGTCGTGATGGGTCTCGATGATCGTTTGCACCGCGCGCCCGATCCCGATGCCGTAGCTCCCGCCGACGAAGGGCTTTCGCGTACCGTCCTCGGCCTCGAAGGTCGCGTTCATCTTCTTCGCGTAGTAGGTCCCGTAGGCGAAGATGTTCCCGACCTCGATGCCGCGCTTGATCTCGAGCTTTCCGCCGCAGCGCGGGCACGCGTCGCCCTCGCGCACGTCGTGCACGTCGACGCGCTCGCCCGAAAAGTCGCGGCCGGGCACGACGTCCCTCAGATGCGTGTCCTTCTTGTTCGCTCCGGCCACGTAAGGGCGCGTCTCGACCGAAACGTCCACCAAGACGCGCGCGTTGCGGAGGCCGATCGGGCCCACGAAACCCGCGACTCCGCCTACCGTCGCGAAATCGGCGTCGTTCGCGAACTCCAGGTTCGCGACGTCGAGAAGCTTGCGCAGCTTCGGCTCGTTCGCCGCGCGGTCGCCGGGCAGCACGATGGCGACAACACCGTCCTTCGAGCGCAGCAGGAGCGTCTTGAGGAACGCGGACGCCGGCAGGCGTAGCGTGCGCTCGAGGTCGTCGATCGTGGTCGCTCCCGGTGTCGAGATGGGCGTCGCCGGAGACGCGCCGTCGGCTGAAGCCTTGGCGGCGATCTTGCGCGTTGCTTTTTCGAGGTTCGCCTTGTAGTCGCAGTTCGTGCAGATCGCGATCCGGTCCTCGCCCGCCTCGTTGAGCACCTGGAACTCGTGGGCGACGTCGCCGCCCATCGCTCCGGTGTCGGACTCCACGCTGATCGCGTCGAGCCCCATCCGCTCGAAGGTCCGCGCATAGGCGCGGTGCTCCGCGGCGTAGCTCTTCTCGAGACCGGCCTGATCGACGTCGAAGCTGTATGCGTCCTTCATCACGAACTCGCGGACACGGAGGAGGCCGGCGCGCGCTCGGGTCTCGTCGCGCCCCTTCGACTGGAAGTGGTAGACGATCGCGGGCATCTGCCGATAGCTCTGGATCTCCTGCATCGCGTGGAGGTGGACGAACTCCTCGTGCGTATAACTGACCATGAACTCGCGGCCGTTGTGGTCCTTCGTGCGGAAGGTGATCGGCTCGAGCGCCTCCCAGCGCCCGGTCTGCTTCCAGGGCTCGGCGGGGGTCAGGACCGGCATCTCCATCTCCTGCGCACCGATGCGGTCCTGCTCCTCGCGGATGATCCGCTCGACCTTCTTCGCGACGCGGAATCCGAGCGGCAGCCAGGTGTAGAAGCCGGCGGCCAGCGGCCGTGCGATCGCCGCGCGGAGCATGAGTCGATGTCCGGGGGTCTGCGCCTCTGCGGGCGCCTCGCGCAGGGTGCGGCCAAAAAGCGTCGACTGTCTCATCACAAAACTCCGAGGGTCATTTTGGGGGCGCGCTGGCTCCGCCGGCGCGCAAAGGCGCCGGCTAGCGCGGGGCTCGGTGCTCGGACCCTCGGCCTGCGGTCATCGTGATGGAAGTGTACGGGCCTAGATCTTGGCGCGTTCGAGTACGTCCCAGACCCGGTTCTGGACTCGTGGTGGGATCGTGCCTGGGCCCACGCGGAGAGCGATGACGTCGCGCTGGTCCTGCCAGCGCTGCGCGAGCGACTGCAGCATCGCCAGCGCCCCGCTCCGCAGCTCGCCGGCTTCCCAACTGAGGATCTCGCTGCGGGCAGCCTCGAGCCGGCGTACGAATTTGTCTATACGAACGTAGTCATCGCTCACCGGCCAGCGCTGCTGGTCCAGGTCGATCCCAAGAACGAAGACGGTGTCGATGAGCTGGGCGTCGCGGAAGTCGTTCCCGCGGAACTCGTTGCGCGGTCGCGGCGGATCGATGCGTGTCGATCCCTGGCCCGCGGGCTTTCCGGTGAAGGTGACTTTGACGACCTTGCCGGCGAAGCGGCACTCGACGAACTCAGCCCGGGCAGGCGTCCACCCATCGAGCTTCGCGTCCTCGAAGGTGCAGCGCTCGAATCGCGTTCCTTCGGGGCTGATCTGGCGGAGATCCGCGCCGTCGAAACGACAGAGCCGGAAGACGCTCCGCGGCCGGGTGCTAAAGAACGGCTGGAACCGATCGCCGAGCCGCAGCCCGCGGAAATCGCAGCCGACGAAGTTCGCGACCGAGAGCTGGAGCTTTTCGAACTTGGCCTTGCGGAAGTCGACGTTGGCCAGCGACGCTCGCCCGAGGACGATGACCGCCTCGCTGTCGCCGTCGGGGCGGTCGGAGCTAGGTCCGCTGTCCTGCTGGGACACTGCGTCCGGGCGTGAGCTGACCCTTGTGTGAGAGCTTCGGCGCCTTCTGGGAATACGGCTCCTTGCCGTTCTCGACGAGGATCTTGTCGATCTCGGCCAAAAGCGCATCCATGAGCTTGTCCTCCGGGTAGGTGCCGACGACCTTGCCCTTGCGGAAGATGGCGCCCTTCCCCACCCCGCCGGCAATGCCTACGTCCGCGTCTTTCGCCTCGCCCGGTCCGTTCACCTCACAGCCCATGACCGCGACCTTCATCGGGGTCGGAAGCGCGCGCAAGCGCTCCTCGGCGACCTTCGCCAGCGGGATGAGGTCGATGTCCGCACGACCGCACGACGGACAGGCGACGAGCGTAAGGCCCTGGTCGCGCAGGCCCAGCGATTTCAGGAGATCGAAACCGGCCTTCACCTCGACGACCGGATCTTCGGACAGCGAAACGCGGATCGTGTCGCCGATGCCCTCGTACAGCAGGACGCTCATGCCCGCGGCCGAGCGGATCGAGCCCGAGAGCGCGGTACCGGCCTCGGTCACGCCAAGGTGGAGCGGGTACGGGACCGCCTTCGCGAGACGTCGATATGCGGCGATCATCACGGGCACCTCGAACGCTTTCACGGAGACGACGATGTCGTCGAAGTCGAGGTCCTCGAGGATCTTGATCTCGCTGAGCGCGAGATCGACCATCCGCTGCGCCTCGTCGCGGACGTCGCCCGGCTGCCGGTCGCCGATCGAACCGTGGTTGACGCCGATGCGGATCGGCGTTCCCTGCTCCTTCGCTTTCTTCACGACCTCGCGCACGCCGTCTTTGTTGTGGATGTTCCCGGGATTGAGCCGGAGCTTATGGACCTTCGCGTCAAGCGCCATGAGCGCGAGCCGGTAGTCGAAGTGGATGTCGGCCACCACCGGCAGGATCGACCGCCGCACGAGCTCCTTGAGCGCCTCGCCGGCGCGCTTGTCCGGGACCGCGACGCGCGCGATCTCGCAGCCGCCTTCCTGCAATTGCTCGATCTGGCGGATCGTCGCGTCGATGTCGTGGGTGAGCGTCGTGCACATCGACTGCACCGCGATCGGGGCGCCGTCGCCGATCGGCGTCCCGCCGACCCACACGCGCTTCGATTTGCGTCTCGGGCGCGGATTGGCGCGGTCTTCGGGAAGGTTCAGATCCACGTTCATCGGGGCGTCCACTGTCTACAAGTCTAGGGGCAGCTCTTAAGGAAAAATGAGCCCTCGGCGCGCGCGTCGGCCGATCGATTCTGGCCACCCAAATTGACACGCGTGCGGGAACCGCGCTCACGCGCTCGCTCCCGTGTATGACCGTAGACCCACACGCCAGAACAGCGACGAGAGGATGAAGGCGGCGATGGATCCCACGACGAGGACGGCGAGGCCGAAGAGGTCGAGCCTGCCCGAGATCGCCTGCGCGGGTAGGGTGACCGCGACGCCGACGGGCACGGCGGTCGACAGCGTGACGCGGAGCCACCCGGGGTAGATGTCGACGGGAAAGCGGCCTGCGTCGAGGAACGACCAGTAGATGGCCATGAGGTTGTCGATGCGCACGAACCAGAACGCGAACGTGGAGAGCGCCAAGAGCAGCGCGTAGATCAGGACGAAGCCGCACACCAGCGCGACGGCGAACGCGACGGCCTCACCTGGCCCGAGCGTCGAGATGCGTCCCAGACCGACGATCGCGACGACCGCGCCGAGCCCCATCTGGCCGAGCTGTACCACCTGGAAGTTCCTGAGCGTGACGAGGAACTGGGCCGACGCCGGCTTGAGCAGGGCGAAGTCGAGCGTCCCGAGCCTGACGTGCTCCATGAACTTCTCGAAGCTCGGCTGGAGCACGAGCTCGCCGAAGCCCTGCACGAGGTAGAAGCAGCCCAGAAGGACGAGCATCGCGCCGAGATCCCAGCCGTTAAGGACGGTCGTGTAGTTGAACAGGATGAGCACCGCTCCGACGCTCGTGGTGATGATCACGACGATCTGGACGATCTCGAGCGCGAGGTTGGTGCGGTACTCGAGCTCGTACTGGAGCTCGGTTCGGAAGAACAGCGCGAGCAGCCGCAGATAGCGCACTCAGGCCCCCACTCCGGTGTACTGCCGGACGCCGACCCGCCACACCACCTGCAGCAGCGCGTAGAAGATCGCGACCCAGATGGCCTGAACGGCGATGAGCAGCATCGCGGTCGGGACATCCACGGCGCCCTGAAGGATCTCCGCGGGTACGCCCAGCATGTAGCCAAAGGGGAGCACGAGCGCGATCGTCTGCAGCGCGCCCGGCAGCAGTGCGAGCGGCGCGATCTGGCCCGCGAAGATGAACACCGCGCGGTCCCACAGCGTCGAGACCGCGTGGACCCGTGTGGTCCAGAAGGCGCTCGTCGCGATGACCCAGCCACCGAGGAACGCGAGCGAGCCGCCGAGGATCACGCTGGGTACGAAGAGGACGAGATGTACCGGGGTCGCGCGGAAGCGCGCGTCGAAGGTGACCGCGACGAAGCCGAGCACGATGAGGAGCGGGATGATGGTCGTCATCTTCCAGACGATGTTCTCGACGACCGCGTAATGGATCGGGTGGAGCGGCCGTAGGAGCTTCGGCGAGAGCCGCCCCATGCGAACTTCGAACTCGAAGTCGTAGGCGTTCCAGCTCGTCGCGAGGTTACTCACGAGCGAGAGCGCCACGTAGTACGCGGCGAAGTCACGGACGTCGTACGAGGCCACGCGGCCGCCCTGGGCATTCGCGACCGCGACCCACGCGGCCAGGAAGATGACCGGCCGGATCACCGAGAAGAGCATCCAGAGGACGGACTGGACGCGGTATTGCGAGGCGGCCTGGATCTGGCCGACGAAGAGCGCTCGGTATACGTCGATCATGTCGCGGTCCCGACGCGCTCCTCGCTGAAAACGCGGTCGATGACTTCCTCGATGGGCGGATCCTCGACCGAGATGTCGGCGAGGTTCTCGCCGAGCTCGTTGACCAGGCGTGCCGCCCGCTCCGGCGCGCCCTGTCGGTCGACTTTGAGCGTGACGCGGCCTTCGTCACGGCCGGTCACCGTGCCGTACGCCGCGAGATCGATCGTCGCCGCGGCGCCGTCGCGGAGCGTGGCGGTGATGATCTTGTACGGCGCCATGCGCTCGGCCAGGTCGGCGAGCGGACCGTCGTAGAGAAGGTGACCGTGGTGGATGACGATCACGCGTCGGCAGAGCGCCACGACGTCGTCCATGTAATGGCTGGTGAGCAGGATCGTGGCGCCGGTGCGGCGGTTGTATTCAGCCACGAACCGCCGGATGCGCGACTGCATCGAGACGTCCAGGCCGATCGTGGGCTCGTCGAGGAACGCTACGCGAGGCGATTGGATGAGACCCGCCGCGAACTCCACCTTCATCCGCTCGCCGAGGCTCAGGTTCCGGACGGGCTTGTGTACGAGGTCCTGGAGCTCGAGCAGCTCGGTGAGCTCGCCGACCGTGCGGCGGAACGAGTCGTCCGGAACTCCGTAGATCTCCTGGAGGACGCGGAAGCTGTCCGCCGCGGGGATGTCCCACACCAGCTGCGTGCGGTTGCCCATGAGCAGCGTCATCTGCTGCAGGTAGGCGTTTTCACGACGCCACGGAACGAAACCCAGTACATGGGCCTCCCCGGCTGTCGGGTAGAGCAGGCCGGAGAGCACCTTGAGCGTCGTGGTCTTGCCCGCGCCGTTTGGGCCGAGGAACCCGACCACCTCGCCCGCCTCGATGCGGAAGGTGATGCCGGCGACCGCGTTCACGTCGCGGCGCTGCCGCCGCACGAACGACCGGAGCGTCGCGGCGAGACCCTCCTGCCGCTCGGTGACGCGGAAGGTCTTTCGCAGATCGCGGACGTCGATGATCGGCTCGCCCATAGTGGCATCATGCCTGCGCATAGCGCGGCACGCGAATGCATCAATTGATAAGAAGACCGGAGGGCATCAAGTGGAGCAGCGCGTGATCCCGATGCTCGCGTACGAAGACGCGGGCCGCGCGGCCGAGTGGATCACCAAAGTCTTCGGCTTCCGCGAGGTCGAGCGCTTCCACAACGGTGCAGGCACGGTCACCGACGTCGTCCTCGACCTCGACGGCGCGACGGTCCTGGTGGGGCATCCGAGCGACGCCTATCAGGGTCCGCGCCGGCACGCCCAGGCCTGCGCGCTCGCACGGCAGTGGCTCGAGACGTCGTTCATCGTCGACGGCGTCGTCGTCTACATCGGCGACGTCGACACCCACTTCGGTCACGCCAAGCGCGCCGGCGCGAAGATCCTGACCGAGCCCGAGACGAACGAGCGGCAGCGGCAATATCGCGTCGAGGATGTCGAAGGACACCGCTGGATGTTCGCGCAGCGCACGGAATCTCCGGGCTAGGCCCGGTGGCTGGCGGGGCGACCTCGGCACGGCTCATCGAGGTGGAACTGCGCGTCCGTGACCTCGAACGGGCCCTGCATTTCTACCGCGACGTAATCGGGTTGCCATTCGGCGACGTCGAGACCCACGCGGGCGACAACATTCGGCACGCGCACGTGACCTGGGGCGAGTGGGGCGAGCGTGGCGAGTTCTTGATGGTCAACCTTTATCCGGCCGTCGAAGGAGAGATCACCCGAGCGCGTGTCGGCTTCGTCGTTGACGAGCTCGAGCCTGTTCACGCTCGTCTTCTGTCCGCAGGTGCAAGGGTCATCACGGCGCCTGAGCGCCGACCGTGGGGAGCCTCAGCGACCTACGAGGATCCGGATGGCAACACCGTCTCTCTCAGCGAGCGGCCGCATCCGACGGACTAGCCGCCGGTCGCACGGCGGATGTCGGCGACGCTCACCACGAGAAGCAGCCCGAGCAGGAGGACGAATCCCACGGCGTGGATCGCGGCCTCGACCTGCGGTGAGAGCCGGCGGCGCAGTAGCGCACCTGCGAGCACGAAGAAGAGCCGGCCGCCGTCGAGCCCTGGGAACGGGATGATGTTCAGGACGGCGAGGTTCACGGAGATCACGCCAACGAGCTTGAGGAATGTCGCGAGCCCTTCTTGGCTTACCGCCGCGGTGACGATGAAGATCTGGATGGGCCCGCCGACCGGCGGCGGATTGGGCGACCCTGGCGCTCTGGTCAAGAGCTGACCGGGAAGCTCGGCGATCTGCTCGACCACGTCGCCGGTCAAGGTCAGCGCCTGCAGGAAGGCTTGTGGCGGGGACATCGCGACCTGTGCTTGGACTTCGCTCAGCCGGATGCCGAGCGGTCCTTCGCCTTCCGGCGGCTCCTTTCGCGGTACGGCGGTTATCGGATCGAGGTCGCGGCCGTTGCGCTCGATGACAAGGATGACCTCTTTGTCCGCGTGCTGGGTCACGTAGCTGACGAGATCGGTGGTCCGCGTGATCGGCCGTTTGTCGATCGACTTCACGATGTCGCCGGGCTGGATGCCCGCGACCGCCGCAGGAGAGTTCGGTGCGACTTCTTCGACGCGGATCTTTCCGGTCGGCGCGGTCGTACCGATCGCGAACGCCACCGTGAGCACGGTGATCGCCAGGACGAAGTTCATGAACACACCCGCGGCGAGAACGATCGCCTGGGCCCACCACGGCTTGGACGTGAAGGACCCTTCCTCGCCCGCCCCCCGCTGCTCGATCGAGAAGTCGTCCTGGCCGAGGATGCGAACGAAGCCACCGAAGGGGATCCAGTTCACGCTGTAGTCGATCCCGCCGTGCCGGATCGCGAACGCGCGTGGCGGGAAGCCGAACGCGAACTCGAGGACGCGCATCCCAAGCAGCCGAGCGGTGAGGTAGTGACCGAACTCGTGCACGGCGATGATCGCGGTGAACATCACGATGAAGAGCGGGATCGCGAGCGGCGTCTGCTGGAAGAACTGGATGAGCCCGCCCATCAGGCGACCACCGGCTCTTTCTCGAGCGCGCGGCGGACCGCGGCGTCGATCGCGAAGATCTCGTCCAGTCCGGGCTCTCCGCTCTGTTTGCGAGCGGCGCCGATCTCGGCGCCTCGCTCGAGAAGCGGCGCGATGTCGGTGAACGGGATGTCCCCGCGAAGGAAGCGCTCGACGGCGATCTCGTCCGCCGCCGAAACTCCGATCAGCGCGCCGGGATCGCCCGACCGCGCCGTCTCGACGACGACGGTGAAGCACGGATAGCGCCGCGCGTCGATCTCGCCGAAGTGGAGCGTGCGTGCGGCCATCCACTCAAAACGTGGCGCCGCGGAGGGCGCCCGATCCCAGAGGAGCGCGTACTGGATCGGCAAGCGCATGTCCGGCTCGGCCAGGTGCGCCTTCACGCTTCCGTCGACGTACTCGACGAGTGCGTGCACCAGGCTCTCGGGATGCCAGACGACGTCGATCCGGTCGTAACTGAGCCCGTAGAGCCAGTGCGCCTCGATGACCTCATAAGCCTTGTTGACGAGCGTCGCCGAGTCGATCGTCACCTTGGGACCCATCCGCCAGGTCGGATGCCGCAGGGCGTGCTGTGGCGTGACGCCCGCGAGGGCATCGACCGGAACCTCTCGGAGCGCCCCGCCCGAGGCCGTCAGCGCGACCCGGCTGACGTTCGCACGGTCCTCTCCGACGAGGCACTGCCAGAGCGCGTTGTGCTCGCTGTCGACAGGCCGAAGCCGCTTGCCCGCGCCACCCGAAAGGCGGCGCACGAGATGTCCGGCGACGACGAGGACCTCCTTGTTGGCGAGCGCGACGTCCTTTCCGTCCTCGAGCGCAGCGACCGTCGCCTTGAGGCCGGCGACCCCGGGCGTCGCGACGAGGACGAGGTCCGCGTCTGGGTCCGTCGCGAGTGCCGCGAGCGCGTTCGCGCCCAACGCCGTCCGCGCGCGGGGGAATTCCATGGCCAGTCCCTCGAGCGCGCTCGTGCTCCGGTTCGCGCCGAGAGAGACGACCTCGAGGCGGTCCGGGTGAGCGCGCACGACGTCGAGCGCCTGCTGCCCGATCGAACCGGTGGCGCCAAGGACGGCCAGGCGAACGCGCTCGGTCACCCAGCCATCATCCCATCCGACCAAGGAACACGATGAGCAACGCGACAAGCGGCGCTGCCGCGACGAGGGAATCGATACGGTCCAGTATCCCGCCGTGGCCCGGAAGCAGCGTTCCCGAATCCTTCACCCCGGCACGTCGCTTCACCCAGCTTTCGAGCAGATCGCCCGCGAAGGCAGCGGGGCCGATGAGGACCGCGATCAGCGCCGACACCAACGGAACACCGAGGCCGGGCCGGCTCCATAAGATCACCACGACGCCGGCGGCGACGAAACCGGCGATCGTCCCCTCCCAGGTCTTGCCGGGACTGATTCGCGGAACGATCCTGCGGCGGCCCACCGTACTGCCGACGACGTACGCAACGACATCGGCGGCCCAGACGGCCAGGATGGTCATCAGCAAAGGTCCCCACATGCAGTCGGATCCGCAGCCCAGCGGCGGCGGCGCGGGAGCGAACCGAAGGTAGACAAGGGCCGCGAGCCCAGCCGCGACCAGCAGCAGCTCGAGGGCACTGACGAAGCCGGCCGGCCGGAGGCGCACCAACTCGACCGTCGCGAGCGCCGCGATCACCGCCACAACGAGCACGAACAGCTCGCTCGGGCCGCGCACCGCGGCGAGCACGATCGCGCCGTACACCACCGCGGTCACCGTGCGCCGTGGAAGGTCGCTCAAACTATCGGCCGAAGCGCCGCTCGCGGTGCGCGTACGAGTTGAGCGCCTGGTCGAGATCGTTTACCGAGAAATCGGGCCACAGGACCTCGGTCGCCCACATCTCCGCGTAGGCGACCTCCCAAAGCAGGAAATTGGAGACGCGCAGCTCTCCTCCCGTGCGGATCAAGAGATCGGGATCGGGATGCTCGGGAGCGTAGAGGCGTGTGGCGATGGCGTGCTCGTCCACCGCGTCCTCGGCGACGCGATCGCGGACGAGCTTCTTCACCGCGTCGATGATCTCGGCGCGGCCGCCGTAGTTGAAGGCGAGCGTCATCACGCCGCGCTTGCCGCCGGCCGTCGCCATGATCGCCCCGGCGATCGCCTTCTGCAGACGGTCGGACAGCTCGTGCAGGCGACCGATCACCATGAGGCGCACCCCATCCTCGACGAGCGTCTTCGTCTCGCGGCGAATGGTCTCCTCCAGCAGCGACATCAGCGCACCGACCTCTTCCTCGTCGCGCGTCCAGTTCTCCGTCGAGAAGCTATAGAGCGTGAGGTACTCGACGCCGCGCTCGCGCGCCGCGCGGAGCGTCCGGCGGATCGTGTCCACGCCCGCGCGATGCCCGGCGATCGCCGGAAGATGCCGCCTCCTCGCCCAGCGCCGATTGCCGTCCATGACGATCGCCAGATGCCGGGGTACGGCAGCCGTCAAACGGCCAGGATCTCCTTCTCCTTCGCCTGACCGATCTCGTCGGCGACGAGGATGTAGCGATCGGTGAGCTTCTGCAGCTGCGCCTCGACGCGCTTCACCTCGTCGGCGGTCACGCCGGAGCTCTTCTCCTTCGCACGCAGCTCGTCGTGCGCGTGGCGGCGCAGCGTGCGGATCTCGACGCGGCCATCCTCGACCTTCTTGTGCACGCTCTTGACGAGATCGCGGCGGCGCTCCTCGGTGAGCGATGGGATGTTGAGCCGGATGACCGCGCCGTCGTTGGCGGGCGCCAGTCCGAGATCGGACGAGAGGATCGCTTTCTCGATCGGCTTGATGAGGTTGCGATCCCACGGTTGGATGACGATCTGGCGGGCTTCGGGCGCGCTGATCGCGGCGAGCGACACCAGCGGCGTCGCCGCGCCGTAGGCATCGACCTCGAGGTCCTCCACCAGGCTGGGCGCAGCGCGACCGGTGCGCACGGTGGAGAGCTCGTGCTTCAAAGCCTCGATGGCCTTCTTCATCCTCGCCTCGGTTTGGGTGAGGGTCTCTTCGAGCGCCACCGGTCTAGGACGTGTGGACGAGCGTCCCGATGTGCTCGCCCTTCGCGGCGCGGACCATCGCGTCGGGGGCCGAGATGTCGAACACGATGATCGGGATGTCTCGCTCCTCGGCGAGCGCGGCGGCGGTCGCGTCCATGACACCGAGGCTCTTGTCC
>Ga0209378_1002313_pt1 | contig 13225 bp, 8 predicted proteins | sample GraSoiAngelo_156_FD_186170 | JGI IMG/M metagenome (GOLD analysis project Ga0209378, IMG submission 186170) | Grasslands soil microbial communities from the Angelo Coastal Reserve, California, USA - 14_1009_13_40cm (SPAdes) (version 2) | ecosystem: Environmental > Terrestrial > Soil > Grasslands ... | reverse complement strand
CAACTGCACCCAGTGCATATGATTCGCGAGGGCCCGGTGCTCGACCATGACTCCCTTGGGCTCGCCCGTAGACCCCGAGGTATAGATCACATAGGCCTGGTTGCAGGCCGTCACCCCGCTCGCCACGTTCGCCCCACTGTAGGTCCCGACTGCATCCCAGTCGGCGTCCAGACAAACCACGTGTGCTACCGACTCAGGCATGGCCTCCCTCAGGCGCGCCTGAGTCAAGAGCACCGGAGCCTGGGTATCCTGGATCATGAACATCAGCCGTTCCTTCGGATACGCCGTGTCGAGCGGCACGTAGGCGCCGCCGGCCTTGAGAACGCCCAGGATCCCAACCACCATCTCCAGGCTGCGCTCCATGTGAATCCCGACCCGCGTCTCCGGCCCGACTCCAAGCGTGCGCAGGTGGTGTGCCAGTTGATTGGCTCGCGTGTTCAGCTCACGGTATGTCAACTGCTCGTCTTCGAAGACCGCCGCCACGGCGTCGGGCGTGCGCCTCACCTGCGACTCAAACAGCTCATGAATGCAGGCATCCTTGGGGAAGTCGGCTGCGGTGTCGTTCCAGTCGACCAGAATCTGACGACGCGTCGCCTCGGTCAATAACGGCAGATCCGACACGGGCCGATTCGGATCGGCCAGAATCGCCTCGAGGAGGGTCTGAAAGTGCGCCAGCATCCGAGCAACCGTGGCCGACTCGAACAGGTCCGTGTTGTACGTGACCATACAGGACAGCCCCTGAAGGGTCTCGGCAACCTCCAGCGCCAGATCGAAGCTTGATACACCGGTGTCGATGTCGAACGCGTCGATCGTCAGACCGGGCAACTCCAGGTGCTTCTCCGGGGTGTTCGTGAGCCGGAACGTCACCTGGAAGAGCGGGCTGTGGCTGAGGTTTCGCTCCGGCTGCAGTTCCTCCACCACCTTCGCGAAGGGGAGATCTGCGTGGGCATGCGCGCCCAGTGTCACTTCCCGCACCCGTCCCAATAGTTCTCGAAACGTCGGATTGCCCGAAAGGTCGGTCCTCAGCACGAGCGTGTTGGCCAAGAACCCGATCAATCCTTCGGTCTCGGCTCGATTGCGTCCCGCGATCGGCGAGCCCACCACAATGTCGTCCTGCCCCGTGTGACGGTGCAATAAGGTTTGAAACGCCGACAACAGCGTCATGAACAGCGTAGCCCCCTCGCGATGGCTCAGCCCAATAAGCCCGCGGGTCACCGTCTGCGGCAGCAGCCGGTGCGCTCTCGCAGCCCGATAGCTTTGGACGGGTGGCCGTGGTCGATCCGTCGGGAGTTCCAGAACCGGCAGGGCGCCGCTCAGTTGCGCTTTCCAGTAGGAAAGCTGCTGCTCCAGCACCTCGCCCCGCAGCCATTCCCGCTGCCAGATCGCAAAGTCGCCGTACTGGATGGGCAACTCCGGAAGCGGTGAGGGCTGTCCGCGGGACAAAGCGGTGTAAAGCACCGCCAATTCTCTGAACAACACCAGCATTGACCAGTCGTCCGATACGATCTGGTGCATGCTCGCGAGCAGCACGTGCTCCGCCTCACGCAGCCGATACAGGCGGAACCGCCAGAGCCGACCACGCGCCAGATCGAAAGGCCGCCTGGCCTCCTCGGTCGCTAGCCGCTTCGCGGCGCTCGCGCGCTCGCTCGGCGGCAATCCCTGCAGGTCGATCACGGGGAGCTCGACCGTCTGGCTTTCGGCGATGATCTGGCGCGGCCTTCCATCCACCGCGACAAACGTCGCGCGCAGCGACTGATGGCGGATGACGATAGCCTCCAGCGAGCGCCGCAATGCGCTGACGTCGAGCGTGCCTTGCACCCGCACGGCGGGGGAGATGCTATCGAGTGGACTGTGGGGCTGCAGTTGAGCCAGGAACCACAACCGCTCCTGGGCGAAGGACAGAGGGCAACGGTCAGACTTTGCCCTTCGAGGTATCCCGCCTGGATGGGCAATCGCCGGTACGCTCAAAGCTCTCCTTTGCCGCGTAGCACTTGATTCACTACTTCGAGCAACCTCTCACCGATCCGCCGCATGGAATAATGCTCCAAGCAGCGCTCCCGCGCACGTTCTCCGAAGACGCGGGCCTCGTCAGCATTGTTCAGCATGTCGGCGATGGCCCCCGCCAGCCTCTCCACGTCGCCTGGCGGCACCAGTCGGCCACATCCTTCGAGGACCAAGGGGAGGTCAGAAACCGAGCTGGCCACGATCGGTTTCGCCATCGCCATGGCATCGAAGACCTTCATGGGCATCTGGTAGCGCGCGGGCTCGCTGTCCGACTGCGAAATGGCAACGACGTCCGCAGCCGCGAGCATGATAGGGAGAGAGCAATACGAGGTCATGGGGATCCGGTCAAGAGGGAAGCGTCCCCACTCTGGCCCGGCAAGGTCATTGGATCGGCAGGGGACCGCAAGGCGCGCACCCGGCACCCTGGCCACAGCTTGGGCCAACGGTTCCAGACCCTTGTGGGATCGAGGGGTTCCCGGGAAGAGGACGGTAGGGCCGGTGAACCCGAGAGTCCGCCGAGCGCTCTCTCCGTCGATGGCGGCCGGGTCGAACAGTTCCGTCACGCAGCCGTGCGGGACCAAGGTCCCACCAAAACGTCGCTGGAGCACGGTCGAGGCCACCGTGATGGCCGAGGCCGCCCCCGTTGCCTTGGTGAGCAGCGATACATAAATAGGGCATGCTGGTCGCGAGAGATCCACCATCAGAGGCTTGGCCGCCCAGTCGGACCGGGGGGCGAGCGCCACGTCCAAATCGTCGAGGTCTAGGACAACGGGGACCTGTCGGCGTTCTGCCGCGACCAGGGCGACGCCGAACGACGCGAGGAAAGGTTTGACCGCAATCAGTACGTCTCCGTCCGCTGCCTCCACGAGCGCGAGGAAGGTTTCGTAGAACCGGGGGAACCGTCGCTTTCGAACCGGTCGAATCCATGGCTCCTGCGGCAGGGCCGGCCACGCCCCCTTGCGGCTCACTGAGCCAATGAGCTTGACTTCGGCGAAGGTCCTGGCCGCTTGCGCCAGCCGATGGGCGCGCATGACCGCATTCGAGGAAAGCTCGTGACAAAGGATAGTGACTTTCATCGGAGGTGACGGAGGGCTTCTGCGGTGAGTTGGGGCACCAGATAGGCGTCATTCGGCCACAACTCGACCGAGATGTGGGCGATTCGCATCAGTCCGGCCGCGACGTGGAAGCGGAGGCGCGCTCCAATCGCGGTTCCAGGGCGCAGCAACGTGTACGTCTGGACGATTCGATCGAGCACAATCCAATCTGGTGGTCTCCCCTGGCGCAGAGCCCAGAACCAGCACCAGGTTCCCATCGAGGCGATGTCGCGCGCGGGGTCGGCGCGCTGAAAACGATCCCAGTCGATCAGGGTGAGCCGATGCGATGCCACCAGGATGTTCCGCGGGGAGAAGTCCCCATGGGATGGCACCAGCTCTAGGTCCTCGACCTGGGCCGCTTCCAAGGCTCCAGCCAACTCCCGGAACACGCCCGCGAAATGAGGAGCGAGCTGGGCGACACGTTCTGCCTTGCGCTTCGCCGACCGGACGATTCCTCGAGAGCTCCGTCGCCTGCGTGGTTGGGCATCGCACTCGTGAAGCGATGCCAGCAGCGGCACAGCACCCGCGATGACACTCGCGTCCAACGCGCCTAGCTCAATCAAGGGACGGCCTGGAAGGCGCTCCATGATGACCACCCGAATATCAGGCAGATAGTCGATTGGTCGCGGAAGACCGGGTGGGCGTCGTCGTTCGCCGAAGGACGACCGCCATAACTCGTGCATGTTGGCAAACGTACTCTCACCGTCACCAGCGGGAAACAGCTTCGCCACAACCGGCGCTCCCGTTCGCGTGACCAGAGGCAGGGTTGCTCGATCGGGCCTCCCAATGGCGAAGTCCGGCCCATCGCTCGTGTAACCCGCGCGATGCAGCGCTTGAAGTATCTGTTCCATCCCGCCTACCCGCGCTCCGGCACCGATCCTTTCTCGTGCCTGCTGTAGCGACTATCGTCGAAGAGCTGCCGATACATCCCGTCCGCTTCCATCAACTCTCGATGGCGCCCTCGCTGGACGATCTGACCGTCCGCCAGGACCACAATCTGCGCGGCACGCTGCACGATGGACAGGTGATGGGTGATGATGATGATCGTCTTCCGCTTCATCAGGTGTTCGAGCGCTTCCATGACGACGGCCGCCGCCGTGGCATCCAGTCCGGTGAGCGGCTCGTCCAAGATAACGATCGGGGCGTTGCGCACGATCGCTCGAGCGATGGCGATGCGCTGGCGCTGCCCGCCAGAGAGGGTCTCCCCTCGCTCTCCGACCACCGTGTCGTAGCCTTCAGGTAGCTCCATGATGAAGTCGTGCGCGTTGGCCGCCCGGGCCGCTGTCTTGATTTCCTCCAATCTTGCGGCGGGCCTTCCATAGGCGATGTTCTCGGCGATGCTGGCCTGGAGCAGAACCGACTCCTGGAGCACCACACTGATTTCCGAACGCAGCGAGGGAAGAGTCCAGTCTCGGATGTCGTGCCCGTCGATCAGGACCTGGCCAGCTGTCGGGTCGTAGAGGCGTGGGATAAGAGAAACCAGCGTAGTTTTTCCGCCGCCCGTCGGCCCCACGATGGCCGTCACCTGCTCGGCCGGGATCTCCAGATCGATGCCCTTGAGCACTGGCTGCGCCGGCTCGTACTCAAAGCTCACGTTGGCGAACTCAATCAGGCCTTGGAACCGGGGCGCAGGGCTAGCGCCGGGACGGTCGGTGACCCCCTCCTTGACCACTAGCAGCTCCACAACCCGCTCCACTTGGGCGCTGGCCTTGGTGATCTTGATGATGTGTTTGAGGGTTGTCCGCAGCGAGCCATAGAAGGATCGGGTATAGCTTATGAAGACCACCAGGCTGCCGGCGGTCATGGCCCCCACCATCACCCGTTGAACGCCGAACCCGAGCACGATGGCGGTGACGATCGCCCCGAGGACATCCACGAACCAAGAAAACCGCTCTCCAGTCATCGTGGCGGCCAGCCCGCTTTCCAGACTGGCCGCGCTCTCAGCGTGGAATCGCTTTCTTGCTCGCTCCTCCTGGCTGAAGACACGGGTCATGCGCACGGTCGCCAGGGTCTCGTGCACCACCGAAGCCAAGGCCCCCTCGCGCTTCCGTTCCGCTCGCGAACGCTCTTCGGCGCGGGAGCCGTACACGGACAGGGCGACCAACAGGATGGGAACCGCGGCAACGAACACCAAGGTCAGTCGCCAGTCCAGCCAAAGGAGCACGGCGCCCATGCCGATGACGAAGATCACGCTATGCAGAATCTCCGCGACGGACTCGGTCATGGCGTCCTTCAGGCCCTTGACATCGCTGGTGACGCGTGTCATCAGGTCGCCGGCGGACCGGCGGTTGTGGAACTGGAGCGACACCCGCTGGATGTGGTCAAACAGGGCGGTGCGGAGGTCAAATACGACGGTCCGACCCGCCCGGTTGAGGTAGAACGTTGACAGGTAATGCGACAGACCATCAACCACAGCAATGACGACCAACGAGATGGAGAGCCCAAGGAGCAGATACAACGTTTCTCCGGTGAGGTCCCGCTGCTTCAGGATGACGTCCAACGTCCACTTGAGGGGAAAGGGTTTGAGCAAGTCCATCGCCGCTTCGACCATCATCAGCACGACGGCACACGCGACGGCTGGCCAGTGAGGGAGGACGAATCTGCGCAATTGGGCCAGGGTCCGCCACGCGTTGACCGTGTTGGCGCGTCCGTCTTTCATCCCGTTCATCAGATGATCGACTCCACCGTTCGCGGCTGCGACTTGGGTTCGGGCTTCAAACCGGCCAGTCCGAGGATGCGTCGGGCTACCGCATCCCATGTGTGCTCCCGAACCACACTCGCTCGCGCCGACTGGCCTAACCTGTATCCTCTATGGTTTCTCTCAACATGCCTGCTTTCCGTCCCCCGCCGCGCCGTGCTCGCCTTCTCCATGGACGATGTCTCCTTCGTGACCGGCGTCTTCACGTCCAGGTTATGAAGGGAGAGGGACAGCCGCTGGAGGTGACCAAAGAGCTCCCTTAGGAGGGCGTAGACCATCTGGTACCCGGCGCGCGAGATGATGAAGAGCTGAGCGTAGGAAAACAATCCTCTTAGGGCGGCGAGAAGAAGCTTCACCTCCGCCTGAAGCAGATGATTCAAGACGACCTGTTTGAATCGGCTTCGCCGCTGCGTGGTCATCTCCCTTCCCGGATAAAAGTTTCCGGCGAGGCTCTACGGGACATGCGCTCCACTTGTCGGTTGCGCCGTATCCGATTGAAGGAGTCGCCTCATCTGACGAACCACTGTCGTTAGCGCATCCATCCTCAAAGGGACCGGCGTGATCGGGCCGGCATCCAGATTTTCGAGAATCGCCTGGACCAGGCGGGAAGGGGAAAGTTGTTCGGGCCGGATCGCTTGGACGAGGCCGAGGCGGGAGAACACCTCGCACCGGATCCTCTGCTCGGCGCTCGGGCCTTCCCTCGGGATCGCCAGAATCCGCTTTCTCAAACGGATCGCCTCCAGAAGGGTGTTGTAGCCAGCCATGGTGACGACCAGATCGGCAACGTTCATATAACCCAAGTCGTTCACGTACCTCAGCACACGAACAGGCAGGCCTTGCGCCTGTCTCCGAAGCGACTCTCGCTGCTCGTGTTCCATGAGGGGCCCGGTGATCACGACGGCTTCAAAGGGGAGATCTTTTCCGAAAAGCTGGAAGGCCTTCAGACAGGCCGACATCATCGGGTAGGCATCGTATCCCCCTCCCGCGGCGACGACGACCAGCTTATTGTTCGCTATCCGAGGCGCCGCCCGCATGTGCGCGTTGGCCGTATGCGCCTCTTCGGAGCAGAGATAGCCGCAGTACGTGACCTCTCCGACGAAGGCTCCGTCGAGTCCGTATTGAGCGGTCGTGTCGAAGACCTCGGGGCTCCCGAAGACGAACACGCTGTCATAGTATCGGCTGATAACGTCATACGCACCGTCCCGCCGCCACAGCTCGCGAGTCACCTCCGGGGCGTCCAGGATATCCCGTAACCCGAGGATGACCTTTGGCGGGTCTTTCAGCCCCTTCAACATCTGTAACGTCGGAACGAGTTCCCCCCAGACCCCGGTCGGACTGTGGTCCACCAGGAAAAGGTCGGGCCGAAAGTGCTCGGCTGCGTTGCGTATCGTGGCCGCGCGGATGGCCTTTGTCTTCTCGAGGCTCAGGCCGGGCGTCCATGAATCCCACACCCCCGTATCAACTTTTCTGATCGACGGGACCTTAACGAAGTCGACGCCAGGCGGCAACTCAAAAAAAGCTCCTAAGGGGCACCCGACGAGCATGAGCACGTTCGAGCCCGACATCTCCTCGAGGAAACGGGTCGCGATCAGAGTGTTTCTCCTCAGGTGTCCTAACCCGGCGCCGTCGTGGGAATATATCAGGAGCGACAGAGGGCGGCCTGTTGCTGGACTGACCTTCCTGAAATCTAGCGCCGTCGACTCATCGAATTGCCGGTGTCGCGTGACGCCAAGCCGCTCCTCGCACAGTTCGATCAAGGACTGGATGAACGGACGGCGTTCGGGGAACAGCGTGCTCAGGTAGACGTGCCGGACCAGGGTGAGCGTCGCGTACGCTCGCACCGCGGCCGGCGCCGCGCCGGACAGTGCCACGAAACGCTCCTCCATCGCCTGCTCCCGGTCCGCGAGTGCTCCGGCGTCGCCGAGGGTCCGGAGACCCTGCTCCGTGATGTGCCCCAGCATGTTGCCGATGTCGAGGGCCGGGTCGCCCTCGCAGTAGAGGTCGAAGTCGAGCAGGAACAACCGCTCGCCGTCCACGATGACCTGGTCGGCGTAGAAGTCCCGGTGGATCCCGCACGTCGCCGGCTTCGGCGTTGCCGTGCCGAGGCGATCGCACGCCACCAGGAGCCGCTCGATGCGCCCTACCCACTGCGGCTCCGCCTGCGCCACGGTGGGCAACCACTCATGCAGGATGCGCAACTCATCGGCCATCGTGTGGCGGCGCTCGGTAGGCACCTTCGCCCGGTGGAGCTTGTCAGCCGCCTCCGCGATCCTCCGGGCCAGCGCAACACCGCCCGGCGCCGCTAAGAGGGCCGTCGCGGCACGGCCCGAGACTTTGCGCTGGAGCCACATCTGAAATTTCGGGACGTGGCCGACTGGCTCGGGGACCGAGATCCCGTCCGGACTGCCGGATTGAAACCCGGCCCTCCAGAACGCGTCGAGAAGCCGATAGCCACTCTTGCCATATCGATGGGCCATCACCTTACCGACCAGCACGACCGCCTCGGGCGACCCGTCCGGCCGTTCTACGCCAACCTCATATTCGATCACGCAGCGGCGCCCGGGCTTGTACCGAGTGACGCGGATCGTGCGTAGCTGGACGGAGCCATTCTTCCCCGCCAGCCGCGGCAGGCGATCCCGGAGGTGCTGCTGGGCCAGTTCGGGGTCAAGCGCCAGTTCGAGCGAGGGCATCGCCTGGTCGCCAGCGACGCCGAACGGATCGCTGACCAAGATGCTCATCGCTCGGCCTCGCCCACGAGCCCTCTCCACACGGAAAGCAAACGATCTACCTGGCGCGGCAGTGAGAAATGCTCTTCCGCCCTCAGACGCGCCGCCGCGCCAAACCGCGCCACCAAGTCGGGATCGCGAAGGAGTCGCTCGAGCCCGCCAGCGAGCCCTTCGGCGTCGCCCGGCGTTGTCAGGAAACCGGTGACGCCGTCCTCGATCAGCTCCGGGATGCCGCCCACCGCCGTGGCCACCGCCGGCACACCGCAGGCGGCCGCTTCCATCAAGCTGACCGGCATTCCTTCGCTGTCGCTCGGAAGCACCGCCGCTGTGGCCCTGCGCCACCACCCGAGGACCCGGGCCTGCTCTGCCGCCCCAGCCAGCTCCACGGTCCGGGCAAGATCAAGCCGGATCCGCGCAGTCTCGAGTTCGTCGCGACACGGTCCGTCGCCGACGATGGCGCACTGGAACTCTACTCCGCGTCTCCGGAGGATCGCGCACGCCTCCAGGAGAAGCTCGACCCGTTTGAAGGGAACGAGCCGGGCGACACACACGATCAGCGGCGGCCCCGCACGGCGTCCGTCCGGCTGGAAGCGCTCCGTATCCACGCCGCATGGAATGACGTGAATGCGGGCCGCGGGCACGCCGAAGGCCTTGACGATGTGCCGAAGATTCGCTTCGGAGACGGTGACGACCGCGCCGGCGGCGGCCGCGCGATCCGCGAAGTCCGCTGGTGCTTTCTCGTAGACGTCGTACCGGTGGGCCGTGAAGGTGAAGGGAATGCCGATCTCGGCCGCCAGGTCCCGCGCCTTCGCGGTCGCCGCGGTGGCGAAGTGCGCATGGAGCAACTGAGGCTGGAACTCCCGCAAGATGATCGGAAACTCGCGCGGGTCGTATACGGTGAGGTCGTCCAGGCCGGCCCGAGCGACGATTTCGTGGCGCACATCTTCGGCCGGTCGTCGCAGGGACAGTATGCGCACCTCCACGCCGCGCCGGCGCACCTCGGCCAGCTCGCTCGCGACGAACGTCTCCGAGATCTTTGGAAAGACGCGAAGCACGTAGGCCACCCGGAGAGGCGTCATGCGTTCGCTCGTCGCGCCCGGGCAAGCGAGCGCGCCAGATCAATTACCAGTTCTGCGTTCTGGTCCCAGGTATATCGGCCGTGGATCTCTTTGGCAGCCGCATCACCCAGGCGGCGCCGCAACATCGGATCTGACAGCAACCGGTCGCAGGCTGCCGCCAAGGCTTCGGCATCGCCGGCCGGATAAAGCAAGCCGGTCTCGCCGTCGCGGATCACCTCGGCGATCTGGCCGGCCGCCGCCGCAACGACCGCGACGCCGCAGGCCATGTATTCGAACAGTTTCAGGGGCGAGAAATAGAATGCGTGCTCGAGTTGTGGGTAGGGGGCGAGCGCCACGTCTAACTGGCGGATTAGTTCCGCAACGTCCTCGTGGGGCACCGACCCCGTGAACACGGCGCGCCGCCCGATCCCTCGTTCTCGCAGGTCCCGTTCGAGCTCGCCACGCTGGGGACCGTCGCCCGCGACCAGGAGATGCAGCGTCGCGTGTCGTTCGATCAGTCGAGAAAGGAGGCCAGGCAGTGCATCAACCCCGTGCCATGGTCGGAGCCCGCCGACGAACCCCACAACCGGGCCGTCGCCGAGACCCCAGCGCGCTCGGACTGTCGGATTAGGCGGGCCAGGCCGGAATAGAGTCGGGTCCACCCCATTGGGTACTACGTGCACCCGACCGGGTTCGACTCCAAGAGACACCGCGTAATCCCGTAGCGGGGAAGAGACGGTAAGCACCGCGTCGGCGCGGGTGAGCATCCAGCGCTCCGCCTGCGCCGCGAGCTCACCGAGCCCGGTGCCCCGATAGGTGGACTGCTCCAGGGCGAGAGGCGCGTTCAACTCTACGAGCAGGGGCACGTTCAATTCCCGGGCGACCGTGACGCCAGCAGTCGCGTAGAGCGACGCCCGCTCGTAAATGAGATCTGGGTGGTAATTTTCGAACCGGCGCATGAGCTGCTTTGTTAGATCTTGGTTGTAGAGGATACGGCGAAGCTCACCCGGCAGGGAGGTCTGCAGGCCCAGCGTGACATTGAGTGCCTTCAGTGCGAGAGACGCGTTATCGGCATCCTCGCCGAGAGGCACGTGTACGAGTTGGGCGTCGACAGTGGCCGGTTCCTCCCACGGAGACCCTTTGAGAATTGGGGCCACTAGGACCACGGAGTGTCCCGCTTGCCGAAAGGCGGCAACGAGCCCACGCACGTGCACGGATGCGCCCTTGCGGCCAAGGATCGGGATGCCGAGGTCAGGACACAAATAGGCTATCTTCAAGGAAGCCTGGCAGCACGATCGTACCGCGCGTCGAATCGAAGCGGGCCCCGCATCAGCGTGCGAACCTCCATCCTCAGCCTCTCGATGTGGGAATAGAACGGGTGCTCAGGACCTATGAACGGAAAGAGATCCATAGGACGTGGCACTCGAAGCTCAGTGGCCCCGGGGGCGTGGCGACCGCAGGCGACCGGCAAATCGTACCGGCGCGGAGGCACGCAGCGAACCCGACACTAAGGGGTTCAACGCGGCGTGCTTCAACAGGTCCGGGGGAGGTCAGGCATCGCCACCTCCTCGGAAGGAATCATTATAGGCAAACAGAAGTTCCCTGTCAGGCGAAGGCACGTCTTCGCGGACGGACGACAGCCCTGTGAAAACCCTCGACCGGCCGAGCCCGAGGAACGCTAGGTTCGGCGCGGTTGCAGGATACCGGCACACGATCCAGTGCGAATCAACGATGACGCACCCCGTGGCCCCGAGTGGAACGGCCCGAGCGCCACTGCGCCATCGCGAGCAAGGCGCGTGCCCGGGCAGGCGGCTGGCTGCACGTCGGGGCCAAGGTCTTAACATGAGCGAACGGAGGAGCCTTCGGCACGCTGAGCCAAGTGGCCGTGCCGCTAAGTGAAACCGCCGGCCGCGGTGGGTCAGGGTGCACGAAGGCCCGCCTGGACGAGGGAGGGATCGGGCTCCGAGAGTCTGGTGCGGCGGCTAGAGCTACGGTGTCGGGACCATGGCGTGGCCGCCAGAGGGCTGGCGGCGAGATGGAGGCGCGAGGTCAGCGGAGGAGGACGCAGTCCGTTGCTAGTTACGCAATCTGAACTCCGATTCAGCGCCGCCCCGATTCACTGAACCCTGATTCACCGCCGCCCGACCGCGCGGTCGAGGCGGTAGAGCGCGATGCGGAAGTCCGCGAGCGCTTGGGTCTCGGTGTTCTGGGCTTGCGTGAGCGCCAGCTGGGCGTCGGTGAGCTCGAGGATCGTCCCCACCCCGGCGTCGAACCGCCCCTGGGCGAGGCGGAAGTTTTCCTGTGCGGAGGCGACGAGGGCCTGCGCGGCCTGGATCCGCTCCTGGGTCTCCTCGACCGCGATCTCGGCCTGCTCGACATTCTGAATGATGTCGAGCTCCGTGGACTTCACCCGCTGCTTCGCCGCCTCGAGGCTGGCCTTGGCCTCCTGGTACCTCGCGAGCCGATTGCCGCCGTCGAAGAGCGACCAGGAGAGGGCCAGCCCAAGCGTCCAGTTCTCGTTGAGCTGGGGCTGGTTGCCGCCGAGCTGGCTGCCGCCGTACGAGCCGATGCCGCTGATGTCGGGAAAGAAATTCCGGAAGGTCTGGCGCTCGGTGGCCTCGGCCGCGCCGACACGAAGCTTGACCTGGCGGTACTCGGGCCGCTGCTTGATGGCCTCGGTGCGAAGCCGGCCGCGATCGAGGTTGACGGGCTCGAAGACCAGGTTGTCCTGGACCGCCGTGGGCGTGTCCACGTCGATGGCCATCGCGGTGTTGAGCGCGACCCGCGCCGTCCGCAGCGCGTTCCGCGCGCGGATCAGATCCACGCGCGCGTTCGCCACGTCAACCTCGGCGCGCGCGACGTCGGACTTGGGCCGAGTGCCGACGTCGAAGAAGCCCTTCGCCGACCGAAGGTTCAGCTCCGCGCGCTGAACCGCCTGCTCCTGCACGCGGATCAGGCGCTGGGCGAACAAGATGTTCGTGTACGCCTCCTTCACGGCGAGTGAGATGAGCTGCCGCTGGAGCTCGACATCCTCCACTGCGACCTCGGCGAGCTTCCGCGCAGCCTCCGTGGCCGCCAGGTTCTTGCCGAAGTCGAAGAGGAGCTGGGAGAGCACCACCTGCGCGATGAAGGTTTCCGAAAATCCCTTGAACGTCTGGCTCTGGGTGAGCCGGCCCGTAGGCGCAAACGTGGAGACAGCGGAACTCTCGCTCTTCGTCGCCGTCACCAAACCCGAAACCTGGGGCAGGAGCGGCGCGAGCGCCTGGGTGACACGGTAACGCGCCGCAGCATAATCGTACAGAGTCGCCTGGATAGTCGGCTGGGCCTCGAGCGCGATGGCGACGCACTCGTCGAGCGTCAGGACGCGCCCGGCGATCGGGGCCCGCCCCGTGGCTGGCACGGGCGCCATCTGCGCAAGGGCGCGCTCGGTGGTCGAGGGGAGGAAAAGAAGAAGCGGGAGAGGGACGATGAGAAGACGGAGCACCCTCATACGGTTCCTGAGAATATCACGACGGTTGGGGACAGGCGGTGGGTGACCTGTGGATACCTTTTCTCTTGACGCCCTCTAGATCCTGTGTGTTAGAGTGCCCGTTACCACAATATATAGGAGGTCGCAGGCCTTTGGTCATGACAGGCTCCCTTTGA
>Ga0209378_1002312_pt1 | contig 13228 bp, 10 predicted proteins | sample GraSoiAngelo_156_FD_186170 | JGI IMG/M metagenome (GOLD analysis project Ga0209378, IMG submission 186170) | Grasslands soil microbial communities from the Angelo Coastal Reserve, California, USA - 14_1009_13_40cm (SPAdes) (version 2) | ecosystem: Environmental > Terrestrial > Soil > Grasslands ... | reverse complement strand
ACGGCATACGAAGTTGACGCTCGATCTCTCCCACCGACTGTTGCGACGAGACCAGGAGGCTCAGTATCGCGCGGCGGTTCGGCTCCGCAATGATTGCGAACACAGATCCCATAACTCTTTTAATATACTCCACAGAGCATATGCGTGTCAAGGTATATAATGGGGGAATGACCGGGGCCAAGCGATGACGAGCATTGACGTGGGTGCGGCGGTCGAAGAGGTACGACGCAACTAGGACAAGGAGGAATCCATGCATTGTCGTCTACCCCTCTCACTTGGCGCCGCTCTGGTGGCCGGCAGCCTTTCGCTGCACGCGCAAGAACCTGTTGGCGGAGCGAGCGATCCGGAGGCTCTGTTCCACAGCAGCGACCCGAAGCTCAATACGAACAAGCAGGCCGCCTATCACATCGTAAAAGACCTGCTTGAGGCGGGGCATTGGGATCTGGCAGACAAGTATTTGACGGAGCGGTACATCCAACACAATCCGAACGCAGCGTCCGGACGCGCTGGTGTGGTGCAGTACTTCACTGAGGTCCGGAAGGTGAAGCCCGTACCCATACCGGAGAAGCTGAAGACGAAGGTCGTGTCGGTGGTGGCGGAGGGCGATCTCGTGGTGGTCGCGTATGTACGCGAGCTGAAGGACGCCACAGATTCCTCAACGAGCTACACGACGACATGGTTCGATATGTGGCGTTTCAAGGATGGCAAGGCGGACGAACATTGGGACCCGGCGACGCGGATAGGTCGATGATACCGCGCCGGCCGAGGCGCAGGAGGGGGGCGGCGATGCAGGACGCGCAGGATCTGGCGTACGCGCGCTGGCGCAGGGCGCCGGAGCCGTTTTGGGCGGAAGCCGCCGAAGCCGTCTCCTGGTACCGACGCTGGAATCAGGTTCTCGACGGCTCGCGAGCGCCTTTCTACAGGTGGTTCTCGGGCGGCGTCGTCAACACCTGCTACAACGCCCTCGACCGCCACGTAGCCGCCGGCCGCGCCGACCAGCCAGCCCTGATCTACGACAGCCCGGTCACCCACACGATCGCCTGCTTCACGTATCGCGAGCTGCTGGATTGCGTCTCCCGCTTCGCGGGCGTCCTGCTCGGGCAAGGCGTCAAGCGGGGCGACCGGGTGATCATCTATATGCCGATGGTCCCCGAGGCGGCCGTGGCGATGCTGGCGTGCGCGCGCATCGGCGCGATCCACTCGGTGGTGTTCGGAGGCTTTGCCGCGCACGAGCTGGCCGCCCGCATCACCCACGCGCAACCGACGCTCATCGTCTCCGCGTCGTGTGGCGTCGAGCCCAATCGCATCGTGTCCTACAAGCCACTCCTCGACAAGGCGATCGAGCTCGCCGCCGCGAAGCCCCGCCGCTGCATCATTCTCCAGCGGCGGGAGGAACGGGCACCCCTGGTCCCCGGCCGCGACCTCGATTGGTCGGAGCTCATGGCGGGAGCGCAGCCGGCGGAGTGCGTGCCGGTGGCGGCGACCGATCCCCTGTACATCCTGTACACGTCGGGGACGACCGGCACGCCGAAGGGGGTCGTTCGGGACAACGGCGGGCACCTGGTCGCGCTCACGTGGAGCATGAAGAACATCTACGGCGTCGAGCCCGGCGAGGTCTATTGGGCCGCCTCCGACCTGGGGTGGGTCGTCGGCCACTCCTATATCCTCTACGGCCCTTTGTTCAACGGGAACACCACCATCCTCTACGAGGGAAAACCAGTCGGCACGCCTGACCCCGGCGCCTTCTGGCGCGTGATTTCCCAGCACGGGGTGCGCGTCCAGTTCACGGCGCCCACCGCCATCCGCGCCATCAAGCGCGACGACCCGAGCGGCGAGCACGTGCGGCGCTACGACCTCAGCCGCTTCCGGACGCTGTTCCTGGCCGGTGAGCGCTGCGATCCCGACACACTCCACTGGGCGGAGCAGCGGCTGGGCGTCCCGGTGATCGACCACTGGTGGCAGACCGAAACCGGGTGGCCGATCGGGGCAAACTGCCTCGGCCTGGGGGTGATCCCGGTGAAACCGGGCTCGTGCGCGCGGGCGGTGCCCGGGTACGACGTGCGCGTGCTGGGAGCGGACGGTGGAGAAGTCCCCGCGGGCCAGACCGGGAGCCTCGTCCTCAAGCTGCCCCTGCCGCCCGGTTGCCTGCCCACCCTGTGGGACAACGACGCGGGCTTCGTGCTGTCGTATCTCAGCCAGTATCCCGGCTACTACCTCACGGCCGACGCCGGCTACAAGGATGCTGACGGCTATCTCTGGGTGATGAGCCGGACGGACGACATCATCAACGTGGCGGGCCACCGGCTCTCCACGGGGGCGATGGAGGAAGTGCTGGCTTCGCATCCGGACGTGGCCGAGTGCGCGGTGGTGGGGGTGGCGGACGCGCTGAAGGGCGAGGTGCCTCTGGGATTCATCGTGCTGAAGGCGGGGGTGCAGCGCGCTCCGGAAGCCATCGTCCCGGACCTGGTCGCGATGGTCCGTGAACGGATCGGCCCGGTGGCGTGCTTCAAGACCGCCGCCATCGTGCCGCGGCTGCCCAAGACGCGCTCCGGCAAGATCCTGCGCGGCACCATCAAAAAGATCGCGGACGGGATCGAGTATCGCGTGCCGCCCACGATCGACGATCCGGCGATTCTCGACGAGATCACGGCGACGCTCTCGGGGCTCGGGTTTCCCCACGGCTGACATGCCCCGGGTGATCGCTTCGACCTCATCCCTCCCAACATGACTCTCACAGTAACTGATCGCATCCTCGGCTGCCTCACGGGCATCGCTACCGGTGACGCCATCGGCAAGCAAACAGAAATGCTCTCGCATGAGGACGTGCTCCACTGGTATCCGCAGGGCATCCGAGGTTTCGAAGGCACTCCCGGGTCGGTCATCCCCCGATACTTGGGGAACGCGAAGCACGAATGGCGGGTCGGTGAAACGACGGACGACACGGAACTGACCGTTGCCGTCGCGCGCGCCATCCTCACCGATCGGAACGTTTCGCACGTGAGCGTCGGTCGTGAACTGCTCCGATGCAAGAAGTGTGTGCATCCGGGCGTCAAGTCCCTCTGGGAATTTCACCAGGCCGCCGATCCCGCGCGGAGCAACTCCTGAACGGCGCTCGTGAAGCATCGGTTTCGACTCATGGCGGGTCACTTGCCATCGCGGCCGCGGCTGCCACTGCCGCCGCGGTCTCGGCAGCGATTGATGAGGCTTCTCCACACGAGGTTCTGGAGCGTGCCGAATGTGCTGCAGCCGAAGCCGAGCGTCGGTGGTGCGGTCTCACCGCCCCAGCACTCGCGGACGCGGTCCGCACAGTGCATCATACTCTGCGGCGCCTGCCCGCACTTCGAGCCCCAGAGATCGCCGCGCTTTGCTTTCCGAATCAGCCATTGACGATCGTGCCGTTGGCTCTGGGACTCGGCACGCTCATGCAGTCGGCGGAGGAAGCGATCCTCCTGGCCGCGAACATCGGTGGAGACAGTGACTCCGTAGCCTCGATTGCCGGGGCGATCCTCGGGGCCATGTACCCGACGACGGTCGATCACGACTGGTACAGGGTTGTGGAGGTGGTCAACGATCACAACCTGGTAGCAATCGCCAACGACCTCGCTCAGTTGCGACACTGATGTGTATGGCCCCGAACAGCATGCTCTCCCGCTTTGCTGTTGTCCTGCTCGATATGAACGGAACGTTCGAGGGATCCCGAGCCGACCTTCGTCATTGGAAACCTGCTCGAAGTGATCAATTCCTAGGTGGCGCGGAGCGTGCTGCCCAACAAGCGCCTGAAGCCGACGGCGCCGCGGCGTCTATGGTAGAATTCCATTTGTGAAGATTCATGCTCGGCGCCGCAGCTTAAGCGCATTCCGTTAGGCCACGCACAGTCACCCGTCATGCATCCACAGCTTGCGGCGCTGGTCGGTCAACTGGAGGCAGTGACGGCCCGCGCCAGCGAGCTGGGGGCAACGCTTGACGACACCGCCTTTCAGGCGCGCCCGCCTTCAGCGGGATGGTCGGCCGCCGAGTGTATTGCCCACTTGAGTCTCACGACCGTTGCGCTCCTCCCGCGCCTTGACGCAGCGCTGGCGACCGGCCGCCCTGCCTTTCCCGACACGCGTCGATACCGGCGTGGCGTCTTGGGGTCGCTTCTCGCCTGGTCAATGGAGCCGCCCGCCCGCCTGCGATTCCGCACCCTGCCAACATTCGTGCCAAGCACTGCCGGTCCAAAGGGTGCCATTCTCGCCGAGTTCGAGCGGCTCCAAGGTGACCTGTCGGACCGCATCCGGAGCGCCTCCGGCCTCGACCTGAACGAACTCCGGATCGGTTCACCCTTCAACGCCCGGTTGTCGTATAACGTCTACGCGGCTTTCTGCATCCTGTTGGCACACGAGCGGCGCCACTTGTGGCAAGCAGAGCGAGCGATACGGGCGACCCCGCCCACGGGTGGCGCCTAACCAACTAGACACCGGCTTGGAGGGCGTGTGCGCACAACATGGTCCTGTCTTGCCATCGTACTAGCAGCCTGCGCTCGTCAGTCCCAGCCCGCTCGGCCGTCTGCCGGCGAGGCGACGGCGGGCATCGACTCGTTGAACGCGGCGTTAGTCCACGCGTACCGGACTCACGACCCGCTGGCATATGCCGCGCTGTACACCGACACGGCGGTTTTCGAGTGGCCGGCGTTCAACACGGTTCGGGGCCCCGCCGAGCTGGGGGCGATGGCGCGGAGCAATTGGGCGTCGCTGAACGACATGGACCTCCGTCTGACCGTCTCGACTCGACGCGTCGCGCCGGACCATGCGACGGAGTTCGGCGCCTTCCAGCAATCCTGGCGCGCCTCGAGCGGCGAGCGCATGACGGAGTTCGGCAGGTACGTCGCTTTCCTGCTCCGGCAGCCGGATGGCAGCTGGCGAATGGACCGCTTCTTCGGCTTCGAGGACTCGACTCGGCGGCATTGACCGTTTGCCTTAAGTCCCGGTCCGCTTCCTCACGATGGCTCTCGCCGGCGCACCTTCGTGCCCTCGGACCTTGAGCGGTAGCACGATCACATCGTAGTCACCCGCTTGAACGGGACGCAGGTCCAGCCCCTCCACGATGGGAATCCCGCGCCCGAGCAGAATCTGGTGCGTCCTCGGCGCCCGAGCGCCGAATTGCTCCGCCGAGATGTAGTCCACGCCGACCAGCACGACTCTGGCATCCGCGAGGATCTGCGCCGCGTCCGGTGCGATGTACGCGAAGTCCCTGTGAAACTCGGGTGAGTCCATCCAGCCGCGCAGCGTGCTCCGGGTCCGGAACAGCACGCGCTTCGCACTCCTCCAGTCGTGCCTGTTCAGTTCGCCCGAGTCGATGGCCCGTACGCTGTCGGGGATGTCGATCACCCGCGCGGCACCTATCAGCGGGTCCAGCGCCACCTGATCGATCGGTGCTCCCTTGACGACGAAATGCATCGGGGCGTCGATATGCGTCCCGCTGTGCGCGCCCAGTGAGTAGACCGACAGCGTCAACTTATCGCCCTTCCGCATATCCTTGAGAAAATCGAACTTTAGAGGCGCGTCGCCCTCGTACACCGGCGTGCTGACCGGATCGAGCGTCGCCGTCACATCGATCCACCCCTGAGCACTCAGCTCCCGCGTCCCCTGTTCGCGAGGGGCACACCCCACCACGAGGCCGAGCAATGTGCACGTCTGCAGCGTCTGTCGGACGGTCATGTAGCAGAACTCCTTCCGGTATGCACAGCGTCCATGAAGTGGCCCCAATCCTATACCACTGCCGGATTCACAGCTATTCTGCTGCTTGGATACCCATATGACCCAGATTGCCTTCGCCGGCGTCGGCGTAGACTTCGGCGCAACGAGACTGTTCTCGGACGTGTCTTTCACCGTCGCACCCGGTGAACGGTGGGGCATTGTGGGCCGTAACGGCACCGGGAAGACGACCCTCTTCCGGCTGCTGACGGGCGATCTCGAGCCCACGCGCGGGGGCATCACGCGCGCGCCCGGCCTCCGCGTATCGCTGCTCGAGCAGCACCGCGACTACGGCGCCGCGACAACGGTCTGGGAAGCCGCGGCCGGCGAGCTCGCCGAGCTCCTGGCGCTGGAACAGTCCCTGGTGGAACAGGCCGCGAATCTCGCCCACGACTCCTCGCCGCGAGCGCTGGCGCGGTACGGCGAAGACCTGGAGCGCTTCGAGCGCGAGGGTGGCTATGCCGTCACGGCGCGCATCGACGCCGTGCTGCACGGCCTCGAGTTCGATCCCGCCCAGGCCCGTGTCACGCCGCTCTCCGCGCTGAGCGGTGGCGAGCTCGGCCGGCTCGGCCTGGCCCGCCAGCTCATGTCGACCGCCGACGTCCTGCTGCTCGACGAGCCGACGAATCACCTCGATCTCGAGACGACCCGCTGGCTCGAGCAATATCTGGCTGCGAGTGAGCGGACGGTCCTGCTCGTGAGCCATGACCGCGCCTTTCTGTCCGCCACCGTGGATCACGTCCTGCATCTCGAAGGCGACACCGCCACGCCCTACGCGGCCGGCTACACCGATTTTGTGGCCCAGCGGGCCGAGCGCCGGCTGGCGCAGCAGCGGGCGTTCCAGCAACAGCAACGGACCATCGCGCACGAGAAGGACTACATCGCGCGCAACATCGCAGGCCAGAACAGCAAACAAGCCAAGGGCAGGCGCAAACGCCTCGAGCGGCTGCCGCGGCTCAGCCCGGTTATCGGGGCCGAAGGCACGATGGCGCTGCGGTTCGAGGTGGCCGAACGGGGCGGCGATCAGGTGGTGACGGCAAAGAACGTGAGCGTGGCGGTCGGCGCGCGCACGCTGGTGGAGCGGTTCAGCGGGACGCTGGAGCGAACCGGCGTGGTGGGGATCATCGGACGCAACGGAGCGGGGAAATCCACGCTGCTCCGGGCGCTCCTGGGCGAGCACCCGATCCACGGCGGTGAGCTCCGGCTCGGCGCGTCGATCACCACCGGCTACTACCGGCAGGATCTTTCACAGGTGCCGCTCGATCGCACGCTCTACGAAGTGATTTCCGCGCTGCGCCCGAAATGGGAGCGCGGTCAGATACAGGGGCACCTGGGCCGGTTCGGGTTTTCAGGCCAGGAGGTGCTGCGCCATGCCGGCTCATTGTCGGGCGGCGAGCGCGCGCGTCTCGCGCTCGCGATCCTGATGTTGTCGGGCGCCAACCTGCTCATTCTGGACGAGCCGACGAATCATCTGGACGTCGAATCGATCGAGGCGCTGGAGGACGCGGTCGAGGGATACGACGGCGCGGTGATCCTCGTGAGCCACGACCGGGCGCTGCTGCGCGCGCTGACGACGCGGATCTGGATCCTGCACGAGCGGCACATGACCGAGTTCGCCGGCGGTTTCGCGGAGTGGGAGGACGTGAGCACGGAGCGGGCGCACGCCGCCGCGGTCAGCGCCGCCGAGGAGCAGGCGTTGCGGCAGGTACACGAACGCCACCGGGTCGCGCGGTCCCCGACAAACGACCCCCGCAAGGAACTGCGCCGGGCGCAGCGCGAGCTCGAGGAGGCGGAAGCCGCGGTGGTGGAGGTCGAAGCGCAGGTGGCGAAGGTGGTGGCCGCGCTCGAGGACCCGGCCCTCTACACGCGTCCCGGCGGCGCAGCGAGCGCCCACGAGCTCGGCGCACAGCTCGAGACGCTGAAGCGCGAACTCGAGGCGGGACTCGAGCGGTGGACGCAGGCGACAGAGCACGTCCAGATGCGAGTGCCGCGAGGAGGCTCAGTCTAGGCGGGAGTCCCGCCCTGGACACCGCGCCCCGCAGCGGTCTAATCTCTCGCATGCGCAACCGACTGCTTCCTGTCCTGCCGGCACTCCTGCTGGCCCTCACGTCCAGGGCGGGCGCCGCCCAGACCGCCCTGCAGCTCCGCTGGGAGCTCGTGGGCGACAGCATCGCAAACGACCACGGTGCCTCTCGGGCGGCCTTCACACTCACCAATCGGGATACGAAGGCGCTGGCGCCGACCGGCTGGGCGATTTACTACAGCGCGTTACACGGGGCGGGTCCGGGAACCGTGGGTGGCGGGTTCACCATCGAGGACGTGATCGCCGACCTGCACCGCCTCGTGCCCGCAGCGGGCTTCGCCGGACTGGCCCCAGGTGCCAGCATTCGGATCCCGTACCTCACGGACCTCTTGCTCAACGCGAGCTTCCTCCCGCGGGGCCCCTACATCGTGTTCGACGCCGCAAAGGACGTGGGCGTCCCTCTGCAGGATTACGTGGCCGTCCCCTTCGAGCGTCGCGCGGTAACGCCCGAGAGCCAGTTCGCGCTCGACTCCGCGATCCGCGTCATCCCCGCGAGCGAGCTGCCACCGGTGTTTCCGACCCCGGTGGAGGTGACACAGGGAACGGGAGCGCTGCACCTTACGGCGCTGCCGCCGGTCGAAGCGCCCGAGGCGCTCAGGAACGAGGCGGCATTCGCGGCGGAGTACCTGCGCCCCTACTTCGGCACCACACGGAAAGGAGGCGTCCTGCCCCTCCGACTCGACGTCGGCCCCGTCGCAGGTCAGGCCTCGCCCGAGGCGTACACGCTCGTCGTGGATCCCGTCCAAGGAGTACGCATCGTGGGCGCGTCGCCCGCCGGCGTCTTCTACGGTCTCCAGTCACTGCGCAGCCTGCTGCCCCCCGCCGGGCCCACGCCACGCGCAGGTCTTGTCGTGCCGGCGATCCGGGTGGTGGACGCTCCCCGCTTCGGCTACCGCGGGTTCATGCTCGACGTCGCGCGCAACTTCCATCCCAAGCCCGTGGTGCTGCGCACGCTCGATCTCCTCGCCCGCTACAAGCTCAATGTCTTCCACCTCCATCTCACGGATGACGAGGGCTGGCGGATCGAGCTGCCGAGCCTCCCCGCGCTCACCGCGGTGGGCGCACGACGCGGCCACACCCTCGACTCAGGGACACATCTTCCGCCCGCGTTTGGCTCGGGCCCGGACGTCGACCGGCCGTGGGGCAGCGGCTTCTATTCCCGCGCGGACTACGTCGAGATCCTGCGCTACGCGGCGGCGCGGCACATCGAGGTGATTCCCGAAATCGAGATGCCGGGCCACGCGCGCGCCGCGATCAAGTCGATGGAGGCCAACCAGCAGTACCGGCTCAACGACCCGGACGATCGCTCGGTCTACACCTCGGCCCAGGGCTACCACGACAACGTGATGAACCCGGCACTCGAGTCGACGTACCGCTTCATCGAGCGCGTGGTGGGCGAACTCGTGGCGATGCACCGCGAGGCGGGGGTGCCCCTGCGCCACATCCATATGGGAGGCGACGAGGTTCCGGCCGGCGTGTGGGAAGGCTCGCCGGTCGTCCAAGCGTACCTGAAGGCACACAATCTCACGAGTGTCGATGATCTGTGGTTCGCCTTCTACGGCCGGGTGGAGCAGATCCTCAAGACGCAGGGCCTCCTCCCCTCGGGCTGGGAGGAGATCGCGGTCCGCAAAACCCATCGCGCAGGGCAGCCGACGAACATCCCCAATCCGGACTTCGCCGCGCGCGGCTGGCGCGCCTACGTCTGGAACAACGTCCCGGGCGGTGGCGCCGAGGACCTCGCCTACCGCCTCGCGAATGGCGGCTACGATGTGGTCTTGAGTCCCGTGAGCAATCTCTACTTCGATCTCGCGTGGAACCAGAATCCGGAGGAGACAGGGCTCGACTGGGGAGGCTACGTCGACCTGCGCAAGCCGTTCCAGTTCATCCCGTTCGACTACTACCGCAACGTCCCGGTCGACCCCTCTGTGTTCGTCGGCAAGGACCGGCTCACCGACTACGGTCGGGCCCACGTCGTGGGGATTCAGGGCAACCTGTGGTCGGAGACGCTCGGTGCCGAGGGGCGGCTCGAGTACATGCTGCTCCCAAAGTTGTTCGGCCTCGCCGAGCGGGCGTGGGCGCCCGACCCGGACTGGGCAGGGGAGCGCGACCCCGCAAGGGCCGACTCCCTCTACCGCGAGGGCTGGTCCCGCTTCGTGAACGTGCTCGGCCAGCGCGAGCTGCCCCGGCTCGATCGGGAGGTCCCGGGCGTCAACTACCGGATCCCCACCCCCGGTCTGAAGGTCGAGGACGGGGTGGTTCGCTGCAGCGTGGAGCTGCCCGGCCTCATCCTGCGCTACACGACTGACGGCAGCGAGCCCACGGTGCGCAGCGCCCTGGTCCGCGGTCCGATCCCCCTCCGCGGGACCGTCCGCGTCGCCGCGTTCAACACGACCGGCCGGAAGGGCCACACGGCCCGCCTCACGGCTCCGTAGCAAAGCTCCTTCAACACGCGCAAACTTGCTCGCGGTGCCAGCGCGGGGCGCGTATTATGATCCGGTGTCCAACGAGACCGCCTAACCTTGAACGTATCAAGCCGTTCGTGGGTCCGTGCGCTGCTGCTCGTTGCCGTGGCGTATGCGGCCATCGGCATCGTGTTCGCCGCGCTCGCGGTTGACGCCAATCATGTGCGCGTGTGGCGGCTGGCAGCATGGCTGGCCAGCGCCGTCGTGGCCGCGGCGCAGATGTGGTACGAGCAGTATCGCCTGGGCAGCTCGCCTCGTCCGACGGCGCTGCACGCAGCCGGGGCGGTCGCGCTGGGGGCCTTCGGCCTCGCGCTCGCCGCCAACGTTCATTGGCTCGTTGCGGGAACACACGGCCAACGCCCGCCGCTCCTCGCGCTCCCCGTCTGGCCAGTCGTCACTGCGCTTCCGGCGTTTCTTGCCGCACTTGCCATAGCGGCCGTGCTGGCGCGCTTTAGAAGGGTTCGCTAATCGACACAGGAGATCTGAGCCTACGTGAACCGAAGAGAGTCACTGAGGCTCCTCGCCAACCTGCCTGCTGTCGCTGCAGCAGCCCGCATAAAGTCGTTCCGGCTTCCTCGGCGCCCGACGCCGGCCGTCCCCCCCGTGATTCCGGTCGGTCTCGATGCCTATCTCATGTGGGAGCGGTGGCCATATCAGCGCATTGGGGCGCGTGCCTACATGCGCAGCACGTACGATCGCGCCGGCGGGAACGAAGGGGCCGATGCCAGCCATTTTCTGTATCAGCTGGCCGATGATTTCAACGTCACGTTAGACGTGGAAGGCCAAGGGGTCCTCTATTTCGCCCGCTATAACCACTGGCACGGCAGCCCCTGGCACTACGTCGTCGACGGCACGGATCACCTCGTTCAGGAAAGCTCCAGCGCCGATCCCACCAACCCGGTACCTGGCTCCGTGTTCATGCCGGAGCAGCTGTTTCCCCGACCGCTCACCTGGACCTGGGACGTCACCAAGGGCGCCGATCTGCTGTGGGTGCCCATCCCGTTCGAGCGGTCGTTTCGCATGGCGTATTCGCGGACGCGGTACGGTACGGGCTACTACATCTATCACCTGTATGTGGCGGGAGCGAACCTCTCGCGTCCGATCCGCGCCTGGGACGGCAAGACGCCGCCGGATCGAGACGTGCTGGCGCTGATCGAGCGCGCCGGCAGCGATCTCGTTCCCCGGCCCAACTCCGAGGAAGGTCGAGCGAAAGGCGTTCGTCAGGAAGACGGCGTAGCGAGCGTGCCGCCGCAGGGCGCCGTCACCCTGCTGCAGCTGACGCGGGCGCCTGCGATGTTACGTGCCCTCGAAATGTCGGTCCCGCGGGATTCAGCGGTCGAGTTTTCCCGCGTCAGGCTGCGGATCACCTGGGACGGGCGCTCTTCTCCTTCTGTCGATGCGCCGGTCGCGTTGTTCTACGGCACGGGGACGTTCTACAATCGGGACGGACGCGAGTATTTGGTCAAGGCCTTTCCGGTTCACGTCCGCTATGCGGCGGATCGTCTCCACCTCGCGTGCTTTTTCCCTATGCCGTTCTTCCGTTCCGCGCGGATCGAGCTGATCGGCGCGGGAACGATCCCGATCCCTGACGTACGCTGGAGTGTACGCTGTACCCCTTATGTGGACCCGCCCAACCATGTGGCCTACTTCCACGCCACCTACCGCGACCACTCGCAGCCGGAAGTCGGCAAGGACCTCATTCTGCTCGACACGCGCGAACAGGAGGGGAGTGAGGAATGGTCGGGTCATTTCGTCGGCACGTCGATCATCTTCTCACATCGCTCGAACTTGAGCACGCTGGAGGGCGACCCGCGGTTCTTCTTCGACGACAGCCTCTCGCCCCAAGGCTACGGCACCGGTACCGAAGAGTGGAACGGTGGCGGCGACTATTGGGGCGGCCGTAACATGACGTTGCCGTTCGTCGGGCATCCCGTGGGCGCGCGCAATGAGCAGGAGGCCGCGAACGAGCAGGACGACATTCAATCGGCGTACCGCTTCCTCCTGGCGGACCTGATGCCGTTCGGGAGGAATGCCCGCATCCAGCTCGAGCACGGGGGGGACAACACCTCGCGCGAGCACTACGAGACCGTGACGTACTGGTACGGAGCGCCCAGCCCTTCCCTCGTGCAGACCGATGAATTGAAGATGGGTGATGCCGCCAGCGAGCAGGCGCACCAGTACTCGTCGCCTGACGCGTCGGCACCCTACGAGATCACGTCGCGCTACGAATGGGGGCCGGATACGGTCGACGGCCACGAGATCTTTCCCGCACACACCGACCGCGGACGCTGCACCAAGGGCGTCTCGGAATTCACACTGCAGCTGCGGCCGGACAATCACGGCGTGTTGCTGCGCCGCAAGCTCGATTACGCCTTCCCCAATCAGCGCGCTCAAGTCTACGTGGCCGATGAGCGACCGCGATCGGGACAGGCGCGAGACCGACGGTGGACCCTGGCCGGCATTTGGTTCCTGGCAGGGTCGAACACGTGCGTCTACTCAAACCCGAAGGACGAGCTGGGTGCGACCCTGCACAACGTGGAAACGTCCAACCGCCGGTTCCGCGACGATGAGTTCCTCATCTCGCCTCGGCTGACCCGAGGGCGATCGCGCATCCGAATCCGGGTGCGATTCACGCCCGTTGCGACGCCGCTGTTTCCCGGTCAGCCGGTACCGGAGCTGGTGTGGAGCGAGATCCGCTACAGCGTGTATTGCTGGGTGATGGCTGCGGGGTTCTCGAACCCCCATCATTGACGGCGGGCGCCCGCCGCGTAGCATTACGGGAGCAGTCCCTTCCTTGTGCGGATAGAAGGATCCGATGTCGATCGTCTTTACCCAGTCCAGTGATCGGCTCGACAAATGAACGGGCCGGCTGACGTCCTCATCGTCGGCGCCGGCCCGACCGGGCTGATGCTGGCGAATCAGCTCGCGCGCCGCAGCGTGCGCGCGCGGAT
>Ga0209378_1002309_pt1 | contig 13232 bp, 14 predicted proteins | sample GraSoiAngelo_156_FD_186170 | JGI IMG/M metagenome (GOLD analysis project Ga0209378, IMG submission 186170) | Grasslands soil microbial communities from the Angelo Coastal Reserve, California, USA - 14_1009_13_40cm (SPAdes) (version 2) | ecosystem: Environmental > Terrestrial > Soil > Grasslands ... | reverse complement strand
TGTGCCGTACGACGATGCAGTTTCAGAAGTTTGCTAGCTTCGATCCGCATGCTGCTCCGTTGGACGACAATGCGTTGGCCGCTCGCATTCGAAATGTCACCTGTCGGGCGGCTTGGGAAAAGCCTTTGCCGGTGGATCAGCGCGTCGTCTTCCTGGGGTACCCCAACTTGCGCGCAATGAGCAAGGCGCGCCGCGAAGTTGTGCGAGCAAATATTGGCCTTGGCTGGCCGACTTATTTTCGGCCCGGGAATTTTCGCATGCTTATCGTGCACGACTCTAATTACCACAAAGAGACCCACGCCAACCTCGATGCAGCTTTGGCGCGCGGCGAGTTGTTTGTTGGTTTTCTCACAACTTACCCGCGTCTCAGCATCAATCACGCGGTGTTGGTCTACAAACGAAAACCTGCATCTCAGAATGATGGAATTGACCGTTATCTCGTTTACGACCCCAATCACCCGGAATTGCCGCGTGAGCTCACCTGGTCCTCCCACGATCATGCTTTCGCATACCAAAAAGATTGGGATTTCATCGGCGGCTTCGTTTGCGTTTATCAAATTTACGGCAAGTGGCTCCAGTAGTTTGTCATTCCGAGCGAAGTCGAGGAATCTCTTAATTGTTTTCTTCGGTATGCTGACCAAAATAGCAGTAATAGACTAGTCGACTCTATTCGACATGACACGAGACCGCGCCAATGCCAGATCAACCGTCACCGCCCAAACCGGCTCCGCCGACACCCGTGCCGCCTCCCGAACCGTTGCCGCCTAACCCTCCACCGGTGCCACCGGTGGGAAGGTGATAATTAGTTGGCTGCAAACAAAAATCGTAGGGCCGGTTCCACACGCGCTGCCCACGCACCTTCGCTGTGGTCGGCGCGTTCAGCTTCGATGTATTGAATGTCCTTGTTTAGTTTCCACCCTTTTTCGATCAGACGATTACACAACTCGCGCGTTTGTTCCCAGCCGGGCTCCGCTGTGCCGGTGTCGAGCCAGATTTTTGACGGTGGTTTCTGCTCGATAGAATCGACGAGCCGGTAAATCACGAAATTGTCCCACCAAATTGACGGCGACATCACCATGAGGCGGCGGAAGATGTGCGGATATAAAATGCCAATCGCAAGCGTAACGAGGCCACCAAAGGATGAGCCGCCTAATCCCGTGAATTCTGGATCCGTCTTAGTCCGATATTTTCGATCGATGTAAGGCTTAAGTTCCTCGGCAAGAAACTCCGCATAGTGTCCCGCCAGGCCTTTGCTCCGTTTTTTGCGTCTCGCTTTCGCGTCGATGATTCCCCGCGTCGGCGCGTATTCATGCACCCGCTCCTCGCCCATGTTTGCGACTGCGACGATGATAAGCGGCTCAATCAGCTTTGCGCGAATGAGGCGTTCGGCCGTTTCATCCACGCCCCATTCCGCGCCTGCAAAGGAAGTTGCGGCATCGAAGACATTTTGACCGTCGTGCAAATAAAGCACTGGATAACGCCGGCCCAAGAAACGTCGGTAGCCGCGGGGCAGATAAACCAAAATGTCGCGACGATTCCCGAGAATCTTCGATGGAAACGCGCGATGCCGTTTAATGTTTCCGGTTAACGTATGTTTAGGCATGCGAGACCAGACGCTTCGATGAGATGTCGATCATGTCCAATGCTTGGCGTTCGCTGTGGACACGAAAACGAAGCCTCACCTTAATCCTCTCCCTTTGCCAACGGGAGAGGCGATTGAGCAAGCAGCGTCGCGGCGAAGCTTCAGCATGACAAATTCTCGTGTTCCGCCTCTCCCCGTTCGGGGAGAGGATTGAGGTGAGAGGATATCCCCGGCGATTTGTAAAAGAGATTTCTCGCCTTCGGCTTCGCTCGAAATGACATGGAGAACATGAACGAACGTTACATCAAATGGTACACACCCTGGCTGAGCCGTGAAGTTGAAATGCTCGTTTTCGGGAACGGCGGCGGCCTGCCGCTGATCATCTTCCCGACTTCTTTCGGCCGTTACTATCAAAACAAGGATTTTGGCGTGACTGGTTCGGTGAGCGACTATGTCGATGAGGGTAAAATCACGGTCTACTGCCCGGATGCGATAGATCTCGAAAGTTTTTACAATAAATCGATTCACCCGGCCGACAGAATGCGGACGCACAACGCGTACGAAAATGTGATCGTTCGCGACGTGTTCGATCTCGCGCGCCGCGAATGCGGTTGTCATGGCGTCGCGGTTTGTGGCGGTAGCCTGGGTGCTTACCACGCCGCGAATATTGCGTTTCGTCACCCAGACGCCGCCAGGCCATCTCATTAGCTTGAGTGGCTCATTCGACATCACCTCGTTTTTCGACGGCTATCACGACGACAACATCTACTTCAACAGTCCATTTGAATATCTCCCGAACACGACTGACCCGTGGAAGTACAATCACATGGGCATCGTTCTCGGAACTGGCGAATGGGACAACACACGCCACGAATCCTATCGCTTGTCTGAAATCTTAAATTCGAAGGGTATCAAGCATTGGCTCGACGACGGAAAATGGCGTGGCCACGACTGGAATTACTGGCGAGACATGCTGCCCTATTATTTGTCAAAGATCGTTTGAGCTACGATTTCTCACGCAGGCTCCCACGCACGCGCGATGACCTAGCTGGAAGTTTCTATGCGCTCGGGCGCTGGCTCTGCTGCCTGTCCAGTCTCTTTCTCCGCGCGCTCTTTCAGCGCTGCTTTGCGCGAAAGTTTTACCCGGCCTTTGTCATCGATGCCGATGCACTTGACCCAAATGATGTCGCCCACCTTGGCGACGTCTTCGGTCCGTTTCACGCGAAAATCCGCGAGCTCGGAAATATGCACGAGCCCATCTCTACCCGGGAAAACTTCGACAAACGCGCCAAATTCCTTCGTTGAAACGACGCGACCTTGATACGTCTGCCCGATCTCAATTTCCCGCGTCATACCACCGATGATTTCCTTCGCGCGCGCCATGCTTTCGCCGCTGGTCGCGTAGATGTGCACCGAGCCGTCATCTTCAATGTTGATCTCAGCGCCGGTCTCCGCGACGATGCCCTTGATGGTCTTGCCGCCGGGGCCGATCAGCGCGCCGATCTTCTCGGGATTAATTTTGGCGCGTATTTCGAGAGTTCCGGCCGAGGCTTATCCAGTGTGCTCCGCATTATCTCGAGAATCTTCGTGCGCGCGTCCTTCGCACGCTGAATCGCTTCCGCCATGATTTTGTGACTAATACCCGGTAGCTTCAGGTCGAGCTGAAAGCCGGTGACGCCTGCGTCTGTTCCGCAAAGTTTGAAGTCCATGTCACCAAAGTGGTCTTCCGAGCCAATGATGTCGGTGAGCAACTCGTAGCGTTTTATTTCCTGATCGTCGCCGCGCTCAGTCACCAGCCCGATCGAGATTCCGCCAACCGGCGTCTTTATCGGAACGCCGGCATCCATGAGCGCGAGTGTGCCCGCGCAGACACTCGCCATCGAGGTCGATCCGTTTGATTCCATGATCTCGCTTGAAATACGGATGGCATAACGAAAATCCTGTTCACTCGGCACAACCGGCTCGAGCGAGCGCTCAGCGAGCGCGCCGTGGCCAATCTCGCGCCGTCCAGGTCCGCCCGTCCGGCCCGTTTCGCCTACGCTAAACGGAGGAAAATTGTAATGCAGGATGAACCGCTTCGATTGGTCGCCGCCGCCGTAAGCATCAAGCATCTGCGCCTCCTCGATCGGTGCGAGCGTGGCGAGCGCGACCGCCTGGGTTTCGCCGCGCTGGAAAATCGCCGCACCGTGCGCACGCGGCAGGACACTCACTTCGCAACTGATCGGTCGTAAATCCCCATAGCCGCGCCCATCAACGCGCTTCTGTTTTTCCAGAATGCTGACGCGAAACGCCTTTTTCTGGACGTAATCGAATGCCTGGAAGATCGTGAAGGGATCAACCTCCGGATGTTTTTCCAGGATCGCGGTCTTTACTTCCTCGCGAAGGGCATCGACCGCTTTAGCACGCGCAACCTTTCCTTCGGTGTAAAGCGCCTCTTCAATGCGGTCGCCCGCACCGCGGTAAGCGATATCGAGCAGTTCCTGATTCACCTTGAGCAACTCGGCATTCCGTTTTGGTTTGTTCACCATCGCGGCCAGTTCTTTTTGCACGCGAATCATCTCCCGCGCATGCCCGTGCGCGAACTCGAGCGCTTTTATGAACTCAGTTTCCGGCAGTTCCCTGGCGGAACCTTCGATCATGATCACATCGTTTTCTGTACCCACGTAAACCAGATCCAGGTCGCTATCGGCGCGTTCGGTGTGTGTCGGGTTGGCAATAAACTCGCCTTTCACCCGACCGACCCGGACGGCACCAACTGGACCGGCGAATTGAATATCCGAAACGCACAGCGCAGCGGACGCTCCGTTGATCGCCAGAATGTCCGGATCGTTTTGCCCGTCGGCGCTAAGCAGGATCGAGATGATTTGCGTGTCGTAAAAATAGCCTTGTGGAAAAAGCGGCCGCAGCGGCCGATCGATCATGCGCGACGTGAGCGTTTCCTTTTCCGTCGGACGGCCTTCGCGTTTGAAATAACCGCCCGGGAATTTTCCCACCGCTGCCGCTTTTTCGCGATAATCGACGGTGAGCGGGAAATAATCCTGCCCTTCTTTGACCGCCGTGGCCGAGACCGCACTGACCAAGACGGTCGTGTCGCCGCACGTTACGACGACCGCCCCGTCGGCGAGCCTGGCGATTTTGCCAGTTTCGATTGAGATTTGATTAGCCCCAATTTGGGCTGTGACCTTTTGTTGCATTTTACTTTCCTGGATGCGCAAGTTCCAGGCCGGTCACCCTGACTGTAGGTTTTAAACCCGTTGCTCCGTCGCGCGGAGCGCGAAACTAAAACCTAAAATCCAAGGTGATTGCTGCGACCTGAGACTGCTAATTAACTCTGTTTAATTTAGTTATGGCTTCGAGCAATTCAAACCATTCGACGCAAGACCAGTGATTTCGGTTATTTGCGCAGGTTCAGCTTGTCGATCAGTTTTTTATAACGATCGGCTTTGGTTTTGCTTAAATAATCGAGCAGACTCCGGCGTTGCGCGACCATCTTAAGTAGGCCGCGGCGCGAAGAATGATCTTTCCGGTTGGTCTTGAGGTGTTCAGTCAAATGCTCAATCCGGCGAGTTAGAAGTGCGACCTGCACATCCGCGCTGCCGGTATCTTTGTCATGCAACTGGAACTCCTGGAGACTCAGCGTCTCGTTGCTTTCTGCCATAACGAAGGCGCTATATTAGACGAAGAACCCGTTTTAGCAACCGCATCATGGCCAGCCTTAGGCATCTGTCAGGCTTTCCGCCAGATGCTTTTCGCGTTTGCCATCATACCAGATGCGCAGTTTCGCACGCGAGCGCGCCACCCGGCGTCCGCCGACGATGACTCCGAAGAAGTTGCCAAGAATTTGTTTAGCAGGGTACATGCGCAATTTCCGGCCGGATGTGAGAATGGTTTCCCGCAGCACCTTGAAGCGTCCAAGTTTCTTCAAGGCGAGGCTAAAATAGACTTCTTCCCCGACAAAAAGTCGCTCATCGAAACCGCCAACTGCCTCGAAATTGTGTCGTGTAGTGAATAGAAATGCGCCTGCGCCGAGATTGAGGCCAAAATAAAGGGCGCAAAACGCACGCAAAAAAATCCGTCCCCAGAGCGGAACGAAGCCGCCCACCGCCACGCGCGCGCTGCCCCCAGCGTAACCGGCGTTCAGCGCGGCAATGGCTTCAGTAATGTGCGTCCGATTGATTCGCGTATCGGCGTCAACGAAAAAAAGGTAGTCGCCTTGCGCAGCGTGCCCGCCTGCATTCCGGGCGGCCGCAATTTGACGGCGATCAATTCGCACCACTTTCGCGCCAGCACGCATGGCAATCTCCGACGTTGCGTCGGTTGAGGCATCATCAACTACGATGACTTCGTAAGGCTGCATTACTGGCGAAGCCGCAGCGTGAATCGCAATGAGTGTGGAAGAAAGCTCCACCTCCTCGTTGTGCGCTGGAATGACGAATGAAATCATTGTTCCGACCGATTATTTCGTGGCGAATTTGATGCCGACCTTCTGGACTTCGCGATAAGGCAAAAGCCATACCAGCGATTCGTCGTGAAGATCGACGACTTGGATGCGATTTCCCCACGGATCGCGAAAATCGCAGCGGAACGGTGGCTCCATCTTCAGTTTATATTCCTCTTTCAGTTTCTTCCGGACTTCCTCCAGCTGCGCTTCGTCGCGGACCATGATCCCGAAGTGGCGCATATTTGCCGGTTGCACCTTTTCTACTTCGAAGACCGCGAGGAACTGATGCTCACCCAATTTGAAAAATGCATCGCCCTCGCCGCCGCTCATTTGTTCAAGATTGAAAACGTCCCTGTAAAACGCTATCGCCTTCTCGATGTCGTCCACCTCGATGGCGATATGATTGCATCCAAAGACTTGCACGCTCATATCTCAGTTTAACCGAAAACGAAGCTCTGCGCGGCACTTTTTCACGCGATGTACAACCCAAACCCGGCAGCCAACCGAAATTACTCCGCCGAATCGGCGTTAATCGTTTTCTTCGGAGCAATAGCGCTGCTCGTCCACCTGCTGACTAACGGGCGCTGCGGGTATTTTCGCGACGAACTCTATTACATCGCTTGCGGACAACATCTCGCTTTCGGCTACGTCGATCACCCGCCGCTTTCGATTCTGCTGCTACGATTGAGCCAAATCCTCCTTGGCGACTCATTGTTTGCCATTCGCTTGTTACCGGCGCTGTTTGGCGCAGCGACGGTTGCTCTTAGTGGTTTGATAGCGCGAGCTGGGCGGTCGCGGATGGGCGATCGCGCTCGCCTGCGCGGGCTCACTCTGCGCGCTGTTCAATCTGGCAGTTGGCAATTTCTTTTCGATGAACGCGTTTGAGCCGCTGTTCTGGATGGGATGCGTTTATCTATTTGTCCGCATTATCAACGGCGGCTCGCCAACGCTTTGGCTTTGGTTCGGCGCGCTGCTGGGACTCAGTCTCGAAAACAAACATTCCACGGCGTTTTTCGCCGTTGGTATTTTCGTTGCGCTTCTGCTCACGCCTGAGCGCCGTCATTTCGCAGGAAAGTGGATCTGGTTCGGAGGCCTGGTCGCCTTTGCAATCGCGCTGCCGAACATTCTTTGGCAAGCACGGCATCATTGGCCCACTTACGAACTGCTGAACAACATCTCCCACAGCAACAAAAACGTCGCACTCAGCCCGGTACAATTCATCGTGCAGCAGGTCGTTTTCATGAATCCGGGAACGCTGCTGCTATGGCTCGCCGGCCTTTTTGGTTGCTTGGTTCGCGCGAGTGCCGTCGCTACCGCGCGATCGGAATCATTTATCTAATCACGCTCGCCGAGTTCATTATCTTACATGGCAAAAGCTATTATCTCGCGCCGGCGTATCCGATGCTCTTTGCCGTGGGAGGCGTGGCCATCGAACGCATTTTCGCTTCTCATCTCAAATGGCTGAAGCCGGTTTTGCTCAGCGCGATGCTCGTAATGGGCGCCTTATTTGCGCCATTCGTGGTACCGATTTTGCCGCCCGACAAACTTGTCGCATACATGCGAGCCATTCGCTTCCAACCGCCATGCACCGAGACATCGCATACGGCGGCGCTGCCGCAGGTTTTTGCCGACCAGTTTGGCTGGGAACAAATGGTTGGCTCGGTGGCACACGTTTATCATGACTTGCATCCCGAGGATGAGAAACGCGCCGCCATTTTCTGCCAAAACTACGGCGAGGCTGGCGCGATCGATTTTTTTGGCCCAAAGCTCGGGCTGCCATCAGCGATTTCCGGCCACCAGAATTATTTTCTGTGGGGACCGCGTGATTGGACTGGCGAAGTGGTTTCGGTTCTCGACACAGACGACGAGGATGAGCGTAAGCTATTCGCCTCCGTCCAAGATTTGGGGCCAAATCGTGAGCAGCCCGTGGGCGATGCCTTTCGAGCGCCGAAACCACATTTTCCTCTGCCGCGACTTAAAGGTCAGCGTTCGAGAGTTTTGGCCGCGGATAAAGAAATGGCTTTAAAAGCCGATCGGTTTCGACTCAGTCTCGAATGGTCCTAATGCCGAGCCGAACGATCCGTTCAATCAAGTCCGGATACGGCAGGCCTGCCTTTGCCGCCGCGAGTGCGAAATCTTCATCGTCTGCGAGGATCGGATTTGGATTCGCCTCAATAAAATAAAGCTTGTTCTCTGGCGTCAGTCGAAGATCGATACGCGCGTAGCCATCGATTGTCAGCAAACGGTAGATGTCTTTGCACGTGTCTTGAATTTTGCTAACGAGCGCTGAATCGAGATCTTCAGCGAAGTGATTCTCCAAGCCCCAACGTTTGCGGTATTCTTCGTCCCATTTTGCCTTGTAGGTAGCGATCTTTGGCTCGTCAGGCGGCACTTCGCGGAAGACCAGCTCGCGAATCGGAAAAACCGTTAATCGCACATTCCCCATCAAACTAACGTAAAGCTCGCGACCCTCGATGTATTCCTCGGCAATCGCGTCGCTGTTGTATTTTTCGTGAATAAAAGCCACGCGTTCTCGAAATTGCTCCTCATTTTGGACGAACGAGGCCTGAGAAATGCCATAGGAGGCTTCTTCCTTCACGGGCTTGACCAAAATCGGGAATTTGAGCTGCTTTGGTCGCGTGATGCGCTGGCCGCGCGGGATCACCAGGAAATTAGGCACGTGGATGCGATGGTAATGCAGAATCTTTTTTGAGATGCCCTTGTGCTTGCAAAGGGTCAGTCCAGTTGAGCCGCAGCCCGTGAACGGCAGGTCCTGCATTTCGAAAAACGAAACAATGTTCTGATCGAAACCGGGCCTGTTTTTGAATTGTTCGACGAGATTGAAAAGAACGTCGGGCGCGCAGCTCTCCATTTTTTGCCTCACCAGATCGACATCGTCGTAGATGGCGAGATGCTCGGCGGAATGACCGAGCTTGCCGAGCGCGGCCATCACGTCCGCTTCGGTTTTCCAGTCCTTGGTCTTCAGCTCTTTCGAAAAGTCCTGATCGAGCGTGGTAGGACTTGTGCCGTCAAAGAGCACGAGGACTTTGAGTTTTTTCTTCACGTTGTTTTTGTCGTCTTTGTCATGTCGAGCGAAACAGCTTGCCCGCCGTGGTGGGAGGAATCTCTGTTATTCACTGTGAGGCAGCGGTGAGAGATGTTTCGCTTCGCTCAACATGACAGAACGGCTGGTCATTTCGTGCGTTTGAATTTGCCGGTGAAAAGATAATTCATCACGAGCGTGGTGATGAAAGCCGATACGCGAAAATCCTGTTGCGGATCGTCATTGAGCACATGCAGCCCAAGTTCATCACAGCGGCGAGTGAGCCGTGCGAGAAGCTGGTTCACCCGGAATTTCTTTTCATTGGTCCACTGGCAAACGGCGTTCAATAGTCGCCTTCTCCGCCGTTGCAGATATGCGCTTGCTTTGATTCCAGTCGGTGCCACGAAGAGCTGTCGCAGATCAGCATCATAGAAATCCGGATACGCATCTTCGTAGAGCTTTCGTTTACGCGCGTAATAAGTCTTGAGCTTGACGTTCAAACAATTGTACTCCGCCACGCGATGGGGCGGCTGATGCACGGGTGGGCTCCCAGCCAGCGAGCGCATCAGTTCTTCGACGTATTCGAGCTTTCTCAGTGCCCTCCACCCGGCATAGTCTTTGCGCCAGTCAACCCCAGGGGTAAGCCAGACGGCGAACGTTTCGGCGAAATCTTCGTCCGGATGGCTCTGTGCGTACCAGTCCTCAAGATGCATGACGTAACTGCGACTGAATGGACGCGGCCGGTAAGTAGTCGGCGTCCCCTCGCGGGACGTGCGTCCGAAAATCTGCTGCCACTTCTTCTTGCGCTGAAGCTGATACGCATAGCTGTAAGCGTGTGCCGCTTCGTGTCGCATTAATTTCATGAACCACTCCGGTGTTCCCCCTTCCACCTCGAGCATCATCGCGCGCTCCAGCGCGCGCAGCCGGTCGTGCACAAGAAAAAACGGAATAAAGATGGCGGGAATGCCGATGGGGACAAACCATTCATCGCCGATGTGACACGGCGGATGAAACACGAGTCCTTTCGCCGACAGCTCGTCATAGAGCTGTTTGATCAGCGGTTCAAGTGCAGTGACCTCAAGCTGTAAACCAAGCGTTGAGATCCGGCGCTCGAGAAGATCCTGGTCGCTGAGTGATGCCCAATCGACTACGTCCACCTCGCGCACAGTATCATCGAGAAATCCGCTGTCACGCCCTTGGTGGCGGGCGCAATCATCTGCAGCGGCAAGGGTGATACAACTTTGCCGAAAATAGTGAGCTCGGAGACGGCTTTTCTCGCCTGGCCACGGTCGCAGTCATCGATTTGCAAAATAAATTATAAATCGCTTCGCTCAGTCGGAGAAGGACTTACAACTGGGATCGCTCAGCGGCACTGGACAGAACCGGAAATGCCTTGTACATGAAGAGCCATGAAATTGATCAACGCGCCGATTCGCGCTGCCCGCTGGGGCGGGCGGGCGGCATAGAGGCTCGTTAGATTTCGCCAAGTTGGAGCCCGCAATTCGCGGCACCCCAGTGGTCGAAGCTCAACCACGCGCAGTTTTTTTGCGCCGGTAACCCGAACCGCAATCGAGAACAACTACACACTATGAAACCAATACCTCAAATTAGTCAGAACCAGCGTAGCTCGCGTCGCGACAACCGCGCACGACGCGGTAACGGAACGGTTCTGCCAACAGATTACTATTATCGTCCAACGGCCGAAACGCAGTTGAGTTCCTCCGCCGGCCGGCCGGCCGCGAAGTTGCCCGCGTTTCACAAATTAAGCAGTGAATTCTTCGGCACAGAAGCAAGCCGCGACTATGTCGCCGAGCTTTTGTATTTCGTTTTGATCACGGGCATCGCCGCCTGGCCGGTCGTGTCCATGCTCATCGCAGTGACTCGCATGATCAGGAATTACTAAGAGCCGGAAAAGGCCGTTTAAGAAAGCCGGCAAGATGCCCGCCTGCCGGGTCAGGCTGGAAGCCTAACTTCCGATCGAAGTTCGCGAGAAATTAGAGCTTCGCGTAAACGCCGAGCAGAGGACGGTGCGATGGTGTCGGCGAACGGAAGTCGCTGACAAAACCGTTCCTCGTGCGGAGTTCCACATGACCGACGCTGCGCGAAGTTCCGTACACGAGCACCGAACCGACTGGCGCCGAGAATGGATCCGTCACAGGTAACCTTTTGAATCCGTAATTGCTGACGAGCTCTTGAGCGGCGTCTCTTGCGAGTTCGGTCTTCGGGCGGGACTCGATCGCGCCGGAGGCGAGCAACGCTTCCTTGACGTAATGCCAGCACCGGGAGCGCGAGTGCGCGTGCGCGCGTTCCTCCGCGATGCTCGCTGCTTGCATCAGCCTGCCATCGATGTGTCGATCAACTCTGCCGAAAGGATAAACGATCTGCTTTGGGTAATACTGCGAGATTACGGGCACCGATTCTTTTTTGCCCTCCGCAGATTTAAAACTGAAATGGCTAACCGGCTTTGCCGTCGTGCTTACCGTCGGTTGATTCATTGGCCGCACTGGCTCTAACGCAAACGTTCGCGGCGAATCCTTGACGATTGCTCGCGTCGGCTCTTTCACGATGTCTTGCGCCGTCTCTTCCTTAACTTCCTTTGGCGGTTTTCGCGCGATCACTGGCGTTCGCTCTTTCGTGATAGCTGTGATCGGTTTATCCGGGGTTTTTCCGGCAGATTTCTCCGTAATCACTTGAACCATGTCGTCAGAAGTCTTCTGATCGTGGCTCGCAAGATTCAGCGCTGAAGGCGCCAGCGCTTGCGCGCGAGCAGCTCCGCTGGAAATCAGCAAGAGCGAAGTGGTTAAGGATGCTAAACAGACTCCTCGTCCGTGCATGAAGGCGAGGTATGACGGGAATTAAAACGTTAGGCAAGCTTTTTTTTCAAAAAAAATGCGCCGGGAAAAACGCACCCTTACCCGCGTGGGCCGTTGGTTTAATCGCGCGGGCCTGATCGGCTGCTAATCGCCAGGAAAATAATCCGGCTCAAATCGAGGCGGTCTGCCGAACATCTCATCTCGCTCAATGACAGTACGGCGGTGACGCCGCGGCATGAGCTCGTCGTGGTCAGAGTCCGGGGACACGATGGCGGTGCGGCCTGAGGGTAAACGGAGAATTAATCTCCCATCCGAGGTGATGCCAACGACGCGAGCGCGCACCGAACCTCCTCGGCGTTGTGGCCAGTCCTCCGACAAACCTTGAGCGCCGCGCGCGCGCCTTGATGTCGAGGCAACGGATTTCTTTTTGCCACGCGAACTCGATTGGCTGGCAGTGGAGGGCTGCGTTGCTTCGTCCGGTTTCGCGGATGCCTGCGTCTCGCCCGCAGAAGAGGGAGAACTTTCCGCGACCGCCGGCGGCGAAGTTGCTTCCGGAGCGTTCGGAGCAGCTGCTGAAGATTGAGCATTCATTGTTTGAGTCTGCTGAATATCCGGCGATGCAACCTGAGGCGAATTTGAAGCGACTGCCGCATTCTCCGGCGGTTGGCTCGAATACGGCACCGCGACGTTTGCGTCTTGCGATGCCACAGTTGCGGGCGCCATCGTAGTCGAAGCATTTTGGGTCGCTGGCGGTGGCGAAGATTCGGGCACGCCAACGAGAACCCCGATTTTCTTTGTCTCGCGATCTCCGCGCACGATTTTGCCAATCGGCTTCGCTAGCAATACCGCTACGATCACTGCCATGGCTAGCAACAGGGCAGCAACCGGCAATGCTATTCGCAACAATCGCGCCGGCCGAGCCTCAGATCGCCGCGGAATTGTAGTCCTGTACGGGATGCCATACTTGTCGGCGAACGCCCGCCGCCGTTCGATTTTCAGCAGGCATTCACGGATCATCTCAGCCAGCACGACCAAATCCTTTGGGCGCCGATCGGGATCGCGATGCAACATCCTGGCAAGCAAGGTTCGTAACGCTTTTGGAAACCCCGAAAATTTTGGAGGCGGCTGGAGCGCGTCAGCCGAAAGTGCAACGCCTGTCAGAAGAAAGTAAACTGTTGCACCTAGCGAATAAATCTCTGAACGGACATCCGTCGTTCCCTGCGCTGGTTGTTCCGAGCTGGCGAACTGTTCGGCAGGGGGCGCTTCTTCGTGCATCTCTGAATCCTCCACCTGGAGCCGGGCACTCGATGTGATTGCGGGCAAGCCGAAGTTGATCAATTTTACCAGCGGCCA
>Ga0209378_1002306_pt1 | contig 13238 bp, 15 predicted proteins | sample GraSoiAngelo_156_FD_186170 | JGI IMG/M metagenome (GOLD analysis project Ga0209378, IMG submission 186170) | Grasslands soil microbial communities from the Angelo Coastal Reserve, California, USA - 14_1009_13_40cm (SPAdes) (version 2) | ecosystem: Environmental > Terrestrial > Soil > Grasslands ... | reverse complement strand
TCGCCGCCGCCAGCGAAAACGCGAACACTCTGAAAGATCCGGCGCCGAGCGTTTTCCTGGAGAAATTCGGCGAGAATTCCATTGATTTTGAGTTGGTCGTCTGGAGCAGCGAGATGAGCTATCGGCCGCGCCGTTATCGGAGCGATCTCAATTTCGCGATGGAGCAGAAGCTGCGTGAAGCCGGAATCGAAATCGCGTTCCCACAACGCGACCTGCATATCCGCAGCGGCGTGCTCAAAGTGCAGAACGTCGACGCGGCGAATCGATCCGCCAGTCGGACGCATTCGTCCCGTGGCGAAAATGCGCGGTGACGTTGTCGTTCCTTTCGCTCAAGGAACGGCCAGAATCCTGACGCTTTCGGGCGTCCGAGACTTGGAAGCGTGGAAACGCGCGTTTCAGGACAAATGCAAAGATCACCGTTATTACGAGCTGATCGACGAGACGCTGGCGAATGACTTTGAATATCATTACGCGCTGCTCGAGGACGGTTCGGGAAATGTTCGCGCCATCCAGCCAGTTTTCTTCGTCCGGCAAAATCTAGTCGAAGGAATACGCGGTGCTTTCCGCAGGATTGTCGATCTGGTTCGAAGAAAATTTCCGCGATTTCTCACAATGCGGGTGTTGATGGTTGGTTGTGCGGCCGGCGCCGGTGACCTCGGCGGATGTGACGCCAAAGATGAGCGCTGGATTGCCGAAGCGTTAGGCGCGACCCTGCGCAATTACGCTCGCGAGAACAACGCTTCGCTTGTTGTCCTAAAGGATTTTCCAGCCAGCTACCGCTCGACCCTGGCGGCTCTTTCCAAAAACGGTTACGCGCACGTGCCGAGCATGCCGATGACGCAACTAGAGCTGCCATTTCAAAACTTCGACGAATATCTGCAAGCGCTCGGTTACGTCAGCCGCAAGAGCTTGCGTCGAAAGTTCCGAAAGACGGAGCGCGCGGCTAAGATCGATATGGAAGTTGTGAACGATATCTCGCCGCACATTGACGCGATTTATCCGCTCTATCTCCAAGTGCACGAGCGCTCGCCAATGAAATTCGAAACGCTGACGAAGGAATTTTTTTGTCGAATCTCTCAAACCATGCCGGAGCGGGCGCGCTTTTTCATCTGGCGAGAGTCGGAAAAAATTATCGCGTTTAGTCTTTGCCTCGTCTGTGGCGACACGATTTACGATGAATGCCTTGGCCTCGATTACGATGTCGCGCTCGATCTGCATCTTTATTTTTACACCATACGCGACGTGATCCGTTGGGCGATCGATCAACGGTTGCGCTTCTATTACAGCGGTCCGCTCAACTATGATCCGAAGCTGCATCTCGGCCACGAGTTGGCGCCGCTCGATCTTTACGTGTTGCACACCCGAGCGTGGCTTAATCCGATCTTTCGGTTGGCTGTGAAATATCTCGAGCCGACACGGCACGACCCAATTTTGAAGAAATTTTCGAACGCAGATCAGCTTTGAGTCCGAGCCGGACTGGCATTATTGGCTCGATATGACAAACAATCGGCCGTCTGGACTTGCCAATCCCTGGTTGCTCCTTGGGTTTGAAATCGTCTGTGTCCTTGTCTATGAGCTGCTCCAGAAGCGCGGCGCAACCGAGACGGCGAGTCTTTCGCAAGTGTGGTCCTGGACTGGGATCACAGCGTTGGCTTCGCCGCTGATCTGGCTGGCCATGGTGATAATGATGGTCAGCTTGCTCAGCTGGCTCTACGTCCTGAGATACATTCCGCTTTCAATCGCGTTTCCACTCTCCCGCACGGTCGATGTCCTGATTCCGCTAAGTTGCTGGATCATTCTTGGCGAAGATATTTCGCGCCGTCGCTGGTGTGGCATTGCGCTGGTGGTCATTGGCCTGATGCTGACGGCGAAACCGGTGGCGAGATTGGAAGAAAAACTATGAGCTGGCCCGTATTTGTTCTTATTCCCATCGCCCTGATTGCATTCGTGTCGGGTCAGCTTCTTCTCAAACGCGCCATGGAATCCTCGCGCGTCAAAGGATTCCGCGACGCCAAGGTCATCACTTTTCTCGGCTGCGGCATTTTTTCGATGACGATTCACTTCTTCGTGACACTTGGTCTGCTCGGACACCTCGATCTTAGCTTCGTTTATCCATTTCAAGGATTGAGCGTTATTATCATCAGTCTCGCCGCTGCGATCGTGTTACGCGAAAAACTGAACCTTCGCCTGACGCTTGGCGCTTTGCTGATCAGCGCGGGGGTCGTGCTTGTTTCAATGAGCTAAGGCTGGCCACAATCGTTCCAGTGTGGCGAAGTTGGCCGTTCGAATTTTATCAGCCGCCGGCAAATCCAGCTTGGGATGGTCCCATTCGGAGGCGAAGCGCTGCTTCCAACGCGCATATTTCGGTTCCGAGTAAGCGCCGCAAATGTCGCCGCCGATGATTCGGCTCTTTTCGCGCAATTTTCCAAGCGCCCATTCCAAATCAGCGACGGTGAATCGTCCGTTCTCCCAATTTGTCACGGCGTCCTCCGGACGAAGACAATCGAGATCGATTGTGACGTAAACTTCGCGACCCGCGATATTCGCTGCGAATGCTTCAAATCTGTCTCGCCAATTCTCGCGCAGGATCGCCCCGCGGCGTTCTCGATCTTTCATCGGACGCTGGTCAGCCCAGGGATGAACTTCAAGCCGGCCTTCTCTTTCGCCGCGCCGATTGGCAAAGATATTGTGCGGCCACCAGCATTCGAAATTTCCACAGCCCCAAATGGCGACGTGCTGAACATTCGCGAGCTCGAGCGCGCGATTGATCCAGCCGCCACAGCCCCACTTTGGCGGACGGATGTCCCAGTCCGGATGATTATCAAATGAAACGAAGATGACCGGTCCGCTCAACCGGCGAAGCCAAAGCGCGCTGAGATAATGGAAGTCGCCCGAGCCGTAGAGAATGAAGGGCATGAGGCGCGACGTGAATTCACTATAGAACTTTTCGACCAATGGCGGTGGCGCGGAGAAACGCAATCGCGTCCCCCAGTTGCGGGCATCGAGCGCCGGCAAGTTTAGCGGTTCATCTCGCCACGCGTCGTCGAGATTAAGATGCAGGGCGTGGCTCAGAAAATTATTTGGGCGGACGCGATTGGAAGCGGTTATCGTTTTGTTTCGCGACCCGAAGATTTTCTGCTGCCTCGGTCAGCGTCGGATCGATTCGCAACGCTTCCTCGTACTGGATAATGGCCTGCGAAGTTTTGCCCTCGTTTAGCAGCAAAGTGCCGAGATTGCTGTGAATATCGGCGCGTTTCGGATCGAGCCGGGCCGCTTCGAGATAATGCGCTTCAGCTTTCTGCGAATCACCCTTGGTCAAAAGGGCCGTTGCCAACTCAGAATGCGCATCGGCCAGATTAGGATCGACTTCCAAGGCGCGCTGATATTGCGCGATCGCCGCATCGAGCTCACCTCGTTTGTCGAGAAAGGCGCCGTAAGTGTAGAACAGACGCGCGGCTGATTTTTTTGGAGTGAAGCGAATGGCGTTCTCGTATTCAGCGCGAGCTTCGTCCGGCCGGCCGAGGCGCTCGAGAAGATAAGCATAACCGGAACGGACTTCCCCTGAGTTGGGATCGAGCTGGATCGCGCGGTCGTAATATTTTTTGGCTTCATCCAACTTCGACTTCGACATCAGCAGCGACGCCATATTGACATGCACCTTCATGTAGCTCGGATCGATTCGCAGCGCCGTTTGGTATTCCTTCTCCGCTTCGTCGAGCCGGCCGAGTTGTTGTAAGACCGCGCCGTAATTATAATGTGCCCGCGCACTGGCTGGCAGATCAGCGGCCACATGACCGGTGCGATCCGCGGGTGGAGCTGCGAGGTACACTTTACCAAACGACATTGCCGCGAGCGGAATGACAAACGCGACTGCCCACTTGCTTGCGTGCAACGCCCAACCCGGCAAAAAACCGCCCAGGTTCAAATCTGCTGTGCCGCCGGCAAGTCCAAGGGACTGACGCGTCGATTTCTCACGCACCTTCCAGATGAAACCGTCGTAGTAAAAATGCAGCAGCCCTGATGCTGCTACCAGACCCGTGAGCAGACGCGTCAGCGTTTCCATCCCGATAGTCGAATTCAAGTAACCGATCGAACCGTAAGCAAAAACCAATCCGACATAGAGCCCGATCAAGGATCCGCTGCGACGGAAAATAAATCGCATGAACCCGCCGATCGAGCTGTCCTTCTCCACCCGGTTGCGGTTGTAAATCCAAACCAGGGAGAGGTACTGCACGTCGTGAAAAACTTCGAACAAGGCGATACCGGCGAGAATGTTGGCCACGCCGTTATTGCAGTACCACCAGAACGCAACGCTGGTGACAAAGAGCGCCAGCTTCACCGGATTCTGTCGGGTTCCGGCAACCCACATTCGCACGTAATTCGCCAGCCAAAGAATCGATACCGCCACTGCGGCAAAGAGCAAAGTTTGCTGCAGAGCGTGAATTCCGCCCGGCGTAATAAATGGCAGACCGCATCCGTAAAATCCCTCCAGGGTATCGGTCATCCGGGCCGGTGAAAGAATCACTCCTGCCGCGAACCAGACCCCGCACATGGCGAAATCAAGCCGTCGAGTCGGCGCGGCAAACGACCCGATCTTGGCATCGTAAATCCGGCCAAAGCCATACGTCTGCATCATCCCGTGCCAGATGCCCCAGATAAACACAATCATCACAACCGGATTGGTCTTGATGTCCCAAAAATAAAAACCGACGCAGATGGCGAGCAGAAAAATGGGAGCGATAATGAAGCGCCAGCGAAACCGCTCGAACAATGCGCGGTCGCCATAAGCGCGAATCATTCCGGGCAAGTGGTGGCCCATCGCGCCAAAAGCGGCTACGAAAAGATAGATTTCCTGCGCGCTCCAACGGGCTTGAGCGAGCGTGAAAAGCGGAATGATCAGCAGCGGCGTCCCGACGTAAAGAATCAGATCGCGCCAACTGTCGAGAATCCAGACGTTTCGCTTCGGCACGAGCGCCGAGACTGGCGGAACCGTTTGCGGACGCGAGAATGCGGTGACGTGCTGCATGGGCTGCGGAGGCTCTATTTTCCTCAGATCGGCGGGAAAATCAATCCCGGGCTACGCCCGACAGCCTCGGAAGATCGGCATCTTCCATGCGCGCGTTTTCCCGGGTTGACGCGAAAATACAGTGACGCTGTGAACCACACTCAAACAGAAGAGCTGAAAGAGCACGAGAAAGAGCGAGACTTGTTTTGCGTAGTGAACGACGCCTTTCGCGTCTTCGCGCGCCGATCGGCCGCCCTTCTTGGCAGCGCTTGGGCTTTTGCTGGAGCCATGCTCGTGATCCTGGTCTGGCTTCTCACCGGTCCAACATTTCATTTTTCCGATACCTGGCAGCTGATCATCAATACGGGAACGACCATCGTTACGTTCCTGATGGTGTTCCTGATCCAAAACACTCAGAACCGCGATGCCAAGGCGATGCATCTAAAACTCGACGAAATCATTCGCGCGTTGAAGAAGGCGCGAAATGAGCTGGTGGATCTGGAAGATCTTTCCGATGAAGAATTGAAGAAACTAGAAGAACAATTCAAACAACTCCGGCAAAAAGCCGAGCGTGACGGAACTCAACCGTCCCGTCATGCTGAGCCGACCGGATTGCGCTGAGCTTCTGCGTTAATCGTCTGCTTTTCGCGCCATGCCCGTTCGCAGGAAAACTTTGCCGCTCGGGCAAAGGCGAAACACTTCGCAGTTCGCGCAATCTGGTTTGCGCGCGTAACAGCGGCGACGCCCGTGCCAAATCAGCCAGTGACTCCAATTCGTCCAATGCTCTTTCGGCACCAGCTTCATCAAATCGCGCTCGATTTTCTCGGGATCTTTGTGCTTCGTTAGGCCGAGTCGTTGCGACAAACGGATCACATGCGTGTCGACCACGATCCCTTCGTTTTTGCCGAAGGCGTTTCCCAAAACAACGTTGGCCGTTTTGCGCCCGACGCCGGGTAGTTCGCGCAGGCCGTCCATCGAGTCAGGAACTCTTCCGCCAAATTTGATGGCGATGGCCGATGTGGCCGCGCGAATGCTTTTGGTTTTGTTGCGATAAAATCCGGTCGACTTGATCGCCTTCTCCAGCTCAATTTGCGGCGCGTTCGCATAATCTTTCGCGGTGCGATATTTCTTGAACAGCACCGGCGTGACCATGTTCACGCGCTTATCAGTGCATTGCGCCGAGAGAATCGTCGCGATCAGAAGCTCGAGCGGATTTTTGAAATTCAGCTCGGTGTGCGCGTCAGGATAAATCTTCGGCCACGCTTTCAGTAACTGCGCCACGCGCTCGCGAATTGTCACGAGTCAGATCTTGCACGCTTCGTGCAAGATCGACAACTAGCCTTGCTCCGCGTAGCGGTCGAGTTTCTGCGCGAGCTCCGGCGGAACGTGGGCGACGATCAGAGCACCTTCGCCTTCGTAATGCAGCTCGAGCACGTGACCGACGCGATGAATCTCAGCGATCAGCGCCGATTCGCTCGCGGGAATCCTGAAACGCGACCGCAATCGCCACGCGCTCAGCGCATCCTGCAACGCCTGCACCAGATTGTTCACGCCTTCGCCAGTCCGTGCCGAGATTGCTACACTTCCCGGAAATCGTTTGGTGTAAGCCTCGGCCAGTTCGCGATTCGCCAGGTTGTCGATCTTGTTGAAAACGATCACCGTCTGCTTTCCGAACGCGTTGAGTTCCTTGATCACGCCCTCGACTGCTTCCATCTGATCGTCCACGCGAGGATGACTCAAATCGACAATATGAATCAGCAAATCGGCTTCGCCCACTTCTTCGAGCGTTGCCTTGAACGATTCGATCAATGTGTGCGGCAACTTTCGCAAGAACCCGACCGTGTCGGTGAGCAGGAAGCGTTGTTTGTTAGGCAAAACGAAACTGCGCGTTGTCGGATCGAGGGTGGCAAAAAGTCTGTTCTCGGCCACGACATCCGCGCCGGTAAGCAAATTCAACAGCGTGGATTTGCCGGCGTTGGTGTAACCGACCACAGCCGCGACCGGCCATTGATGACGCTTACGACCTTGGCGTTGAACCGCACGCGTTTTTCGAACCGCTTCCAGCTCGCGTTCAAGTCGCGCAATCCGTTCTTGCACGCGACGACGGTCGACTTCCAATTGCGTTTCACCCGGGCCCCGCGTGCCGATGCCGCCGGTCTGGCGCGACAAGTGATCCCACATCCGCGTCAATCGCGGCAGCAAGTATTGCAATTGGGCCAGCTCGATTTGTAAACGGCCTTCGCGACTGCGCGCGCGCTGCGCGAAAATATCGAGAATGAGCTGGGTGCGATCGAGCACTTTCCGCGCGAGTAAGTTTTCCAAATTGCGGCCCTGCGCGGGCGAAAGTTCGTCGTCGAAAATTACCGACGTGACTTCTCGATCTTGGAGCGAGTGCTTGATCGCTTCCGCTTTACCTTTGCCGATGTAATACGGCGCGGTCGGTTTCTGCAGCTTTTGGGTTACGGTATCAACGACTTCAGCGCCGGCGGAATTAGCCAGCTCGGCCAATTCTTCGAGCGAATCCTGCAGGTCCCATTTCGAGACGCCTTGTTTCTCGAGACCGATTAAGAGGGCGCGCTCGTGAGTTTTTTTCGGACGTGTTTCAATCATTCCCTTGCGCTACCCCGAAAGACCCCGCGAGTTGCGAAATCTCTTTCACAGCTTCGTTCTGACTTAGAAGCGATAAATTCAGCGGTTGAAAATTAGTTTGCCGCCGAAACCAGGTCAACTGCCTTTTAGCGTAACGGCGCGTCGCTTGTTGAATTGCGGCCACGCATTGCAAGATCGATCCCGCGGCCGCGGGACCATCGAGCAGCTCACGAATCTCGCGTAGCCCAATCATTTTAGATGCGGTTTCGCTCATCGCGCTGGCGTTGCGCGCTTCTTCGATAACGCCATTCTCAAACATCGCTTCCACCCGGCGATTAATTCGATCATAAAGCTCATCGCGTTCGCGAAAAACAAAGACGCCGCTGCTTGGAACGTCGCGTGTCCATTCGGTTCGGTGGCTCCAAGGTTTTTGCCTGCTAAGCAAATGAATTTCGATCGCGCGGACCAACCGCCGGCGATTTTTTAGATCGACCTTGCTTGCGGCTTCTGGATCCAGCCCCAGCAATTTGTTCTGCAAATCATGCAGACTTAGTTCGTTGAGTCGCGCGCGTAGAGCGGGATCTGCCGCCGGCCCGCTCGATAACCCATGCGTCAACGCTTTGATGTAAAGTCCGCTGCCCCCAACCACAATTGCCAGTTTGCTCCGCGAATGAATTTCCGAGATCGCCGCTAAAGCGCGCTCACGAAATTTCGCCGCGCTCATCTTGTCCAGGATCGACATCGTCCCGATGAGATGATGCGGGACTTTTGCCAGTGTCCCCGTCTCCGGTTTTGCCGTTAGCAGATCGAGCCCGCGATAAATTTGGAACGCGTCGGCGCTTACGATTTCAGCACCGACTTCGGTCGCAACGTCAGCCGCGATCTCCGATTTGCCGGTTGCGGTCGGGCCGACAACGAAAAAGACGCCGCGCATAAAAAACAAATCGGGAGACGCGCGCCTTTAATCAGCGCCACGTCTCCCGACTAAAATCACTGGCTGCGATTAATCGTGCGAATCGTGCGAGTGTTCGCTCGATTTCGCGCCGCTGACCACGAGCTTGCGGCCGAGGAATTCCTTGTCGTGCAATTCATCCACCGCGCGCTTGGCTTCCTCGATCGTTTGCATCGACACGAACGCGAAACCTTTTGAGCGCTGGTTGTGGCGGTAGCTCACCACTTCGGCGTTTTGGACATGGCCGACGCCGTTGAAGAGCTCAAAGAGATCGCTCTCGGTTGCGTCGAAGGACAAATTGCCAACGTAAAGACGCGGCGAAGTAACTTCGACTGATTCAGGTTTACGCGCTGGCCGCGATTGCTCCTGCGACCGCTGGTGCTGCTGTGGCTGCTGACCGTTGCGCGATGATTGTGCCGCTGGTTTTCGTGTGTCGTCGCCGTTTCCAAAAAATGCGACGATTCGTTGCCAGAATGTTTTTTGCTTCGGTGCAGGCGCGCGTTGCTCTTGGAAACGCCCGCGGCCGCCCCTTCGTCGAGACCGACCACGCCCGTGGCGCTGGCGTCTCCCCTGTTGATAAGAGTTCATGATGATCCTTAGTATTGACCCAATTATTTAATGGGCGGAGCGCATCCAACGATGCACGGTCCACGACGCGCGAACCCCGAGAGGTTTCGCCTAACAAACTGCAAATCCCGCCAGTGCGGGACGACGCCGCTGGAAACTCCGCCTCGTCATGCCGGAAATAGAATCGTCTCAGGATGCAACCCGCTGTGGTCAGCCAATCAAATCGCGAAGATGAGAAACCTCGCTTCATACTTTTAGCCTCGCTTGAAAACGGATGCTCGGAGGATCGAATCAGATTCCCGACATCTACGGGCCGATTATCGCCTGCCGGACTCGCGATTGCAAGTGGAACAAAAAGACGACCCTAGCGGCCCGTCCAGGCGTCGCGAATGGAGTAAGCGCGCGACTTTAGGTATTCGCGCGCGCGTTCACCGCGAATTCGCTTGATGAAGTGTCGTAACGCGCGCGCACTCAACCGCGGCTGGTATCCAAACTCCGGCATCAGATCGCGGCAATGCCACTCCACCCAGCCAATTTCATCTTCGGACAACTCCCGCTCCCAGCGCGACGCCGGTTCAGCGCTCACTTTAGAAAACGCTATCCGCGCCGCCGAATTCCCGCCCCACGGTTGACCAATCTTTGTGGGCGTCAAAACCTCGGGATAGAATTGGATTTCGAGATAGTCACACACACGTTTCATCACGGTCGAAACGTCGCTCACGAGCTGTTCGAACGGCATGAATAATCCAGGGACGTCCCCGCTCCGGACGCGTCCGGCTAACTTCGCGGCCACGCGCCAGTGCGCGATTACGTAATAAACCGAAAAGCGTTTCGTCTTTCGCGTTTGTTCCAACGCGATTTGGGTCGACAGGATCGCGCGCGGATCGCGCAGCGTGACGAGAAGTCTTGCATGCGGAAATCGCCCGAAGATTTCATCGACATGGTTTCGGTTCGCCGGCGTCTTCTCGATCCAACGTTTGATGCGATCGATTGGCACGCCGATTGCCGCCGCATACGATTCCGCCATTAGCACGAGCAAATCGCGGTTCGCATTTGCCGAATCAAAAGCAGTGCGCTCGAATGTCTCGAGAAATTTCCGCTGCGGAAAGCTTTTGTATTCGTGCTCGCGCCATTTCGGTTCGCCGCCAAAAAGAACGCGCGAGAACGATTCCTTCGTTAGATAATCGAATTGTACGCGCCGGCCAGCGTCGCGATATTTCCTGAGAACGGTTGGAAAATAAGCCGTTTCCTGCGGCAAAACGAGCAACTCGGGATGACTGTCGAGGAGTGCCGTTAACAAGGTCGTGCCCGATTTCGCCTGCCCGGCGATGAAACATGCCCGCTGGTCGAACGGAAGAGTCGACATCATCGAAGTGGATTACAATGCATTAAGCTCGCTGTTTCAGCGATTATCGAGAATCGACTCCTCACCCACCCTCTCCCCTTTACAAGGGGAGAGGAGACAGGTGAGGGGTTGAACTATCTCTGAGTTCGCGAACGCAAAAACCAATCAACAAACCGGAGCAGGCCGTCTTCGAATTTCGTTTTCGGGTTGTAACCAAGAAGCTTTCGCGCTTTAGAAATATCAGCGCAGGTCAGCGGCATGTCACCTGGTTGCTCCGGCAGTCGATTGATCTTCGCTTTTTTGCCAAGCGCGTTTTCGATCGCCGCGATTAAATCCTTCAATTGAATCGTTTGGCTCTCGCCGAGATTAAAAACATCGAACATCGGCCCGTCGTAATTCAGCGCCGCCATCGTCCCCTGAATGATGTCATCGATGTAGGTGTAATCGCGGCGCGTCGTGCCGTCGCCAAATTGGTCGATCGGTTCGCCGGCGTGAATTTTGCGCGTGAACTGATGGATCGCGAGGTCGGGACGTTGCCGGGCGCCGTAAACGGTGAAGTAGCGGAGCGCCACCATCCGCAGTTTATAGAGGTGCGAATAAGTCGAGCAGAGAAACTCGCCGCCAATTTTCGTCGCTGCGTACGGGCTCAACGTTTGCGTGAGATGTTCTTCTTCCGAAAACGGAACTTTCTTCGCCGCGCCATAAACCGACGAGCTCGAAGCGAAGATGAATCGCTGCACTCCTCTCGTCCGCGCCCCTTCCAGCAAATGCAACGTGCCCGCGACATTGGTGTCGTAGTAAAGTTGCGGCTGTTGAATCGATGGACGAACGCCCGCGCGCGCGGCCACGTGCGCGATCGCGTCGAATTTTTGCTTTCCAAACAAACCCGCGACCTTGCCGGCGTCGCGAAGATCGACATCGTGCACCGCGACGTCTTTCACCACCGCAGCAATATTCGCGTGTTTGATTTGCGGATCGTAAAAATCATTGAAGTCGTCGAGGATCGCGACGTCATGTCCGTCAGCCAGTAGTTTTTCGACCAGATGGGAGCCGATGAATCCAGCACCGCCGGTGACCAAAATCCTCATTAACCACGAATAAACACCAATGGACAGCAAGAACAGCAAGTTGTTTGTGATTCGTGTCGATTCGTGTCCATTCGTGGTTGCTTAATGAAGAAGTGGATCGCGTTGAGCGTCACCGCGTTCGCATTGTCGTTCGTCGCGACGCTCGCGTGGAAACTTGGGCCGGAATTGACCCGGCCGAAGTATGTCGATCCGGCGTTTCGAATTCCTTCGCCGCTCGAGCTCGAGTCGATTCCGACTGCGACGCATTTTGATTTTCCGCTCGGGAACGAGAACGGCGCGATGGCCTATAACGCCCAGCATTTCACCGAGAACAAACACCTCGGCGACGATTTAAACGGGATCGGCGGCGAGAATAGCGACCTGGGCGATCCGATTTACGCGATCGCCGATGGCCGCGTGCTGCTTGCGCGCGATGGCGGCCCCGGTTGGGGTAACGTTGTCATCTTATTGCACGCGTATCTCGAAAATGGTGAGCGGAAATATGTGGAATCCTATTATGGGCACGTGCAAGAGATGCTGGTGCATTCGGGCGAGACCGTGAAACGCGGCCAGCAGGTCGCGACGGTTGGCACCGCCAACGGACGTTACTTTGCGCATCTCCATCTTGAAATGCGCGAATTCATCACGCCGTTCATTGGCCCGGGTTACCGCGACGACACGCGCGGCTGGATTAATCCGACGAAGTTCATTGAGCAACACCGATGAGTGCGAGGCGCACTGGCAGTCCGAGCCGGACGGGCGTATTCCAAAACAGCGGAACCTTTCTCTTGATTCTCGCCATAGCGGCTGGCTTTGGAATTGAGATCGCGACCAACAGCGTTGGAAACGATGACGCGTTGTTGAAACTCGGCGCGCTTCCGGACAACGGCCAGTTGCGTGGGGAAGTCTGGCGTTTTGCGACCTATTCATTCCTCCATTTCAATTGGCTGCACTTCCTTCTGAATGTCGGACTGCTTCTTTGGATCGGTCGAATTGTTGAACAACAACTTGGCACCGGGCGAGGCGCATTGATCTATTTTGTCAGCGTGATCTGCTCGGCTGCGGTAATTCTCCTAGTGCACAACTTGCATCCGAAAGAGGGCGCGACCGTCGGTGCATCGGGTGGCGTCTTCGGCTTGTTAGGCGCAGCGTTGATCATTTCATATCGTCAGAACGGCCACGATCGCTTCCGAAGATCGGTTTGGATCGTGCTCGCTGCCGGGTTCGGTGTCTCGCTGCTTCCCGATATCAGTATGGCCGGTCATATTGGAGGAATCATTGGCGGTGTAGTTGTGGCGTTGCTCGTAAACGTGCGAAGAAATGAAAATTGACGGCTGCAGCGCGTTAATCACCGGCGCTTCGGCCGGAATCGGCCGCGAATTTGCCCGCCAACTAGCGACGCGCGCGCGAACGCTCGTTCTCGTTGCGCGACGCGAGCAACGATTGAATGAGTTGCGCGACGAACTCAGGAACCGCAACCCGCAGCTCGACGTCCGGGTCCGCGTTGTCGATCTTTGCCGCAAGTCGCAGATCGACGATCTGATCGCGTGGCTCGATCAAAACGAGATCGACATCGACTTCTTGATCAACAATGCCGGACTGGGCGACTACGGGTCGTTTGCCACGAGCGATGCGAAGCGAGACGATCGAATCATTCAAGTAAACGTCGCCGCGCTCACATTGCTCACCCACCGTTTGCTGCCGCAAATGATC
>Ga0209378_1002305_pt1 | contig 13242 bp, 9 predicted proteins | sample GraSoiAngelo_156_FD_186170 | JGI IMG/M metagenome (GOLD analysis project Ga0209378, IMG submission 186170) | Grasslands soil microbial communities from the Angelo Coastal Reserve, California, USA - 14_1009_13_40cm (SPAdes) (version 2) | ecosystem: Environmental > Terrestrial > Soil > Grasslands ... | reverse complement strand
GTCGGCCGAGGGCAGGGTGCCTGCGACCACGACCGAGCCCGCGGGCACGCGGCCCTGCAGGATGCTGCCGGTGGCGCGCTCGTAGATGCGGGTGCTCTGCCCGATGAACACCCCCATGGAGATCACCGAGCCGGCTTCGACCACGACGCCCTCGACGATCTCCGATCGCGCCCCGATGAAGCAGTCGTCTTCGATGATGGTCGGGCTCGCCTGCAGCGGCTCGAGCACGCCGCCGATGCCGACCCCGCCCGAGAGGTGCACGTTGCGGCCGATCTGGGCGCACGAGCCCACCGTCGCCCAGGTGTCGACCAGGGTGCCGGACCCGACCCAGGCGCCGATGTTGACGTAGCTCGGCATCAATACGACGTTCGGCGCGATGTAGGCGCCGCGACGCACCACCGCGTGCGGCACGATGCGGGCGCCGCCGGCACGCAGCTGCTCTTCCGTAGCGAGCGCGTATTTGAGGGGCACCTTGTCGTAGAAGCGCGTGAAGCCGCCGTCCATGGCCACGTTCTCGCGAGTGCGGAACGAGAGCAGCACCGCCTTCTTCAGCCACTCGTTCACGACCCAGCCGCCCGCGCCCGGCTCCGCGACGCGCGCCTCGCCACTATCGAGGAGCGTGAGGCATTCCTCGAGCGCGCTCTCGAGGTCGGGCGGCACATTCCCCGGGCCGAGCTCGGCGCGGCGCTCGAATGCCGCATCGATGACGGCCCTGAGGCTGCCGGGGTCGCTCATCGCGCGGCACCGAAGGCCGGGTGCGGCTCGCGCAGCGCCGCCTGACGCTCATCGAGCGCCTGCACCAGGTGGTCCCGCAGCCGCTCGGCGGCTTGGGGCGTGAGCGGGCAGTTGTCGAAGTCCGTGAGATGGAAGACGTCCTCGGCGCGCTCGCCGACGGTCATGATCTTGGCGGCCTGCAGCTCGACGCGCTCCTCCATCAGCACCCTGCCGACCTCGCACAGCAGGCCCGGACGGTCGCCGGCGGTCAGCTCGAGCACCGAGCGGCGGTTGCGCTCATCGACGCTGATCGCGATCTGCGTGGGCGTGCTGAACATGCGTGCCTGGCGTGGCGCGCGCCGCGACACCACGAAAGGCGCGTCGGGTGGGCCCTGGAGCGAGCGCCACAGCGCCTGCTCGATCTCGGCCAGCCGGTCGGTGTCGGTGATCGGCGCGCCGTCGTCCTCGAGCAGGTGATACAGGTCGAGGCTGAAGCCGTCGCCGGTCGGCGTGATGCGCGCATCCACGATGTTGAGGCCGACTTGATCGAGCGCCGCGGTGGTGCGCGCGAAGCCGTGCCGGCGCGGGCGTGCGAAGATCAGCGCCGCGGTCGTGCCGCGGACGCTGCGCGGATCGAGCGCCACCAGCGGCTCGTCGGAGGCCGCGTCGCGGTCGGCGAGGAGACGCGCGTGCCAGGCGACCTCCTCGGGAGAGTGCTGCAGGAAGTAGCCCGCCGAGAAGCGCGACCACGCGCCCGCGATGTCGCGCTCGGCGACGCCGCGCTCGAGCAGCAGCCGCCGCGCGGCGTCCTGCGTCTCGCGCACCAGATGCTCCGGATCGATCGGGCTCTCGAGTCCGCGGCGGAGCGCGCGCTTCACGCGCTGGTAGAAATCGCTGAACAGCGATGCCTTCCAGGAATTCCACAGCTTCGGATTCGTGGCGCGCACGTCCGCGCAGGTGAGCACGTAGAGGTAGTCGAGGTGCGTCTCATCGCCGACCTTGTGCGCGAACGCATTGATGACCTGCGGATCGCCGATGTCCTGCTTCTGGGAGGTGATCGAGAGGGCGAGGTGATTGCGCACCAGCCAGGCGACCAGGCGCGCGTCGTACTGCGACAGACCCTGCTCGAGACAGAAGGCCTCGGCCTCGACGGCGCCGAGCTCGGAATGATCGCCGCCGCGGCCCTTGGCGATGTCGTGGAAGAGCGCCGCGAGGTAGGCGATCTCGCTCTTCGGCAGCTGCTGCATGACACGCGAGGCTTCCGGGAGCTCCTGATCGTAGCGCGGTATCGCGAAGCGGCGCAGATTGCTCACCACGAACAGCGTGTGCGCGTCGACCGTGTAGGCGTGGAACAGGTCGTACTGCATGCGCCCGACGACGCGCCCGAAGGCGGGGATGTAGCGGCCGAGCACGCCGTAGGTATTCATGCGTCGCAGCTCGTGCGTGACGCCGACCGGGGAGCGCAGGATCTCGAGGAACAGACGGTGATGGCGCGGGTTCTGCCGGAACTCCTCGTCGATGAGCCACAGGCTCTTCGCCACCGCGCGCATGGTCGAGGCGCGCACGCCGTGGAGTCCCTCGTTCTGCTGCAGCAGCGCGAACAGCTCGAGGAGCGCCGAGGGGCTGCGCTGGAAGACGTCCTCGCTGACCGCTTCGAGGGAGCCGTTGCGCACCTGGAAGCGCGCATTCAGCGGCCGCGGCGGCTCGCTCTCGGAGAGGATCGCTTCGCGGAACAGCTGCAGCAGGAGCTCATTCAGCAGGCTCACGTCCATCACCGTGCGGTAGTAGCGCTGCATGAACTGCTCGACCGCGAGCGTGTAGGAGGCGTCCTGATAGCCGAAGCTCTGCGCCAGGCGGATCTGGTAGTCGAACAGCAGCCGGTCCTCGCGCCGCGCGGTGAGGGTGTGAAGCCCGAAGCGCACCTTCCACAGAAACGCCTGCGCCTGCTCCAGGCGGCGCAGCTCCGCGACCGTGAGGAACCCGTGGGTCGCGAGCCCGTCGAGGGTCTCGGCGCCGAAGTGACGCTTCGCGACCCAGGCGATGGTCTGGATGTCGCGCAGCCCCCCGGGCCCGGTCTTGACGTTGGGCTCGAGGTTGTAGGCGGTGTCGTTGGCCTTCAAGTGCCGCGCGGCCTGCTCGCGCACCTTGGCCTCGAAGAACTGCTTCACCGGCCAGAGTCGCTCGGGCGCGAGAGCCTGGCGCATGGCGGCGAGCAGCTGCGCGACGCCCGCGACGAGGCGCGCCTCGAGCAGCGTCGTCATGACACCGACGTCGCCGACGCATTCCTCGGCGCACTCGGCCACCGTGCGCACGCTGTGACCGACCTCGAGGCCGATGTCCCAGAGGAACGCGACCAGCGCCTCGATCGCGCCGCCGCCGCGCGGGTCGGGCGAGCGCGGCGCGAGCAGCAGGATGTCGATGTCGGAGCAGGGGTGGAGCTCCGCGCGCCCGTAGCCGCCCACCGCCACCAGAGCCCAGCCGGGAAGCGCGGCGCAGTGGCGGCTCCACGCCTCGCGCAGCACCGTATCGACGAGCGCGGCGCGCGAGTGGACGAGCTCCTCGACGGGCTCCGAGGCGAGGAAGCGCGCCTTGAGCTCCTCGTGGGCCGAGCGCAGCAGCTCGCGCCACGCGGCCGGCTCGCGCCCGGCGGCGAGCCGTGCCGGGAGAGTCTCGAGCAGCGGCCAGGAGATCGGCGGGGGCGTGGCGGGACGCGTTTCCTCGAGCAGCTCGGAGTCCCAGGCACCCATGTGCGGGCGGCTAGTGATCCGCGCCGTTCGCGGGCAGGGTGAGCACCTCGCTCCCCGTCTCGGTCACGAGCACCGTGTGCTCCCACTGGGCGGAGAGCGAGTGGTCCTTGGTGACGACGGTCCAGCCGTCGGGGAGCAAGCGCACGTGGCGCTTGCCGGCGTTCACCATCGGCTCGATGGTGAAGGTCATGCCGGGCTCGAGCTCGAGTCCCGTGCCGGGCTCGCCATAGTGCAGCACCTGCGGGTCCTCGTGATAGACGCGCCCGATGCCGTGACCGCAGTACTCGCGCACCACCGAATAGTCGTTCCCCTCGACGAAGCTCTGGATGGCGTGGCCTATGTCGCCGAGGCGCGCCCCGGGCCGCACCGCCTCGATGCCGCGCCACATGGCCGCGAAGCACGTTTCGGAGAGACGCTGCGCGTGCGGCGCCGCCTTGCCCACGAGGTACATGCGGCTGGTGTCGCCGTGGAAGCCGTCGCGGATCACCGTGACGTCGATATTGACGATATCGCCGGCCTTCAGCCGGCGGTCATTCGGGATGCCGTGGCAGACCACGTGGTTCACCGAGCTGCAGATGGTCTTCGGGAAGCCGCGGTAGTTGAGGTTCGCGGGCACCGAGCGCTGCACGTTCACGATGTAGTCGTGGCAGAGCCGGTCGAGCTCTTCCGTGGTCACCCCCGGCACCACGTGCTCGCCGATCATGTCGAGCACGTCGGCCGCGAGGCGCCCGGCGACCCGCATTTTCTCCTGCTCCTCGGGGGTCTTGATCGTGACGTGCATAGGGGTGCGAAATGGGGTTGCGGCGCCACCGGAACAAGGGCGCGCCAGGCAAGCGTAAGACATTGTTCCAACGAGGTCTTCATGGTATAAAGCGCGGCCTTTTTTGGCAACGCAACCCACACGCGCATCGGTAACCCGCTGACTGGGTGTCCTCCTTGGGTCTGAGGCCTCGCGGCCCGCCGGAGGATGGTCAGGGGGATGCGCGGAGGCTCAACCCGCACAGGAGTTTCTTCATGCCCGGCGTGTCCATGCGACAGATGCTGGAGGCGGGAGTCCACTTCGGACATCAGACCCGCTTCTGGAACCCGAAGATGGCCCCCTTCATCTTCGGCGAGCGGAACAGGATCCACATCATCAATCTCGAGAAGACGCAGCCGATGTACTCGGAGGCTGCGCAGTTCATCCGGGGAGTGATCGCCGATGGCGGCAAGGTGCTGTTCGTCGGCACCAAGCGCTCGGCGCGCGAGTCGATCCAGAAGGAAGCCGAGCGCGCCCTGCAGCCCTACGTGAACCAGCGCTGGCTCGGCGGCATGCTCACGAACTTCAAGACCATCCGCCAGTCGATCAAGCGGCTCTCGGAGATCCGCGAGCTCGCCGCCTCGGGCGCGCTCGAGAAGCGCGGCAAGAAGGAGGCGACCCAGCTGCGACGCGAGATGGACAAGCTCGAGAGGAGCCTCGGCGGCATCCAGAGCATGGAGTCGCTTCCCGATGCGCTCTTCGTGGTCGACGTCGGACACGAGATCATCGCGATTCACGAGGCGAAAAAGCTCGGCATCCCGGTGGTGGCCGTGGTCGACACCAACTGCTCGCCCGACGGCATCGATTACGTGATCCCGGGCAACGACGACGCCATGCGCGCGATCCAGCTGTACGCCGCCGGCATCGCCGACGCGGTGCTCGAGGGCAAGGAAGCGGTGCCCCAGGTCGCGGTCGGCGAGGACGAGTTCGTCGAGCTCGATGAGGCGGGCAACCCGCGCAAGAAGGCGGCGCGCGCCGCCAGGCGGCCTCAGGCCGCCGTGCGCAAGAAGGCGCCGGCGCGGCGCAAGCTCCCGCCGGTGAAGCTCCCCGCGCCCGCTGCCGCCGAGGAGTTGCCCGCGGCGGATGATGAGCTCGAGGCCGAGGAGGCGGCGGAGGCCGCCGCCGCGGCCGCGGGCGTCGCCCCCGCCTCCGACACCCTGACGCGCCGGCCGAGCGTCAGCGTGGGCCGGCGCAAGGGCCGCGGCCCCGCCGGCCCCGGCTCGGGCGAATAGCGTCGGCAATCCTTAGTTCCCGAGGACCCGCAATCCCCATGAACATCACAGCAGATGCGGTCAGACAGCTCCGCGAGCGCACCGGCGCCGGCATGATGGAGTGCAAGAAGGCGCTGGTCGAGACCAAGGGTGACCTCGATGCCGCCGCGGAGCTCATGCGCCGCCAAGGGCTCGCCAAGGCCGACAAGAAGGCCGCGCGCGTGGCCGCCGAGGGCGTGATCGTCATCGAGCGGAGCGCGGATGCGCGCGCCGCCGCCATGGTCGAGATCAACTGCGAGACCGACTTCGTTGCCCGCGGCGACGACTTCCGCGCCTTCGCCAAGGCGGTGGGCGAGGCGGCGCTCAAGGCGCGCGCGGCGGACCTGGCCGTGCTGCTCGAGACGAGGCTCGGCTCGGGTGAGAGCGTCGAGGAGCGCCGGCGCGCGCTCATCGCGAAGATCGGCGAGAACATCAGCGTGCGCCGCGTGGCGCTGCTGACCGCCCCGGAGCACCTCGGCGCCTACGTGCACGGCACACGCATCGGCGCGCTCGTCGCGCTCAAGGGGGGGAGCGCGGAGCTCGCGCGGGATCTGGCGATGCACGTGTCGTGGAGCAATCCCCGCTATCTCTCCACGACGCACGTGCCGGCCGAGGTGGTGGCGAGCGAGCGCGACATTCTCACCCAGCAGGCCAAGAGCGAGGGCAAGCCGCCGGAGATCGTCGCCAAGATGGTCGAAGGGCGCTTGCGCAAGGCGTTGAACGAGGTCACCCTCGCCGGACAGGCGTTCGTCAAGGATCCGGACGTCTCCATCGAGAAGCTCCTGAAGAGCGCCGGGGCCGAGGTGGTGGCGTTCGAGCGCTTCGAGGTCGGCGCTGGTCTCGACAAGAAAACCGAGGATTTCGTCGCCGACGTGATGGCTCAGGTCAAGGGCAAGGACAAGGGCAAGGACACGAAGGTGCACTGAGGAGGCGACTCGTCGATTTCGTGGGACCCCGCCGAGCGCGGGGTTTTTTCCATCGGCGGAGGTGTTGAGATGACGCGAGCCACGGTGCGCTACTCGAGGATCCTGGTGAAGCTCTCGGGTGAGGCCCTGATGGGCGACGGGGACTACGGCATCGAGCCGGCGGTCATCCGGCGCATCGCGGGGGAGCTGCAGGAGATCCGTGAGATGGATGTCCAGCTCGCGCTCGTGATCGGCGGCGGCAACATCTTCCGCGGCGCGGGACTCGCGCGTGCCGGCATGGACCGCGTGGCGGCCGACCACATGGGCATGCTCGCCACGGTGATGAACGCGCTCGCACTGCAGGATGCCCTCGAGGGCCTCGGGCTGTACGCGCGCGTCATGTCCGCGATCCGCATCAACGAAGTCTGCGAGGACTACATCCGGCGCCGCGCCGTGCGCCACCTGGAGAAGGGACGCGTGACGATCTTCGCCGCCGGCACCGGGAATCCCTTTTTCACCACCGACACGGCGGCGGCGCTGCGCGCCATTGAGATCAACGCCGACGTGCTGCTGAAAGCCACCAAGGTGAACGGGGTGTACTCCGACGATCCCTTGCGCAACCCTTCCGCCCTCCGCTACACACACCTGACTTTCGACAAGGTGCTCACCGACAAGCTCAACGTCATGGATGCCACCGCCATCGTCATGTGCCGCGACAACCGCTTGCCTTTGCGGGTGTTCAATCTCAACAATCCGGGGGATCTCACCCGCATCGTGCGCGGGGAGGAAGTCGGCACGGCCGTGACGTTCGAGTGAGCGGCCCGGGGCGCGCCGTATCGAGGAGACGCAACCATGCTCGAAGACCTCAAGAAGGACGCGCGCGAGCGCATGAGCAAGTGTGTTCAGACCTTCCAGGCGGATCTGAAGAAGCTGCGTACCGGACGGGCGCACCCGAGCCTCGTCGAGCACCTGAAGGTCGACTATTACGGCTCGGAGGTGCCGCTGCAGCAGGTGGCGAGCATCGCGGTCGAGGAGGGTCGGACGCTCGTCATCTCCCCGTGGGAGAAGAGCGTGGTGCAGGCGATCGAGAAGGCGATCTTCAAGTCGGACCTCGGGCTCACGCCGATGACCGCGGGCACCGTGATCCGCATTCCCATGCCGCCGCTCACCGAGGAGCGACGCCGCGAGATCACGAAGGTGCTCCGGCACGATGCGGAGAACGCCCGGGTCGCGGTGCGCAACGTGCGCCGCGACGTCATGAACCACATCAAGGAGGAGCTGAAGGAAAAGCTGGTGTCTCAGGACGACGAGCGCCGCGCCGAGACCGAGGTGCAGAAGCTCACCGACAAGCACATCGCCGACATCGAGGCGCTGCTCGCCGCGAAGGAAAAGGAGGTCATGCAGATCTGATGGACGCCGCCACCGCAAAGCCCGTACCGAGGCACATCGCGATCACCATGGACGGCAACGGCCGCTGGGCGGCCGCGCGCGCTCTGCCGCGTCCGGCCGGGCACCGCGCGGGGCTCAAGCCCGTGCGCATGTGCGTCGAGGAGTGCGCGCGGCGCGACGTCGAGGCGCTCACGCTCTTCGCCTTCTCGAGCGAGAACTGGGGACGGCCCGCGGACGAGGTGGGGAGCCTGATGGGCCTCTTCATCGAGGCGCTCGAGCGCGAGGTCGAGGAGCTGCACGGGCAAGGGGTGCGGCTCAGGTTCATCGGCGAGCGCCGCAATCTCTCCGTACGGCTGCAGGGCCGCATCGCCGCCGCCGAGGAGCTCACCCGCGCCAATGCGGGCCTCAAGCTCCAGGTCGCGGTCAGCTATGGGGGGCGCTGGGATATCATTCAGGCAGCTCAAAGACTTGCGAGGGAATGCTCGAGCGGGGCTCTGCGACCGGAGGAGATCAGCGAGGCAGTCTTCGGCTCGAGTCTCGCTCTCGGGGGAGTGCCGGAGGCGGAGCTGCTGATCCGAACCGGAGGCGAGTACCGCATCAGCAACTTCCTGCTCTGGGAGCTCGCGTACGCGGAGCTGTATTTCACATCGAGGCTATGGCCGGATTTCTCCGTGGGGGATCTCGAGGAAGCGCTCGGGTTCTTCGCCGGCCGCCAGCGGCGCTTCGGCCAACTGTCGGCGCAATGCCCGGCGGCGGCGAAAGGCTGAGGGCACCGTGAGCGAGGCGCTGCGCACACGGGTGCTCACCGCGGTGGTGCTGGCGGCGGTGCTGCTGGCGGTGGTGCTGTGGCTGCCGGCGTGGGCGACGCGCGCGGTGGTGACCGCGGTGGTGCTCGCCGGAGCCTGGGAATGGTCCGCGTTCCTGCGCGTCCCCGCCACGAGCGCGCGCGGCGCGTACGTGCTGCTGGTCGCGGCCCTGCTGGCGCTCGCCTGGCGCGTCTCGGCGAGCCCCGGCGGGCGCTCGCTCCTGCTCGCGGTGGCGGTGCTCTGGTGGCTGACCGCGCTCCTTTGGATCGCGTTCGCGCCGCGGCGCGTCTCGCCCTGGTCGGCCGGGGCCGCCGGGATCCTGGCGCTGGTGCCGGCGTGGGTCGCGCTGGCGCGCCTGCGGTACGCGCCGCCGCAGGGCGCCGAATGGGTGCTGTTCGCGTTCGTGCTCGTGTGGATGGCCGATATCGGCGCTTTCTTCTGCGGCCGGCGCTTCGGGCGCATCCGGCTCGCGCCCGAAGTGTCGCCCGGCAAGACCTGGGAGGGAGTGTTGGGAGGGATCGGACTGAGCGCCCTGGTCGCGGTCGGGGGGAGCCTCTGGTTCCGCGTGCCGCTGCTCATGTTTCTGCCGCTGTGCGTGACCGCGGTCGGCTTCTCGATCATCGGCGACCTCACCGAGAGTCTCTTGAAGCGCTTCGCGGGCATGAAGGACAGCGGCAGCGTGTTTCCCGGGCACGGCGGAGTCATGGATCGCATCGACAGTCTGACGGGAGCGGCCCCGGTGCTGCTGCTCGGCCTGACGCTGCTCGGAGTCGTGAGGTGATCGGCGTCGCGGTGCTCGGCTCGACCGGCTCGGTGGGCGAGAGCACCCTCGACGTGCTCGCGCGGCATCGCGACCGGTTCCGCCTGGTGGCGATCGCCGCGAACAGCAACTCCGGGAGGCTCGCGCAGCAGGTGCGCACCTGGCAGCCGGACTACGCGGCGCTCGCCGACGAGCGCGCGGCCGCGGAGCTCAGCGCACTCGTCGGCGGGGCGGCCCCGCGGACGCGTCTGCTCGCCGGCGCTGCGGCGCTCGAGGAGATCGCGCAGGCGCCCGAGGTCGAGTGTGTCATGGCCGCGATCGTGGGCGCCGCGGGCCTGCGTTCCACTCTGGCGGCGGCCCGCAGCGGCAAGCGGCTGCTGCTCGCGAACAAGGAAGCCCTCGTGATGGCCGGCCCGCTGCTGCTGAAGGAAGTGGGCCGCTCGGGGGCGACGCTGCTGCCGATCGACAGCGAGCACAACGCGATCTTCCAGTGCCTGCCGCCGCCCGTGAGCCCCGGCGTGGCGCCGCCGGGGGTGCGGCGGCTGCTGCTCACAGCCTCCGGCGGGCCGTTCCGCGATACCCCGCGCGAGGCGCTCGATGCGGTCACACCCGAGGCCGCGATCGCGCATCCCAACTGGATCATGGGCCGCAAGATCTCGGTCGACTCCGCTACCCTCATGAACAAGGGACTGGAGCTCATCGAGGCGTGCCTGCTGTTCGGGGTGACGCCGGCGCAGGTTGAGATCCTGCTGCACCCGCAGAGCATCGTCCACTCGATGGTCGAATACGTCGACGGCTCGGTGCTCGCGCAGCTCTCGGCGCCCGACATGCGCACGCCGATCGCGCACGCGCTCGGTTGGCCGGCGAGGATCGGCTCGGGAGTCGAATTCCTCGACCTGCTCAAGGCGGGACGGCTCGATTTCCGCGCTCCCGACAGCGACAAGTTTCCGTGCCTCGCGCTGGCGGAGGCCGCCGCGCGCGCCGGCGGACTGCACCCCGTCGTGCTCAATGCCGCGAACGAAGTGGCGGTCGAGGCGTTCCTCGAGCGCCGATTGAACTTTCCCGGCATCGCTGCGGTCATTGAAGCGGTAGTTGAGCGGGGCGCCGGAGGGGGAGCGATCGGCGGGCTCGAGGACGTGCTGGCCGCCGACGCGGAGAGCCGCGTTCGCGCGCGTGAGCGGATCGTCGACATCACGAGAAACGAATCGAATAGAGGCGCTCACGCATGAGTCTCGTCTGGTACGCGGTGTGGTTCGTGGTCGCCGTGGGAGTTCTCGTCACGGTGCACGAGTTCGGGCATTTCTGGGTCGCGCGGCGGCTCGGCTTCAAGGTGCTGCGATTCTCGGTCGGTTTCGGGCGGCCGCTGCTCAAGCGCATCGCCGGCGCCGATCGCATCGAATACGTGGTGGCGGCGGTGCCGCTCGGCGGCTACGTGAAGCTGCTCGACGAGCGCGAGGGTCCCGTGGCGCCGCACGAGCTCTCGCGCTCCTTCACGCGCCGGCCGCCGTGGCAGCGCATCGTGGTGCTGCTCGCGGGTCCCGCCTTCAACATCCTGTTCGCGGTGCTGGTGCTGTGGGGGATGCTGTGGGCGAACGGCGTCACCGAGATCCGGCCGCTCGTCGGCGAGGTTGTTTCGGGCTCGGTGGCCGCCGCGGCGGGCCTGCGCCCGGGAGACGAGATCCGCGCCGTCAACGGCGCCGCCGTGGCGGGCGAGCGCGACGTGGTGTTTGGGCTGCTCGACGCCATGAGCTCGCGTGGGGAAGCGGATCTCGCCGTGCGCGCGAGCTCGGGCGAGCTGCGCTCCGCGAGACTGCGCGTGCCGGACGCCGAACAGCGCCGCCGCCTCACCGAGCCGGCGGAGCTCTTTCGCGGACTCGGATTCACGTTCTGGACGCCGCCGCTGCCGCCGGTGCTCGGGCAGGTGATGCCCGACGGGCCGGCGGCGCGCGCGGGCTTGCGCGCCGGGGACCTCATCGAGGCGATCGACGGCACTTCCGTGCACGACTTCCGCGAGATCGTCGCGCTGATCAGCGCCCACCCCGGCGAGCGGGTGACCATCGACTACGCCCGAGGCGGGGTCGCCCACCGCGTGCAGCTCGAGGTCCAGAGCGAGCCGGTGGGCGGCAAGCGCCTGGGGCGCATCCATGTCATGCAGCCCAAGGGCTCGGGCTACCCGGAGAGCATGCTGCGGCACACCGATCTCGGTCCCGCCGTCGCGCTCGCGCGCGCCGGCGGGGAGGCCTGGACCATGACCGTGCTCCAGGCGCGCCTCTTCTGGCGGATGCTCCTCGGGCGCGTGTCGCTGAAGAACCTGAGCGGCCCGCTGTCGATCGCCGAGTTCGCCGGCGACTCGGCCGAGGCAGGCCTCGCGCCGTTTCTCGGCTTCCTGGTGCTGATCTCGCTGTCGCTGGGATTCCTCAACCTGCTGCCGATTCCGATCCTGGACGGCGGACAGATCGTGTTCCAGCTGGTGGAGTGGCTGAAGGGCAGCCCCTTGTCGGAGCGCGCGCAGGCTCTGGGACAGCAGCTCGGCATCGCGCTCCTCATCGTTCTGATGGGTGTCGCGCTCTACAACGACATCGCGCGCCAGTTCGGTTGACGCTGTCCCGCACCGCACGGGGCCGCGGCGGCAGAGCTTTCGCTTTCGGGGTGCGCCTTGGTGCGCGCTCAAAGGGGGATGGGGTGGCTGAAGAATGAAAACGCGCGTGGCCGTCGCCGCAGCTGTGCTCGCGGTGCGGTGTGCGCTCACCGCCGCACAGACGCCAACGGTGCCACCGGCGCCAACGGTGCCACCGGCGCCAGCGGTGCCACCGGCGCCAGCGATGCCACCGACACCAGCGATGCCACCGACACCAGCGATGCCACCGACGCCAGCGGGCCTGGCCGACTTCGTCGTCGGCGATATCCGGGTCGAGGGCCTGCAGCGCGTTTCCGAGGGCACGGTCTACAACTACCTGCCGGTGAACATCGGCGATCACATTACCCCGCAGCGCGCGCGCGAGGCGATCCGCGCGCTGTACGCCACCGGCTTCTTCCGCGACGTGCAGCTGCGCCGCGACGGCAACACCCTCATCGTCGTGGTGCTCGAGCGTCCCTCCATCGAGAGCTTCGAGATCACCGGCAACAAGGACATCAAGACCGAGGATCTGCAGAAATCCTTGCGCAACGTGGGCCTCGCCACCGGCAAGACCTTCGACCGCTCGGTGCTGGAAGACGTCACCCAGTACCTCACCGACCAGTACTTCGCCCGCGGCAAGTACGGCGTGAAGATCGATTCGCACGTCGAGGAGGAGACCGGCAACCGCGTCAAGATCAAGATCGAGATCAAGGAAGGCGCGCGCGCCAAGATCCGCCAGATAAACCTCGTGGGCGCCACGCGTTTCCCGCAGAAGGAGATCCTGCAGACGCTCGAGCTCAAGACTCCCAACTGGCTCTCCTGGTACCGCCAGGACGACCGCTACTCGCGCGAATCGCTGCAGGGCGATCTGGAGAAGATCCGCAACTACTACATGGATCGCGGCTACGCGAACTTTCAGCTCGCATCCACGCAGGTGGCGATCGCTCCCGAGAAGGAAGACATCTTCATCACCGTCAACATCGACGAGGGCCAGGTCTACAAGGTGTCGCAGATCAAGCTGGCCGGCACCTTCGTGGTTCCGCAGGCGCAGCTCGAGCAGCTGCTGCTGATACGTCCGGGCCAGACCTTCAACCGCAAGCTCATCACGTCCTCTCAGGAGCTGATGCAGAACCGCATGGGCCGCGACGGCTACGCCTTCGCCAAGGTCGAGCCGGTGCCGACCGCCGACAACGCCAATCACACCGTGGCGCTCACCTTCTTCATCGATCCGGGCAACCGCGTGTACGTGCGCAAC